>Ga0123353_10017633_pt1 | contig 10509 bp, 9 predicted proteins | sample TergutLab28metaG_3_FD_92763 | JGI IMG/M metagenome (GOLD analysis project Ga0123353, IMG submission 92763) | Labiotermes labralis P3 segment gut microbial communities from Petit-Saut dam, French Guiana - Lab288 P3 | ecosystem: Host-associated > Arthropoda: Insects > Digestive system > Gut ... | reverse complement strand
CTGATCAAGTTCCGGACGGCGGGGGTGACCATCAGTATCTCGGTCGCCAGGATGACGCCCCTGCCCTCCTTGGTCGGCACGAGCTGCTGCGAGACGACGCCTTCGAGCACGGTGGCCAGCTGGCTGCGTATCTGGTTCTGCTGGTTCGGCGGGAACCCGTCTATTATCCTGTCCATGCTCTTGGCCGCGCCCAGCGTGTGGATGGTCGAGAGCACCAGGTGCCCGGTTTCGGCGGCCGTGAGGGCTATGGATATGGTTTCGGGGTCGCGCATCTCGCCGACCAGGATCACGTCCGGGTCCTCCCTAAGCGCCGCCCGGAGCGCCGCGGAAAAGCTCCTCGTGTCGCCGCCCACCTCGCGCTGCACGACGACGCTGCTCTTATGCTTGTGGAGGAACTCTATCGGGTCCTCTATCGTTATGATCAATTTCCTTTGCTCGGCGTTGATCATGTCGATGAGGGCCGCCATCGTCGTGGACTTGCCGCTGCCGCTGATGCCGGACGTGAGTATCAGGCCTTTTTGCTTGCGCGCGAACTGCTTCACCGCCTCCGGGATGCCGAGGCTCTCGAACGGCGGGATCTCGAGCGGGAGCGCCCTCAGCGCTATGGCGTTCGTGCCCCTCTGCGAGTACACGTTAACCCTATACCTGCCCTTGCCCGGCCGGGAGAAGGAGAAGTCCACCTCCCCGTTCTCCTCGAAGGCCCTGCGCTGGTCCTCGCCCATGATCGACTCGGCCAGCCCCTTGGTGACCGCCGGCTTCAAGGGCTCATAGCCTTCCACCGGCGCTATCATGCCGCCCACCCTGAACATGGGCGGGCTGCCCACCGTTATGTGTATGTCCGTCGCGCGCGCCTGGATAGACCTTTCCAGCAGCCCCTCGATCTGGATCTCGCTACTTGACATAGACGGTCCTCATCATCTCTTTTATAGTCGTCTCCCCCTTGAGGACGAGCTCGGCCGCGTTCTCCATGATCGACCTCATCCCGGCGGCCGAGGCCGCCTTCCTTATCTCCTCGGGGTAGCTGTGGCTCCGCTCTATATGCGACCTTATCCGGTCGTCGACCAGCAGCATCTCGTGCACCGGCACCCGCCCGCTGTAGCCCGCGCCCCCGCAGGCCTCGCACCCTTTTTCGTGGCTCAGCGTGACGCCGGATCCTGGCGCCACCCCCAGGATGCCGCACTCCACCTCGTCGGCGGGCCGCTCCTCCCGGCACTTCGGGCACACCTTCCTCATGAGCCTCTGGGATATTATCCCCACCAGCGAGTCCGCCAGCAGGTAAGGCTCGAGGCCCATGTTCACCAGCCTGGTGACCGTGCCGGGCGCGTCGTTCGTGTGGAGCGTCGAGAGCACCAGGTGGCCCGTTATGGCGGCGCGCAGCGCGATCTGCGCCGTCTCCTCGTCGCGCACCTCGCCGACCACGATGATGTCCGGGTCCTGTCTCAATATGCTCCTGAGCCCTGACGCGAAGGTCATTCCGGCTTTGGCGTTGACGCTGACCTGGTTTATGCCGTCCAGGACGTATTCGACCGGGTCCTCTATGGTGACTATGTTTTTCGTGGGCGACCTCAGCTCCATCGCCATCGTGCACAGCGTGGTGGACTTGCCGCACCCGGTCGGGCCCGTGAGCAGGATGACGCCGTGCGGCGCCGCGAGCATGGCCTCGTACAGCTCCTCCTGCCTGCCCGAGAGCCCCAGCAGCCCGCGCGTGAAGTTGGCGGCCCCCTTGTCGTGTATGCGCAGCTCGAGCTTCTCCCCGTGCACCGTGGGTATCGTGGAGGCCCTTATGTCGGCGTTCTTCCCGCCGCTCTCATGGTCGATCCTGCCGTCCTGCGGCAGCCTCTTCTCGGCGATGTTCATGCCCGCCACGAGCTTCAGGCGCGTCGAGAGGGCCGGGTACACGTCGGTCGGGGCCCTGAGGGTCTCCTCCAGCACGCCGTCCACCCTGCACCTGACCCTGAAGTACGATTCGTAAGGCTCTATGTGTATGTCGCTGGCGCCCAAGGCTATCGCTTTGTCCAGGATGGAGTTCGCGAGGTTGATGACCGGCATGCTCTTCATGTCGTCCTGCTGGCTTCCGGCTTGCCTACCCTGGTTGTACATCATTCTCCTCGCTATATGCCGCGCCCGCCTTAAGGCAGGCGTATCAGGCATGCATGGCATGCTGCGCCTTGGGTCCCTAATAATATATAATGAATGCCGAACGCAAGTCAAAGGCGGCGCGCTGGGCGCGAAGGCGGCATGGGACATGGAAAACATCGTTCGCGAGATGATCAAGATAGAGGGGCTGGCCAGGGAGATGGCCTCGGAGGCCGAGCGGGACAGGAAGGCCCAACCGGAGGTGCTGGCCTCCGTCGCGTCCGAGATGGGGGGCCGCATGGAGCGGGAGCTGAGGGAGCGCCTGGAGGCCGTCAGGGCGGAGTCCGTCCGGGAGGCCGACGAGAGGGTCGCCGCCATCGAGGCCGAGTGCGCGGCCAGGCTCGAGGGCCTGAGGCGCGAGTACGCCGCCGCCAGGGACGCGTTGGCGGAGTCCTTGTTCCTCTCCGTGATAAGGGGCAAGGCGGCCGGATGACCGACTACGGCGGCCTCAACGCCAAAATAGGCGCGCTCAGCGGAAGGCTGCTGGGCCCCGGCGACTACGAGTCGCTCATCGGCCTGAGGACCGTGCCGGAAGTCGTGCTCCGGCTCGTGGGCTTCGAGGGCTACTCGGACCTGCTGGGCGGGATCGGCCAGGACGGGATCCACCGCGGGCAGATCGAGGGGAGGCTCACTTCCCTGGCCTTCCGGGATTTCAACGGGATCCTCACCTACATCACGGACCCATCCCTGCGCGAATGCGTCTCGGCCTTCCTCCTGAGGCACAAGGTCGGGATCTTGAAGTACCTGATCGGGTCGGTGGTGAACGGGCACAAGGTCACGGGCGGGCTCGCCGAGATAAGGGCGATACTGGGCAAGGACTCGGTCGGCGATCTGCCGGGCCTCATAGACAGCGCGGATTTGGCCGAGTTCCGTGGGCGGCTGCGGGGTACCAGGTTCGCCTCGGCCATGGCCGCCGGGGCCGGGCTGCCCACCTCCGACATCCAGACGGCGGAGGCCGGCCTGGACGTATGGCACTCCATGACCCTATGGAAGTCCGTGGGCAAGGCCCCGAAGGAGAGCAGGGACGCGCTCGCCCCCGTCGTTGGCGCCGAGATAGACATGCAGAACATCATATGGCTGTACCGCCTGAAGGCTTCGTTCCCTTCGGCCCCCAAAGGCTACTACTCGTCCCTCGTGCCTTTGGGTCGCAGGCTGAGGTCCGGGGCGCTCGTGGCCATGGCCGAGACGCGTACCCTCCGCGAGCTGAGGGAGGCGGTGGCCGAGTCGCCGTACGGCGGGCTCCTCACCGACTTCGACAGGCTGGACCGCTGCCTCCTCACCGCGATGGGGGGCATATACCGCGACGCGAGCGTGGGCCACCGCGGGTCGGCGGCCCCCACGGTGCGCTACCTGTTCCGCCGCGGCCTTGAAATAAGGAACGTTACTTCTATAATTGAGTGTGTCAGATATGGCCTGGGCAGGGAGGAGATGCTCGCCCACCTCATATGCTAGCCCCCCGCGGAGGGGGACGCCGGGGCGTGCGCGGCTCGGGTCGGGCGGTGACCTTTTGATAGAGACGATGAAGTACATAAACATAATGGGGCCCGTCGACGACGTCGACAGGGTGATCGAGCGGTACGTCTCCCGGTATGACATACAGCTCGAGCGGACGGCCAGGGAGCTCCCCAACGAGAAGGGCCTTACGGAGCTGACCGGCCCCAACCCCTATGCGCGGGCCTTGGCCGAGGCGGACGAAATGGCCGGCCTGCTCCCCCCGGCCCCGGCGGGCGCGAGGGAAGGGGCCCGGGCGCGGGTGCCGTCCATGGGGGCCGAAGAGGCCCTGGAAGTCATCAGGCGGTTCTCGGAGCATATGGGCGAGGTGTCCTCGAACCTGAGCGGCCTGAGGGGGAGGCGTGACGGGTGCGTATCCGCCATCGCGGCGCTTGAGCCGTTCTCCGAGCTGGAGTTCGACTTTGAGTTGATCATGGGCTTCGAATTCATCCGCTTCGCTTTCGGCAGGATGCCGACCATGAACTTCAAGCAGTTCGAGGCCTTCATATACGAGGACTCCGAAATACTGTTCGTGCACGCGCGCACGGTCGGCGACTACCTGTACGGAATATACTTTGCGCCTGAATCGTGCATGGACAAGGTGGACTCGATATTTTCCTCCCTCCACTTCGAGAAGACGCCCATACCCACGTCCGTCAACGGCGAGGAACTTTCGGGATCCCCGTCCCAGATAATCGGGAGGCTCCGGTCGGAGCTCGACGGGCTCAACGCCTCCATAGTCGAGGCTGACCGCGCCACCATGGAGGAGGCCCATGCGGGCGGGGCCGGGGCCATGGGCGCGGCCCGGTTTGAGGAGGCCCGCGAGGCGCTCAGGCGGCTGCACTCATGCCACGAGATGAGGCGGTACGCGGCGAAGACGCCCAACGACTTCTACATCATGGTGGGCTGGACCACGGAGTCGAGCGCCAGGAGGCTCGAGGCGGAGACGGCGGGGGACGACAGGCTCGTGCTCATCTCGGAGGGCGCGAACGTCTCGATCCTGTCCAAGCCCCCCACCAAGCTGAGGACGCTGAGGTTCTTCAGGCCCTTCGAGTTCTTCGTCAGGATGTACGGGCTGCCCTCATACGACGAGATTGACCCCACCGCGTTCGTGGCGGTCACATACTCCATCTTGTTCGGGATGATGTTCGCCGACGTCGGCCAAGGGGCGGTCCTGATGCTGGCGGGACTGGCCATATACCTCCTCCGGCGCGCGAGGACCGCCTTGATAGCCTGCGTCGTCGGGTTCCACTCCATGGCCTTCGGGTTCGTCTTCGGCAGCTTCTTCGGCATGGAGTTCGACGGGCTCTGGCTGCACCCGGCCGAACCCGACAGCATCGATACCATACTCCTATACTCGGTGGGGATCGGCGCGTTCATCATCATCGTCTCCATAGCGTTCAACATAGCCAACTCGCTGCGGAAAAGGGCCTTCAAGGACATGCTGCTCCACCCCAACGGGCTGGCGGGCGTCATCTTCTACGGCGCGCTGGTCACGATCGTGCTCCTGACGGCGTACGGCAGCCCCGGAACGGCCGGCAAGGTCGCCCTGGCCTTCGTCGTCCTGCCGATGGCCCTCATGTCATTCCGGGAGCCCATCGGCAAGCTCATCTCCGGCAGGAGGGACATATACAAGGGAAGCTTCGGGCTGTTCCTCTTCGAGACGTTGATCGGCGCCTTCGAGGTCACGCTGGGCTACTTTTCCAACACCGTCTCCTTCGTGCGGGTCGGCGCGTTCGCGCTGAGCCACGCCAGCATGATGCACGTGGTCTTCATGCTCTCCAGGGGCGCGGGGGGCGGCTCAAACCCCGTCACCGTCGTGCTGGGCAACGTCCTGGTCATGGCCCTCGAAGGCCTGCTGGTGGCCATCCAGGTGCTCAGGCTGGAATTCTACGAGATGTTCGGCAGGTTCTACGAGGGGGGCGGCCGTGAATTCAAGCCGGTCGAGTACTGACCGAAGCCTGCGTGCCGGCCTTTTGGCGGGGCGCGCGCTTCGGGTGCGGCGCCCCCGACGTTTGCGGGGACGCCGCCATACATGGATGGGGAAGGTTGGTGATTAGGCTTTGGCTCTTACGGTGACGGTGGCCTTGCTGGCCATATGCGCGGCCGCCCCTGCGGCGGCCCACCGCGCGGGGATGCTCGGCGTGCGCTCCGTGCGGCTGGCCCTGGGGCTCAACGCCTTCGCGTTCTTCGGCCTGCTGGCCGCCGCCACGGCCCTCATGTTCATGGGCGGCCCCACGGCCGCCGCCGCGGGCCTGGCCGAGACGGCCGAGGGGGCGGGGGCCGCCGCCGGCGAGGCGGCCGGCTCCGGGCTGGCGTACATAGGCGCGGGCATAGCGGTCGGGCTGGGCTCGCTCGGCGCGGGCATAGCGACGGGATCGGCCGCCAGCTCCGCCTTGGGGGCGCTCTCGGAAAACGAGGGCATCATGGGCAAGGCATTGATATTCGTGGCCTTGGCCGAGGGGATAGCCATATACGGGCTCATCATATCCTTCATGATCCTCAACTCGCTGTGAGGATGCGGCTCATTAGCGACAACGTGGACACCCTCACCGGGATGAGGATAACCGGCGTCGCCGGCGTCGTGGCCCATACGAGGGAGGAGTTCCGCGCGGCCATGGACGACGCGGTCGGGGACGCCGACGTCGCCGTCGTGATCGTGACCGAGCTGCTCGCCAAGAGCTACCCGGACATAGCGGACGAGGTGAAGCTGGGCCGGTCCATGCCGCTGCTCGTGGAGGTGCCCGACAGGCACGGGACGGGGCGCCCCCCGGACTTCATAACGGCGTACGTCAGGGACGCGATCGGGCTGCGCATATGAGCCGCGGGGCGGGATGGGCCGCGCGGCGCGGACGGGGGTTCGGATGAAGGTAAGCGATAAGCTGGAGCTCTTCAGGATGATGGCCGTCAAGGAAGCCGGCGAGAAGAGGGACTCGATACTCCTGGAAATGGACGCCGAGCATGACCGCTTCGTCGCCGGGATCGTCTCCGCGGGCAGGGCGAAGGCCGAGAAGGCCCTCGGCGAGGCGCGGGCGAAGGCGAGGCAGGAGATGAACGTGCGCATGCTCAAGGCTGAGGGCGAGGCCAGGATGGCGCTCGTCAGGGCCCGGGGCGAGATGGAGGGCGAGCTGTTCTCGATCGTCACGGCGCGCCTCATGGAGTACGTGGGCACCAAGCCTTACATGGACTCCCTGGCCGCATCCATGATGGAGGCGGCGGCCGAGTTCCCCGACATGGCCTTTCGGGTCTGCGCCAGGGACCGCGCGCGGATGGGCGCGGACTGGCCCACAGGGCTTCTCGGGCGGGTCACGCCCGATGAGGGCGACGGCATGATAGGCGGCTACGTCGGCGTCACGGCGGACGGCGGCCTGACGCTGGACAACGCGCTGAGCTCGCGCCTGGGCGAGGCCAGGTCGGGCTTTTCGGGCTTCGGCCTGGGGGAGGCGCGGTGAGGGCGAAGGCGGCGGTCTGGGCGAGTCCGCATATGGGGGGTGCTCATGGGCGACGGGCCCTCAGGTAGGATAATAGGCGTGAACGGCCCGATTCTGCATGTCTCGGACCCCGACGCCTTCCGCATGGCGGAGATGGTCTTGGTCGGGGAGGGCCGGCTCGTCGGCGAGGTTATATCCGTATCCGACGGCCACGCGACCGTGCAGATATACGAGGACCCGTCCGGGCTCAGGCCGGGCGGCCCCGTCCGCGGATCCGGGAAGCCGCTGGGGGTGAGGCTCGGCCCGGGCATCATCGGGGGCATTTTCGACGGTATACAGCGCCCCCTGGAGGCCATCAGGGCGGAGTCGGGCGTATACATACCCAAAGGCTCGCGCGTCCCCAGCCTGGACCCCGACAGGGTCTGGCAGGTCACGATGAGGGCGGGGGAAGGCGACCGCCTGACGGGGGGCTCCGTCATCGCCGAGGTCCCGGAAACCGGGTCCGTGACCCATAGGGTGATGGTCCCCCCCGGCCTATCCGGCACGGCCGAGTCGGTCGTCGGGAGCGGCGGGTACCGCATGGGCGACGCGCTGCTGACGCTGCGCCTCGACGGCGGGGGGACCGCCGCGGTCACGATGTGCCAGGAATGGCCCGTGCGGAAGGTCCGGCCCGTCGCCGAGTCCATGGAGTCCAGGGAACCGCTCGTCACGGGCCAGCGCGTGATCGACTCCATCTTCCCCATCGCGAAGGGGGGCAAGGCCGCGCTCCCGGGCGGCTTCGGCACGGGCAAGACCATGCTGCAGCATCAACTCGCGAAGTGGTCCGACGCCGACGTCATCGTGTACGTGGGCTGCGGGGAGCGCGGGAACGAGATGACGCAGGTCCTGGAGGACTTCGCCGGCCTCAAGGACCCCAAGACCGGGAAGAGCCTCATGGAAAGGACCACGCTGATAGCCAACACCTCAAACATGCCGGTGGCGGCCCGCGAGGCCAGCATATACACCGGCGTCACCATAGCCGAGTACTACCGCGACATGGGATACCACGTGGCCATCATGGCCGACTCGACCTCGCGCTGGGCCGAGGCCCTGCGCGAGCTGTCAGGCAGGCTCGAGGAGATGCCCGCCGAGGAGGGGTTCCCCGCCTATCTGGCCTCCAGGCTCGCGCACTTCTACGAGCGCGCCGGCTACGTGCGCACCTTGGGCGGGGCCGAAGGCTCCGTGACGATCATCGGCGCCGTCTCGCCGCAGGGCGCGGACTTCTCGGAGCCCGTGACGGCGAGCACCAAGAGGTTCGTCAGGTGCTTCTGGACCTTGGACAGGAACCTCGCCTATGCGAGGCACTTCCCGGCCATCCAGTGGCTGACCAGCTACAGCGAGTACCTGGACGACCTCCAGGACTGGTTCGACGCGCGCCTGGGCCCCGAGTTCAGGGAGCTGAGGGCCGAAACCCTGAGGCTGCTCAACGAGGAAGGCAAGCTGATGGAGATCGTGAAGCTCATAGGCGCCGACGTGCTCCCCGAGGAGCAGAAGCTCATACTGGAGATGGCCCGGGTCGTGAGGGTCGGCTTCATACAGCAGAACGCGTACCACGCCTTCGACTCCTCGGTCCCGTATGCGAAGCAGCTCGGGATGCTGGGCGTCATGATGCTGCTGTACGGGAAGTGCAGGGCCCTGGTCGCCGAAGGCCACCCGATGCGCGCCTTGAGCGCCGACCCGATCTTCGCGAAGGTCACCTCCATGAAGTACACGGTGCCGAACGACGACCTGTCCGGGATAGACGGGCTGCGCCGCGAGGTGGAGGCCTTCTCGCTCCGCCATGCCGGGGGGCTGGCGGATCACGGCGCCGTGGGCGCTGGCCGGGTCGGGGGCCAGGGACGGGCGTGACTATCGTCTGATGGGGGGGTCCTGGGTGACGGGCCGATCGGAATCCTACGCGGGTAGCCTGGAGTATGCTGGCGTGACCGAGATAAACGGTTCCTTCATGGTCCTCAAGGGGGTTCGGGGCGCGTCGTACGACGAGCTGACCGAGATAACCGTGGGCGGCGCCAAGAGGAACGGCAGGGTGGTCAGGGTCGAGGGTGACCTGGCGGTCGTGCAGGTCTTCGAGGGCACGTCGGGCATAGGCCTCTCGGACGTGAGGGTCAGGCCGAAGGGCAGGCCCATGTCGATGAGGCTCTCGACCGAGGTGCTGGGCAGGACCTTCGACGGGGTCGCCAGGCCGGCGGACGGCTTGGGCGAGGTGTACGCGGAATGCGTGCGGGAAGTGGGCGGCAGCCCCATCAACCCCACGTCCAGGGTCTACCCGAGGGACTACATCGAGACCGGCATATCGGCCATCGACGGCCTCGCCACGCTCATCAGGGGCCAAAAACTGCCCATCTTCTCCGGCAACGGCCTGCCCCACGACCAGCTGGCGGCGCAGATAGTGAGGCAGGCCTCGCTGGGCGCCGGCAGCGAGGGCAGGTTCGCGGTCGTCTTCGCGGCCATGGGCGTGAAGCGCGACGTCGCGCTCTTCTTCCGCCGGGCGTTCGAGGAGAGCGGCGCCGCCGGGCGCGTCGCGTCGTTCATAAACATGGCGAGCGACCCTATAGTCGAGCGCATCATGACCCCTAGGTCCGCGCTGACCGCGGCGGAGTACCTCGCCTACGAGAAGGGGATGCACATACTCGTGGTCATGACGGACATGACCTCATACGCCGAGGCGCTCCGCGAGCTTTCCTCCTCGAACGGCGAGATCCCCAGCAGGAAAGGCTACCCCGGATACCTGTACTCGGACCTGGCGTCGCTCTATGAGAGGGCAGGGATCGTCAAGGGCTGCCCGGGCTCGCTGACGCAGATACCCATACTCACGATGCCCAACGACGAGGTGACGCACCCCATCCCGGACCTGACGGCGTACATAACCGAGGGCCAGATCGTGCTGGACAGGCGGCTCGCGCAGAGGGGCGTATACCCGCCGATTAACATACTCCCGTCGCTCTCCAGGCTCATGAAGGACGGGGTCGGCGAAGGCTTCACGAGGGAGGACCACCCCGACCTGGCCAACCAGATCTTCTCCTCATACAACCGCGTGGGCGAGGTGAGGGCGCTGGCCTCCGTGATAGGCGAGGACGAGCTGGGCGACATGGACAAGGCATACATGAGGTTCGGCTCCGAATTCGAGTCCAGGTACGTGAACCAGCCGAAGGGCGAGCGGAGGGACATGACCGCCACGATAGGCTTGGGTTGGGAGATCCTCAGGATGCTCCCGAAGGGCGAGCTGGACAGGGTCAGGTCCGAGTTCCTCGAAAGGTACTACTGATGGATCCCAGCACGTTCCCCACCAAGGGGAACCTGATAGCGGCGAAAGGCACGCTCGCCTTGTCCAGGCAAGGCTACGACCTCCTCGACAAGAAGCTGAGCGTGCTCATACGCGAGCTCATGGACCTGAACGAAAAGGCCAGGGAGG
>Ga0123353_10017631_pt1 | contig 10510 bp, 7 predicted proteins | sample TergutLab28metaG_3_FD_92763 | JGI IMG/M metagenome (GOLD analysis project Ga0123353, IMG submission 92763) | Labiotermes labralis P3 segment gut microbial communities from Petit-Saut dam, French Guiana - Lab288 P3 | ecosystem: Host-associated > Arthropoda: Insects > Digestive system > Gut ... | reverse complement strand
TATATTCCGGCAAGGTCCAACGCCACTGCGAAAGGCGTTTGAAAATCACCTTTCCCGAGGATCGGAGCTAATCTCGTTCCGGTTATCTTCTTCAGTCTGTAAGGAAAGAAGTACACTACCTTGCCGTCATCGTCTATATCCTCGATCCCTTGTCTGCCGTCGTACTTTGTGCCACCGTACTTCATGCCTTATAATGGTCGAAAGAGGATTTTATGATATCGTATCTAATATTACTGGACCGGAACTATTGTTACGCGGGCTACCGTTAGTCGTCGACGCTCTCATGACTCATTGATCAAGCATCACAGATATCGGATTTACTCTATACGAATGAAATTTAGAAAACGTTATAGTAACACGAAAAGGAAGGATTATTATGGATGCACAACGTTTTGTAACACATGACCACAGAGTTTGACAAAAGGCTACAAACGCTTGCGGAAGCGAATACGCCCGTGATACAGATAATTAGCTATGAAACTCTTCGTATCCACGCATCACTCCTCAAAGTTTCAAAAAAAGTGTCATATAAACCTTATCTTTGGAATCTGACAGAAGGCTTAAGGAGATATGATATGGACTCTAACCTGAAGGTAGAAGATGCAGATATGAAAGAACCTGCCGAGGTCCTCGACTGGTATATGGATCCGGAGAATAAGAATATAGTCTTACTGCTAGAGGATTTCCATCCTTTCATAACAAAGGAGAACCCGCATATAATAAGCAGGATCCGTAACATATCGCGGAAAATATCGTCCAAAGAACTGAAGGATAGATCTCTGATAATATCGCAACCGATATCACACCTACCGGTCGAATTAGAAAAGGATGTTCAGGTAATATATCTGCCTCTCCCTGAAAGGGAAGAGATAAAAGACATAATGGCAGCCGTAAGAGGCCAGTTCAAGTTAGATGAACGCGATTATGATGAATCGCCGCGCCTCATAGATGCGGCACTGGGTCTTTCAACATCCGAAGCATGGTCCGCATTCGCATGCGCAGTCGTTGAAAGAAAAATGCTGACAGAGAATGAGATACCTTTGGTCTCCGCAGAGAAAGAACAGGTCATCCGGAAACGGGGGAATCTGGAGTACTATCAGCCGCAACAGGACCTCAGCGACATAGGCGGCCTCAATCGTCTGAAAGATTGGCTTAACAGGAGAGAAAGAGGCTTCACGGAAACTGCTCGGAACTTCAACCTTGACCCTCCTAGGGGAATAATGCTCCTCGGCCTTCCGGGAACAGGTAAAAGTCTGGCGGCCAAGGCCGTTGCAAATGCTTGGAAGCTGCCTCTTCTCAGACTTGACATGGGGCGCGTGTTCGGAGGCCTAGTCGGGCAGTCGGAAGAGAACATGAGGTCCGCGCTCAATGTGGCCGAAACACTGGCACCCTGCGTGTTATGGATCGATGAGATCGAAAAGGGAATGTCCGGTATGCAAAGCTCAGGAGCAACAGACGGAGGCACCACGGCCAGAGTTCTCGGAACGTTCTTAACATGGATGCAGGAAAAGAAGAAACCGGTATTTGTGGTGGCCACGGCGAACAACATAGCGCAGCTTCCTCCGGAACTACTGAGAAAAGGTCGCGTTGACGAGATATTCTTCGTGGACCTTCCCGATAAAACGGATCGTAAGGACATCATAGAGATACACTTGAAGAAAAGGAAGCGGAAACCGTTCTCTAATATAGACATGGAAAACCTCGCCGATCTCTCGAAAGGATTCACCGGTGCCGAACTGGAGGAAGCGGTGAAAGAGGCCATGTACCGTGCGTTCGATGACGGTCACGATGTGGTGGTATCGGATGTTGCGGGAGCCATTAAAGATACAACGCCGTTGTCTAAGACAATGGGCGAGGTCATAAAACAGACAAGGGAATGGGCAAAGGGTCGCGCAGTATTCGCCAGTGACAGAGAATCTGAAAGTGTCGATACGGCTGAAGTGACAGTCCGTCTGCCGCAGGAGTCATTCAACCCCTTCATAAAGGACTGATAATCGATGGCCGTATCGAATCCAAAAGGAGGGACCTGGTTCGAAAAACAGATTGCCACTTCAAATGAAGGCAATCCCGTAATTGAATCTCCACCGAAAACTCCATCTATACCGAGCGCCGAAAACAATTCCGCGATCGAATCTCCCAAGGAAACCAACAGATGGTACCCGAATGGATTCTTCGTAGCAATGGCGGGCGACGATTCTAAAGAGATGTTCCGTTATGCGGACGAGAGTCTGCGGAGATACAAAGGTTATCTGAAGGTCGCAATAAAATACGCTGAACGCAGAAGTGTGAGCTGTAGAGTGGAACCGGTCGAAAAGGCGAAGTACACACTTCGGCCAGAAGGCAAACTTTTCCAAATTGATCCGTTAACCGTCATTCAGATCGAAACTCCGGACGCAGATCTGTTCGAAATAAAGGATCAAAGCGTACAGATGATATCTGGCAACGACGGAATAAAAATCGATGATGAGATATCGATAGGAACGGGTCGTGACCGTCGAACAATGAAGATAACTGCCGAAAATTACAGAAAAGAAGGCGGAAAACATTGGCTGAGAATACCTCCAGAATATCAATCCCATATACTTGATGACGACGGTTTCGTAGACTGGTACGGTCATCGATTACAGTTAAAAAGTCCAGTCAAAACGGATCCGAAATCCATCAAAAACCTTTCCAAAAACAACGAGAGATTTAAATTCACGCGTAAAGGGGATAACACTTTCGAATTGATCGGGAACATAAACGGAAACAAGATAGAGGCAAACGGAGTATCCGTGGATATCAAGATCCTCGAGAGATCCAACATAAAAGAAGACTGTGCGCATAACAGCACAGAGGTATTTCCACACGACGGAAAATACTATGTTATATCCTCTGAAGAACCGAAGATCAAGAGGGCAAGGACGGAAGACATCACACAAAGAATGCTGAGCGAGATAAACCTGAACGATCTGACGACCGATGACACAACACTCGCTAAGCTCAAATTCTATCGTGAGAATGGAAAGCTGATGAACAGCAATTCCAAAATTCCGGCGGGGGACGTGTGTTGGAAAGCGATTCCTCAGTGGAAGATACGTATGGAACGGGAAAATCGTTTACGACCGCACGGTTATTATCATCTCATCGACGAGGATTCAGACGATAACGAAGGGGCAGCGTCCGACGACAAACGTAAAACCTTCTTCGAAGAGGACATAACAGTTTACGATGGCCCGAAAGGAGAATCAAGGAAAAAGGTAAAGTTTGCCTCCAAGGACTATGAAGAATTTAAGGCAAAGTTGTTTTACGAAAACGGTTCGAACATAGACGAAATAGAATGTCTCTATGCGGAAGCTGACACAAAAGGACTTTTGAATCAGCATCGTGCCGTGGAGAACTTGAAATCACGACCGTTTCCCGAATCAAAACCACTAATTCGTCTTCTGTGCCCAAGAAAAGAGGTCGATTTCGAAATTTTTGATACCGATTACAAAGAGCCGCAACATGGGTGGAAGGTACTGTCAGACGAGACCTTTGACGGATTGAGAGAGCAACGGTCCTTCGTACTGAAGGCCCTGAACACCCCTGATTTCGCAATACTGGACGGACCGCCCGGAACGGGTAAGACAACAGTCATACGCGAATTGATAATTCAATTGATACTGAGCGGGAAACGAATACTTTTAGCATCATCGACGAACGCTGCAATAAACAATGTATTGGAGAGGCTGAAGAACATAGACTGCAAAGACAAGGCTGTAAAGGACACGCTTCATGCAGTCCGCCTGGGGAGGGAAAGCGACAAGACCGTAGGTGTCGAAGAATACGTCTTGGACAGGATGGTCGAAAAGTATTCTTCCGATTACGGTTTCGATTCAGACAAAAAGTATGAGGTCAAAGAGCTGATAATCGATTCATCGAATCTTGTCTGCGGTACCATAGATGCAATCAGCAATACATTCGGGTCAAGAAAGTCAAAATACTATTTCGACGAAGGCGTACAATTCGACTACATGATAATGGACGAGTCCAGCAAGACCACATTCCAAGAGTTTCTAGTTCCGGCAAGATATTCCAAGAAGTGGATACTCGCAGGAGACATCAAACAGTTATCACCATTCACGGATCGCGGAGAGATCGTTTCTAACATCAAACCCGTAGCGGAAAGTTATTGCGATCCGGATCTTCTGAAAGTATGCACGTATCTGAACATGTTGAAAAAGCGTGAGAACATAAAAGAAGATAAGAGAAGCTACAGACTCATAATACCGTTGAACGGTCCGCAGATGGATCATTTAGAAAAAGAGATCGGGTCTCGTATGGACGAAAAAAACAGAAGGGACAGAATGGACAGAAGCGGCGACCAACAATTTTCCGAATGGATACGATTTTTTGAACGGATGCTCCTAGTTAAGAATGGCTTCGATACGGACGATTTTTACGAGATGTACAACGAAAAATACAGATACATATTCACTGACAAAGCCTTGTTGGAAAAAAGACCGGAGATATTCCCGAAGGATATGATGGTCGTGGACGACGAATGGATCCGGAAAAAACACTCGTTCCAATTCGCATTCATTGATGCGGAAAAGGAACTCCCTCTTCGTAATGATTTTAAAGATATGATGGAAGATATTAACAAGAATTGGGAAGAGGAGATCTGTTGGCGTTTGGAAAGGATATACTGGCTAAGAAATCAGGAAGAAGATAGAGAGAGGAAAAGACTCGAATCGGAGATAAGCTTCTTAATGCCATATTCTATTGAAAAATGGGAAAAAATGAATGCAGACGTGAAACAGATACAAAATATGGCATTCCCATCCATATTAGAAATGTTATCTAAGCCCCACTTTTACGGTTCCTCTAACGAGGATTTCAAATTAAGAGACAGCGTGTTGATACGCAGTCTGAGCAAAGATGAAAGAGAATGCAGAAGAACTCACCTTTTATATCAGCACAGGATGCATCCCGACATCTCAGAGGCACCAAGAAAACTATCATACTTTGAAGAAGGCTTACGCGACGGGAGTAAGGTGAGCTTAGAATCCAGAGGCGGCACCAACTCCGTAGTATGGAATTACGGCGGGTATACGAAAAGGAACACATGGATCGATTGCGTAAGAGACGACAGATACAAAAATATGAACAAGAACACCAACATAACGGAAGCCAATATAATAATCGATGAATTGATGAAATTCATCGATTGGGCAAAAGATAGGAAAGGAAAGTATGAGGTAGCAATACTTACGTTCTACAAGAAACAGGTAGAAACACTGAGGGATATGCTCAGAGAGAATCTGCTTGATAAGAGTAACAGGGAGAGGTATGTTCGTTTCGAGCAGGGGAACGTGGATATAAAGCTGTCCACGGTCGACTATTTCCAAGGACAGGAGGCGGACCTTGTATTCTTGTCCATGGTCAGGCAGGAAAAGATAGGATTCATGGACTCTCCAAACAGACTGAATGTCGGCATAACAAGGGCCAGATATCAGATGGTGATTGTCGGGAACAGAGATTTCTTCCTAGGACTCTCTGAACGCAGGAGAAGTTCATACGAATTAAAGAAGCTGGCATCAATGTATCACGAGGTGAAGTGTTGAGAGGAGAGATAAGTTGGGACATTCAGTCGAGAAGGGACGAAGTGGTCTCTCAGAACAAGCAAGAGGTCCGCAGACCCGAGGTATCCAAGATATTGAAAATCATCAAGGAGAAAGGCATCAAAGAAATAGACGGAAGGCTCAAAACCGAATTCACTCGTTTGGGGCTCCTATCAAACAATTCCCTTACGGAAGAAGGCATAAGAGCGATCGAAAAGGAAACGGTCTTGATGCCCGAGTACGGACAATATGAGTTCGTAACAGTATCCGACGGGGATCCTTGGTTATCGAATCGGCTGCTGGCACTCCGAAGAGTATCCGGAGGTAAACAGAAGGACAGCAGTCAGGACGAATGGGAAAGAGATGAGAGGAGATACGAAGATGAGATGATATTGGATCGGGATCTTGCCGATATTGACGCGTCCAAAGGCGTAGTGTTATTAAAGTCCGCCCGCACAGGATCCCGCTTACCGTCGAACACACGATATTTCACCATGAACGGAAAGATAGATTATGACGCTTCGGATCCGAAAAAGAAATGTGATATTACCGGACACATTGAGTGGGTGAACGAAAGATCCGACGTCAAGAAAGAAAATCCCATAGAGAGGCCGATCGATATTGATTTCGATGAACTTCTTGAAGATACGATACTAGACTTCGATTCAAAGAAAAGATCTATAATCTTAGACTCCGAACCAAAGGATGACGAAGAATTAAAGAAGATGCGGAAGGACATCAAAAGCGAGGGAGACTACAGAGGACACACCGTCCGTTACGACTTCAAAGACGTACCGTTGCAGGCACGGAACGAAGAATGTGCAAGGTCTTGGATCTCCCGGTTGAGAAAACTGATGTGGAAGGATTCATTCATACCGGAAGAACAGTGCCTCGGTGATCAAGAGGAGTGGAAAAAGAGGATATACCCGTCCGGAAGGTTCGAACCGTTGGAAGGCGAAAAACTCCTCAATGAAATAGAGAACGACCCCAAAGTCTACTGGAACGTAGCGTCAATGATGGATCTGGTACCGAAAGATTCCAGGATAAGATGCGCTTTCTACGCCCACAAAAACGAAGAAGTGACGGAAAAATTCAAGAAGAACATTTTCACGGAAGATATATTAAGATCAATAAAAGAGGTCTATGTGATCGATAACTACGCTCCGGTCACACTTCCGGAGATCATAAGAAATCTCATACCTCAAAGTGTGCGCATAATTCTTATGTCCGATCCCAAGAAGTACAACAAACAGGATAATAGAAAAATCGACCCTTGGAATCCGCCGAACGGAGTGGTCCATAAGAAACTAGAGGGAACCCACGCCAGACACATGATCATAAAGGACAGCGAAAATAACATACATTGCTGGACCCTGGACAATTCTTTCGATCATTTCTACCTTAAAAGAGACGTTCTGTACAGCGATGACAACATCCAAATATCCCCGGTAACCGATACAAAGAGGCTGGAAGAGCTGAAAAAGATCACGGCGGGAGACAAATGATAAGGAAAGTCCTGATAACTAGAAACTTCGGCGATGAAGGAGTGGAACTTGAGAACGTCTTCACGAAGGAAGATAAAGATTCCAAAGGCAATAAAGAACTGTCGTTCAAGGATATAGGAGATCTGATATCCGGAGGCAGCGTCTGCATCGCGACATCCCGACTTTCAAATGAATGCATCGAAACATGCAAAAGGATTTCCGGCAGATCCAGAGTATACATCTTACTAGGAGACGAGACGGAGAACAAAGACCTCGGATCGATAAAAGGTGTATGCTATATACGTCTCGGACTGAAACAGAAGGGTTCGGTATGCATATACAGGAACGGTTCGGAATTCACATCTTGGTTGTTCCCCGACGGCGATATGAGATGCGGAGTGAAACTCAACGAAAAGGAAACCGATATCCAATACACGACATTCTGCAAATTATTCTGGACAACGGAAGGGCTCACCGAGTATTATTCACAAGACCAGACACAACCGGAAAAGGCCAGAAAGAACAACGCGATCGAATATGTGCACACATATGATCTGGCCTCTCTTCCGAAGGAATATTCGAACGCCGTACGCAGTGAGATCGGCGATTGGAATGGTGTCGGTTCGTTATTCCCCATATCTAATTACAGTAAAATGATCGGCATTGTACCGGATGGTTCGAAATACGCCGGTACCGCGATCGTTTTATCAGACGATAAGCAGAATGACATATCAGACGTCTGGAAGTATTCGAACGAAACATATTTGGTGGAAAATAACAACGAACCGGCATTCTCTGTAATATACGACGACAGTTCGTCGATCTTCCTGCCATCGGTTATTTCCGACGAAACCGTGAATTGGACCTCTAAAAGAAAACCGAAGGACGCGAATGATTACGTGTCAGGATTCTCCGGCTGGTGGAAACTTCACCGTTCTATGAGACTTAAGGATCTTGTATCGAAAAAAATAAGATCTCTGGATCAACCGACCGATATCAAAGAAGTCGGTAAAGAGCGTCTGAAGTCCTTGCGCGTAGAAGCGAAAGACATCGATGTGTTTTACGGATATAACGAAAAGACCCCGGAGTTGATTGAAAGGACGAGCTTCACATGGAGTTCATTGTACGGTACCGTGAATTTTGAGTTCGAGATCCATCCGCCGATGCTTCCGAGCGACGCAGCCAAAGATCCCATTTATGGAAGATGGAAAGAGGCGGATGTTAAGTGGAAAAAAGCGTTGGAAGAACTGACAACATCGCTCGATAAGAGAAAAACGGCGATCGGACCGGAAAAGGATCACGAGATGAAAAGTAAGGAATTCAGACAGGCGATATTGGCAATCAATCAGCAGATTCAAGAGAGTATCGATGAGATAGAGAGACTATCGGGCATAAATCTGGGGACCTTCAGTGCCGCACAAAGAAACAAAGAAACGGACAGCTACAAAAAACTCTTCGACAAAGTGACAGCCCTAGAAAAATCATACGACAAGGCCCAATATGTGGAAGAAGAAACAAGAAACAGAAAGATGAAAATTCCTGATGTTGAAAGGGGGATAAAAGACAAAGAGGGCGAGCTGGAACAAATAAAGAAAGACGAGAGTAAGAAAAAGGATCTGGAGTCAGAACTGAAATCGTTGAAAGAATCGAAAGAGCCCGAAAAAACGAAATCGAAGATCTCCGAAATAGAAACCGAGATCGCACGGATAAGTAGAGAGAACAAACGAAAGGATTCGATAGAACGTGATCTGAGTTCCAAGAGATCTCAATTGGAGAATTTGAAAAAACCGATCAAAGAAGACGGCGGAGAGTTGGCAAAGATATTGAAGATACATGAAGGTCGGAAACCCACGATATTCGAATTCCCCTTAGAAGATCTTCCGAGCGAAGAACTCGGATGCGAAATATATTCACACAACAACTCACGATATTTGGCATTCGGAGAAAACTCCGAAGAAAAGATATTACGCAGTGAGAAGGCTAAAAATGAGGCTGGGCGTATGAACGCAAAGATATGCATAAGAGGTTAAAACATGCCTGAACAAAGAATAACCATACAGATAGATGAGAACGGACAGATATCGGCCAAGACCAGCGGTTTCAAGGGAGAGATCTGCATGGAAGCGCTCCAGGAAATATTAGGAAAGGAGGAACTTTTCGCAGACGTCAAACCCACGGACGACTTTTATGTTCAGGAAACCGCAACAAACCAAACGCTGCAAAGGAGCGGATTGAAATGAGCGCAGTTGTGAGGACACACACGCTGTTCCTGGACAAAGAGTGCCTGTTGGAAGCATTGGATGTAATAGGTACGAAATATACCGTACAGGGGAACATGATAGTGACGGATAGGGTAGATTACTACGGTCCGGAGAAATTCATCTGGGAGAACGATCGGTTTCTCTTTGTTCACGATTCAACCGCAAACAAAGAACAAAGATACCCGTGGAATCGGAACAATTTGAAAGAATGGGTGTCCGTCGGTTCATTCCTAAGATCGGTCGATGCCGAATACAGGAATGCATACGGCGTTAAGATGGAAAGGATCGCTGAGGAAGAGCGCAGAGCTGAGGAAGAACGTATACGCAATATGATCGAAGGTAAGCGTAGCGAGATAATCGCTAAAGCGAGAGAGAAAGGATATTACATCAAAGAGACAAAGGAAGGCAATCAGATCCAGTTGGTGCTGACGCGGACGGTCTGATGGATGTACGGAAGCAAATTCAATATCGCCAACATCGAGTTTGGTTGTGAGATATACGGGCCTGGCAAGAGAACGGTCGTATGGTTTCAAGGATGTACGCTCGACTGTAAAGGTTGCTGGAACGAATCGATGTGGAGCACGTCACCGAATGAGTTAACCGATAGGAAAGATCTGTTGAAGATCATCATCGAGAGCGGCTGTAACGGTGTGACGTTATTGGGAGGAGAACCGTTGCAACAGCCGGAAAATCTCCTTTGGCTGTTGAAGGAACTGGAAGCCTGCGGAATCGACATAATGTTGTACACCGGATACGAGGCGGATGAGATCTCCGCATCCGAGACCTTCTCAAAAATATGCAGGTATGCGGACATCCTCGTTATGGGAAGATATGTCGAGAAAGAACGTAACATTTCTCTAACATGGAGAGGATCTGAGAATCAGAAAATTGTGTTCAAAAACGACGACTGTGTTCTTGAAGAGTGTAACCAAGTAGAGATTCGGATAGGTGAAGATGGAAGCGTAACGTGTTTGGGATATCCGCCAGATTATATCATAGACCTTCTTAGATAAATTTTCATGCATTTAGACCATCCTTTTAGGATGTTTAATAAAGAGAGAAAACGTAACAGTGTTCAGAGGCATATTCATATGACAAAACAAAGAGAGATCTATGTGTGCGCTGTATGCGGCAACGTCGTTGAAGTGGAGGCCGAAGGCAAAGGACATCTGGTCTGCTG
>Ga0123353_10017630_pt1 | contig 10510 bp, 6 predicted proteins | sample TergutLab28metaG_3_FD_92763 | JGI IMG/M metagenome (GOLD analysis project Ga0123353, IMG submission 92763) | Labiotermes labralis P3 segment gut microbial communities from Petit-Saut dam, French Guiana - Lab288 P3 | ecosystem: Host-associated > Arthropoda: Insects > Digestive system > Gut ... | reverse complement strand
GGGTTCAAAACCCGCGGGCAGGGAAACGCGCCTGGCCGAGGGGTTTCGGAAGCAGCCCCGGTGGGGTCAACAAGTGGCCTCCCGGCCCCCCCCCCCCTTCGCCGCCCTCCACAGCGAGTGTTTCATTTGTTATGATGCGGTTACGGGGTGGCGGAGGCTGGGCCTGCGTTCAGTTCGTCGTCAGAACGACTCAGCGAATGTTATAGCTCCGACTCATTCCTAAACTCAGCGAAGACCTTTACTACCGGCGGTTCATTCCTGTATTTTGAAACATCCCGTGCACGAATTTTAAGGCTTTAGCAGCAGTGTGGCTGAGGATTCCTTTATTCTGTGATATGCCACTGTATCACTGGATACTGGATCCCCGCACGTGTTGAGACAAATTACTGGTCTCATCTATTAGGGTCGAAATGTCAATGAAGCCATTAGAACAATTGCCCAGTATTCCAGAACAGAATGCACACCTGCAGTGCGACCCTGTACCCATCAGTACCAGTCAGTGCACTGCCACAGCCCACATCAGACTCACTGACCCACTGCTGCGAACAAACGTACCACTAGGTCTGACAGATCCAAGAGTTACATTTGTAAACAGCAGCCCCACTGGGTCTCGTACATATTCTTAAACTGCCCTAGTGGACGTCACGGACTTACATTCTATCATAATCCTGCAGTAGTCCCACTGGGTCTCACACACACATAGCCAATCACAGACTTGAAGTAGTCAAACTGGGCCTCACATAATATATCATAAGCCCCCGGCAGTCCCACTGTGCCCCACAATTTACATCATAAGCCCCCGGTAGTCCTACTGGACAACTCAGACATAAGACCCCAGCAGTCCCACTGTGCCCCACAATGTACATCATAAGCCTCCGGCAGTCCCACAGGACAACTCAGACTTACGCCCCTGGCAGTCCCACTGTGTTCCACGATGTACATTATAGGCCCCGGTAGTCCCAGTGGGCAACTCAGAAATAAGCCCCCGGCAGTCCCACTTTGCCTCACAATGTATATCATAAGCCTCCGGTAGTCCCACTGGGACTCACAACACTGCCGATATCTGACCACCTCAAATCTTTCTCATTCACCCTGAAGATGGAGACAGTACTTTCTCTCGAAACTTTAGAAGGCGGTGTCACCACAACACAGCAGACCACAATCCGAGATGCAGTGTGGTTTCTGTGAGGTGCGAACTGGTTCTGTGATTCTGTTTGCCCAGCTGCGAAATGTACCGGTATGTCCCACCATTGACAGGCAGCTAGTGACGCCCATGTTTGTCTAGTTCGCAGAAAGAAATGTTTGTGAGTGCAAGTGTCTTATTCCTCCATTCTTCTCGTAGTCCATAATAAAATCTGTCAATGTAATAGGGTACATATTTTAATAATACGTCACATTCCGCTAAGGATCGGGTTAGACAACCGACGAATAGTCTCATAACCGACAAGGGACGTTTTTCTTCTCTCAGATCCGTCCAAACCTGCTGTGGGGCCCACCTATCCTCATTTTCCCCGGATAAAGCGGTCGCGCATTAAAGCCCATCAAACACCACCATCTAACACAACGAATGAGTGGAGCTAGACCTCCATTCCACATAAGCCTTCGTGGCATGCACAAAGCACCTTTATCTATGCCTTTTCACTACTTCAAACGGTGACGTAAGCAATATATTTTCTAACGCATGACGCCCTGGTATTCCGAGAACTTACGCAGTTTGAGAATCAAGGTATTTTGACGAATTACGGGGTTCGCAAGGTTTCATTCAAAATGTGGCGGCAAAATATTCCTTCCAACCTGGTCTGAACGTGGCGCTGTGGATCGGTCGGTAAGCACTGCAGTCAACGACTGAACGCGCAGAAGACGTCAGTCGGTCAGTCTTGGGTTGGCGGTGGGAGAGTCTGTGCAGGTGTTAGCCAGACTCGGTGGCGCCCGGTGCGCATACCGCTCGCTACTCCCTCCCAACGGCTTATCTCTTGACCATGCATCAGCGCCCCCAGGTGCATATCTTCAGTCAGATGGAAATTTCTGCTGACTACGCTAACCTGCAAGCTACACACATGAGTTACAAACGCGCTGTCTAAAGGTAAGGGTACCCTGTCGCTGTGCGCACCACGATAGCATATTGACAGGCCCGTAGCCAGACCGTGAATACAGTGACTGCAGCGGCTTCCAGTGCTGGTGCATATAAGGACATACGTATGTAATGCCCTATTATACATACACATTGCATACGTATTCAGCATGCAGAAGGCACCTTTGTTAGGACCACAAACTCATCTCACTAATCACACAACGCTCTCTATAGCACCGCACAAAACATCTTGCATACACACACATTAAAAAAAATGAGTTATTTCCAACCCCGTCTGTTCAACTGAGGCAACACGTGGATCAGGCAGGGTGTCTGGCGTTTATTACCGGGCTGATCAGCATGTTTATGTTTGATATTTTGCGAATTCCTAGCTGGTGCATCCAGATTTGTAGTGGGCGCACTGGTTGCCACTTGCTGCTATTTTGACACGTGCGACCATAACAAGCTTGGACACCCTTGGCCCAGTTACTTTAATGGCTGAGCTCTCCGGGCTATTTCGCAATAGCTAAGGCTCTGACCTTGGTAGCTATGAAGATTGCTTACCGGACTTGCGGGGGGAACGTACTGCCTCCTCTATCAGGATAAATTGAGCCTATTACTGATCGTGCTGTAATTATGCAAATTCTGAGACAACACGTTTCTATGAAAATTCGGTAAATCTAATCGTGGAATCATAACTGTAATGATAAAGGGTTAATCCCAGTTTCTCGAAACGTGCAGGTGATTTATAAAAACCACATATCTTGGCTTTTTAGTCCGACCTCTTCTAATTACTCATTGTAGGTGCAGACGGTTATCCTTGCGCCTTATCTCACTCATTACTTGGGCACGTTAATCAGTAATGATAATAGCGTGGAAAAAGAAATACAAAGAAGTATTTTGGCCGGCCAGAAAACTTATTTTGCCGCCATAAGTCTCTTCAGGAGTCGACTTTTATCCAGAGCTACTAAAATTATATTATATAAGACACTAATAAGAACGGCAGTGTCGTATGGAGCGGAAGCGTGGATGTTGACGAAGAAAGAAGAACAAGCTCTGCTAATTTTTTAAAGGAAAATATTTAGAAGAATATATGGTGCTAAATATGAAAACGGGGAATGGGAAAGTTGGACGAATCGAGAACTAGAAGAGATGAGCAAAGGAGAAAATGGATAAAAGGGCAAAGGATAAGCTGGTTAGGTCACCTAGAGAGAATGAGGAGAATAGGATGCCCAAAACGATTTTCACTCAAGAACTGGAAGGGACGAGAAGAAGGGGAAGACCCAGGAAAAGATGGAAAGAGGAAGTAGAAAGAGAGCTTCAAGTGCTGGGAGTGAGAGGATGGAAAGTTGGTGCAGATATGAAAAAATGGAAGGACATTGTTCGACAGGCCAAAGCCCACAGTAGGCAGTAGTGCCAATAGAAGAAGAAGAAGATCCCACTCATTGACAAACACACACACACTCGGAAGGACTCCCTTGGATGAGGGCTCGGCCCGTCGCAGAGACCTCTACCTGACAACTCACAACTTTCACATGAGACATCCATGCCCCCGGCGGGATTCGAACCCGCAATCCCAGCAAGCGAGCAGCGGCAGACACACGGTGCGACCACTGGGATCGGCTTGGATTGTCTCTCTCATAAACTAGCTGTGTGACACTGATAATTTAAGGAACACAACCTGATGTCTTTCACCACAGCTGTACGGGTGCCTGATATTCTACCTGCCTAACAGAGGTAACTGACCGACCATCTAATTAGCCACTTAAATAAGTGATTAACAAAGTGACTTACTAATTGTCTACCTGTCATCCCAGTCACCCAACCATCCAATCATCTGTATATCCATCTACATGCCTAAGCGAAGCTGGCTGTGAAGACGTGGGCTAAACTTTACCCTGTTCATATCCGTGCAGTGATGTCACCATTTTAAGTAAAAATCCGACTAATGCACTTAATGCCGTCTTTACCTCCCAGCAGATACACCTGGTAGTCATTAGTGTTAGAGGCTGCGTCAACCGCAAGGATTAAGTCAATAAAAAAATCCCATAATCGAACCCGCGACCTCCTGACTTGTTGTTCCGTGCGTCAACCAACTGCGCCAACGCGTGCTGAACAGAAAGTATGTCAGAAGGTGACAATGATGTAACTGAAGATACCAACCTAGCATATGCTTGGAAAGTCTCGGAAAAGCTGGTGAAATTTAGGGAAAATGCGAGTTAAAACACGCGTGGCTTGCGTTCCTTAGTCCCTAGGAAGAGCACCGAAGCTTACACAGTGCCTTGGCCAAGATTCGAAACGGGAACATCCCGAATACAAGCCCAGAGCTTGAGCCAACTGGCTCTGTACCAGCTGAATACCTATCAGCCTCTCAAGTAATATTCTGTCTCATTAAAGTCTTCTTCTCGTGATTGGTGTGCGTTCTGGCTCAGCTAATCAGCTTTCTAAACCAGCAGGCAAACCTTCGCCGCAAAGTGTGTGTGGTATAGATGTGAGCCACCACCGCTTCCTGGATCACAGGGTCCTAATTATGCCGTCTTCTGAGCTGCAATACAAAGAGCAGTCACAAGAATCGAATTCTCACGTGGCCCGTTAAATCTTGTATTCATTTCGCAAACTCTGTACAGAAATATCCACGTCACTCACACAATTGTGTGGCGTCAGAGAACAAGCGAAGAAGGTAGCCTTGCTTGATCCAAGCGTTGAAAGGGAAGGACAGAATGAAAAAAGAAAAATAAAATAAGCGGATTCGAACCCCGAACTGTCCAGCCCGTATCCTAGTCACCATACTGACTGAGCAACCTCGGCTACCAAGCGTATGGGTGTTTTGGAAGGCAAAAGTCTGAAGACCACTCGTAGTGCAGGCTTGTTACCTCCTATACCAAATTCCCATCAGACGAGATGCTTTGCACGAGGTACGGATGGACAACGCGCAAAACAAACAAACCTTGAAGCTGTTAGAAGCTACCAACACCTGCAGCGAGAGGTCCAGAACCCCGTGACCCAGCGACTGTGTTCAAGGCAGTAACAGGTTGAGGTAAGCAGCCATAACCTTCGCGAGGTTCGACCCGCGGACAATTGGCAGTCCGTTAAGTTAATTAACATTATTACCGTGCTGACACATACAGTATATCCATACTTTTCCTTCTGCCTACTCCTTCCCATCCTCCTGTTAACCCTCTTCTTCCATCTTCCCTGTATCTATTTTTTCCCCCCATGGCACAACAGCCCTTACTGGGGTCAGGGCCTCCTCATTATTGAGGCTTAACGATCACATTTAGACACACACCACTCTCAGGAGGGGTCCTCTGGAAGAAGGATCGGTCCGTCGCAGAGACCTCTACCTGACGACACACAACACTCACAAGAGACAAACATCCATGATTCCGGCGGGATTCGAACCCACAATCCCAGCAAGCAGCAGACCTACGCCTTAGGCCGCGCGTCTACTGGGATCGGCCCTCTCGCTGTAGACGCCCCGTTTTCTTTCCTTCCTGTCTCCTACAGTTCTTCATTCTTAATTAATCTACTTACTGCCTATTTCTTCATATTTTTTTACGTCATTTCACTTCACTTTCACCATACTTTTCTCCCTATTCTTTATCATAATTACATTCTGCTCAGACTTCCAATATCTTTTTGTCCACCTTTCGGTACTTTGCTCTGGTGCCACAGCCGGACTAGAATTTTCGCTTCGTGAATACTCGGATATGACATATTTTATATCCATGACAATCCACACAGCGAGGAATTTTGGAGCCAAGGTAGCCCAGTCTGTGACGGAACTGACACAGGACCGCATGCTTGAGTTTATATTCTCGATAAACGAGACGCCTGTACCCGTATTCATAGTGTGCATACAGGTTCAGGGCACAACCGACCACTCGTCCAGTGGATTGCGAGAGGTTTACGTTGGTGCAAGGTGAAGCTGACCGCTGACCTGTATCTAGTGTCGTGTCTAGACCAGCGTTTCTCAACCGCCGGGCCGCGAGAGGTTCTCCCGGAATTTGTCATTTTAGTTTTCTAAGCAATTTTCATGAATAAATATTTCATAGTGGAAATATTCTGAGGAGAAAAATATTCGTGAATGTGTCAAAAAACTCAGACCCAGATGCTGGCCTGAGGAAACTACAATATGCTACAAGATTTCATTATTCCAGTGACTGATAACAAATTTAAATGTAATTTTATATTTGTCAACATGCCACACCGTATATATAAGTGTACTGATACTCTTTATGATTATGCCATAATGAATTATTAATACTATGTTCGTTTAATGTATGAACTTAAAAAAAATGGAAAGGTATTTACGAGTAAATTTGTTGGGACCTGGCCCTCGTCTTAGGAAAAAAGAATCTACCGGGCCGCGGTCTCACAAAGGTTGAGAAACACTGGTCTAGACTGTACTGGACACGGTACAGTATGTACTTGTGACCAGATTAGGCCTATCTGTTACTTCAATGGCGGCGAACAAGCAAGCTAACAAGATGGGAAGAACTGCTCTCGTACCGTTAAGCGTTTTCCATCCATTTCGAAAACGTTCACAGTGGCTCCAGCTGAGAATGAACACAGTACAGACCTTTGAAAGAGGTACAACACCGTCTGGCTTTTCCGAACACAGCCTAGCAGCGACCACGCCGTCCCGACTGCAGCTACGTGCAGTGTTTCAGGAGCTCATTTAGCAAGTGGCGTGGTCACCTGTACACGTACGTCTTAGCTTCCGAACAAGTAATGTTGTCTACTCACGAGAATGGCTCTGACCTCGGCAGTTATTGCCCGGGTGAAAGGGAGACCGTTACGTGCTTATTACAAGTACCCGATATATTCCAGTGGGCTGAAGTGCAGCTGTGGCTTGTGAGGGCGCGGCAGAATTTTCTGCTTCCTACTGTCGTAGGCTGGTAAAACCTGAGCGTCTAACGCATTCACTAACAGTGCAAAGTGATATGAGATATGCAAAAGCTTATGTTTTTGACAGGATCTGTATGTATTTTTTGCAAGCTTCGCCCGAGATAAATGAGCCCAACCACGCTGTCAAGGTTACAGCTTTACTTCTGAGTAACGATCAGTGTTTTACGCACAGAAAGTTTGAAGACAAACATTCATTCCTCCTGCAGGATTCGAACACGCAGGTACTGGCGCAGAAGGCTGCCGAATGGTATATGGAATGACACTGATGTGACTGTGGACGTGTTCGTCTACAAATCCCCTCACTCTTTCTCTTCCTTGATTTCATCTTACTCTCTTATTTCTCTACGTGAGAATATATCAGGCGGGTACCCGGAAATGCCAGGCCTTTGGTTCTGCTGTCCACCTGACTACAGAACTTTCCGTCGCACGTGGTGCAGACAACTGTTACATGACCCTAGGGCCAGTGGCTCTGCTTGGAACGTGTCTCACTGCTGTAATTTACTGAACTGTATCCGGTTAACCAGAGATTTTCAGACAGATTTCCGAATAACGCTTGGCGTTTCTCAGAATCTAATTTCATTAAGGCACTAATGTAAGAACTAAGAACTCACTAATACAGGCATTCTTGAAAAACCGAGATTTTCGTTTCGAAAATTAGGCAACTTCACGGATTTTGACCAAATATGTTAGTCGTATCGAACGAGCAGATTCACAGCCCTGGTACTGTTGTTACGATACCTACACAGATTTTTCTCTTCTCCAAAATGTCCAGAACGGCTCTGGGGCCCACCCAGCCCCCTATTCAATTGCACTGGGACTCTTTCCCGGGGACTAAGCAGCCGGTACGTGTGACGACCCCTCACTTGCGTAGTGGCGAGGTTATGAGTGAATGGAACTAATTGCCTGTTCCCCCCATACGTCCTCATCGGGTGGACAGAAATAACTTTACCTTTGCTTCTTCAAAAACCGTTGTAATGCTCCTCCGGTACACAGTGTTTTTTTTATAACGAGAACAGTACAAAACCTACACACACACACACACACACACCATATGGGAAAAATGTGTACAGTGTTAAAGAGGGTGGTATATATAGTAACCACTGGTTGTTAAAAATGTCGGTTTTGGCCATGAAAAGCGGGTATAGATGTCCCTCGCGCAGACATCTTGCTAGACAAACGGCTGCAGTAGCACAAACTCTGACAGGCGACAGGCTACACTTGGGAACATTTGTCTGCGGGGCAAAACGCAATATTGACCCTATCACCGATCGTGTTGTGTCTTTTCATTTCCATGGTGACACTTTTTGCTTTTTCGCATAAGCAAACATAAATCGTTTGGACGTAAAAGTGGCCTGAATCCAGGCACGCCATGGTCTCTAAGCCTTGGGAAACGTTCCGGGAAATTCTTTTGTTAAATAATTTGCATCCTCGTCAACGTAAAGTCTGAATCTGGAACCAGTTCCGCGTAGCGGTTGCAACTTTTTGTCATCGAGAGGTTTCTGGCTTTACGTTAAGGTGGGTGGGGGTGGGGGGTGGGGAGCGACTTCTTAGTAGAAGGTTAAAACCAGTGATACAAAAGAACACCATTCGACACGATCTTGAGGCAGTTCCACTTACAATTCCCATTCTAAGAAACTATTGTCCTTAACGAAAACCGCTAACACCATTTGGACACGAGCGTAAGTCATTACAAAATGAAGTTGTTCCTACACATTCTGTGGAGGTGTATGAAGGGAACAGAGGTATAGATCTGTTCATTCCTAATTGTGACACTGGATGGAAGCGAGTGGATAGATTTACGTCTCGGCTGCTTTAACCACGCGGAAAGAACCGCGAGTAACCAATTATTGTTACATCGCAGTGGGTCTGGACGCTTCGGGTAAGAGAAATCTCTTGCCCTTGCTGAGAATCGAAACCCGGATCATCCAGCCAATAGCCTTGTCAGTATATTAACTGCGCTATCCCTGCCTGTACCATAGCCGTATTCTGAGTGTGTCTCCCACAACGGAGCTAATTTCTCTGTCATGTATACTATCAATGCTCTTCAAGGCGGTCATTTCGTAAGAATGTCAATATTCACGTGTGCGTTTCTTGTGTCTCTGGAATACCTACGTGGCCAGCAAATCGTAACCTACGTTTCCTGCTACATTAACAACACCAAACCTGCGCAAAATAGGAACTTCACCTTGGTTGTATAAGACAACATGCAAAGGTAGCCTACTTCTTTCTTCTCTATACACTAGCCTTCCGTAGTAGGTTATCTTAGAGACTAGCAGCAGGAAGGTGTTAACACTGGATTCGTCTTCAAATAGCGAAAGAGTGCACTGATTCTTATAATAAAACCAACTTTATGCACTAATTTCTCAAATTTATTTTTGGAATAGAACTCTACATGTTTTGGACAGTTCCTCTGTCCATCATCAGACGTTTTTCACTGTACACACAGCAGTGGCATATGTCATACAGGTTTGGTGACAGCAAGCTGATGATGGACAGAGGAACTGTCCGAAACATGTAGACTTGTATTCCAAAAATAAATTTGAGAAATTAGTGCATAAAGTTGGTTTATTATAAGAGCGCATTGATATTGATTACATTAGTATGTGTTAAAAAACAATAATGACAAATCTGGACCAAACTTGGCGTGCATAACCCTGTTTCACCATATGTCTGGGAATGCGATTAAACCCTCGAAAAAAATAACTTTTTTTTAATGTTTCCCGATTTCCGAAATGGCATTGCTTTTCATAGCTATAAGATCACAGGCTTCGTCCGTTTGTACTTCTGGTACTGTGAGCAAGATGCAGATGAAGATGGGTACACAGCTGGTGGAAAGATACTGAAATGGTGAAAAGCGAATTCACCGTTGGGAAGGGTGGGCGGATGTCTCAGTGTCACTTTGTCCAGTAAAAATCTCACATGAATTGACCTGGGGATCGAACACGGGACTCCGCAATTGAAGATCAAATTTAATCTCTTACACATAAAGATTCAGCTCGCACCTCACAGAAAACTCTTCGAGATGTCATTATAAAACCAGTCGGAGAATGCCGTGTGGGGGAATAATGGTCGATTATCGTAAGAGGCGCAGATGCAGTGTGTGAAAAAACACGGAGATTTGAGTGTCAATCATGGCGGTACATATAATAAGCACTCGCCTTTGACGGGTTAAAATATTTCGTATGATGCACGGACGGCGACAGACAGACATGACGAAGCCAACAGTCACTTTTCGCAGTTCCGCGAACACACCTAACGGCGCAGTAATTTCACACAATACAAGCATTGTCATTTTACTACTGTTTTTTTTTTCGGTTAACGTTCCAATCGTCTGGCCATGTGACGCCGTGTAGTTTGGAGGAGAGGTGCCAGATGCAGGAGTCACTCTCAACAGACAGCGATGTTGGAATTATTGTTGAATGGCACATGACATAACAATATGGATGTTGATTAGCACAAACAATGATCAATGATCATTTAAATCTAAAATAATTATTATGAAAACTACGCACAGACAACAACCTCCCC
>Ga0123353_10017629_pt1 | contig 10510 bp, 10 predicted proteins | sample TergutLab28metaG_3_FD_92763 | JGI IMG/M metagenome (GOLD analysis project Ga0123353, IMG submission 92763) | Labiotermes labralis P3 segment gut microbial communities from Petit-Saut dam, French Guiana - Lab288 P3 | ecosystem: Host-associated > Arthropoda: Insects > Digestive system > Gut ... | reverse complement strand
TTTCCGTCGCACCGCGTTAAAATTTCTTGAAATACGGGCGTATTCCTTCAAAATTTTACCTTGTGCGGCGAAAAAATCGCTCAAAAATCTGCACACGGGGATTTTTCAAACACGCCCTAATATACCGCCGCTTTTTATAGCAGCGGTATCGGATGAGGGCGCGGTAGGCGTCTCTGCTTTTTTGGTCCGCCAGCATAGAAGCGACACACTCCGCGCGGCCCGCGTTTTCCTCAAAAAATTCCCGTGATTCGCGGAGCTTTTCTTTTTTAAACAGCCGTTGCGCGGCGTCCGTGAGCGCGCCCAGCGTTTTTGAATCGGACGTCAGCGAGGACGTGAGTACATACAATTTATACGGTATTACTTTTAGGTTCAACACTTTTCCTAAAGCCCTTTCTCCCTCAAACCGCTCACAAGATTCACATAAAATTCGCAAACATCAAACCCGCATATATCTTTCCTTGTCAGGTCGATCATATCGCCGTGGGAAATTCCCTTTTTATGCGGCACACTCAATATGCCCAAACAATTCCCCCAAGGCATGGAATCGGTGCAGACAAGCCCGTCATTATCGCCGCCCAGCGGCTTGATGAAAGCATATCCGGCGTTGAGCGGCGGTCCGGCGCTGGACACGGCGCTCATTTTTGAGCCGACGCTTTGGTACAGTACGCCCTCGCGGTCCGGCATAACTTGATTGAGCGCGTTACAGTGCTCCGGGGTCAGCCCGTTGACACTGCCCATAAAATCGCAGGTGTCATCGCCTAATTTTGTGAACAGCTTACCGTATTGGCGGCCGACAGCCGACACCAGCTTTTCGGGCGTAAGCTCAAGGAGCTTCCCGGCAAGCGGGGTACCTCTGTGGGGCGTATTGATCGTCGTCAGCGAGGCCACGTGCGCGTCCATGCCCAGGCAGCTGATCATATAACGGGAATCCAGTCCGCCCTTGGAATGGCCGATGATATTGACCTTTTCCTGGCCGGTTTCCTGCATAATGTCCAGAACCCGCTTCTTCAGCTCTTCGGCGGCCTGTTCCACCGTCAGCGCGGAATGATGATTGCCGTAAAATATCCGTGAGCCGTTGTCGGTCAGCTCTTTCGGGATCCGGCCCCAATAATTGAAAAGCTTCCAGTCCCTGAAAAAGATGCCGTGTACCATCAGGACCGGATATTTCGTCGCGCAAACGCCTTTTCCCCGTCTGCTTTCGTTTAAGATGCGCTTGTTGCGCAGGAACCTGTATTCCGCTTTCACCGTTTTACATACCATACTTAATATGACAACATTGGCGATAGGCACCCACCACAGGAAGAACATCAATACGCGAATAACGGCGCCCAGCTGTTTTGAGGTTGCCGCAACGCGAATCATCCCGCCCCACAGCATGACAGAGACGAACGCCGCGCTGAAAACAACGTTCCCGACGAGCAGGGGGGTACTGATATCCATTGGTGAAATCAGGCCTATGTAAATATATAGAACGATTTGGGCCGCGAGGAAAAAGCCGGAAGCCACGATCAATTCATAGCCGCCGATGAGCGTCCTTTGCTTGCGCGGCGAGGCTTTGTCGCCCACGCAGGGGCTGGCGTTAAAGTAAATAAAGAGCGCGGAGACCAGAGCTATCGCCAGTATTTTCAAAGGTACGCTAACCCAGCCAAAAACATTGTAGAGGAGTATCACGTTCAGGAACAACAGAACAGACAGGTAAAAAAACGTGCGTTTAAGATACTGCAAAATAAGTTCTCCTTGTATTTTGATATTTTTTCCACTTAAGCAACCGCTGATTAAATTATAGCAGAGCAGGGGAGGGATGTCAAGGACCGCAGCCATTCTTTTGGACAGCAATCCCCCTTGAAACGCTTGTGTTTCAAGGGGGATGATGATGACTACGCGTTTAGCTGTGTTGGGTGTTTGCTGAAAAAATCTACCCGCGGTTCCAAAAAACGAAACTTATGACCCGATTTTACAAAAAAGTCAAGCGGCTCAAAAATGTACGTCCAGTCCCATATGCGTTCGTCTACGCCCAGGTATTCGCGGATCATCTCACAGCCCATCGGCACAATCGGATGAAACAGCGCGGCGGCGACTCTCACAACATGGAACGAGTCCACCAAAAGTTGGTTCATTTCATCCGGGTTCGCGTTTTTGCTGCGGGCGGACCAATCTTTGTTCGCGTCCCTGAGATAAAGGTTCAGCAGTTCAAAAATCTTGTCAAAGGAGAACTCCGCCATCATGCGCTCATAAGCCAAGACCGTCTCATCAGATCTGGCCCTGACCGGTTCGCTGACCGCCGCGGAAAGGTATGCGCCGTCACTATATTTTTGCGCGGTATAAAAGCAGGAGCGAACCAGGCGGTTGAATACGTTTGTGGCCAGATTCCCTTCGTTCAAAACATTGTCAAATCCGCCGTTTTGATCCAAGAATGCTTTCGGCTCAAACCCGACGTTGCGCTCACCCAGGCTGGCGTTCATAAAGTGCAGGCGGAGCTGCTCGGGCGTATAATGCCCCAAAAGCTCGGCGGCTTTGGGCGGCTTGCGCTCGCCGCTGCTCGACGCTTTGGTTTTTCCGTACAGCAAGTGGTGATTCGGCACGACGACCGGCAGACGAAACTCCTCGTTCAGCGCGAGAAACAGCCCCATTTCGGCGATCGCGTAAAAATAGATGTTATCCTCGCCGATAAACTGGTAGACTTTCGCGTCGTCAGACTTCCACCAATCTTCCCATTTTGTTCCGCAAGCTCCATCGCCCAGACACGTTTTGGTGAAAGAGATCGGCGCCCACAGGGACTCCGGCCACACCCAAAATGTCAGCCCGGATATACCCTCCGCCTCGGGCACGGGGATACCCCAGTTCACGTTGCCGGAAAGGCGGAAAGGCACCAGAGTCTTGCCTGTACGGTATCTTATTCCATTTTGCGCAAGGATTTCAACGGCTTGGCTCCTAACGTCCAACTTGTCAAATTCCAGCGCCCATGACGTCTTTTGGGCATCCTCTATGACGGTGAAAGGCGGCATACCCGGCAGGGCCTTGACATCCTCGATCAGTTCTTTTTTGACGTAAATCGTGGGATTCTTCAAAAATTCCCGTATGACCATCGTCAAATTCTTTCGGTAAGACGGATCCGCCTCCCAAGACTTCACCTCATTTTCAAGAGTGTCCCTGAACGATGGCAGATCAAAAAACCAATTTTTTACGGCGATCTGTGCCGGCGCTTTACCTGATAAAACGCTGACAGGATTGATAAGCTCTACCGGACTGTATTGGTGCCCGAGAGAGCATTCGTCGGCATACGCGATTTCGGATTTGCAGCCCTGTATCGGGCAGCGGCCCGTTACCTGCCGCCCGTTCAGGAAAACGCCCTTTTCCTCATCGAAGAACTGCAGCGTCTGTTCCAGCTTCAGCATACCGTTTTTGTGCAATTTTTCAAAAACGTCCGCCGATAAAGCCGTGTGAATCTCTCCCGCTTCGCCCAATGCGGAAGCACCGAACAGATTAGGAGAAATCTGGTACCGTGAAAGCGTTTCTTTTTGATTCAGATGGTTCCTCGTCACGTAATCGACTAAACTGCCCTCGAATCCATCCGCGGCGGCCTGTTCGTAGCCGGCTTCGATCGTCGCGCCGTAGCAGTCGGTTCCCGAAACGAACAGTACGTTGTCCGCGCCGAGCCGGTCCCGTAAAAAGCGGGCAAATATATCCGCGTGAACGAACACGCCGCCGACATGGCCGAAGTGCAGCTCCTTGTTGCCATAGGGCATACCGGCCGTGACGACAGCCCGTTTTGGGAAAGACGGTCTTGCGTTACAGTTAGGTGTCATAAGGGTGATCCTCACTTCTTTCTGCTTTGTGTTGAAAATGTAAGCGTACTAAAAAAAGATGTAGCTTAGTTGTTGGCACTTTGCTGACCAATGTATCGCCTTGTAAGAATGTATTTCTGTCTCATATTCCCTCTCAAAAATTGTATTGAATTTAGCCTCGCAAGTTGAGACTTTTTGAAAACAAACGTCTGAATTCGATAATACCAGGAAATCGTGTATTTGTCAAGCAAAATCCGACCATGATACTATTCTACTATATCTTTAGTTTGAAGACACGCCCTAGGTCTTGTCTTCAAACTAAAGATATAGTAAAATAGTATCATGAGAAGATATGAAATAACCGATTTCCAATGGAACAGGATCAAAGATTTACTGCCGCCGGAAAGCCGGCCCTAAGGAGGGCGTCGATCAAAAAATAATCGGGAAATCTTGTACGTTGATCCCGAGTACGGCAAAGGCGCGTTTACTGACGGTAATAGATTTTGGTCGAAAAAAAACATCCAAAAAATACCGTCGGATCGCGATCTGAATTTCAGCCAAGAGAAAAAACCGCAGACGTGTGCCAAATGGGACGAGGTCGCCATGCTCACGCGCAAAGAAAAGCTCATCCGCTCAGTCAGGGCATTCATTAAGGAGCGTAAAACATGAATAAGCATTAGTTCACGGAGTATACCCCCACGCCTTAAATCAAACACACAGGGCGGCTGAAATATGCCGTCCTGTGTAAAAAAATGCTTGACATTTTCTGTGATATGGCGTATACTAAAGACACAAAAAGGTGGCGCGGTCGTGGACGGTTGTTCCCCTTAAAAGATTTGCAAGAATTAACCGCTATCTTTGGAAGGAGCAGCGGTTAATTTCTTTTATCATGGTTATTGTTGTTCACGATGTTTAAAACAACCGTGATTACTCCAATTATTACCATCACGAATGAAAACAATTCCTGATATGTAACATAACCCATAATATTCCCCCTTCCCGGGGGAACGCTCTTTTTCAAGAGCGAGATTAACCGCCCACGTCCGCGGGCTCGCGCCACTTTCGGGCATTCGTAAAGAACGCCACGGCAACAGTATACATTAACCGTCGAAATATGTCAATATTTATCTGAGCCGCTTGTGAAAAACAGGCGGTTTTGTTATTGAAAGGGGTATAACATCATGCCGGAAAACAACATTCTAACAAAAGGCGAAATGAACTCCGAGGGGGCAACCGAGCTTTGGGCGCACGGCGACCGAAACCGCAATTTCCGGGTAAATTTGGCCGATGAAAACATACTTGTACGTCATAGAAAAGCGTACAAACAACTTGATAAATCCGTTAAAGAATTAACGCGCATAAAGCTCAAGGCGAAAGACGATTATGATTCGCTCATTGACGCCATAGAGATATTCGACGCGGATGCCCGAACCTGCGTCAACGACATATTTCTTTGCGACGTATGTACACCCGTATTCGGGAGCGTATCGCTTACCGCGCCGGTTAACAAGAACGGCGACATGTACCTCATGGTGTTCCTGGACGAAATTGGCGCCATGATACAGGACGCTAAAAACGAGCATTATGCCCGCGTCGAAGCGGAGGTCAAGGCCTTGAAAGAAAAAACCGCCAAGTACACCGAGGGCTACGACGACGAGCCGATATCTGGCGAGGAGCTTGAGCGGGGCGATGAAGCATGATCCGCACGGAGCTTCCCCGTCAGCTCCCGGTTGACGGGATTCTTTATGATATCCGCAGCGACTTCCGAGCCGCGCTGCGCGTTATCGCCGCCATGAACGACGACGGGCTGACCGACCGGCAAAAGGCGCATGTTGTCCTGGTGGTGATGTACCCGCGCTGGCGTGAGATCAGCGACTATGACGAGGCGATCAGGCAAGCGATGTGGTTCATATCCTGCGACGAGCAGCCGGACGAAAGCAAGCCGCAGCCCGTTTTGATGAACTGGGAACAGGACTTCCCCGTCATCGTCGCGCCGGTCAATCGCGTGCTGGGATATGAGTGCCGCCTTGCGGATTATCTGCATTGGTGGACGTTCGTCGGCGCGTACCGCGAGATCGGCGAATGCTATTTCTCCCACACCGTCAACATCCGCGATAAAAAGCTGCGCGGCAAAAAGCTTGAGAAGTGGGAAGCTGAATTTTACCGCAATAATCAAAAGGCTGTTGACCTGAAAGCAAAGGACGACAGCAGGGCGCAGGAGTTTGTAGACCGGTTGTTAGGAGGCGGGATACTTGGAAAATAAACTGACTTTGGGCGTGGAGTTTGACCAGAGCAAGGTTGAGCAGGGCATTGATAAGCTGCAAAAGAAATTCAATTCCGCGTTTAATGAAATGGAATCCAGCATTAAAAAGCTTGACCTGCTCAATAAAAAAATAGAGGAGATCAACCAAAAAGAAGCGGAGGGCGTTAAGCTCACTCAGCAACAGAAGATCCATCGCGACGCGCTTGTTAATCAGTCCGCTGTGCTTGCGGATAGGATTCAGGAACTCCGGGAGCGCACCGAGCGATTCGGTGCGGAACTCGACCAAGCCCGCCTCGACCCTCAAAGCTTCGCCGAAGCCAACGGCTACCTGAAAGAGTCCGCGGATAACGCGAACAAGGTCAGCGAAAGCACAAAAAAGATCAAGCCCGCCGCAGACGATGCCGCGCGTGGCATGAAGAACATCAGCGACAACGCGGGCGGCATAAAAAGCCGTATCGAGCAGGGTTCGTCGTCGCTTGCGGGATTTGGCAATAAGATGCTCAATCTTGCAAAGCGGGTGTTCGTCTTTTCCGTGATCACAGCCGCGCTGCGCAAGGTGCGCGACGCCATATCCGGCGCGATCGGCTCAAACGATCAGCTGTCGTCGTCGTTCGCGATGCTGAAAAACAATCTCGCGGTTGCGCTTCAGCCTGTGCTTGAAAGGCTTGTGCCTGTCATCCAGCGTGTTGTTGACAAGCTAATTCTCGCGTCGGAATACCTGGCCGTGTTCATCCACGCGCTTACCGGGGCCGACCTTAATAAAAGCATTTCGGACGCCGCCAAACGTCAGCGGGACATGGCCGACTCGACCGACAAGGCGACAAAGGCGTTCGAGGCGCAAATCAAGGCGATCGACAAGCAGATCAAAGCGTATCAGAAGCAGGTCAAGGAGCTGAACAAGCAAAACAAGGCTCTGAAAAAGGAGATGGAGGCACAGCTCAAGCCCCTGAATGACCAGAAAAAGGCGCTTAATGATCAGATCGCCGCTATCCAAAAGTATATAAACGAACTTAAAAAGCAGGAAAAGGCCGAAAACAAGATCATAGACGCGCAGAAATCATATATTCAGGATCAGATCAATTTGCTGAAAGAGCAAAAGGCTATTTTGATTGAGGCGCAGAAAGCCCGCCAACAGCAGGTACAGGCGGAGCGCAAGGCCATCAGCGACGAGATCGCCGCGCTGAACAAGCAAATCAAGGCGATCCAGAAGCTGCGCAAGGCCCGCGCGGATGAACTGAAAGAAAATCAAAAATATATGGCCAGCTTCGACACGCTGAACGTCCTGCAAACGCCGGAGGAAACCGACGCGCAGCTTCTGGCCTACGATAAAGAGATTGCCGCGCTGGAAGAACAGATCGAGCTGCTTGACGAGCGCAGGGACGCCATACAGGACGTTCCCGACGACCCTATGATAGAACAGATTGAGAAGCAGATCGCGGCTCTGGAGGCCCAGCGGGACGCCATCGAGCGTGTTGACTATTCTCACCTGATCGAAGCGCAGCAGGAGCTTATTGAGTCCATCCGCGAGCAGATCGAGAAGCTTGACAAAATGGGAGAGAAGATCACGTTTGAGTATGAGGCGAAGATTGAGATCAACACCGAGGCCATCGAGAAGCTGGGTGAGAAGATCGACGCGCTTCAGGAAAAGAAAAGCGCGTTTCAGGAACTTGCGGCAGAAGCAAAAAACAACCCGATAAAGGTTGAAACTTCTTTTGAGGAATCCGAAAACAGCATAGAACTGTTCAAGCGGAAGATCGAGGAGTTCAAGCAAAAGCTTATTGATAATTTCGGCAGCATCGAAGGCGCTGCGACCGCGTTAGCCGTCGGGATCGGCGTGGTCATGGCTCTCATCGGGCTGGCCTTCGGAAGCCCGATACTCATAATTGCGGGGTTGATGCTGGCTATGGGCGCTCTTGTCGCGTACTGGAAGTCACAAGGAAAGATTCTGGGCGCAGATTTCGAAGACCTTACGAACAACTTGAGAGCGATATTCGGCGGGTTTATTGACTTTTTGGCCGGAGTCTTTACCAATGATTGGGAACGCGCTTTTCACGGGTTAGGCAACATATTCAAGGGATTTCTAAACAACACTCTTATGGCAGTCACCATGTGGCGAAATACCCTGAAATCAGCGATTAAAGCGTTATTGCAAGAGGTCGCCAACCTGTGGTTTAGATTTATAGGGCTTTTCTCAGATGACGCAGCTGAAAAATTTGCCGCCACGTCTGGACGTTTGCTTGATGCAGTTTTTGTTGAAAAAGAGTATATTCCGTTGTTCAACTTAAGCTCATTTGACGGCGGAGCGGTGTCTACCTTGCATTCAAACCCTATAGCCAATGGTCAGGTCGTTCCTCATAGTGGCGGTGGCGCATCGTTTGGAGGGACTGCTTTGGGCACAGACGCATCCGCCCAAATAGCCGCGCTCACCGACGCGGTAAACCGGCTTGTGCAGCAGGGCGGCGGTACCACTACAATAGAGTTCACCGGCGACCTCGCGCAGTTGGCCAGAGTCTTAAACCCGGTAATCAAAGACGAAAATCAGCGGGCTTCAGCGTTTGCGTAATGTGCATAAAAACAGAGCGCGGAACTGACCACGCCCTGCTTGCACCCCAAACCTATCTTGCCATGTCGCCAATATAAAGCGTTTTCCCCAAAGGGGCTAATACTTTAAGAACGGTGTCCAACTGGGGGCTTGTGTACCCCTTTTCCATCCGCGCTATGACAGGCTGCTTAACGCCGCTCATCTCTTCTAGCTTCTTTTGGGATATGCCGCGTTCCTGCCTTGCGCGGGTTAGTTCAATCATCATAGCTACGCGCAAATGCGAAGCGGCTCTTTCCTCCGGCGTCAAAAGTGTTTCGCGTACTTCTTCCCACGTATGACCTTTAGGGCTGATATATTCTTCACTCATTGTCTTTACTCCTCTCCCGATAGTCGGCTAAGTTTCGTTTAGCTTGGTCTATTTCCCTCTGCGGCGTTTTCTGCGTAGTTTTTAGAAAATGGTGGAGGATTATAAAGCTGTTGCCGTCCCACGCCGCAAATAGCAGGCGGTTTCTTATCGGTCTAAGCTCCCATATTTCGCCGTCTAAGTGTTTCGCATAAGGCTCTCCCGCGCCTTTTCCTACCTGGCTTAGATAGTCGATATAATCATAAATCTTGTTGGCGTTTATGCGACTGTCCTTATCTTTCTTGCTGCCCAGTTCTTGAATGTATTCAAGTGTTGGCTCTTTGCCATTGCGATCTCTGTAAAAGATTACTTCATACACGATTAGCTTTCCCTCCCCATACTCTTATTATACTCAAAAGTTATTAACTTGTCAAGCACTTTTGAGTTATTGTTTGAAAAAAAGTTTTTACTTTTTAAAGAAAGATATGCAAAGGAGTAGTTGAATGTTCATCATAGACGGAACAGCCTACTCGGCGGCACTCCGTCTGACTGGTGGACGTCTACCACGTGCGGCGGAGGCGCCGGGCAGATTGCGGCTGTTGGGTCCGGCGGGAAAGCGCATTTTTGGAATGCGGCTACCCAGCAAGCCGTGCCGGTCTGCTTCACAATACAATAGACCTCTTTCGAAATTAAGTTAACAGATCGAAATTGCAAATACCAGATAAAAGATTGACGCGCAAGCCATAACGTTTTCTGCGATTCCGATAACGTTCAGCAATGATTTTGAACCTTTTAAGAAAGCCGATTGCGTGTTCGTTGGCTACGCGCTGACTGGAAATTGCGTGGTTGTATTGCTTTTCGGCAACGGTCAGTTTATGATACTTGCTGGTTTTAATGGGGTGTTCAGAGTTGGCGTGCAGCTTCTTGATCCCGATATAACCCGTATCGACTTTTGCATAAATCTGCGGTGAAAGCCTAACTCCGGATGCTTTATACAGCGCGAAATCATGTGTTTTTCCATTTGCGAACGCTGTACAGACAATTTTGTGTGATTCTTTATCAACGACAATTTGCGCTTTCATGGTGTGTCTTTTCTTTTTGCCTGAGTACCATTTCCGCTGCCCCTTTTTGGACGCTCAATCGGCGATTCTGTGACATCTACAAGAACAACCTCAAATTCAACATCACTTTTTTGTAATGCCTTTTTCCCGGGCAGAGAAAAGCTTCCGTCCTTGATAAGGACATCTTCAATCCAGCGAATCGTTTTGAATATACTGCTTTCTGATACGCCGTAACTTGCGGCAATGTGCGCGAATGTGCGATATTCTCGCCAATATTCGAGTGAGGCAAGCAAACGATCTTCCATACACAACTTTGGATTCCTTCCACGCCGGCGATGTTTTTCAGTGTGAGCCGCTAATAAAATCGCTACCATTGCTTCAAAGGTTGATCGTTTGACTCCCGTTATCCGCCGGAATTGTGTATCTGAATAGTTTTGCATTTGCTTGTATTTCATCTGATCTACACCCCCATCAACAGAAGTATATCAGATTTTCCTTAATTTCGAAAGAGGTCTA
>Ga0123353_10017627_pt1 | contig 10511 bp, 5 predicted proteins | sample TergutLab28metaG_3_FD_92763 | JGI IMG/M metagenome (GOLD analysis project Ga0123353, IMG submission 92763) | Labiotermes labralis P3 segment gut microbial communities from Petit-Saut dam, French Guiana - Lab288 P3 | ecosystem: Host-associated > Arthropoda: Insects > Digestive system > Gut ... | reverse complement strand
TTCGGACTGTAAAATGCAAGAGGGGTCAATGCGTTGTGATATAAATATTTCTGTTCGAGAAAAAGGTTGTTTGACTCTTGGCACACGTACAGAAATAAAGAACATGAACTCGCTCAAGGCTATTGCGAGGGCTATTGAGTATGAATCTCAAAGGCATATTGACGCACTGGAAACAGGTAGTGAGGAGCTTGTGCAGGAAACTCGCCGTTGGGACGATGATATAGGCATGACGTATTCTATGCGTGAGAAAGAGGAAGCAGCGGATTACCGTTATTTCCCGAATCCTGAGATAATGCCTGTGCATATAGATTCCGAGTGGATAGAAAGTGTTCGTGCGGCTCTGCCTGAACCTGCGCATGAGAAATTTGCACGCCTGACGGACGTGCTTGGGTTACCTGAGTACGATAGTAAGATTATTTCAAGCAGTCAGAGTTTATCCCGTATTTTTGATGGTGTAATGAAGCATTTTGAAAAAGCAAAGGATGTGTCAAACTGGATTTTGGGCGAGCTTCTTGCAATTGCTAAGGATTTGGATACAGGGGACGATGATATCACAATCGATGCACAGAAATTCGCGACAGTAATCAAACTTGTTGATGAGGGGAAAATAAACCGATCTGTAGGCAAGAGAGTTTTGCTTGCAGTTTTTGATGAGGATGCGGAACCGAATGAATACATAGAAAAACACTCACTTGCGATGGTGAGCGATGCAGGGCTTTTGGAATCTGCGATAAAAGAGGTGCTGGCGGAGAATACGAAAAGCGTAGAGGAATTCAAAGGTGGCAGCCAAAAAGTGTTTGGTTTCCTGGTCGGTCAAGTGATGAAAAAAACAGCAGGCAAGGCTGACCCGCGGTCGGTAAACGAGCTGCTGCGGAAGATGCTGGCGGAGTGAGGCGATAATACTGCACTTCAAGGGCATTTTGCATTGACAAAACGGCATTTTTGTGCTTTAATTTAGAGTATCTGACAGCAGAAAAATTGCTGTTATTGAAGGATATCATAATGATTAAGAAGTCAATAATTTCTATATTTGCCGTGGTGAGTTTGTTCATAGCGGCATTTACATTATATGCGGCAGCGAGTGACGACGGCACACCTACTGTTACGGCATTGCGTGGCTCTGTAATGGTCTATAAAACAGGCGGGTTATATCCCGTTGCCATGTTTGTCGGCATGGAGATAAACAGCGGAGATGTCATTGTTACGGGGATAAATTCATCTGTCACCATCAATTACCACAACAAAGAAGTCACCGCTGGTGAGTTGACAAAATTTTCGATAAAATCGATTTGGAGCCGGCACGGGCGGTATAACAGTTCGCTTGTGCTTGTTGAGGGTGTTCTTAGAAATCGCGTTGATGTCGTGCTCGACGAAAACTCCAGAAACGTGATACGTGCGGCAAACACTGTAGCAGGCGTACGAGGCACAGAGTATATTTTAATGTACAGCCGTATGGGAAATGAAATCGGCGGGGAGGGCAATCCGTTTGCCCGCCTTTTGGTTTTGGAGGGAGAGGTTCGATTAGACCTTTCCGGATTCGGCACAGACGGTGATGAAGATATACTGACATTTATGGTAGATGCTGACGGTGTCGTACGGGTCAGCGGTGATATTCGAGGGTTTACAACGGCAATTTCGGAAGACGGACAGATGGCGGGCAGAGTTGCTGCCGCGCTTGAGGATTTGGACGTTGTTATATTAGAGATGCTGATGAATGACGAACGAATTCGCGAGCAGTTTCCCGAACTGGTAACGATTATAGAAAGCGTGGTCGAGAATAAAATTGAGCAAGCGCAGTACCGCACTGCACCGGAGAAACCGGCACCGCAAACTATTTTTGCATCTGTCGCAGATGAAGTACTCCCTACATTGCCAGTACCGGAAACGAGGGGTGAGCCTATAGCTCCCGCACCACTTGCGGCACCTTCACCCACACCTACTCCGGCTCCCGCCCCAACACCGGAGCCAACGCCGCAACCAACCCCTGTGCCAACTCCGGTTCCGATACCACAGCCACCGACGGAGGCATTAACTACACAGAATCCTATGCCGCAACCGCCATCCGATACACCGTCCGCTCCAGATACAGCGCAGCCGACACCCAAGCCAACGCCGGCACCAACCTCCGAGCCAACACCCGAGCCGACTCCAACACCCACATTCGAAATAGCACTCAGTGAAAGCGGCATATATAACTTTCCGTCAGCAGTTTATGGATATTCAGAACAATCAATGCGCACAGTTACAATTACAAACACGGGAAATCAACCGACCGGCGGATTGACAGCAACACTTTCAGGCACGGACGCAAGCCGCTTTTCGTTGTCTGCTGCAGAGATTGGCAGTATTGCCGCAGATGGCACAGGCAGCTTTACTATCGTACCGGTTGCCGGACTAAATACAGGAACTTATGCTGCGATAGTTACGATTTCCGGCAGTAATAATATCACAGCAAGCTTTAATGTACGCTTCATAGTAAATAGAGCGGCACCAACAATTATAACACCGCCAACGGCAACTATTATTAATGCAGGACAGCTTTTATCGGCTTCTGCATTGTCAGGCGGTATTGTAAACGGTATTGCTTCAGAGCCAAGTCTTACAGGCACATGGGCTTGGGTCACCGGGGCTCAAACGGTTTCAGCGCCGGGGAATTTTATGGCTGTGTTCACACCAACAAGCACTAACTACAATCCCATAACCGCAAGCGTACATGTAAGACTAATTGGTAATGGCTCACTAAGCAGCCCATTTTATATTTACGACGAAGATGACCTTCGAATGGTGGGCAGAGGTAATCCGCACACAGGAGGCATTTGGTCGCTTGATGCGCATTATGCTCTGATGGCTGATATAACACTTGTGGGTGATGACGATGGTGACCCTAGTAACGGTAATTGGACTCCGATTGGTTGTGTCAACTATCCCTTCGTAGGGATATTTGAAGGAAATAATCACCGTATTACCGGATTAGCTTATATAGGAGACATATCGTCATATCGTGTAGGTATGTTTAGCGTTATTGGTGATTTTGACGGTAACATCCGAACAACTGCTGTGAGGAATCTCAGACTTGATATGGTGAGCATTATCGCAGAAGATGGTTGGACTATTGGCGGTTTGGCGGGAGAAACATTTTGGGCTGAGATCACAAACTGCCATGTTTCCGGCAGTGTTTCAAGTGGAAATTTAGTCGGCGGTTTAGTTGGCAAAACAAGCTATTCTACAAACATCATTAATAGCTCCTCTGCAGCTGTTGTCAGTGGGCACTTTTTGATCGGTGGGTTAGTTGGGGAAAACTCAGACTCTATCATTGAGGGAAGCTTTGCAACAGGTAATGTCGCGAGTCTTTATCCAATGATGTCTGCTCCTAGTTTTGGCGGTCTGATTGGTATGAATAATGGTATAGTTCGATTTAGTTATGCAACCGGAAATGTCTATGCAATGGACAGAGAATATGTGGGTGGTTTGGTAGGTGGTACCTACTATTCTATAGAAAACTGTTTTGCAACAGGTGATGTTTATGGCAGAAATATAGTTGGCGGCATAGCCGGATTTGGCTATGGAATTGTTGAATATTGCTATGCGACAGGTGCTGTCATCGGATCCGGCGATGGCGGTCGTGTCGGTGGAGTGGTAGGGACTCTAGCTTGGACTGGTACTGTACAAAACAATGTAGCAATAAATAGAGTCATTACAAGAGCGACAGGAAATGCTCCGGATTTTGGGAGAGTCATCGGAGAACCTTATTATACGGGCATAACAATGTTAAATAACTATGCGCGCTCTGCTATGCCGGTTGCAGGAAGCATTATAACAACAGGAAAAGGACATAACACTATGCACGGTGCAGACATCACAAGCTCTAATTATGCGACATTGTGGCAGAACCTTGGGTTTACAGACCCCTGGTGGTCTGAACCGGGCAGATTGCCGAATTTGTCACATATTGATGACCCTGTTCCTGGCGGTATAGGTACGGCAGCTTATCCGTTTTTGGTAAGTAATGAAACGCAGTTGCGCCAAGTCGGAAGGGGTGGAATACACGATGGTTTTATTTGGTCACTTGATGCGCATTATGCTCTGATGGCGGACATAATACTTGTGGGTGATGACGATGGTGACCCTAGTAACGGCAATTGGACTCCGATTGGTTGTGATGTTAGTCCCTTCTTAGGAACATTTGAAGGTAACAGTCACCGTATTACAGGCTTGACTTATATAGGAGATTTTTCGTCACGTTATATAGGTATGTTTGGTGTTATTGGTGAATGGACTACTTCCGGTCAGACACCTGCTGTGAGGAATCTCAGACTTGATATGGTGAGCATTAGCGTGCCAAATAATTGCAACGCTATCGGTGGTTTGGTAGGACAAGCGTGGTTTGCGGAAATCACAAATTGTCATGTAAGCGGTACTGTATCAGGTGGCTATGAAACAGGTGGTTTAGTCGGAGAATTATTGAGTTACTCTATTGTTGCCGACAGTTCTTCATCAGCCTCTGTCAGTGGTCTCAGATATGTCGGTGGCTTAATAGGGAACACCCATAGTTCAACGGTTATGCAAAGTTTCGCAACAGGCAGTGTAGCAGGCATTGTGGATGTAAGTAGTAGTTCTGCACCGCAGTATATCGGTGGCTTGATTGGTGGTACTAACTCCTGTATAGTTCAGTTTTGTTATGCAACCGGAAATGTCTATGCAATGAGCGATGCCGGTGTTGGGCAGTCGCAAGCTGTCGGCGGCTTGATTGGTTTTAATCTTGGTATGGTTCGACTGAGTCATGCAACAGGAAGTGTTAATGCTCCGGATGGTGATAGTATTGGCGGCTTGGTGGGCAGTAATTTCGCAACTGTGGAAAACAGTTTTGCAATGGGTAGTGTCATCGGTTTTGTGGGCGTGGGTGGTTTGGTTGGTAATAATGGCGAAACTATATCAAACAGTTTTACATCGGGTAATGTGACCGGATATATTTCGGTTGGTGGAATAGCCGGATATAGCAACGATAGTGTAGCTAACAGCGTTGCGCTAAACACAAATGTTACCGCAACATCCGGAATGTCTGCAGAGGTAGGGCGTGTAACGCACGACAGTAGTGGACCGCTCCAAAATAATTATGCCAGATTTGATATGGAAGGCAACACGGCAGACTTCACGGACAAACTGTTAAACGGAAAGGACGGTGCTGATATCACTGCAGCGCAGTGGGGTGATGTAAGTTGGTGGCGCAACACGGCATTTAGCGGTATATCAAATGAAGACTGGGCATGGTGGCAGCAGTATCTGCCGCCGGTAAGCATACAAAGTGCTATGCTTGAGCTTGATTTATTCTGCCTTTGTGCTTTTGATAGCGACTATGATATCGACTGTGAATGCAATATTGACGTTGAGCCGGACAGCGACACGGGTGAGGAATATGAGCTTGAACCGGACGATACGACATCTGTCGAAGATGGTGAAGACTATGATATACCTGATAGTGACGAACCTGACTTAGGCGACGATCTTGAATCGGGCGATGACCCCGAACCGGGTGATGATACCGCACCGGACAATGACCAAATGCCTGACGATGACCTCGTGGTTGACGAACCCCCTGAACCCGATGGCAACCTTGACTCCGAGCCGGAGGGCGAAATTGCGGAAAGCGTTATTTCGGCGGGATCGTTACTGATACCGGGAGCAGGCATTGTAGGATTATATCATTATCGTAAAAAAAGCAAGAACAGGGCTGAAGACACAGTGTTGTTAATAGAAATACACCGAGAGCGATGTGAGCAGCACTATAAAAACATTAAAAAACCCACCCATGCCTTGTCAGAGATTACAAGGAGCACTAGCAGATGGATGTAATAGTGTATTTAACTTACAATATGCACATTTATAACATATCTGCATCGACATATCTAGGTAGTTTCATACAGATATAACCTCGTTTTTAACATAGTGTATACATATCAATGCAGGCATTTGACCCTCCTCAAAATGACAGCGCACTGCATCTCGCAATACTTCCGGCAAATCATCATATTCCTCACATTGTGTGTAAATTGAGTGATTTACTGCTCTGGCTTCAAAACCGCCATCAATAGAGTCTTCAACATAAAATAGTATTTCATTATACATAATATTTATCCTTTCTTTTCCAATGCAATTATACCATAGCGAGATAATTTCGAGCAAGTCTGATAAATAATATTGCAAATATATGGTAAACCGTGTCCATGAGAGGCAAATATATGCTTTTCTTTACCAGAACAGGTCTTTTTTTTCTGTTGATTAACAGTAAACGAAAAAAGTAGGAGCGTGATCCATCGTTTGATAATAGCGTCAAACCGTGTAATATGTAGTGTGATAAATAGTGCCAAACCGTGTATATTATCGATGCCAAATTGATGTCAAAGCGTGTGAAAAAGTGGTTGCTATCATTGTTTGATAGTCTGCTACATCAATTTGGTGCAATATTCTTAAAAACGTGAATATATTTAGTTGCTAAAATCTTGATTACGTGATATATTAGGTTGCGAAAAATCTTGATTACGTGATATTTGTGAAAGTGGTCATGGCTGATGAAGAGAAAGATATATGATGAACTGTTGGAGTGGAAAAAAAGTAGTGTCGGAAAAACAGCATTACTTATTGATGGTGCCCGCCGGGTAGGGAAGAGTTATATTGCTCTGGAGTTTGCAAAGACGGAGTACAAATCGCATATCTTGATTGATTTTAATAAAATAGGCTCTGATGTCAAGGACTTAATTGACAATAGTCTTAATGACCTTGATACATTGTTTCTTTATCTTTCAGAGTACTTTTCTGTAAAACTGAGAGAACGGGAATCCGTTATCATCTTTGATGAAGTCCAGCTATTTCCTCGGGCACGTGCAGCAATAAAGTATCTTGTTGCAGATGGCAGGTTCGACTATATAGAAACAGGTTCAATTGTCTCGATAAAAAAGAACGTTAAGGACATTGTCATACCGTCCGAAGAACGTCGGATAAAAATGAATCCGATGGATTTTGAAGAGTTTCTGTGGGCAATTGGAAACGATACATTAATGCCGCTCATAAAAAGGCATTTTTCAGAAATGAAGCCGCTTGGACAAGCGTTGCACAGGAAAGCTATGGATTTGTTCCGGCAATATTTGATTGTCGGGGGAATGCCGCAAGCAGTAGTTGAGTATACAGCCAATCGTGACTTTGAAAAAGTTGATCAAATCAAACGAGATATAATTGCCCTGTATAGGGAAGATATTACTAAACATGCCAATGGATATGAGATGAAAGTTGCAGGTATATTCGATGAAATCCCGTCTCAATTATCTAAACATGAAAAAAAGTTTAAGCTTTCCTCTTTAAAAAAAGAAGCTCGTTTCAGAGAATATGAAGATGCATTGTTTTGGCTTGATGACGCAAGAATGATAAACACGTGCTACAATTCCACAGAACCCGGCATCGGATTAAAGCTAAATATGGACAGGTTAACTCTTAAGTGTTATATGAATGACACCGGTTTGCTTATAAGCCATGCTTTTGATGAAAATGGGATTGTTTCTGAAGAAGTCTATAAAAAAATATTATTTAATAAACTGGAAGTTAATAAGGGCATGCTTATTGAGAATATTACCGCGCAAATGCTTGTAGCTGCCGGGCATAAGCTGTACTTTTACTCTAATCCATCGCGCACAGACAGTAACTCAAGAATGGAAATAGATTTTTTGATAGCAAAGAGTAAAGTCAGCAGCAGACACAACATCTCCCCAATCGAAGTGAAATCAAGTAAAAACTATACTTTGTCATCGATTAGAAAGTTCAAAAAAAAGTACAAATCACAACTGCACACACCATTTGTATTACACACGAGTGACTTAAAAATCGAAGATGGAATAGTTTTCCTCCCTATATATATGACTCCGAATTTGTGATAAAATAATGAAACAGTGGTACATCACACCAAAAATACAAGACAACAGGAGTAAACGAATGGCAGATTTAGCACTACTAGGCAAGCTTGGCAGGGTTAAAAGCTTTGAAAAAGATCAGGTGCTGTTTATGCAGTATGAGCCGGGGGATTACATGTACCTTGTGCTTACAGGTGCATTTGGTGTCTATATCGATTCTTTTACCGATTTTCCTATGCGTGTAGCGGTTATTGACACGCCGGGGGCGTTTTTTGGTGAGATGGCAGTTATTGACGGTTCGCCTCGCAGCGCAAGCATTATTGCGGAGGAAAACAGCAATGCGTTGGCTATCGACAAGGAGCACTTTGCTGAGCTTCTTACAAACAGCCCGGAGGTGGCTGACGGGATACTGAGTCTGCTATCTTCCAGAGCCGATACAATGACGCAGAATGTGCGTAAATGCGGACTGGAAGCACCGGTGCTGCCGCCGCAAGTAAAAAAGCTGATAGCCGGCGATACAAAAATGAAGCATATGGCGATGGTGCTTTTAGCCGGGCGAATACGAGAACTCAATCAGATAATTATTACTGCAGATACCGATGAGATGATCAAAGAAGCGGTTCTGAAAGGCCCTGTCGCACTGCTGCCGAAGGGGCACAAGAGATATCATATCGAAGACGAAAACGACAATAGCATAACGGTGGGAATGAAAAAAAGCGTCTGCCCTTACTGCCGTATGAGTTTTGAGGCTCCTGTTCCTTTATTTTCGCATATCAAGCATAAGGAAACCACCCTTGAACAACGGATGGTATATAAAGATTTTAACATTCTGTGGTATACAAATGTTGTTTGCCCGAATTGTAATTACACAGATACATACCGTGAATTCGCCAAGCTCGACGCGACACTTGTAAAGCCGAAATACAACGGGAATCAATTTGAGAATATGGAAGGCTTCACGGGTTATAAAGACCCGCGTAAACACACACTTGATGAGGTTATTCTCAGTTATTATCAGAACATCGAATGCCTGAAGCGGACATCAAACGACTCACTCCGGTTAGGTAAAGCATGGATCAGGCTATATTGGATATATTGCGACTGTCTTGATAATGATAACAAAATCGGAGCCGCAAACGAGGCGATAAAGGCGTACAACGATTTTAAAGATAGTGCGAGAAACAGGCTGGGCACTGAGGATTACATGAAGCTCAACATTATTTTGGGAGAGTTATCTGTTGCTGTAGATAATATCAAATCCGCAGCGGAGTATTATAAAGAAAATGCAAGAATCTGCAAGCTTCCCGACAATCCGTTACTAAGGCAGAGTATGCAAAGGTACAGTGAGATAACTAAGTCGTAGAGATGAAGGACGAGTCTGCAATGCAAGCAACGTAACGGGTACGATGGACGGAGATAGGACTGGATTGCTTCGTGCGTTCGCAATGACGGGGATGATGGACGAGGGTGACAAACAAAAACTGATCACGGACACTGATAAATACTGAAAGTGAAAGTTGAAATTGAGAATCACAAAAACTATTGAACTGACAAAAAAGGGCACAAAACTTTTATTCGCTGCCGCAGGAACACTCCTCATTATTGTTGCGTCTGTTGTGCTTTTGATTTGGCAGCCTTGGAATAACATGAACAGGCAGGCAATCGGTGAGGCCGAAGCGGTCATGACTACGAAAATAACCGTGTTTGACGGCATATGGGATCCCATACGGTACTCCGACGAGTTTTATTCACCAAAAAGCATCGCTCTGATGGGTACACATATTGTCGTTGCCGACTATATGTGCGACAGGATACAGATTCTTGATGGTAACAGCAACAAGCGTATTGGTATGCCGGGACAATACGGGCTGTCTTACCTCGATTCGGGTGCCTTCATTGACGGTTATCGTGAGCATGCCATGTTTATGAAACCTGCCGGTGTTTCTGTCTGTTCGGATGGCACGATACTTATTGCAGACTCCGGCAACCATGTAATCAGAAGAATGGATGACGAATTCGTTATAACGATTGCGGGAAACGGACTTGCAGGTTTTAGTGATGGCAAGGAAGGTGACGCGCAGTTTAACACGCCACGCTCTGCTGTGATGGGACCGGACGGGTATATCTATGTTGCCGATACCTTAAACCACTGCATCAGGCGTATTGACGCAGATGGATATGTGACACTGTATGCAGGGATGCCGGGAGTCAGCGGTTATGCCGACGGAAGTCTGCAGGACGCAATGTTTTTTGAACCGTTCGGCATGTATATCGACACAAATGGAGTACTGTACATAGCGGACAGTGCAAATCATGCTATACGAAGGATCGAGAACGGCACAGTAACCACTGTTGCGGGAAGACCGGGCGAGTTTAACAGGCTGACCGGATATCCGGAGGGCGGTTATGTGGATGGAGATAATGCCGAAGCGAGATTTAACTTTCCGCGCGGTGTCGCACTGTTGCCAAACCATCAAAATGGTGATGATTCACAACATAGCCGCATTCTTGTAGCGGACAGCATGAACAATGTGATACGTCTGATAACGGAAGGTGAGACACGTACCCTTGTCGGCAACGGCATTGCGGACCAGTTTTACGCTTCGGCGGAGAATC
>Ga0123353_10017626_pt1 | contig 10511 bp, 4 predicted proteins | sample TergutLab28metaG_3_FD_92763 | JGI IMG/M metagenome (GOLD analysis project Ga0123353, IMG submission 92763) | Labiotermes labralis P3 segment gut microbial communities from Petit-Saut dam, French Guiana - Lab288 P3 | ecosystem: Host-associated > Arthropoda: Insects > Digestive system > Gut ... | reverse complement strand
TGACAGCTCGCGTCTCCATGTTGTTGAAATGGCGCGCGTCGCCTGACATGCTTCCTTTCAGCCTCTGTAACAAAAGAAGACTAGCAATTCGGCACATGAACAGACCCCTCTTTCCAACGACTCTATCGATTCCGTCCTACGACATTGGGAAGTAGGTCGGTCTAGGGACTTATCAGCACCCCTCGTATCACCGTGAGAACTTTGGATTTCACAATTATAAATCATTATATGTATATTTATTCTAAGGTGGCTAGAAGCAGAATTTTTCTTGAGTCCATAAATGTCTTGTGGTTCAGAAATTCCTGATCCAATTTAAAGTAAAGTAAGGGTCACTCTATAACGTACCATGCAGGCAAAGAAGGCGGAGTAGAAATATAAATGTACCCATTTATAACCTGAGAAGTCGGAGGGCGTGGGTGGACAACGTCTCTCTCTCTCTCTCTCTCTCTGTCGCTGTACTTCCATGAAAGACCTGTTACCGCTTGTACAGCAAGTGGAGTGGGTCTGGGGGCCGGTCTGGACGGGTACCGAAAACCACGCCCACACTGGCTTTGAACCCTGGACCGGCAAGCCTGTAGCATGTCACTATACCCTCTACGCTCTCCCCCAGACTTAAGGTTCATTAGCATATTTAGAAGAGTGAACCCCTAGGCTGTAAATTGAGACGTGCATTCAGACTACTTCCTCACGACATTTTCTGTAAGATCCACTTTGTTACTATGATCCATGGTCCTACATAATTCAAATACGTGCTTGGATATAACATGTCCGTCGAGAACTCGAGAGTGACTGTCAAAATTTGGCTGTGCCTGACAAATGTGAAGCTTTGGGCGCTGGTAGAGCAGCAGCGTGAGAACTGGAAGCCTGTATTGCCGTTATTAATTCTGGACTTGCGTGACTCACTTCGGTAATGAGTACGAGAGGGGCATGAGTTTCATAAAGCAGAAACAGCTGTAAGTGAAGCGAGCTCACTGTATTGACAATAAAGCAAAATACATAAAGTATTATTCTGAAATAAGTTCAGCTCTTCGACAAGAGGGTTTATTTCTATAGTGGCCGTGAATATTCCTTCCATATGTTAACATTCTCAGAAATAATCGATTTCTGTCAAGTTGCTTACTGTACAGAAACTTCACCGATATCTGGTCCATAGAAAGGGTGATAGACTGAAAATTTTGGATTGTTTAATAACATTTTATCTACTGCGATTTGTGTGTGTGGGCCGGGTAGCTCAGTCGGTATAGCGACTGACTACGGGCTGGACGGTCGGGATCGAATCACGGCGGGGACGAGATTTTCCGCCCGTCCAGACCTGCCCTGGGGCCCACCCAGCCTCCTGTAAAATGGGTACCGGGTCTTTCCCGGGGGTAAAGTGCGGCCGGGGTGTGCTACTGACCACTTACCCCGTTCTAGTGCCGCGGTCATGGAAGAGTAGAGCTATACCTCTACCCACCCTCTGGGCTACACCGGGCCTGTAACGGGATAACTTTACCTTATATATATATATCAATGTTTTGTGTAATCACAAATTCCCATAGAAAATATTGTTGTGGGGAAAATGGTAGTCCCTCTAGTAGTCAGAAACTGTTCGCCTTTTACGAAGCCTTACATTCACTACGGTGTTTAAGGAAGGTCTTTTTTGCTCCTATTCTGATTCCGACAAATCCTGTTCGCACGCCTCACTTCCTGCTGCCCCCAAATTAATTATATTTTTATTCTCCCTCGACCCTTGTGTATTCTTAGTGGTCTCTTGCTTACGGGTTTCCCTACTAAAAGTTTGATTGCAATTTTCTTTCCACCGTCTTAAATTTAATAAACATGATTCTGAATTTATAAAAAAAAAAAAATCAGACATATTCTAATGTTACCGGTCTCAGATATTCAATGAAAAGTTTGTAATTTTTGAATCGAATTCATTAAGACATGTATTTGCTTTTCTTTAAGTTGAGCGAATCCTTCTAAAAATATAAAAATTTTGGGTGGTTTATGCTGTAATGCCTCTTGTTTTGTATTACCTCCACGCCCATGTACACTTTCATGAGTTGATGCTTGCACGCAGTGAAGACATAGCCGTTGCAATTATTTATTCATTTCGGCATTCGATGCGCAAGTTTCGTGCTTCAGTACGTTTGTCCATTAAACATTTTGCACAGGACGCAATACCCTGCCCTCTCTGGTGACGCTTTTCAGTAATCTAACCGGGACTGTGTTTACTTAACAGAGCAAAGTGTGTTTAAATTTCAATCAGTTCAGATGAACTCAAACACCTCCAACATGGTATTAACATATCAGATTCCTTGTCACATGCGTGAGTCTGTGCAGCCCGCAGGTGCATACAGGTGCAATATGTTTTCATAAACAACAGTGTGACGTGCCACGGCTGTACAGCTGGGAGATTCTGACGGACTGCAATATGGCTCCTCCCTTTCGTGTTGGCTGCTACTTTAATTGATGTCGCTGTTCTTCATCACGCCGATTGAAAAGAAGAAATTTCTTATGTGTGTTGGGAGAGTACTGGACGGTCGCGGGTTTAATTCCCGTTGAGCATAATTGGAATTCTTCATTGACGTAATCTTTCCGACCGCACTATGGCACTGGGGTTGACTCATCCTGGAACAGAAATGAGTACCAGGGATATCCCCTGGGGGGGGGGGCGAGGGCGGCCCGTGCTTAGGGCTGACAACCTTATGTGTCGACTGTCTTGAAATTCTGGAATCCTGAACCTCCTGGAACCCTAAGGCTGTCAAGGCCTGTAATGGGATTGCTTCACCTTTAATTTTTATTTTGGGAAAATACTGTTCTCATAAAGAGTGGGGAACCTAACGTATGTTTGAGTACAGGTTTAAAGTTTCACTTCATTTTCTTTGTTAAATGGCATTCGATTGATGACTTGGCTCGACATCCCCTAGACCAAAATCCTACCATATGGTCGAAAAAGAAGACCTCTGAAATTTTGACAAATCACATATATTCGTCACTGATTATAGAAATTAATATCACGTTCACGAAGAATTTGCGAACAGGTGCAGTTCCATAAATGCTGAGGCCCAGTGCCAATAAGACCAGAATATTTTACTAATAAGACGCGACGAACTCTTACTTAAGCTGTTATTTTAGAAGAACAGCATTAGAGAATAGCAACAAATATTCGGCTTAAACGATAAGATACGTGACTACCGGTAGAAATGTTTCCAACGTATGCAGAGAACAAGTAATGATAGAAAACACAAGCCGACAGTAATACACAGAACTAAGAAAGGCGGACATGAACGCCCGAGGAAAAAGTAGAGTAGATATATACTGAAGGCAGACAGACATTATTGCTTACGCCATCTGAGTAGATTTGGATTTGTCCTATTGCTTCTTAGTTTGAAATATTAAAGCCACAACACAGTAACTCATGTCTATAGACGAAAGCCCTATTTTTGATCTGTTACTTCTGGACTTATGACCCTTATAAAATGGTTGGGGATGATGTGAAAATGAAGCACGTTACACGTAAGCACAGCCAGAGTCGCACATACAAAGCAATCGCGTGCTCAAACTGAAATGAGGAGAAAAAGACTGAGCACCTTTTGTTGGTCTTGTTTGAGACACGTGGCCGAGTTCGTGGTGGGTCAGCACTTCCGTAGAAGGCAGATTAAATTTGAATAATCCACGCCAATTTTTGCTTACATGACAATAGCACAGAGAGACACGATGTCGCAGAATGATTTTAGGCGCTTTAGAAAAATTGCGAAAATCGACTATTAGATGTGTCATGTCTGTCTGTCTGTCTGTCTCTCTATCTGTTTGTCCGTCCGTCCGTCCTCAGTCCTCCTTCCTTCCGCATGGAACAACTCGACTTCCACTGGAGGAAATTTCATGAAATATTTCGAGACAGTCGAAGTATCATTAAAATCTGAAAAGAATAACGGGTACTCTACATGCGGACCCATGCACATTTGTATCTCGCTGAATTCTTCTTAGAGTGAGAGATATTTCAAACAAATTTGCAGGAAACGAAAACAAACATTTTGTGTTTAATGACATTTTGTTTTTTTTTTCTCGAAAATCTTGCCGTTTATGAGATAATGTGGAAAAATATGGTACAGCGAGACAGACCACAGATGACAGTATAATATGGCGTATGCGCTTTTTATATTGTATAAATAAGGCTACAGACACACACTCAGAATATGTAATATTTATTGCTTTTCTATAGCACCTCTTGTTATGCGAATGCACCGCAGCGTTACGTCTATACATACATTAACTGCCAGGTTTAAAGATGCCGTGAATTTAAATAAGTGCGATTGTGTGTGTGTGTGTGAGTTTTTATGTTTGGGTGGGATGTGGGAGACAGGGAATTTAACAAGAATGGGTAAGTTCACTATTGGAAGTGACTTTAAGAACGTACCATTTGTTCACGCAAGACGTCTATAAATAAATAAATTAATTAATTAACAAATAAATAAATAGATAAATAAATAAATAAGTAAATAAAGGTGTATATATATATATATATAGAGAGAGAGAGAGAGAGAGAGAATCCGTTGTAGTTTGAGCAGTTAACAACCAAATGACGGGCCGTAGTAGGGAGTTACATATCGCATAAGACGGTAAGGTCTCGCCGTTTTTTCTGTTTGTAGTTGTCTGAAAATAGTTTTATGCCACTAACTTGTGATAAAAAAAATCATATTGATCAACAAAGCAAAGAACCTAAGAAACATAAAATGTTATTTAAAAATTTTAAACTTTTCAAAAGAAGCAAACAATAGTCCAAAAATCTTCATTTAAAAAACTTTCGAGGAATATTGTTTCACCACGCACCCACCCCCACCCCCCCGCCGGAAAGAGTAAGAAATTTTTTTCTGCTCCAAAGAGTCCAGATCCTTCCGAGGCCCACAAAGCTTCCTCTTGAATAGGTACCAACGACACTTTCTTCAGTGGTAAACGACCAGGACCTGGTACTCACCACCTCTATCTATTGCTGAGATAAAGAATGAATGGAACCATACATCAACTTTCTCATATGCTTTCATGGGGAACACACGGACGTCTTTTCCTTTAGATTAATTAAAACAAGGCTCCGAAATTTTATCCCATAAAACAACGGTAAAACTATTCAACACAGACACGTGTATTAGGCAGTGCTTGACACCCGCATCACGATCTCCTTGTCGTGCTGTAAATTCAGGTCACACAACAATTAAAGGGAGAAATGAGCTGTACTGGTATGTCAATAGGACCACGACTCAATAAATGAAGTACAGAATCAAGAAATGTACCGGAACTAACCCCCATCTGTAGTCATAGACATTAGCAAGGGGTGTACTTGTCACGGAGTAATGGTCGGAATATGTTTGACCGTTGCTCAGTACTCAATCCATGTCACAGGTGTTCAGAGGCAGGCTCCTTAGGCAGGGCTAACAAAATGTATGCGTAGCGTGTTAGCGTAAATCGGCCATCGTGTAATATTCGTAGCAGGCTTCCATTTCTGAGGCCTGTGGCTTGACAAGTAGCTTTGAGACTTAGAAGAAGGACGGTCTAGTTTCGAAACCGACAGGGTTAAAGGTGAAAGGCGACAGAAAGGAAGACCCTGCAGACGTGATGTGCGCTTCTATTCGAAGTGTTTTTAATCATGAGGTGGTGGTAACGGGATAACAGGGCTCAGGGTAACTGGATTATGACGGAAATATTAAGGTGATATTTTCAATGTGTGTTACGCTTCTATATTATAAAAAACCTGTGCCATCCTTGTACTGAAATTAATTAATATCCCCAATCCTCCATTTCTTCTTTCTTAGTCTTAGACCTCTTTCTACTTACTCATGGTAGGCGTAAGTTTTTGTTGCACTAGATCACAGTAACACACACACCACTCGGTAGGACTCCTCTGGACGAAGAATCGGTCTGTCGCAGAGACCTCTACCTGACAACACACACAACACTCACAAGAGATAGACATCCATGCCCCGGCGAGATTCGAAACCGCAATCCCAACAAGCGAGCTGCCCCAGACTCACGCCTTAGATCGCGCGGCCACCGGGATTGGCCATTCCCAGCCCTGCGAAACCAAAATAAACTGTGTCGAAATCCACCCACCGAATCACTAGCTCTGTATCTTTGCCACTTTTTAAGCCGGGATATCGCAGACCGTATATTGAACAGGGTCCGGGGTGGACATCCGGGAAATCGTATTTCGATTCCTGGCAGAGGCAAGAAACATGTCTTCCCCAAAGTGCCTAGAGTGGCTCTGGCACTCACCCAGCCTCCAATGGATGCTGGGACATATTTCCTCAGGGAGAAGCCGCCTGGCCGTGCAGTTGATCGCGCACTTCTACCGTCAGGTTCCTCCGCCCCAATTTTGCAAGCAGGTCTCTCCTCCCCCATACGTGCCACATCCTACCATCTTAACTTCCCCCAATTTGTTCACCCAATTAAAATCTGGAGAGGAGTACAGATCTTGAAGGTATTGGGTTCTTAATTTTACCTTTCATTTCTAAATTAATCCCTTTTTCGGCCCAATTTTCCATCTCGGCACCCAACTTTCGGACACTCTCTATTTTTATTTTTCAGTTAACGTGAGACACCAAGTTTTATTTCCACAGAAAATATGAAGCAACGTTACAAAATTTGTATATTTCAATATTTACATCTTTAGATATCAGAGGAGAAGACGCAAGACTCTCGACCTAATATATATATGTATATATATATATATATGCATAAAGCCCAAACTTACTTTCATTTCGTCTGACTGTCTGAAATGTCTACAGGATGTAAGTCAAGTCTGGACTTATGCTCCAGGAACTGGAGAAAATCTAAAATAAACGACTGAGTGGTGTCATGTAATGTATGTGGTGTAGCAACGCAGTATTTTAGCAGTACGCATGCTCTCTAGCCGTCTCTGAAGTTACACTTAACGTGTTATGAGGAATGAATGATGTTCGCAAGGTAGGGATATGCGTCACAATCACGTGGACGAACTGACAGTACGTGCGAATGAAAATAAAGTGGCCGCTCTTTCACGCTGTTGTGGTTGAAAACTAAGCACGCAGTAAAACGGGTAAGTTCAGTTCCACCAACTGCATCACCATATTTCATTTTTGCTGGAATGTTTTTGTGAGTAATATGCAGACAAGTGTAGCCCTAAACCTTGTCGTAAAATATAAAAAATCCCGCCCATAAAAGATGTTATCCTGCTGACATGTCTTTCTAAAGTACGGGTCAATTAAAATTAGAATTAGCAGTAAAATTTAAATCTAAACCACGAAGAATTTTAGATGTAACACTTTCCTTAACTTCTTCACTAAGTTACCGAATTTGATACACATGACCGGATAACCAACAGTTTTAAGGAAGATACCAATATCCCCTTTCAGTACTGTCGGAAATTTCTGAATGTGGGGTCGTACTGTTTGGTTACCTTGTCAGGAGTTCGTCTTTCTTGCGGAAAGAAGTTATGAGACCTGGAAATAACTTGGCTAATAAGTACCATATAGGGGACCCCGGCTTCTCGTCTATGTTACTGGATATCGACGAACGTAAGGCGTAAATAACATTTCAAAGGCGACCCGGGAAAGCACTCGGAAGAGAAAATTCCCCAGACAACCACGATAAATGGCCCAACAAATCAAAACCTAAAATGCATCCCCAGCCGTAACACAAAGAGCGCATACAGGAAATCGAACCTCGATCACAAAGTAGGATTAGAAGCGGGGCGTTGGCGATTAGCGGGAACCGATTTGGTATCCTTATAATGTGTGTAGGCCGAAATTATATAAGTTGTCAGCAGTACATGCACTGAAACACACAGACCAATGCTGAAGAACTTTATCCAAAAACGTGGTGTCTTATGGCGTTTCTGACGGGGACAGCGCACACAAACGCAGGGAAAGGTAAAATGGGAATGGCCTTTTTGAAACTCGACAACACTGAACTGATGTCGGTATGAAAATTAACAGCCGGCGAAATATCGCGGAAATGTACCAGTAATATCCACTCTTCATTATACACACACGTACATGCAGCACTGAAAATTATAATTAGAAAGAGAACAGGTTGGAAAGTCGCGTGCCTGTTGCGGCTTTTGCAGCAACAGTACGCAGTTGGAGGCAACTTTAATGGCAAGGTACCCCGAGCCGTTTGCACGGGGGACTGCAACACATGTTGATCCCCATTAATATTTGTCCGCAATCTCTACCATGTTGTTCGTGGACGAATAACTCCAGCAGACCCATTGATAAGCGTAATACGGTATGGTGCGCTGCTCATGTTGATGGAACATATGTCACAAGGCATTGACACAAAATAAAGAAGGTACGGAAAGAATGATAGAGTATGAGTGGTACTGTGACTGACGTTTGACACACACATAACGGAAGCCAAGGGCCATGGGAAACTGGACACGACGCTACTGCGTGAGAAGATAATACAGCACCGGTTAGATGGCGGTCGAAAACATCGAGATTAGCACAGCGCCGAAATGTTGACGTCATCAGTTGGAAGAATTGATGTGCTTAAAAAATACGGACTTTCTTCAAGACTGAGGACGCAATAGAGATAAGGAGGAAAAACAGTTTTAGGTTTGTATGTGCTGAATGTAAGATCAGACACACTTTTCGGAGATGGTAACGAAATTCAAAACAAAACGCAAATAACAACAGAAGGGCCAAGAATTACCGACAGAATCAAGTAGGAACTGTTCCCCTCTTGACAAAAGTCTAGTCCTTTTCCGTTTAATAAGGTATTACAACATACGTGATCCAAGATCGGTTACATAAACTGATGAAGAGGATGACAAAGACTAACAATACAGCACAAGATCAGAATTACGTCAGCAGAATACTGTGGCAGAACGCAAGTCTCGCTAATTTTGAACCAAAAGCGCGAGGACATTAGAGTCTCTGTTAAAAAAAGAGCGTGCCCGTAGAAAGAAGCTCTTGAAGCCCGTATTGCAGTAGTAGAGCTACGGACAGCGATGAAACCAGGAGCCGTCAGCAATCGCCGCTGGGAGATGGAGTAAGTCAACAATATTAACAACAATTTGTTATGACATAGATGGTTTTCTACTAACGTATAATGAACCGATCAAAGAATAGCATCGAACTACATGACAAAATGTGGAAGTGGTTTCTTGCGCCTCAACAAAATGCTTACCGACAGCGATGCCATATTGCAGACCATTAGCGCTATAAAGCGAATCGTGTAAACTGCAAACCAGGATCATTGCAAACAGACTGCTACAGAAGTTGAAGGACATAACACAGGGCGACAAAGCAGCTGTACCCCTGAACGATCTTAGACGTCATCGTTTTAATAAGAGATGCGATGACTTGCGGAAAACTGACAGAGAAGGCGTTGTGTTTGTTGGTCGTGGATTTCATATCAGCTCTCGATAACACATCCCACGACTATTTGTTCTGCAGCTGACATAATGCTTTTCAACCTATCCTGGGACATCAACATTTTCGATACCAATGCTTGTATTAGCTTCATGTCGGTGACGCTAACAGTTTGTCTAATATGTACGAATATAATAAGGCATTTCAATGTTTTTTAATTATAATTAAGTTCAGGCAGTTAATGAGATGCATAGGGCAGGCAATATCCTGCGTGATAAACGTTATTTCTGTCTCTTCTCCATTGGAATTTTATGTTACATCTTTAAAAATATAGTTATGGAATTAATTAGAGTATCTAATTTTACATTGTTTGTACAGCGCACTGTGATGCAGCGATTATAATTAAAATCAACTAAATACACTCTTGTTATAATTATAATTTCGCAAAAGCTCTTTTACATGTTTCGGCCCATGAAGGCCCACATTCGGGAAGTCAGTTGTAGAACGCAAACATTATGGTATAATGTTTTGTCCCATTATATATGGTAGTATGGTGAATCATCAATGTGTATTATACATAGGATGGAGTAGATACACACAGGTGGAAACAGTCTTGTGGTCAGGTGAGTACAGAGAAGATGATTCACCATTACACCATATGTACTTGGACATAACATTATACCATAATGGTTGCATTCTACAACAAACCTCCCGATGATGGACCTTCATGGCCAGAAACATACAAAAGAACTTTAGCAAAATTAGAATTATGACAGGAGCGTATTTTGTTGGTTTCAATCGAAACAGTCGAATATCTAGTTACGAGAATCAAATTTTATAATAAAATATCTCCACTTGAATAGAATTCCAGTTGCAATTTCGAACGCCCTTCTGTCTTCCCAGATTAACATAAACAACTTTGACATTAATATTTATGAGAAAGTAACATCATTTCCTTTAAAATACAAACAGAGTATAAGTTAAAATGAGATACGGAGTGTCACTGTTCTGAGAAGAGTGTACACAGGCGACGTCGAGTTTAAATTTCGAAAGTGACGTCTACATAGAAGATTATGACAAGAGAAGGCAAGACTGCAGTAGGGGGGGGGGGGCCTTAATTGGCGAACCAATGAGAGAGACGGAAATAGTGAAAGAAAGGGGTTGGGGCCGTACGAAGAAAGG
>Ga0123353_10017624_pt1 | contig 10511 bp, 8 predicted proteins | sample TergutLab28metaG_3_FD_92763 | JGI IMG/M metagenome (GOLD analysis project Ga0123353, IMG submission 92763) | Labiotermes labralis P3 segment gut microbial communities from Petit-Saut dam, French Guiana - Lab288 P3 | ecosystem: Host-associated > Arthropoda: Insects > Digestive system > Gut ... | reverse complement strand
TATCCATCCCGTCAAGCGTCACGGACATCGGGAGTGCTGCGTTTGGCAATTGCAGCAGTCTGCCAAGCATCACAATCCCGGAGAGCGTCGTAACGCTCGGGGGGAGTATGTTTTCCAGTTGCACGAACCTGACGAGCGTGACGCTCCCGTCAAGGCTCACGGCCATACCGTCACTTTTATTTTCCGGGTGTGCCAAGCTGACGAACATCATCATCCCGTCGGGGGTCACGAGTATCGGAGATCGCGCCTTCGAGGGGTGTACGGGACTGGCGACTCTGAAAATCCCGCAGGGTGTCGAGCTTATCGGGAGCTATACGTTCAGCGGTTGTACGGGCTTGAAGGAGATTACGATCCCGTCGAGCGTCACGGCGTTCGGGCAGTACACGTTCTATAACTGCTCGTCATTGACAGCCGTGTATTACCTTGGCAATGCGCCCAGCGTGGCGGGTTCGGCGTATTCGTTTTACTGGGGTGCGCCCGTGACGAGCTATGTCGAGCGCACTTCCACGGGGTGGAACGGCCCGGGGTCCACGACGCTGCCCGCCCAGTGGTGGTATGCGCCCATCGCGTACAGGTCTGGCAAGGGCAGTTCGTCGAACGGCACGCCGTACGAGTGGCTGGACGACCTCTTCCCGAACATGGGCGGCGACTATGATTCCTTGGACAACCTCATCGGCGCGAACGGCGTCCCCATCTGGCAGTCGTACATCGCGGGGCTGAACCCGAACGACCCCGCGAGCGTCTTCCGCATCACCGTCTTCACCGTCGAGGGCGACACCGTCACCGACCTCCAATGGACGCCCGACCATACCCTCGCCCCCGCCCCCCTCCGCCGCGAGTACGAAATCTGGGGCAAGACCAACCTCCTCGACGCAAGTTGGCACTGGCCCACCAACGCCAGCACCCGTTTCTTCCGCATCAAAGCCCTCAAACCCTAACCCCTCCGTACCCCGACAGCAACGGAAGTTGCCCGAAGAAGTTGGGGTCGTATCTCCACATTTGACATTTCATAGTTGTCGCCGTCATGCTTTGTTATGTGTCCCGTGATTATGGCACCTTGTATGACCATCACGCCTTCACGCACGGCTCGGCGGTCAGCTTCATGCCCAATGTTTTCATCACGCCGACAAGCGTTGTCAGTTTGGGGTCTGCGCCTTTTCTAAAGGAGCGCGAGAGGCTTTCACGGCTCACGCCTGTCTTTTCCGCAATCTCCGCCATACCTTGCGCTTTGGCGATGTCGCCGATGGCAGATACGAACAAATCGGGGTCGCCCTCTTCAAGGACGACATTCAGGTAGGTCGCCATCTCTTCCTGTGTACGCAGGTGCTCGGTGATGTCCCAAGCGTATGTTTTAATCTTCTGTGCCACGTGTGCCTCCTTAAACCCAGATTACGCATTAGGGGAATAAAAGGTGGTGCGGGCATTCCTGCCCGCAATAATCGGCATCACGGGCAGGAATGCCCGTGCCACCTTTTTTAATGCGTAATCTGGGTTTAACACGGGCCCCGAGGGAACGCAAGGGTTGTTTGCGGAATTTTCAACCGTAGCGCAAAACCCCTCTTGACTTCAGTACGTTATTGGGAATAACATAATGTTTCAATTTAATGTTGTCCTGTTTCCCTGCCATTTACAGGGCTTATTCGTGTTTGACCTGTGACGTAAAGGCGTACCTTTCAGAAAAAATTAGCGCCTTTTACAAAATTGAGGTAACTGGTGAGTGCCGCCACTTTTGCCAAGTCGTTCTGAAACATCTCGATGAGACGCTCAAGGTGCGGTATTGTAATTTCGTCCTCAATGCCTGAAAAAAGCATCAGCGCGTCCTCCAGCGATTCAAGGTCGTTGATCGTCGCAATCAAGGCGGAAAGCATATCCGCCTTTTCGGGCCCGTCCTCCATGTTATCTATGGCATCCAACGTGGGGGTCATTGCGGCCTCGACGACATCCGAGCTTGGATCGCTGAGCATCTCAATCAATTCCGGCAATGCCGCCGCGCCGAACCAGCCCAGCGCCGTGGCGGTCCGCACGCGGGCCGGCTCGGATTTCGACTTCATCAGTTGCCGTGCCGCCGCGGTCACGCCTTTCAGATCATCATCATCCAAGGCGTCCTGTAATTCTACGATGAGTTTCTTGTCCGCATCCGACAGGTTGGGGTCATCAACGAGGTCGAGGGCGGTCAGCCGCCGGGCGGCACGCCCTACCGTTGAGGTCGCCGCCTGTTGTGTGCCGTCGTCGCCGCCGTTTCCGGCGAGCTTCCCTGCTCCCGTGCGCGTCAGCGAGCCTTTGCCACTGCCGGGAGAGACACCCGCGACCGTCGTCCCGGACGATGCCTGGCGGTTTTTCAGCGCAACCCACGTGACGGCAAGCCCGGCGACGAGCGCTAGGGCAACGGCGATGATTATGTTTCTTTTCATACGGTGCGTATCCTTTAAATGGTTATCGGTTTCGTCTTGTCTGGCTTTTGGCTTGCGGCCACAGGTTCGTCCCGTTCGGGTACTCGATCCGCGCGGCCTCGAAGAGCTTGGGCATCCATTCCTGCTGGATTTTGGTGTTCCGGTCCTTCAGGAGCGTCGTCCGTATCTCATCGCGGTTCATTTCGTTGAAAGGATTGTACATCAGCAAGAGGATTCTCGCCAGCTTGACCGTCGCGATCTGCCGGGCCACGGACGACTGGACGGTCGCGCCGTCCGACCGTTCCAGCACACGGATGATGACGAGACCGTCCTCCGTGTCAACGGGGTCGGAGATGTTGCCGACGGGCAATTGAAACGCCACCTCACGGAGCGCCTTGTCCTCGATTTCGGCGTGCGTGAACTCGCCCCACAGCTCGCCTTCCTCCGGACGGAATTGCGAGACCCGTTTCGCGGTCTCCACAAAATCCGCCCCGGCCCGCAGCTCGCGCACGATTTCTTCCCCACGCGCCATCACCACCCGGTTCGAGTCCGCATAGACGGCATTCCAGTCCGCCATCTTTTTCTCCATCTGGTCAATATCCGCTTCCGAGACGTCCAGGCGGTCCCCGAACAGGGCGCTGCGCGTAGCTCTCGCGTGTTCGTCGTCCGAGACGAACTTTTTGAACAGGGACACTTTCGGCCCGAGCACGGCGGTTAAATCATCGCCCGCCTTGCGGGGCGAGATATTGCGCCATGCCTTGAGCGTTGCCTCATCCAGCGCCTTGGGCGGCACACGGATGCCCATCCGCTGCCCTTCCTGAAGGACCAGCTGCTGGTTCACATAGTCGGAGATGATCTTCACCTCGCGGTTCGCGCGGTAAACGTCAATGGCCTGCTTGTTTGCCGACGGCCTGCGCATCGAATAGATGGCGATCTGCAAATCGAGCGAATCGTCATAGTCTTTCCGCGTCAGCGCCTTCCCGTTGACGGAAACGATGACGTCCCCCGGCGCCATGGCGGCCAGCGCGACCTGCTTGTCCGCCACAATGATGCCCGGCTGCAATTGCTTTTTACGGCATCCTGCGGGGGAGAGGAACAAACAAAACAGTGCCAGTGCAAATACGACTTTTCTCACAATTGAATCCTTGAAAACCGCTAATCATCAACGCCGATAAAAATAAACTCATGCTTGCGGATCCGCTTGTTCTGGCGGGCAATGTACTCGACGAAATTCGCGTCATTTTCAAATCGGTTTTGCATGACCTTCAGCGCCTCGATCGCCTTCTTCTTCTCGCTTATCTTTTGCAACATCTCATCGCGCTGTTCTTCCAGCCTCGCCAGCTTGTCGAACTTAGGGATAAGAACCGCAAACAACGCACCCGTACCCACGAGCGAAAACACCCCATATATCACGAAAAAGCGTAACCATTTTTTGACAGTCTGATTCAATGCCTAACCCTCAAAACCTTACCCTAAAAGATTTACACAGCATATATTACCATATTGTGTATGAAAGTCAAGTGCCCCCTGCGCATTTTTTTTATTTCAGATCCGCCTGCTCCATCTTCGTGATGGCATCCCTGATACATTCGAGCGCGGCGCGGGAGGAGATGGTCGCGGCAGTCACGGCATCCACGTCGCCGCCTTTATCTTTCTTGACCTTCCAGTTACCGCTCAACGCCCTCCCGAGCAACGGCTTCCTGAACGCATCGCTGGTGATCTTCGTGCCGAGACCGGGCGTCTCGGTAGATTCCACGACCTCGTAGCCCACGAGCGTGTTCCCCACCGTGTCCATACCGACCATCAGGGCGACGTCGCCGCTGTAGCCGTTCTTCGAGCGCCCCTCGACCGCGACAGAGATAATCTTGCCGTCCTGCCTGCACACGAAAAACGTGTTACCCCCCACGACCATCTTCTCCGGATCCGAAAGCCCCGCCGGCATCACCTGCGCCGCCGCCAGTTTGGTGCGCTGTTCCAAAGCGGCAGCAATCGGCTCCTTGGTCTGGTTGTAAACCATCGCAAGCAGCGCCGAGCTCACCGCGCAAATCGTCGTCAAAACAAAAACAAGCCTAATCATTTTCCTACCCGCCTTACGCCACAATGACGCATTTGAAGTCAAGAAATATACCATACTGCGGATGCGGGTTCAAGCCAAACCTTTTAAATATCCGCGCCCCCGCACGAATGAGAATTCTAAAAAAACGTTGCGCCTCTTGCGCCTTTGCGAGAGCAAATCCCAGAGCAAGGACGGGCATGGCGCAAAAAACAAGTTTTTTTTGGCGCAAATGTGTATTGTTTTTAGTGGCGCGGGATGTTACATTAATCACACTAACGCATGGGGTATGCGGCAGGATTAAATGGAGAAGGCGATGGAACACAGAGGGACAAGGCGGGATTTCATAAAGGCGGCGCTGGCCGCGGGGGTGGCCCCGGCGATTGTGCCGATCGGCACGGTGCGGGCGCAAGGCGGCAGGCCCACGCCGTCGGGGCGGCTTAATCTCGGGATCATCGGCTATGGCACGATGGGCAAGGATCATATCGGCAACCTCCTGCATAACGAGCAGGTACAGGTCACGGCGATCGCCGACCCGGTCTCCACCGGCCGAGGTTACGGCTACGGGGCCGAGCGCACGCTGGGCCGCGAGCCGGGCGTCAGGGATGTCAACGCCCATTACAAGAACAGCGACTGCAAGGGCTTCGAGGATTTCCGCGAGATGCTCGAGATGCCGGGCCTCGACGCGGTGCTCATCGCCTCGCCGGACCACTGGCACGCCCTGCACACGGTTTACGCCGCCCGCAAGAACAAACACGTCTATTGCCAGAAGTCGCTCGCCTACACCATTGGCGAGGGCCAGGCGATGGTGCGCGAGGTCGCCAAGGCCGGGGTCACGTTCCAGGTCGGCTCCCAGCAGCGTTCGGACAACGACTTCCGCAGGGCCTGCGAGTTCGTGCGCAACGGCTACATCGGCAAGCTCCAGAGGATTGAGGTCACCCTGCCCCCACACAGCGCCTGGGGGCATAAAGGCGATGACCTGCGCGAGACACCGATCCCCACACCCGAATGGTACGGTGCCAAGGGCTTCGACCTCTGGCTCGGCCCTGCGCCCAAACGGTCTTACACGCCCAAAATCCACAGCCCGATGATTTGGCGCTGGAACCTGGAGTATTCCAGCGGCGCAATCACCGACTGGGGCGCGCACCACTTCGACATCGTGCAGTGGGCGCTCGGCATGGACGACGGCGGGCCCGTCGCCATTGAGAACGTCAAGTGCGTCATGCCCGACCGCAACGCGCTCTGGAACACCGCCACCAGCTTCACCTTCGAGTACGTCTATGCCGACGGCCTGCGCGTGTTCGTCACGAGCGGCGCCAAAGGCGCCGGCGGCATCACCTTTTACGGCGAGGACGGCAAGCAGGTTTTCGTCACGCGCGGCAAGCTGACGACGACCCCCGAAGACCTCATCCGAACCAAGCTCGCCGACAAGGACGTGAAGCTCTACGTCAGCGGGCAGCACGAGCGCAACTTCGTCGAGTGCTGTTTCAGCGGCAAGGAAACCATCACCCCGTGCGTGGTCGGCCACCGCTCCAACAACATCGGGCAGGCCGCGAGCGCCGCCATGCGCCTGGGGCTGGAGCGCATCGGCTGGGACCCCACGAACGAGGTCTTCACAGGCCCCAACGCGAAAGAGGCCAACGCGCTGGCGCAGATTGACCCCGCCCCCGCGCTCCACAATGGCTGGAAATTCTGAACGAGAAAACGGAGACCAAGGAACATGACGATGAAAACGAAAATCGTAAGCATGATGTTTGCGTGCGCCTTCGTGTGCGCCGCAACCGCGCAAAACGCGTTGCGTATCGGCATCGCCGAGGCGGACATCACGCCGCCGAAGCGCGTGCCTCTGCACGGGCAGTTCAACCTGAGGATGTCGCAGGGCGTCCAGACGCCGCTGACCGCCAATGCCGTGGCCGTCGAATCCTCCGGGGGGGCCGTCGTCTTCGTCTCCGTTGATACCGTCAGGATTTCCCACACCCTGTTCGATGCCGTCCGCCGAAAGGTCACCGAGCGGGACGGCGGCGCCATCGCGGACAGGCTGGTCATCAACGCCACGCACACGCATACCGGGCAGACGCTGGGGCTGAACTTCCCGAAGCTGCCCGTCGCGGGCGACATCATGGACTACCCCGAGGTGATTGACTTCACCGCCGGGCGCATCGCCGACGCGGCGGTCGCGGCGTGGACGGGCCGCAAGCCGGGCAAGATCGCATTCGGCCTCGACTTCGGCATCATCGGCTGGAACCGCCGCGCCGTCTATGCCGACGGCAGGGCCCAGATGTACGGCAACACGAACCAAGCGGACTTCCGCTGCATGGAGGCAACGGAGGACCACGACATCGGGTCCCTCTTCTTTCTCGACGAGAGCGGCAAGATGCTCGCCGTCGCCGTGAACGTCGCCTGTCCCTCGCAGGTCGTCGAGCAACGGAACCACATCAACGCCGATTACTGGCACCCCGTGCGCGAGACGTTGAAGAAGCGCTTCGGCGGCGGCCTGGTTGTCCTCGGCTGGTGCAGCGCGGCGGGCGACATCTCGCCGCGCCCCATGTACCGCAAGGAGGCCGTCACGCGCATGAACACGCTGCGCAAGCTGAACGAGATGGAGGAGATCGCACGAAAGGTTGACCGCGCCGTGGCCGACACGTGGGAGGCCGTGCGGGAAACCGCCACCGCCGAGATGCCGCTGACCTACCGCGCCGAAACCCTGCAGCTCCAGATGCGAAAAGTCACCGAGAAGGAATACGCCGAGGCCAAGGCCGAGTACGGCAAAATACAGGCCAAGCTCAAGGCGAACCCGAACAAGGCCCCTGCGGAAGTTGACTGGATGGCCACCGGCTGGCACGGCAACGTCATCGAGCGGTACGAGGCGCAGCAGAAAAACCCGGACACCCGCCTCGCGACGGCAATCCGCGTCATACGGCTGGGGCCTGTCGCGATTTTCACCAACCCGTTTGAACTGTTCACCGACTATGGCATCCAGATGAAAGCGCGGAGCCCGGCGACCCAGACCTTCGTCATCCAGCTCTCCAACGCCCTCGGCGATAGCAACGGCTATCTCGCGACGGAGCGGGCCGTGCGCGGCGGCCACTACAGCGCGGTCATCCAAAGCAACCAGGTCAGTCCCGACGGCGGCCAGGCACTGGTCAACGAAACCATCAGGCTCGCGAAAGACCTGTTTGTGAAGTGAAAGGAAGGATAGGAACAGTATGGACAGAATGGACAAATCCCACACACTCAACGCTGCGCCTCAGCGTCTCTGCGCGCGCCACCCCGGGGCCATGCCCCGCCGTTCCCCAATCCTGCCAATCCTTGCCGGGTGTTGGCTGTTGCTCACGCAGAGCGCAAGCTCTGCGGATTTTGTCGTGTCGCCGAAAGGCCGAGACACGGCGGCCGGTACGGCGCGCGCACCGTTCGCGACAATCGGGCGGGCGCAACAGGCGGTGCGCGAGCTAAAGGCCGCACAGCCTGACCGCACCGCGCCCATCACGGTCGAAATCCGTGGCGGCACCTACTACCTACCCGAGACCCTCGCGTTCGGCGCGGAGGATTCGGGGACGGCCGCCGCGCCGGTCGTCTATCAGGGGGCGCGGGGCGAGGAGGCCGTGTTGAGCGCGGGCGTCCCGTTGACGGGCTGGACGCTCCAGCGCAACGGTCATGCGGTCGCGCGGCTGCCGGAGAAATGGAAGTTCTCGCAATTGTACGTCAACGACCAGCGGCGCCTGCGGCCGAAGCTCCCGAAGCAAGGCTACTACTATGTGGCCAAGGCCGCGCCCATCGAGCCGAACCAGCTGCCCTCCCAGTTCATCTATGACAGCGACGACATCCGCGCGGACTGGAAGCGCCCCTCCGAAATCGAGGTGTGCATCATTCACAGCTGGAACCTCTCGCGCTTCACCATCGCGGCGGTGGACCCGGCCCGCAAGCTGCTGACGCTCTCCGGCGCGACGTGGCACGCCTCGCTGAACGACATCACGGGCAAGAACTGGTACCGCCTGGAGAACGTCGCGGAGGCGCTGGGCGATCCGGGCGAGTGGTACCTCGACGAGGCCCACGGCACGGTGACGTACATCCCGTTGCGGGGCGAGCGCATGAACAGGCTAACCGTCGTCGCGCCGCGCCACGATGCGGTCATCACGCTCACCAACGCCCAGCACATCACGTTCCGCAACCTGACGTTGGCGCACAACAACTGGAACGTGCCGCCGAAAGGCTATTCCTACGCGCAGGCCGAGGCCGTCATCCGCGGGACCCTCCACGCGGCCCACTCCCGGCACATCCGCGTGGAGGCGAGCGTCATCCGCAACACGGGGACGTACGGCGTGGCGTTCGCGCACGGCTGCCGCGACTGCGCGGTGTCGGGCTGCGAGCTGTTCGACCTCGGCGCCGGCGGCGTGAGCATCGGCACGGAATGGGCCGACGACCACACCCCCGCCAACCACGCGTTCAACTGCGTCGCCGAGAACAACCTCATCGCCTACGGCGGCCGCGTGCACCCCGCCGGGGTCGGCGTGTTCATCGGCAACGCCGCCTCCAACCTCGTCACCCGCAACACCATCCACGACTTTTACTACTCGCCGGTCTCCGTCGGCTGGAAATGGATGCCCGGCCCCAGCCCCTCACACGCGAACGAGGTCTCCTGGAACCACCTCTACAACTACGGCCAGGGCCGGCTCTCCGACATGGGCGGCATCTACACCCTCGGCGAGCAGCCCGGCACCGTCCTCAGCCACAACCTCATCCACGACACCCACCGCGCGCGTTACGGCGCATGGGGCATCTACTTCGACTCCGCCTCCTCCCACATCCGCGCCGTGAGCAACATCGTCTTCCGCTGCGAGGACGGCGGCTTCATGCTCTCCGGCATGGGCAAGAGCAACACCGTCGAGAACAACATCTTCGCCCTCGGCGCCAAAAACCAGCTTTACCTCAGCAGCGGCAACGAGCACTTCCACACCTCCACCCTCGCCCGCAACATCATCTACTGGGAAGACGACAGCGAGCCGTTCCTCTTCGGCACCCCCGACCACCGCCTCGCATTCGCCGGCAACCTCTACTGGCGCACCGTCGCCCCCGACGCCATCACCTTCGGCGGCGGCGGCATCGGGAAATGGCGCGAGCGCGACGCGGGCGCCGCCGTCGCCGACCCCCGCTTCACCGCCCCCCGAGACGGCGACTTCACCCTCCGCCCCGACACCCCCGCCAAAGCCCTCGGTTTCCAGCCCTTCAGCCTCGCCGCCGCCGGGTGCGCCATCAAGGCCCCCAAGACCGCCAAGCTCCCCCGCCCCCCCCACACCTACTGCCCCGCCCCCCCGATGAAACCCATCGCCATCAACGAGGGCTTCGAAGACATCGCCGTGGGCCAAGGCCCCGGGTGGGTCGTCTTCGCTGGCGACCGCCGAGACCTCGTCACCGTCGTGGACGACGTCGCCGCCAGCGGCAAACATTCCCTGCGCATCAACGACCAGCTCGCCTCCTACGAGCCCCACTTCTACATAGACGTCGAACGCACCGAGGGTCCCATCAGCTTCTCATTCGACCTTCGCCTCGGCGAAGGCGCCCAGCCCGGCTTCGAGATGCGCGACACCGACCCCCAATACACCGCCGGCCCCGGCATCAGCGTCGGCGCGGACAGGGTCCTCTACTCACGCGGCAGGCGCCTGATGCAGCTGCCCCTCTCCACCTGGGTCAACATCAAGCTGGAGACCGTTATCGGCGCCGCCGCGACCGCCACCTACACCGTCCGCGTCAAGATCGCCGGCGAAGACGAACACATCTTCGACGCCCTCCCCCACCCCACCCGTTTCAAGAAACTGACCTGGCTCGGCTTCGTCAGCCAAGGCCCCGTCGGCAACGTTTACGAACTCGACAATTTCCTGCTCACACCGTGATGAAACCGGTTGGGACGGGGCGTTTTGTTTCAACCCAGATTACGCATTAGAGCGTTTTGGGAAACAGTGTGTTCATTTTTTTGCAAAGGGCGCAAAAAGTAAACCATTGCGTACATTGCGTAATCCTTTGCGACCCTTGCGGTAAAAAAAGAAGCAATGCCCTTTATGCCAATATCAAGT
>Ga0123353_10017623_pt1 | contig 10511 bp, 4 predicted proteins | sample TergutLab28metaG_3_FD_92763 | JGI IMG/M metagenome (GOLD analysis project Ga0123353, IMG submission 92763) | Labiotermes labralis P3 segment gut microbial communities from Petit-Saut dam, French Guiana - Lab288 P3 | ecosystem: Host-associated > Arthropoda: Insects > Digestive system > Gut ... | reverse complement strand
TATGGCAATTTTCTTGTTGATTTGAGGTAGTTTGCGTGGTAGAGTTGGTGGTTTGTCGAAAGATTTAGGTTCAGTTGGTCGTCGAGGATTGGATCCCAGCATGTTTCTTATTGGTTGGTTTTGCATAATTTTTACGCTCCTATTTATAGTTCGTCTAATTTGATTCTACTATAATTTTTGATACAATGCAACATGAAAAAGAATGATTGCTTGCGATTCATAATTTTTGTTTAAAATTTAACATAAGAGGGTTGTTTTTTGATTTTCCTAGTGATATACTACAAGTATGAGAATTAAGCGAGGTAAACTCTTCTTGGTTGTGGCTACTTTTGTTTCAACTGTTATTGCTGTTTGCGTGGTTCTAGTTCCGCAAGATGTTTCTGCTGCACGGCTTAGGTTGGAGTGCAACCCGCAAGGTGCGAGCGGGTGGCGGCAATGCGGGATTGGTAGTCGTGATACTAACTGGGTGAATAACGATGGTAAAAATGCCAATATAGTGAATGGCAATCGGAATCCAGACATTCGTGAAAGCTGGAAGTCTGTGCGTGCAAGAAACCAAGACCAGACGGGTGTGGTTTGGCTTCCAGAAGAGAGCGTAGACTGGATAAGCCTTACACGACCCAGCCAATCGAATAATGCTATTGGTACTAGCAGTTGGCAGGAATGGGAAGCTGTTATTAGTCGCAATCCGCTTTTGGGTCTGACGCGAGAAGGCTATCTTACTTTTAGGGCGGGGCAGATTGGAGCTAGCTCAGTTTCAGGTTGGATACATGTGACTCAGAGAGAGGGATCTTGCGGTGAGTGTCTTGGTAATCTTGATACTCGTTTAGCATATCCTATGGGTGGCGACTATCCATATCAGATGCCAGCACACGGTGGCAGTATGGATCTTTATTCGTGGGTGCAACCAGGTGCTACGGCCTATGATCATTATTTTCGGCCACGATTTGGAAGTCGTACTGGTTCATCAGATGGTGGTTGTGCAGGCTGGGATCTAGTTCACCACTACAATGAAGGGCTTCCTACTGGATGGGGTCGCTCAACTTTAACTGCTCCTCCTAATAATGCTGCTGGTGCTAGACAATGTACGATGAGTTTTTGGGGTCGTTGGTCGACCTATACCGTTACGCAACCAGAATGGGCACCACAAAGTATCGATATTAGGGCTAATCCGTCAACAGTCCAGCTCCCTCGTATAGGTCGTGATGCGACCAGTGTCACTATTCAGCGAAGTCTAGGTGGTGGCAGTTTTAGTTCAACCGACAAGTTTAATTTTTCTGTGCCTGACTCGTGTAGTGATTGGTTGCGTGTTTCGCAAGGTTCTGGGTCATCAAGTTCAAGGCTCAATATCTCTTCAAGAAACAATAACAACGACGAAGACGCGCGAGGTCCCTGTACGATTACAATTACACATAATGATAATACAATTAACAATATTTCTGCGACTACCCCCACTGCCAGTATAGAGGTTACGCAATTGGGTAATTCTGGTCTTGCGACTCGAATTGTTCCACCTGATTTTGATTTTGATTGGAACGCTGGTAGTCAGGAATATAGCAGAGAGTATATATTTGAGCGACTAGAAGAAGGCTCTGAGGAGTGGACGGGAGCTGGTAGTGGGAACAGGTTTATGGCTTGTGATGCTACAGGTGTTGACAGGGATGACCCTGCGCTAAGCGATTATGCTTACGACTCTGAATGTGTGGAGGCTAGCTGGTTTACTGGTACGCGTTCGGAGAGCAGAATAACGGTCAATATTACTGAGGATAATAATACGGGCGATACGCGGGAAGGGTTTTTCAGGCTTCGGAGTGGAGGTCGCTCTTGGAACTTTTTCATTAGACAGTTTTCCGAACCTGCTGATTATACTACTCCAGGCAGTACTGGGTCTAGTCCTTGGGATAATTGTTCTGGTGACGAATTCACATGGCTTCTGTGTCCAGCGGCGAGACAGATGTCACATACTGCCGATGGTATATATAATATGATCGCAAGTCGCTTGCAGATCCCAGTCAGCCTTATAGAAACGAATGGTCGCACCTACCAAGTCTGGGGTCTCTTCCGCAACATGGCAAACATTGTTTTTGCAATCCTCATGATGGTAGCCATCATCTCCCAACTAACAGGCTATGGAATGAGTAACCTCAACATCAAACGAATGCTCCCAAGACTCCTAGTCGTAGCAATCCTAGTAAACCTATCATTCTTCATATCCCAACTTGCGGTAGATTTGTCTAATATATTGGGGTCGCAGATTAATAGTATGCTTACTACTATAGCATCGAACATCAACCCTGCCGATCAGGGTGGGGAGGTTAGTGGAGCTTTGGCCGTAGGTGGTGCAGGTCTGTTTATAGCGATCGTTGGTGCCTTTATCTTGGGTGGACCAGCACTAGGCTTTTCGATATTAATCCCCCTTCTTATGTCATTGCTCGGAGCTTTGCTCGCCGTTTTCTTCTTCTTTGCTATTCTCCAAATACGCCAAGTGGCCGTTGTTATCCTTGTTATTATATCTCCTCTTGCAGCCGTATGTTTACTGTTGCCTCAAACAGAAAACTTGTTTAAGAAATGGGTAAGCATGATGAAAGCATTATTGGTTGTATATCCTGTTGCTGCCTTGTTGTTTGCGGGGGGGAAACTGGTTGTTGCTATTATCAATACGCCTCCTGATGGGAGTGAAGTCGGTCAATGGTCGGGTATTATGAAGCTCGTACTCTTGGTGGCTCCTTTATTCGCTGTCGTTTCGGTTACAAAAGCTTCGCTAAATGGCTTAGGTGCGATGGGGGCGAAACTTACAGGTGCGTTGTCTGGTGTTCGGAGGGGGGCTACTAGTTTGGCAGGGAGAGGTGCGCGTGGAATATATAAGTCTGATGCTGCACAAGAAAAAATGGATAAAACTCTTGCCCAGGGTAGGGGTCTCTTTGGTGGAAAATCTATCATGGGTAGAATGAACGAAGGGAGAATGAACAAGGGTAAGAAACCGATCCCACTTGTTGGGGGTGCTTATGCACGCGCACAAAGGGGCGCGACACGCAGAATGGATAAGCGGTATTCAGAGGATTTATCAAGCATGAATGCTAATAATGAAGAATATCTAAAAAACAATGGTCTATATATGGCTGGTGGTACTTACGGCGATGTTGACCCACGAATAACCAACGCATGGTCGAGTGCAGAAAAAGGGGATACGGTAGCACTTGAATCACTAGCAGAAACGGCGGTTGCTGGTGGCCAAGGAGATCAATTCTTCCAGTCCTTGAACAAAACAATGGGCAGTGGACCAATGACGGCCCAGGCTCGTAGCTCTTTGCTTTCTGTGCTCAACAATAAAGAGGTTAAAAAAGATGACATGGCTCAGCTTCTAACGAAATATTACGGTACTGATAATGCTAAAATAACTTCTGGGGCAGATAAAGGTAAATTTAAATCAATCTCTGAGGCTGCGGCTGACACGAGTACTACTTTCGGTTCTATGGGTATGGCCAGCTTTATGGCTTCCAAGTATAACGAAGAGCAAATGGCCAATTTTATGGGTAATAGTGATGCTACGAAGGCTATGAATGAGATATTAAAATCTAATAGTAGTGGTGACAGGCGAGCCGCTTTTATGAGTACATTATCAGGCAATGGTGTGAATCTTGCACGGGCTATGACTGGCGCTAAATCTGAAAGTAAGGCACACGCGGCGACAGATTTAGTTTTGGCTCGCGATGCGTCTGGCAAATCTGACGCTACGGCTTTATCCAATTTTGCAGTTGATATGACAAAAATGGATGCACAGGGTCTTACGAGTCTTTCTCCTGTTATGCGGCAAAAGCTAGCGAATCTTAAAAATTCGTCTGGTGCTACTCGCAACGCCTTTCTCGCTGTAGATAAGGCCACACTAGATGCTATACATGACGATCCAAACTTGAAGTCTAAGATAAATAGTGGTGATGCACTTGCGAATGAGTGGTCTGCGAAGAACGGTGGAGCAGCTTGGTAAGGGTGCTGTAGGCTACCTTTACAAACCCTTTTCACTCTGCTATAATCCAAGCATATGGACGACGCACTTAACCCAGGGTTGGGGGACAGAGGTATTAGAGCTATCCCGAAAGGGAAGAGTCGTCCGCAGTCTAACTGGGGTTCAGCAAGATCAGATATCCCAAGACTATCTCGTCCAACATCTAACATAAATCTAGGATCAGAACAACAACCACCACAAGCAACCAGCTCCTCTAATGCAATGAGCAATAACCCAATTGGCAACGAATGGACAAAATCGCCCAGCTCATTTGGTTCAACAACTCCACAAGATTTGCTCAATTCAGAGCAAAATGCATCCAAGCCTCTAGATAGTGGGGCGGGCGGCGACACTGAGAGTGCTAATGCTGGCGAAAATAGCATTCCGTTTGCCAACACTGGCAAGAAAAGATTCAGCCTAAAGAATTTCAAGCTAACCCGAAAACAAGGCTTGATTGGTGGTGGTATTGGTGGGGTGATTATTGCTGCGATTTTCGGTGGTAGTGTGATGACTACGATGCCACTTATAAACATAAGCGAAAATTTCAACATGACATTTAATTCTCATGTAGATCGAGCTACGACAACTCGTTTGCGAAGGGCTTGGGACAATAAATTTGGCAATAACCAAGCGGCGACTGGCTATCAAAGGGCCATAGATCGGTTTAGGGGGATTTCACCAAAGCGAGCTGATAATTTTACTAGAGCTGGCTTTGTTATGATATGTGGTGACCACATATGCGGTGCTAGCGACCTTGTTAACGGTAGATATAATACGAAAACAGTTCAATTCCGCCATCAGTTAGCAGAAGGAGAAATTTGGAGGTACGACCAGTTGAAAAATATAAGAAATGAAGCCTTGCTGAACGATTTAAAAAGGGTCTACAACCCCAGATCCGCTGGCTGGTTTAATAGCGGAGCGGAGCGTCGAGGTCGCATATTGGGTGCAATATCGGCACGACTTGGGCTGAAGAGTAACCGTGTTATGAGCCAGACTGAAATGGATAACATGCGACTTGGGATGCAGGCTGATGTGGACGCGCGTTTGGCAATTGATCCAAATAACACAGAGCTTCAAACCATCAAGAGAAAGCTAGATACTGGCGAACCTCTTACTCCTTCTGAAATGAGACGGGTATTCACAAGGCAACAACTGAGAAATTATGCGTCTAATGGTGGTAGACTCGAAGCTGGGACAAGGGCTTTGGCGGCGAGCGGTATGAGTCCTGAGGATTTTAGCTATTGGCGTACACAATTTATAGGTAGAGGCGGTTCTTTGTCGAGAGTTTTTACCCAGAGTATCAGGAGCCAAGTCAGGGGTGCTGGCCTAATTGGAAACTTAGCTGGTGCGGTTATTGGATTTAATTGTAGTATTTTGCTTTTGGTCCAGGGGATTGTTGAAGATTCGTATGATCGTAACGCACAACGAATGAATCTTGGATCTACATTTGGTGCGACGACAGAGCAAACAAAATATGGTAGCCTTGACGCAGAAGATGCAAATGGCTTGATGACATTATTGAATACTCCGTCTGCGGTGCAGTATGAATCTGGTGGCGAGGGTGGAGAAATGCAAATGGGGGAACGGAATGAAACCTTCGCCGAGGCGCCAATTTTTGGGTATATAACAAATCAACAACCCATAACAGTGCCCGATCAGAGGATAATCACAAACAAGTCGTGGATGACTACCCAAAGCCTCTTGAACGCTTTTTCAAGAGATATGCCAGCTTGGGCGGCGAATACATTTAGCGTGGCGGCTTCTGACGCCAGTATTACGGCTTGTAGGATTCTTTCTAATCCAGCCGTGCAGGTCGCTATGGTGGTTGCTGGTATCGTAATTTCTATAATCACCACGGTTAAAACAATGGGGGCCGCCGCGCCTAAGCTAGCTATTGCGATTGGGGTCGCAGCTGATATGGGTGCTGGTCTATTGATTGGTCTTGGTGTGGGTGCTGCTGCGGGTGCCGTTGCTGGCTATTTCGTTCGCATGATGATTGACAATGTTTTCGACATGGGGCAGTATGGCGCGGATCTTATGACAGCAGTTACTTCTGGTATGTCTCAGGTATCTATGGAAATGGCCATGAATGGCGGTGTTTTAATGTCAACACAGCCAGCTATGGTTGCTATGTATGACGAGCATCAGGTTTATCTTGCCGAACTTCGGGAAGAGGCTCGCGAAGGTCGTAGTCCTTTTGATGTAACCACGACACACACATTCGCTGGAACTTTCTTTTCGAATCTGATGCCGCATCAACGAGCGCTCGCAACACCGAATAGGTTTTTGGGTGCTATAAGTAGCTTGTTTGGGTCGAGCTTTAACCAACTTATGCCTCAGGTTCGTGCGGCGGACAATTTTGCAAGATTCCAAGGCTCTATAAATCATGACTGGTGTGATTTTAGTAAATGGGAAACTGAGGGGTGGAAGGCTGATGGATGGGAGTTGGACGAGAACAGCACTTGGGCGCCTGGTAGTGGAGGCCCACTGGCTACCGACCCATTTTGCAATGTTTATCGTGCGACGCCAGAAGTTAATATGTCTCCTGCTCAAGTTTTGGAAGCATTATTCAATGAGAGAATGGTGGAAATTGTGAGAATGGATTTAACTAATCCTGATTCGGAGCTAACAACTTTCATTCCTCCGCTTAGGTATGAGTGTGACGGTGGGTTCAGCCGATTTGTCGAAGTCGTTGATCCGTTGAATGGGGGTTATGAAGGTAAGATTGGTAACTGTACTGCTAGAATAAACCCACTATATGATTTTCAGAAAAATTATTTTGAACGATTAGGGATGGTTGGTCTTGATATATATCCCGTAGCAAATGCTAGCTGGGAATCAAACGGGAGCTCTGGTGGTTCAACCTGCGAGCCAGTTGACGGTCTCCCTGAATCGGAATCGGAACGAGCGCAGTTTATTAGCGATTGGGAGGCAAGTGGAGGCAAGCTTGACGGAGATGGCAACCCTTGCGTCGATGTTCACGACAACCCTACTCAGTTTTCGTTTTCGTGGGGAGGGTACAATAACCGAAAATTCAGCACAGAGCAACGAAGAGGTTTTATTGGTATAGATATTGGAGCTGATAAAGATACGCCAATTAATGGCGTTCCAAGAAGGCACTTGATGTCGACATTCTTTATGGATCATGTTATCGAAGAAAGTTTGAATGGCGATATGCTTTGGGGTGGTGGGATAGTGAGGGAGAATTAAATGAAAAGTAGAGCGAAATGTTTTTTGGCTTTTATAGTGGTGTTTTATGCAATATTCGCGTTTACGGCACAAACAGCTTTTGCCCTGTCCAGTACTCAGATGCAAAGGATAAATAATTATGATGGCAGGTTTTATTTACCTACCGCTGCTGGGTTAGGGTGTACGGCTACAGGAGGGGATTTGAGTGCCCCAGCCCCGACAGAACTTAATGGCGGCACAAACCAAGAGAAGATTTGGAATTATATGATTGATCGAGGTTTGTCAGCAGTAACAGTAGCAGGGATGATGGGGAATATGCAAGCAGAGGTAGGTAAAGCACTAGATCCATGGCTGATAGAGCATGGTGGGGTGAATAATTGCGACAGGAATGATTTCTCAACTGGTGTTCAGCGTTGTGGCTGGGGTCTCATTCAATGGACTAACACTGATGGTGACACCCAGGGACGACGATATAAGGCGATGACATATGTCGCAGAGCAATTCGGGATATCTGCCATAACTGCTATCGTCCCAGAGAGAACTGTTGAAAATACAGATCGTATGTTGCTTTACCAGCTAAATTTCCTTTTTGATGAATATACCGACCTTGGTTGGATAGAAGAATTGAACCAAGAGACCTCCGTTGGAGATCCAGACGGCAACATAGCTGAGGCTTCAAATAACCCCAGCAATGGATGTAGCCAGTTTACAAGCGCTACTCGTACGAAGGGTTTCGGGACTGCTCTGTATTATCATGGCCTTAAAGTGAGGTCAGCGGACACAGACCATACACGATGTTCTAGTGGGCAGGATATTCGTAATCGAATCAGAAACGCGGTGGACTTGATGGATGAATTTGCTGGTGCGAATCGTCCGAGTTGTCCTACTGGTGGCAATAGCGACTGGGGAGACATAGAGGCTGTTATTGCTCAATTTAGGAACGAAGTTGGAGATGGGAGCTACACTGCACCAGGCGATCAAACTTATGCGCACTGTCATAATGGGTGTACAATTTTATCAGCTTGGTTCGTGAGTGAATTTACTACTCTAACTCATGGTGGGGGTAATGGTACTGATGTTGCAAGGAAGTTAGCTAACAAGAATAGTGGTGCCGAGGTTTCTGCCTGGCCTGAAGCACCTGCTATATTTAGCTCTAGGGGAGGCTATTTTGGTTCTAGCACTGGGGCGCTTTCTGGCTATGGTCATACTGGAGTGGTTCTTCGTGTCGAAGGAGATCAAGCGACAGTTATACATACTTGGGCTGCTATTTGCGAAACTGGGCCACGCGTTGATACATACACTATACCGAATGATACGAACAAAGTAGAGTTTGTGAATCTTGGACAGTTTTTAAGATAGGAGAAATATGGGGCTAGATGAAAGTACAAAAGAAAATATCCGAGAAAGAGCTGTAAAAGAGCCTTTTTTGATTCCGTATGCTATAGCAGCACTGCTCATAATGGTGTCAGTCACCGTGTTGCTTTTTGCTTCCCCAAGGAGCAGAATTGAGCGAGCTAGGATAAATGGAATTGAAGTCGTAGAAAACATACCCAGAAGTGAAATCGACAATATTTTGGTGGCGCTCTCAGGTACTTTGGAGCTGAATACAAATGAACGCATTTCTCGCATCAGGGACATTGAAGTTCGTGAGGGTTCGTATCGGCAGTATTTTGAGGGAGAAGAATTTTTTACCTCATTTATTGTCGACATAGAGTCGTTGAGACAGTCCTACAGAATTATAAACGCCTATTCTCCGTCTGTGTCTGATTTAAACGACACAGATTATAGGCAGTTGGCAAGATGTATTTTTGGCGATGATGTTATTTTCCCAGAGTTTGAATTTAATTGCCAGGATCGAATCTCTGCCGAAAGTGGGATGCCTCGTGCGGATCCTATACAGAATGTATTGCCATATCGAAGCGTATTTTACAGTATCGGTATCGGGATTAGCACAGAGACCAAAATAGGATTAGGTATTTTCATCAATATGCCGAATCCTGCCATAAATCCTGAAAGAGCAACAGAAAACGATATCTTTGTTGCAGAAAGAACCAAGCGAGAGGCTCTGGATAAGATCCGCGAACTCGGCTTCAACCCTGACGACTATATAATCGAATATTCATGGAGATTTTAAAGGGTTTATGCTAACAGTCCTAATCGGCAAATTTTTGCAAAAAGCAACAAAACTCCGTGGCGGAGGCGGTTCGGCTTTGCCAGGGCTTTTTGTCGAGCGGACGAATCCGAAATTTTTGCAAAAAACTCTTGGTCGGCTTAAATATGGCGTGGTTTTGGTTTCGGGGACGAATGGCAAAACGACTACGACCAAAATAGTAGCCGAACTTTTGGAGGGTGCAGGACTTAAAGTTTTCACAAACGATAGTGGCGGTAATTTTGTGCGTGGCGTGATTTCGGCGATTTTAAAACATGGTAATTGGCGAGGAAAGCTCGATGCAGATATTGCAGTTTTGGAATTGGACGAGGCGCATGCGCAGAAATTTATTGATCTTGTCCAACCGAATTATTCTTTGCTTTTGAATGTTATGCGAGATCAACTTGATCGTTTTGGCGAGATCGATCACACGGCAAAATTGCTTCACGAAATTGCTAAAAAAACTACTGGAAAAGTGATCTCCAATCGTGAGGACAAACGACTCAATAATATCGAAAACGCAATATTTTTTGGGCTGGCTGGCGATATGAAAAAAGTTTTTAAGGAAGACGACGATTTGTTGGATTCGAGTTTGAGCGAAAAGAAATCTGGAAAAGACGCCAGCGTGATTTTAGAGAAAACAAAAGACGACGAGGCTTTTTTCAATATCGGCAGGGCAAATTTGAAGCTTCGTGGGGTTTATAACGCGTTTAACTCTGCTGGGGCTTTGGCGCTCGTGAAAGAGATTTTGCCAGAGGTCGAAAATGAGTTTTGGCTAGAAAAATTGAGCCAAATAAAACCAGCTTTTGGGCGTGGTGAGAAGATTGGCGACATGGAAATTATTTTGGTTAAAAATCCTAGCGGATTTCAATTGGCGCTTGAAAGTTTTGCAGAAAAAAATCCAACGCTAATTGTCATCAACGACGAATATGCTGACGGTCGTGATGTTTCGTGGCTTTGGAATGTGGATTTTTCGAATTTGAAAAATAGAGAAATTATCACGAGTGGGGTGCGTGCGAGCGACATGGCTTTAAGATTAAAATACGACAAAATCAAAGTCGAGAAAAACGAAGAAGATTTGAAAAAAGCGATAGAAATCTTGCAAGAAAAATCTGGCGAGAAATATATTTTCTGCACATACACGGCGATGTTAAAAATTAGAAAAATCTT
>Ga0123353_10017622_pt1 | contig 10512 bp, 11 predicted proteins | sample TergutLab28metaG_3_FD_92763 | JGI IMG/M metagenome (GOLD analysis project Ga0123353, IMG submission 92763) | Labiotermes labralis P3 segment gut microbial communities from Petit-Saut dam, French Guiana - Lab288 P3 | ecosystem: Host-associated > Arthropoda: Insects > Digestive system > Gut ... | reverse complement strand
CGCCAACACGGCGAATGGGAAACGACCACTGACCATTAGACATCCGCGGATCGATCACAGACGTTTACTTCGTTCCCCGTGTGCGGCGTTAGTGACCTGAAAGAGATGAGCGGTTTCCCTTCCGCGTAGACTCTGCCACGCTCCTTACACGAGGCGCTTAAACTCAGATTATAAATGCGTTTAGGTTACATGTCAAGCTGAGGTCACTCTCGCTGCTCCAGGCATCTCATCACAGTGGTGGGTTATTACATGCTGCTCTACTACATGCGCCTCACAGCAACCTCGTAGAGCGGATAGTGTCCTATCACCTTCTCTTGTTAGGCAACGGTGCCCACACGTAATCCGTGCTCCTAATCGTTGTGCGCCTTGGTTGAACGCAAACATTGTAGAATATGGCCCGATTTTTTAGTCTTTTGCACATAAACCTAAATCAAAATCCCCGAAAAAGGAGATTAGCTTTAGTAAGTCCGGGTTCCGTGCTCCCTATTTTGTTTCACTGATATGTACCAGTTCACTTTTCATACATAACTTGTTGCGAGACCAGCACTTGTTTTTGTACGTAGAAATATGGTATCGTTTGCATGCCTGTTCCAACAGAGCGCAGGTGCAGGATTTCCAAATTACTACACTGCGAAAACATGTGTACATATATTCATCGGGGGCTTATCCAGTCAGGTAATGAAAAGATGTCTACAGGAGAGTGAAAGACACAGAGAATGGAGTAAGAAGCATGCAACGCTAAATTTGTAGAGCTTGGAAATTTTAAAGTTTAGCAATACCAATGCGAGTGCGTGAAATCTGTATGATCAACCTTCGCTCTCCCTTTTGCCGTTTGCTATGCCAAAACCAACCGCCCGATGTCGTTTTTTGCCTGTCCTCTGTCGTGAGTAGTTAACTCTAACCCACGATAAATTTAAGCGGTGGTCACCTTGGATTAAACCTGCTGTTGACTAATGAATGATGCCGGGAAGATGAATATCTCTCTCCGATCCATGCCTTTTGGTATGGGTCGAAACACAGAGTGGGGATCGTGCTTCTATGCTGAATCCGTGCAAATTGCTCCCAGTGTAGCTCGTGATCTGTGGTAGCTCGTATGTGACCTATCTCTTATCCATGCTGCTAATGGTTGTTCAATACCGCATATACGGTTTGAAGGTGTGGCAAGAGCATGGCAGCGCCAGTAAAGAAACGAGCTGTCAATATCAGTAGTAATTTCAGCGGAAAAAATGCAAAATCTGAAAGCAGTGACGAAAGTTCAGAAGACATACAGGAGAATATTACTCAAGAGGTTTAATGATACTTTGTCTTTATTGTTTGGCGACCTAGGATTGACACGTGATTCATTTGTCGATTGACTCGGTGTTTCACTTATATCTGTGCGAAAATAATTTATGTTTATGAAAAATGGGATTCGTGGCTGGTGCAGGGTCAGCAATGTTGCAGGCTTTTTGGCCCCACAGTTGTGTTGCACTGAAGTTACTCCAGTTGATTGGATTCAAACAGCACATTTATAGGACATAAAATGCTTAGGAAAAAGTAGGGTTTTGTGCGATATTGAGAAATTAAAGGCAGTACCAAGGAAAATGAATGTTAGTCCATGCCTAGCGCTTGTGCTTAAGCATAACCTAACTACTGTCGGCCGAAACTTAATGCGATCCTACAGAAGTGAACGCAGTCTTACCTGGCCATTTGAAATTGTAGTGTGCATGTCCCTCAACATTCACCGCTTTGCTGCCCTGATTGGTGTGTACGCAGTTAGGCAGCTGGTTACACTTAAATAAATTCAGACTGATGAATTATATGTGCAAGTGGAAATTAATAACACCGACAGTGTGGAAGTCATGAGCACATGACCCTAATTCCAGTTACATTTCTTGTGGGAGTTGATGTTGGTAGTAGGCATAATTATGGGTGTCTGGCATTTGATGCTGTCTAGTCTGGTATCGGCAGTTGTCTTAGACTTTACAGTTGAAGGTGCCATTGCAATTAAGACAGACTGCAGACTTTTGCTATTAAGTAGCTGTGATCTCTGATATGTTGGGACATTGCAGAATGACAGTTATTTACCAATGTTTCAAATCTTGGACACACTGACCCTTGAAGTTGCGTCTGACACATTGTCCTTTAATGTGGGTGACAAGCTGTTAGTTCTGCAATGCAGGTGTATGTGATTTTAAAACAGTTTGGCCTACTGTTCCAGAAAATTCAGGTAGACTTTGAAGGAAGGAGTCCTGTTGATGCTGACTTTCATGGTATCAAACAACTGTTACAGCAGTTGTTCCTGAAAGCTCATGTAAATTTGTCTGAGCTTGCTGAGCTTATTATACGGCAGAACTATGTTGGAAGTGTGGTTAAGGTATGTAATATTAGAGGTGAGCATTTGGCATCCTATTTAGTAATGCTATCAGTTGCAAAAATTATATTGCTAGGTGAATATGAGTATTGAGCACTTTTGGGGTGATACAGGCAGGGAATAACCAAGCTATTAGGACAGAAATCAGAGTACTATGTTCTGCATCAAAAATACCACATGGACTTGTGCAGGATATTCTTGTTACATGCTTTCTTATGCATTTTGTAGTATGAAGAGACAGTAGTTTGTAGAATTGTTCTTTGTCACCAAGTCACGAGGTTTGGAGATGCATAACATAGTCTGTTCTGTATCAGTCATGTCCAGTCTGTTTCTTGTGATGTATGTATTGCACTGAGCAAACTGAGTTAATCCTTTGGTCCCTGGCTGTGAATGCGCTTCTCTGCCCAGTGCTCCCAAAGATATGACAGAACACTGTAGTCATATGGCTTTGCCTGCATGCCCTCTTAAGGACAGCGTTAAGATGAATACAGGGATGGGGAATTGGCATAATGATACTGAATGGGGAAAACTGAAGCAGTAAAAAAAAAAACTGCCCCAGTGCCACTTTGTCCACCACAAATCTCACACAGACTAACCCACACTTTAACCAGATCACAGATGGTCAGAGGCTGGTTACAACCACCTGAGTCATGGCATGGGCTGTGAAAACTAATACAATGTATAGAAATTCAAATCTTATGTACAAAAGAACACAATACATCTCCATTACCAAGATAGCCATTTAATACTGTTCAAGGAAATGATCACTGTTTATCGTGAGAATCACATGAAAATCATAAATACACTGTTAAGGGTAAAATGTAGAGCATCTGAGTAATGAAGTGGGTGGTACATATAGTGACCAGTGTCATTCAGAGAGCGAAAATAATATAGCCATAAAACTGAATTCTCCGTAATTGTTAGTAATGTGACACCTTCAGATACCATGTGATGTTTGCTGTTGCATTAGAAATGCCCCAGTTCATTCACATGGGACTGCATTCTGTTTGGGACTGTATTAGAGCCTAGACAAATGATAACAGCTGTTCTTATAATATAACAGTTCTGTTAGACTATTCTTTATTATACATAAAAAAGAAGAAAAAACTAAGTTTAGCAATGTCTGTGCCACAAATTTCCTATTGAATTGCTCCAATAAACCGTCACCCGAACTTAGAACTGATGTGCAGTGCTGCTGAAGGTCAAGTTGTCTGGAAAGTGATGCTGTATCATAGTACGAGTGCTACAAATGAATCAAAGTATCACATCTGTTTAATCATTAGGGTTCAGCAGTCAAGTTCTCATTTGGCATGACCCTAAAGGCGAAGGCAGTACGATCCTTTGAACCATTTGAGACTACTTGCCCAACAACGCAACAGCACATCCCACAAGACTCAAATCTTAAAAAGTGCTATTTTGTGTTCAGCAAAGTGAGGTGGATGCAGAGGATAGTGACGATGATGATGATGATGATGACAGCAGTGATGTGTTTGGCGTGATGTCTGTTTTGAATATCACCGAGAAGCAGAACCTGGAATGTGTTCAGCAGTTACGCAGCCTGCTGCTGGACCTCTGCAGTGAGCATGCCACTGACCAAACGAACACTCTCATCCGATCTCTGCTCTCAGATGACTCACAGTCAATTGGCCTGCTTATCAATGAGCGTATCATAAACATACCTGCACAAATATCTGTTCCTCTTCTAGAAAGTCTCAGGTATTTCTTGTAGTGCAATTTGATTTCCATACAGACTGCAAACTCAACTTCTCTAGTACATTATTTTCCGAATTTGTAAGTTTATTCTTAAAGAAAATGCACAAAAAATAATAAAATGCTTAAGAATTATGTTTGTTAATTACTTCATAACTTTCGCATACACAGAAACTGAAAGGAAGAACTTATTATGTGTAAAAGCAATGTTGTTTCTCCTCAGCATAAGCTGGTGGGGTGTGAAGGTATAGCTCCACTCATTCTTAACCTTGGCTCTAGATGGGAGTGGTCAGCTTCACACCCAGGCCTCTTTACACCTGGGGTAGGGTAGAAGGGCCCCAGAGCTTGTCCAGATGTTTTGGAAAAGAGAAATTCTCTTGCTCTTGCTGGGAGTTGAATCCTGGACTTTAGTACAGCCCATAGTCTACTAACTATACTGACTGAGCTAAGTTGGCTCCTTCAATGTATGTATACTTCCTTTAAATATTACAGTCTCTAATTTACACTGGTACAGATTGTGTGTTCAGTCTGTCAGATGTATCTTCAAAGTTTCACAATGTTGGCTGTGTTTTTAGTTGTGGACATGTAGACATGTTTGAGTTCTTACAGGCCCACTGGTTCATTAGCTGTAAATAAAGATGCTATACATGTACCATGATGTTTTAACATTATACAAAACTTACATGAACAAAATTTGAATATTTTTTAAAACCCATTAACATAAAAATTCCAGGAATCTGCATTATATGGCATTAGTGTTGTTCCTATCTCAGAAGTATTCATGGGTAGCGTGATGATATTGTGGATGGTCAAAGGTAAAGCTCTCCCTGGCCACACCTTGAAGGCACTGAGGAGTAGTGCTACAATGCCACTCAAGCAGTGCAGGCGAGTAGTCAGTTTCATGCCCTGGCCACCCCTGGAGAAACAGACTCTAGTACCCACTGAACAGGAGGCTGCGTGGGCCCCAAACAATATAACAAGGAGACAGAGGATAGAGAAATCTCTTGTCCCTGCTAGGAATTAGGCCCTGAATTGTACAACCCATAGGGTAGTCACTATACCAACTGAGTTATCCTGGCTCAAGATTATTTGTGGCAGGAAATGAAAAACGCAAATGTGGGATGCCATCTAGTGGCGTGGTATGTACTGCCACAAGGTAGCTTGAGATTGGAGAGCCTTCAGCACTGTTCATGGGACTTCATCCTATGACTTCAGCGTAGCAATTGTGAAGGAACTTTCTGCATATTCTGACAGCCTGAACATTACCAGCCAGTGTGCAAAGTATTTGTCATGTTAGTAACAAAACGTAGAGCTGTTGTGCATGACAAGGTTTGCACAGCAGTGTGTCTGAAGATGAGTCTTGTGAGATTTGACACAGCGCCATTTAGTGAGAAGCTCCAGATGTGTCAGAAAATCACAGTGCCTTCACCGTCTTAGATTGCTGAACCCAGAAAAGAAGGCACCGTTACTGTAAAATATATAAAGAACTGCTTGCCTAATGACGCAGTGTCACATCCCAGAAGATGTGGATTTTCATACAGGTACTCTACTTTATTTCTAGCAAAGAAATTAAGAATGCCTGTCGAAAGAAGATGCCATATGACTTCACATACTTCATACTGATATGTAAACTGTACAAATCAGAAAAACCACACAGACACAAGAAAAAGAAACAGCTGTCTGGTGGAGGTGGTGAGCCAGAAATTTTGTGGTCTAATCCAGAAGAGGAACTTATAAACCAGGTTTGTAAATGCAATAAAGAATTCACTGAACATGCATTTTTTTATTTGAAAACGGCAGAAAAATGTAATTTTGCAGGGTAATAAACTGTGTTATGTGGAGTTGATGTTGCAAAGTTATGCTGATTTTTTGTGTTAAAATTGTACTGTGTCATGTATTATAAGTGACCACCATTGCACCTTACAAAGTGGCAGCTGAATTCATTCCATACCCCCTTTTGCTGTATTCTCAAGATCCATGTATTAGTAATGCCTTATAAAATAAAGACAAACTTGTCCCTGTGATTGGAGATATAGCTCCAGTAATTAACCTCAGCAGTCAAAAAGAGTGGTCTGCTTCATTCCCCATGGGTCCCAGAGCTGATCCAAAACACACTGGAAAACAGATAACTCTCTTTCCCATATTGGGAAATGAATCTCATTCCACAATTAACCATCCTGTAGTAGAATCACTACAATGACTGAGCTATCCCACCACTGACATCCTTACTGTATTTATAAATCAATATAAATGTAACTGAAATTTATGTGCCTAATTACTGTATGCTTACTGTCATTATTCCAGTGACAGTTTTTCTTCTTAACTTGCCTTTCTGTTTTGTGTATACAGGAAGCTGACTGCCAATTTGAATTCTGCGTGAAAGATGATGCTGATTCTGGCCTGTCTGGATGCTGGATGGAAGATGACGTGGAGATGAGTCCATACAGACGTGTACTTCTTCTGCAAGCAAACAAACTTGATCCACTCATTGAGCGGATTAAAACTTTTCTCGCTCAACAGCAGTAAATGTGTAAGGTGCAACATCTGCAGAGGACAGACATCCTTCAGCCTGTGTAATGATATATGTGGAGTGACTTGTGGTTTCTGAGTATGAAATAAATTGTCTATATAAATATGTGTGTTCAGTCAGCTAGTTCCCATCTTTGATGACTGTCATCCTACTGAACAGTTATCATCATCCGCTACAAACATGGGTTCAGTCTAAACACAACTATATTTTAGTTCAAATTTTATTTATACTGAAGTCTTTCAGTGTCTTGAATATTAATGGAAAGAATGGAAAGTTACAGCAGGAGGCAGTTAGGAGTGATATTAACTGCTGGTGCATCATTAATGAGAGAGAGCTTTTAAGTGATAGTATGAGACATTTCTGTAGATACAGGAAAACCCAAATTTTACATTTTTGTGGGAACCACCCAAAAATGATATACAATCCAGGAAAAACTGATTTTATGGAGATTTGGCCAGGACCATACAAAAAGTGCATGAAATTTGGGGTTTACCCTAATGGTATTTGGTAGTCTTGATGTCTGTGATTAACTGGGACTGACAGAGCCATCACGATAGTCACAATATATTCTCATGTAAATCACCTTTTGGTTCCAAGAATTCGTCAAATATTGGTACTAAAAATAAATAAGAACCTCAAAGCATGGAACTGTTTTTAATAAAACACTTTTTGGAAGCATAAAGTACACAGAATGATTGAAGAAGAGTCTTACCCATAAAGAACAAAAGCAAGCAAACTCACTGAATGGAAGACTGCGCTAAAGTGATCAGTGCAACAGCAGGACAGTAGGCATGTTCCCTCCACATGGTCTCATTCCATCTTGCAAGAACAAGTCACAAAAGGTCAAAATGACTGTATTATAATGGGTACTGATTACAGGTAGAAACAACAAATATTGAGGTACACAAACTGTGCCAGATGTCAGCTATGCCTTTTGTGAAGCATTTCAAGTGGGGATCAGCAGATCACACAGACAATTCTGTGCTTGTGTATAATGCAGGCTCTGCATTTTGCACCTCTATCACTCATTTTGTACAGTCAAAAAGAAAATCCAGATCCCACTGTGTGCAGCTGTCGACATGAGTTAGAAGCATGGATTTGTATGGCATATCAGAGGCTGTGCTAAAGAATAACAAAGGTGTATCTGAACCCTCCTGCAATAAACTGGCTCGTAAGAAATTTTAAAGTGCTTATCTTACTCCCTAAACACACATCTGTAACATATAGGACAGTATCTGTCCATCTGCCATTGAAAGAATAACAACTTAGTGCAAAAATCAACATATATTTATTTGCAAAAAAATCCTCAAGCTAATTCTGTCATATGTCATGGTTTTCCCCATTTCCCTTGAAAAATGCCAAGGCAGCCACAGTTACATATACTTCCATTCCTACACATAAGACGAAATCTGCCTCATATTCATGGGCCAACTCAGGGCTGCTTCAAAACTTGACTGGTACTGCACTGGTCATATGTGCAATGTACTATGAAGTGTTGCTGCATGCTCCAACACTGTTGGACAGTCCACAAACAAAAGTCATGCACAATAGCATATGACATCACAGCTGTCATAAGCAGCCACACAGAACTTGTCACCAGTAGCTGTCAGAAACCTTCCTCCAACCAAGACACCATCCTGCACCTGTGCTGCGAATTTGTGTGTCACCTGTAACAGCATTGTTACATTTCACAATGCATGTCATGCCATATCATCATGACTGTCCAGTTTCTATCTGAATCATAAACATTACTGTTCATTGTATGAAAGCAACATTGTAACATTCAGTTTCACTTAAAACTTACACCAGGACATGCATGTTACACAGTACAACAACGTTGACTGCCATAACTTGTTAACTAACCAACCACTGACCTCCATCCAGCACATTTCTTCTTGAGAAGCTAACTTCCTCAGCTATTCAACAAAATTCCCCACACTTAATGAAACCTGAAGGTTCATTACCATGTTCACAACAGCCTGTCACTTGTACCTATCCCAACCCAAACTAATCCACTCAATGCCCTACCATCGTATTTCTTTATGATCTGTTTCAACACTATCCTTCCATGTTGCCTAGGTCTTACAGGTAGACTCTTTCCTTCGGGGTTTCTCCACCAAAACCTTGTATGAATTTTTCTTCTCTCCCATACACGCCACATTCCCTGCCCATCTGATACTCCTCCATTTGATCACCTCCACAATAACTGATGAACAGTAAATATCATGACGCTGTTCATTATGCAGTTTCCTCCAACCCCCATTTCAAATGAACACACTTTCTCTGTCTTCTGTCCTGAAGATATAAACAGGAGACTACATGAGTTGTAACCTACCAGACCTCAATCTCAATTTTCACCTTTAATCTAATTCACTGAGGGTGTGTGAGAAAAAGGTGGTAAGGAGAATATTTGGTTCTAAGACAGAAGGCTGGAGAACACTGCACTATGAACAGTCTCATGGAATGGGTTGGGCATGAGGCTTATACTTGGGGAAGAAGAGAAATGCACAGCATTTTGGTGGGGATGCCTGCAGGAAAGACACCATTTCAAAAACTAGGCATACATGGAAGTTTAATATTACAATGGATTTTAAAGAAATACGAGGATCATCCAGAAAGGAAAGACAGTTTTGGCAAGAAATATAAACAAAATAAAATATAAAACAAAACTAAGCATCATTATTACAGACCCTAATATATTTTTCTACATATTTGCCACCACCATTCAGGCATTTATCACAGCCTGTGATGAGTTTCTGTATGCCTTCATCACAGACCTCTATCACCAGTCCATTTAACCACTGCTGGATGGCATCCTTCACTTCTTCACTGCTTGTGAAGCATCTGCCACCCAAAAATTCCTTCAATTTTGGGAAAAAGTAAAAATCACTTGGGGCCAAATATGGACTATATGGTGGATGACCTACATGCCTGTTATGTGCAAACTGTCTATACTTTCTGGACATCCTTTGTAGGACAGGACGCCACGTACTGAATTATTTGGCTCAGGATATGGACAAGTGGTAGGCTGTTGTGCATGTGGTAATGAACCATCAGGTTCCATTAACTGCATGGAATTTCTTGACTAGCTGACATTATTACCTTTGCAAGAAGGACCCTGCTCAATGGAGCTGATCAGTTCTCATGCAGGCACAAAAACTCCGAGGTAATGTCCAAGAGCAAAAATAGGAACACTGCTTTCCATGTTGTTGTATATCAAACTCACCCTGCCATCCTCTCTGGATATCTGCCACACTCTGGCAAATGAATCCTCTGACACCGACAGGAAGTGACCAGTCTCTAAAGCCACATCAATGGCTGTGATCCAGCGAGCATGGGCTGCTACTTCACAGACAAGGCTCCATGTCTGGGTGCCAAACACACGAATGTGACCGGATCCATAAGCACACAATATAAAATCTCCCCACATCTTCAAACTTGTACAAGGATATCTGAAACAGGTAAAGGTACAGTAAGTGGGAAAAAATAAAGAACTGATTACAAATGAAACCACATCAAAATCTCACATATCATAAACCATAAGCTACATTCAGACATACTCAACAATAAAACTGCTAAAAAATTGCTACACCAGTAAGAGCATGGGAAGTACTAAAATAGAATGAAATGTATTTCAGCAAATTATACACTTCTGGAACATAAAATAAAGACATAACAGAACTACAAATCTCACAAATAACAATTCACGCCTTAAATTTACGGGGCTAACAGGTGCAATGTTAGTCAAACAATATCATGTATTTTATGGAAATGAATATTCACTATGGTGTTCACAAAATGTGGACCGCCTCTGTGGTCTAGTGGTCAGAGTTTCTGGCTACAGATACAGAGGTCCCGGGTTCGATCCCCGGCGCTACCAGATTTTCTGAGTAGTAGTGGGTCTGGAACGGGGTCCACT
>Ga0123353_10017620_pt1 | contig 10512 bp, 8 predicted proteins | sample TergutLab28metaG_3_FD_92763 | JGI IMG/M metagenome (GOLD analysis project Ga0123353, IMG submission 92763) | Labiotermes labralis P3 segment gut microbial communities from Petit-Saut dam, French Guiana - Lab288 P3 | ecosystem: Host-associated > Arthropoda: Insects > Digestive system > Gut ... | reverse complement strand
CCTCTACATGTTTCGAGCACATGTGCTCGAAACATGTAGAGGCATGAAATAAAACTTATTGTGAAACAAATTTTGTGCATCAAGTTGGTTAAATACTGAGATAAATATACTGAGATGCACGGTTAGCCAAACGTAAAAAAAAATCTTTCTAATTTGTTACACAGATATATCAGTAAGTGTTTGTGAAATTGTTTTAAAAAAAGGCTTCAACATATTCGTACACAAGGCATTTCAAGCCATGAAATGGTTGTGTTATGTACGTAAAGACTGAACGAGAAATTATTTAAATGCTATTTGTCTGTGTTAAATTCTCTACGATCACACGCACAGCAACAAGATAAGCAGACTTCGATGACACCTCTAGACAAAATAAGAAACTAAATACAATTTATTCTGCGTTAACTCCATAACTTTACTACCAGCAACAAAACTTCCGGTTTCTTAATTATTTTATATTTATTTGCCCATTTATAGGGTACTTTATTAACGACCCGCTATCAGTTAAGGCTATACAGCTCCGGAACACGGGATAACTAATGAAAAGTGAAGTGAACGGATGTGGAAGGAAACTGACGTAGCCTAAATGACGTACTACCCCCGCGTTAACTTGAATGGGCTGGGAAAAATAACAAAAATCTTGGGTGAGGTCAGCTGCCTGCTGAGCAGCGTTATAAACCCTGTACTTCTAAAACAAGATGCGAAAATTCTACGGGCTGAATAGCGACGTTCGTTTATATTCGATTTACATTATTAATTTTCTACTTAGAAATATTTGTCTCCATTAAGTAATGTAAGTCTCATGGAAGCATTTGATTCCACTGGCTGTCTAGATGGCTGCATGGCCTAGTAAATCACTCGTGGGCTGAATTACTCCGGCAAATGGACTACGGCGAAATTTCGTGTTTGGAAAGCCTAACGAATTTTATTAATAAAAGTGTTTCCGAAATAAAATCATTATCTGTGAGACGTAATCTTCTAATGGCGGTACAGCTTCGGGCAACGATACACTGTCTAGCCCGATAGGTAAAAAAATTTAATGGTAATTTCCCTGAAAATGGATGCAAATTTTCTATCCGAAGTAACCATCAACCAAGGTATACAGTACCACATTCCAAAAGATCATGAGATTTGAATCACAGTCTTTTGAAATTCAAATCACACAATTAATGCGACTATATTATATAATATGACAAATTTGTACCATAATCTCCGTCTTCAAATTGGTATTACGTTACAAACTTACTAATAGGGCATAACATTTTTCTTTGCACGAATAAAACATTGCCATCATGAAAGAGTACGTATTTGTGGTGACACATACGATGTTCGTGACTCGAATTTGATACGATCGGAATAAAGCCAGAAGTGAGCGAGGAGGGATGAGGCCGAAACACGTTGATAACATCACTATTGTTTACACAGGCTGATGTATTCACTAACCAACCGTTCTTTCCTTTCTATCGCCATACGTGTATAGTTAAACAATTCTTATTACGAATTAAAATTCGCGTGAATGGAAGGCTCATAAATGACTACATAGTCAATTGATGGCGAATTTTAATTAACCCATAATCGAAACGCTGCCTCGGAAGAAGAGGAATTAAGTAATTACTCTTCGCTGCACTCAACAAAACAATTATTATTCCGGTCACACAAATTATGACAAACGCATTTCCACAAATTCAATTTTCCTTAAAATCATACGACATTTACAACTTCACACCCATAAATATTTGTGGAAAATGACACGTGTAAACTTATACTGAGTGCAGTCAATGGAAAGCAAGACGAAACGTGTCAAATTAAGACTGCAAACTCAGAAAGACGACCTTGAATTTTCTGCCGGTTAACAATTTCTTCGAAAGTTCACCGACGTGCAGGACACTACGTTCAGTCTTTTGGTGTCGAAATCATAAACCGAAAAGAATCACTTAATTAACCAAGTGCAATAAATAGGGGTCCTAAACACCCGATATATTTCAAAATAAATAAAGCTTGGACGATTGCAAATTGGACTAAGAAAAATAACAAAAATTTACACGAAAACTCAGTAGTCAGAGGTGCCTTAAAAAGACAAGAGAAATGTCACTAAATAACACGTGTACTGCCAGGCTCAATCCTCAGATGGGCCTTAAACATAAAATAAATCCCACTAAAAACAAGCCTCACTCTGGGAACAGCCTTGCAAAAATAAAACGAACCGCATTACATAAGAAGGGCGCTATACAATCACAGATCTCAGGTGCACCTTACAAAGAAATCAACATCGCATTTTTACGGTGCTTCATAAGCAATTACTGCTACCGCTGGACGCAGCTGTATAATACCAATTTCTGTGTCATAAACAAGACGCACGCCACAAACAAACGGCCTGATGTCGCTAAGATGTCTACAGCGAGAACTTTATTACGCGTTAAACGGGCGTTACTGCTGTTTTATCTTTATTTAACTGCGTGATTATATAACACTATTCGATTACAGTGAAAGGTTAATATTATCCTATTACTGATAACCTGCCACTTTTTCTCCTCCGGGAATGATTAATACTGGCAAGAAAGAGAAATAATTGTGACACAAATCTCACATTAGATAACTCAAAACGTTCTCTTCTTATTTTTCCGAAAATTGTATTTCAAGTAATACTTTCGAGAAATTCAAGTTTTGAGGCAAAAATGCTTACATACATGAACCTACGTGATTATATTGAAATCGTGGAAGAGATTCTTTGAAGTTCCGGAGCATTCATTTTTATATCTTTATCCTTCATCACCTTTCTTCTTTTCTTTTATTTTTTTCCAAGTCTTCTATCCGCTTCCTTCCGTTATAAGTCATACAAAAGAATAAAGTTTCAAATTTATGAAGATTTGAAGTTCTCACGATGTTTATGACAATATCTTCATCCTTCAAAAAACAAAACTACTATAGACAAAAATCTAAATTTCTTTCAATATTTAATCACATGTAAACCTTGTGTTACTATTGCTACTACCGCGAAACCTTCCTATAAAGGAATCCCAAAGGATTGAAAAAAAATCCATTGCAAGCAGATTCCAATTATTAACGGAATTCATTTCTGGGTCTACAAATCCAGATCCTCGGGACTGTAAAAGCTTTCCGCCAAAGAGAGATTTTCGTTCTAGCCAAATTCTCTTTACGACAAAGTTCACTGTTTAATTTTCGCTATATTTATTTTGTGTGCGATTTTGTTCAAAACAGAAGCTATCAGAGTTACGTGGATAGCAGCAACTGCATTAAGAAAACACACAGTGTTGTTATCGAGAAAGTCTTTCCGTCCTATCAGGGTAGATCTACGAGTCACCTTTCGTAGGCCACATACCAGTGGAAAGGATTCTGTACTTTCTAAAATATTACCCAAAAAACCTTTATTTTCAGTTAGACAGACATTCAAAATTTTAATTCACTAATTTTAAGTTCCATAACTTCAATACTTAAATTTAATAATGGATTCGCTAATAGCGTCTGTGCTAAACACCGTTGCTCCCTCGGGGCGACAAATAGGTCGATAACTCCACAATATGTACAGCCATTAGCAAGGGAAATAGGTACATGTGGATACGTAATGGTTGAAACGTTTTATTAATGTATTACGCAAAATAAGAACGTATTTAAAAATCTACACGGCATAGGGCTAAGTAGTGGGTCAAAAGTGTATGTAAATTCACATCTCCACATCAATTCGGCCACACATATGACACATATTTTCCCTCTTTAACGACCGTACTGTTCCAGAGCTCAATTCCCCTTCCAAAGTTGGTGTTATACCTGGCATGTGTAAGAAATGTGACTAAATTCTGTACTGTGACGCCCAACATTTGTGGGCCCTCATTTTGGAATTTGCTTCAAATCACATGTCCGTCTCCGAGAACTCTGAATTGGCTGCCAGATTTTGGGGAAATATGTGCAAACTCTACCATAATATTCACGGAAAATGCGCACATTAAGGCCATATAACGTGATCAGTGCGCAAGTAATATTACAAGGACTTCCAGACTGAAATGAAAATCTACTTTCGTGCAGCAGAATTACAGGCAAACAAACGTTCTAATGTTAACGACTTGCGAACAGGACTGTGAATTTACAAACAAAAATAAATTTAACATGTTTGACTACTCAGGTGTTCGGGTGACTGAATCTAATAAAATCAGGATAATTTTTGAATCTGTAAATAATTTAAATTTTGATATCTGCTGTCTTTTGAAATTCTATGCAGCGTGAAAGGGCAGATTCTTACAGACGTCTCAGGACAACCTTCTTTGACTGCTTGACCCCTGCCAGTGGGACCGATAGTTTGTACCGATAGGTCGTGCCGATAGTCCGTACCGATAGTTTGTACCGATAGTTCGTACCGAAACATTGGCAAGAATTTTATGTTTGTGTGACCGTGCATCATTGATACAATAATGCAAACAGCCAACTAGATGCAACAATAATAATTTTATTAATAATTTCAATCAGCTCAACACGTTTCGGGCAATAATTTCGCCCATCCTCAGGAGCACTAGACTGTGTTTACAGCTTGTGGTATAAAGCAGTGACGATGCTGCCTGCAAGCAGCATCGTCACTGCTTTATACCACAAGCTGTAAACACAATCTAGTGCTCCTGAGGATGGGCGAAATTATTGCCCGAAACGTGTTGAGCTGATTGAAATTATTAATAAAATTATTATTGTTGCATCTAGTTGGCTGTTTATATTATCGGTAAGAATGTTTTCTCGCGCTTTGCTTGATATTTTAAATTAATAATAATGTTGTATGCGCAGTTTCATGACGTGTGAAAAATAATATTATGAGTCAGGCCTACTGGCTACAGAATACGTCTCTAATATCTGAAAGAGGCCATAGTGAAATTCTCTCTTCAGGAATTATTTATTCAAGCATTTTTATCTCCTTCATTCGAGTTTAAACAAAAGAAAAAAAAACTGCTGTACTCCATACTGTAACACAACTCACATGTGTGTGTATAAACAAAGACATTGAAACAGGCCTAAATTTCACTTCTGCACTCTGCCAGCACAAATAGTTAGCACAAGAATAACACTCACTAGGAAATGGAATTTTTTAAATACAACGAAGAAACCTAGTTATTACATACATACGACTTTAAAATCATTTAACGATTTTGTAAGTACACACAGTATGTGTAAATTTTGCCCTCTGTCAACCTGTGGTGTATGTAATTGTGTACTGCAAGCCTAAATGTTTCTTACTTCATACCACTAATGACATATGGTGGAATGTTCAGTACGTGTTCCATTCCTGACATCCCATTCTTTCTATACTAAGAACTCTATCCACGATAAAAACAAAATACGTAAAGTGGCCTATTACTAATATGTCCTGATTATCGTAATTATAACCTAATGTACTAATAGTAACCATTATTGGCCTAATATTATTATTAATTCTTACAAACACTGAAAATCGTTATGCCTACAATGTAAGCCCTAAAAAGATACAGCAGGTTACATAGAGTTACAGTTGTCAGCTTTTAACAAACACAATGTATTGTTGTATATAGTAATATATTTACTTATTTTCATATCTGCAGGAATTATGCATGAAAAAGAAGAAGATTTGTTGCAATAGATGTTTGTTTGCAATTCAAATAATAACAATAACATATTATGAAATACACTTTTAACATTTTTAACGGTTTTAGTATTCTGTATTTAAACTGCATTATTGCACATCTTTCATATAACTAGCCATTGATGTATTTTTCTTTGTTGAATACTTTACTGTAAGTGGCTAAAAAGGAACGAAACACATAAGAGGTTTCCCACATAAATCATAGTGCAGCTGGTGGTGACTTATCTCACTGCAGGAAGCATGGATAATTTTAAAGACATTCCTAATTTTTCCCCTAACAAGGCTTAATGTAACACATCCAGAGCAGACTGTCTTTCCTGAATCAACGTAATGCTATAAAGACTGATTTATTTGTGGGTGTCATAGTTTGTCTCCAGATAGTACAGTGAACTTCTTAAGGATGTAAGCTTACTTCACCTTCCACACCTAGACACACTAAATATTCATGTAATAGCCACAGACTCTGCACTCGCGATTCTATTTCCATTTATTTCTTGGGCAAGTTCAACGAAAACGAATTGTTTAAGTTTATCACAAAAATTCAGAGTACCAGTTTCTTGTAATACCGTTTAATATAAAGGTAACAGCATTCACAATATGTCTCCCTGCAGTTCTCTTCACAATACTGGAACAACTAGGAACATAATCCAACGTGAAACTAACGTCCACACAACACCACATCTACTTTAGCAATGAGCAACAGTAAGATTTTTTGGGGTGGGGTGGGGTGGGGAGGTTCACACACACACTGATGTACCCTGGTAGGGAGAGGCTACATACAGGCCTTTGTAGCCCAGTTGTGAGTGCCAGAGGGGATCTTTTATAACCATGGTAATGGCTGGAGTGAGAAAGGAACACAAGATGACTTTAAAGTGCATGAGTGTATGGTTATACCAAATGACGTAGCCAGTATCTGTCCAGATTCAGGGGAAGTAATGGCAGAACGTGGTTAAGGAAAAGTATAGGGGCATTTTTGACGTTTTGCTGGCCGTGCATCTCAGTATATTTATCTCAGTAATTAACCAACTTGATGCACAAAATTTTTTTCACAATAAGTTTCATTTCATGTCTCTACATGTTTCGAGCACATGTGCTCATCATGAGGAGGTCAAAATTGCATTAAACAGCACGGGACGGCCACCTGTAGGTGTGATGATACCAGAGCCTGTGTAATGAAATTTTGACCTCCTGATGATGAGCACATGTGATCGAAACATGTAGAAGCATGAAATAAAACTTACTGTGAAACAAATTTTGTGCATCAAGTTGGTTAAATACTGAGATAAGTATGGGGACATGTCTTTAGAATAAAAGATGTGGGAACGCTAAACGTAAGATGTGAAAACAACAGTAAAAATGGCTGTATTATTTTTAGGTGTTTTGTTTGATAGCAGTAATTTCACTGCAAAGCGACTCTTGGAGATTCCTGTAGATAATGAAACGGGTAGGACATCTAGACTGGAGAGCGTTGACCTATCTGAAGATACTAGCAAAAATCCTCTTAAAGTTTGAACGGCTTATCATTATGCTTACAAAAATAATTAATTAAGCCGAAGCACACAATATATTAAGGAAACACGTTTCGCAAACGTGTTATAGCTTTTGCTTATAACACAAAACTTCGTTAAATCACGTAACGTCAAAATAGTCCAGTTAAATTAAACAAAATGATGTGCAATTCTGTTTATTAGCAAAAGGAAGCGGCAACTGTCAATCGCAAGAAAAAGCCCTCTTGTTATCATCGGCATGTAATATTTCCAGTAAAGCTTAACTATTATCATAGCATTCCGAAAAAGAACTCAAAAACACTCAAGTAAGGTATTTAATTAACTTCAACAGTCGTGTTAAATAAAAGAATAAAACTTACTGTACAAAATAAAACTATCAGCATCATTGACATCTTCCGGCTCCTCAGCGCTGATATTTAACATTTCAGTGAAACTTCCTGACTGAAGTAACACTGCCAAAAAGTCGGAAACAGTCGCATGACATGGTTTCTTTATTACAGATAAGCAATACATGTCGATACGTTCTACTGACCAAACCCTATCGTAACCATGAAAATCGGTGGCAGTGTCTAAATTGGAGGGTTACATTCTTCCAAACCAAATGCACTGTACAAAGAAAATTATTCTGCCATTTCCTGACGCCAAGTGTGCGAGATAAAAATGGTTGTATCATACAAAAGTATAAGCATTCTACATAATAATAATTTGTAGTAGTAGTAGTAGTAGTAGTAGTAGTAGTAACAGCAGCACATATTAGCAGCAGTAACTGTAGCACTACTGTTGTCATGCTTATTGCCGTTGTCTTTGTTTTAGTGGTGATGGTAGTGGTGGTTAAGTGTACATGTACAACCCAATCCCGACAGTCTGTGTAACAAACAGCTAAACACTGGTCTTTTTAATCTAATATGGAAACATAAATTATCTTAATTTATATGTTGTGAGAAATATGTCCTTTAATATTTCACGACCAAGAGACAATCAGCGTTTATTTACCATCTGCCCAAGCTTAATTCATTGTGCACTCGTGCTTCAAAAAAAAACAGGTAACACAATACAGAAGCACATGAATTATTTACACATTAAAAACATCTACAATCAGTTAGCAGGAACGATTTGTATAGCCTAATATTCCCAAAGTTTCTGAGGGATTCTCTTCAAGACCTAAGATTAATAGCCTCTTCAGGGTAAATTAATAGACTTCATTTTACTTAATGTACTTTAATGACTGAGCAAGAACTATGGCCAAAATGCCCATTAAAATTAATTAAGCCTAATCTAACTCTCTGTTCATACCCGTTATGTACGCATGCGTGAATGCAGGCCTATGTATGTATGTACGGATGGATGTATGCATATATGTACGCTTGTTTTCAAGCTACAATTATTTTTATACGTTTTCCAAGACCAAGTAACTGATAGCATTTATAAACTAAGTAACTGAAAGAGAATGAAAACTGCCTTCAAGATGCAATCAATTCCTACACAGAGCTGTCTACAGGGCTATTAGTGCAATGATTTAAAATTCCACTCTAACAAACTATAGGCATACCCAATACACTGTGCTTTTTACAGTATTTCGCAATTTGTTCCAAATTCTTTACAGCACTTCGTATTTCCTGTTTCCTCAGACAGCATTTCCGTCAACAGTCCACGAACTGTGCTGTTTAGCGATCATCTGTAAGAATCCACAGTAGTTTATCATTAAGACATCTTCATCAGCGATATATGTCGCACGCAGGCAGTAATGTTGGATGGTGCCATGACAGGAAAACGAGAAAAGGAATGACAAGTGGCTCCTTTTGATGTGACTTGACCCCGCATTGTCAAGAAAATACTAAAATACTAGGGCAATCTTCAATTTCTAGAAATTCGAACTACCCGGTTCCCGAATACGGCGCCAGTGTTTTATCAGTGGTAGTAATTTTTCAAAAATCGTTTTCTTCTTCTTCCACGTGCACCGTAAAATTAAGGTGGCATGGAGCAACACAGGAAACTGCCCACAAAAAAAAAAAAGAAGAAGAAAATAAAAGAAAAAAAGAAAACCAAAGCTGCGGTAACAAAACATGCAAATACACACTTGCAAAATATATGTGCAGATAGAAAGGACAAAAAAGAGCTGTATAAAAGTTGTGAGACGACAGAAGAAGAATACAAGCGCTAGCGAGGACACAGAACGAATATAAAAACAGGAGAGAACCAGTTTTTAGTTGGTTATGCGTGTGGGGTTAGTGAGCATTGTAATCTATTTCTCGTAATGGTCATTCCAATGGCAACAACATGGTCTGAAAGATTCGTAGAGCCAGGCGGTTGTAGGCGCGAACTGAGGGCGGCAGGGTTGTTAGTCTGCTTGGTGGTTTAGTTTTGCCTGGCTTCAGTAATAAAGGGCAAACAGCTGATGTCGAAGAGTAAGAAAGAAGATCACCATTTACGTTTGTGAGAGAAAGACAGAGACAATGCAAAAGGAGAAAAGAAGTATGAAACCGAAGCACGAGGCAACGTTTGTGTTGACCACATCTTGACCTCTGACTTGGAAAATGAAAGAGACTTAGTGAATGACTACAATACACATCCTTGTATCCTTCGGATAATTGTCGCCCTGTAATACCGGTCAACTCCCAGGGCAGGCCATGTGCGATTTGCAGTGAACAAAGTGGTATATGGGTCAGATTTTTCTCGGAGTACTTCGACATCATTTTATCAATCATTTCATCAATGTTTCTTATGCAATCATATATCGTACGGAAGATGTATAATCGGCCCTGTGGAGAATGCAGCTCCAAAACGCATAGCCCTACCCAATCCAAAGCACAACAGAAAAGATATGAATGTTATCGCTCCAATTAAGAAGAAAATATTACACTGTTGTCAGAAACAGCAGAAACCGGCGTTATGGAACGCTGTATCTGAGAAAACTCTGCGGCAGTTGCACATTCAAGAGACGATTACACATTAATATACACTCCCGTTGTACATTAAATAGAACAGGTAAAATGTTTTTAATTTTTCTGAATCGTAAAGGGGACATTCTTTATCATACTTCATGGTTCTTGATATCAAACTTTCGCCCCATTCTAGTATTTATTATTCTTTTTTTTGGGTGATTTCTCGGCGTGTGTACTTTGTATGCCGACGTTTCGGAATACACTGTCAATTTCATCTTCACAGGCGGTGTAAGCAGAAAGATGGAACAGAATTCCGAAACGTCGGCGTATAAAATTCAGACGCCGGGGAATCAACCCATAAGAAAGGATATGACTTCATAATTCAAATGGATACTGCTGTTACTGAAGAAAAAGCGTGGAATCCATTAATGTAATCGTCTAATTATGGCATTGATATTTCCTGCATAATATGCGACTTAATTCATATTAAGTATATTCGCCTGTACTTTCT
>Ga0123353_10017619_pt1 | contig 10512 bp, 11 predicted proteins | sample TergutLab28metaG_3_FD_92763 | JGI IMG/M metagenome (GOLD analysis project Ga0123353, IMG submission 92763) | Labiotermes labralis P3 segment gut microbial communities from Petit-Saut dam, French Guiana - Lab288 P3 | ecosystem: Host-associated > Arthropoda: Insects > Digestive system > Gut ... | reverse complement strand
TACCCAATGCTTCCGCTTTGTATTCCAGGAACATTTGTAATTGACGGAATGCCCATCCGCCTATCATTTTCCTGACCTTCTTTATGAGTTTACCTTTGACGCCGTTCTTTCTTATGTTCGTGAGATCTTCCAGTGCGAACACACCGAAGTCTGAGTTTGCAAGCCATTTACTTATGCAGTGGTTTACGTCCTTTACAAACAGTTTCTCCTTTCTGCTTATAGCGTTGAGACGCCTTTTAGCGGAACGAGTGCCTTTGGACTGCAACTCTGCTCTGTTGTGTTGGTATCTTCCTTTTACGTTACGAAGATGTTTGCTGTTGATTATTGTGTTATCTGAGCATGCTACGATGTTCTTTATTCCGCGGTCTATTCCCAACAGATCCTCTTTTGTCCATACTTTCACAGGAGGTGTTTCAATTTCGTATTGACAGTGAAGGAATATCCTTTTTTTACAGATGTTGAGCGTTGCCGCTTCACTAATGATATTTTCATAACCCGGTGCGGGAACGAAATTATATTTCTTTCTGCCTTCGATCGTTGATATAGATATCAAACCGCCCTTCTTCATGGTGAAACACCATTTATTGTATCTCAGTCCGCGTCCGGGATGTGCTTTTACAATTGGGTTCTTTTCACCCCTTTGGGTCTTTATTGATTTGCGCGCTTCGCATACGCCATCACGTACTGTGAGAATAAGCATTGAATTGAATGACGGAAATAACTCACGTGCAACGTGATAGCCTATACGGTGAAGACCTGACTTGTTCGATGTTCCGTGTTTGAATGCGGTATCAGACCAGTACTGAAACACATTGACGCCGACCTTGATCGTATCAACTAATGCTTTGTCGTACGGCAGTTCATACTTCACTGTTCTGATCATGCTGGATAGGGTAAGAAAGTACCGGTAAATTATACTTTTTATATTAACAATGATGCAAAAAATACATTTGAAAACATTGTAAAAACATCATGGTCACGAAGTTAACGGCGAGGGTAGTATCTGCCGCTTTATGTGTGAACATACGTAAGATCCGAGGAAACACCATGGAAGGAATTATCTCCGACCATTCATCCCCCTTTAAGAAGAGGGATTTTCTGGCCACGTGAGTATAAATATTTAAACCGAGGAAACCTTTACTTTAACGGGGAACATCATGGGGAAGTTCATAATCAAGGAAACAAAAACAGGGTTCACATTCCGTCTCAAGGCGAGTAACCAGCAGACAGTTTGCGCATCCCAGCTTTACAAGACCATGTCCAGCTGCAAAGCGGGAATTGAGAGTTTGAAGAGATTCTGCGGCTCACAGGTCGAGGATCAGACGTTAAAGAGCTTCGAGCCGCTGAAGAACCCGAAGTATGAGATCTATCTCGACAAAGCGGGACAGTACAGATTCCGCCTGAAGGCGAACAACGGCGAGATACTCATCATCTCGGAGGACGGCTACGCTACGAAGTCCGGCTGTAAAGGCGGTATCGAGAGTATTGCGAAGAACGCGCCTGACGCCGAGATCGAAAAAGAAGAGTGAAACCATTTTATTTTCAGAGGCGCACAGTTGTGCGCCCGTATTTCTCAAATCTCAGAACGGATGTTATTGAGCATTTCATTTACTTCGATATCGCTCATCCCTATCGTCGGGAAATAGACGGGGACGCCGTAACCGGAGACATCCGTTCTTTCCAATTCACTGACAGATGTTCCTAAGACGATGCCTGATATGTCCTTCCTGTATTCGCTGCTGTTGCCGATAACTTTCAATGAGGGATCGAACGCTTCCAACACGTTCATTCCGTAGTTGCCGCATACGATCGCTTTACATCCCCTCTTCATCATCAGCCACGCTGAAAGGAGACCGCGGTCGTCGTTAACTTCGGCGATCACACGTCCTTGGCTTCCTAACGGGAGACCGGCGTGCGCTCTTATGTATTCGTTGAATATGCGTGCTCTGTTGTTCCTCACTTCCACGTAAAAGATGACATCAGGATCTGTTAAGTTCACAATAATATTCTTGTTGGCAAGGAATATCGCGGAACCGGCCTCTTTTCCGAGTTCCATGCTGTTGTACGGATGCGTTCCTTCTCTTCTTGCCCTTACGGCGAAACTTTGTCCTTCCTTTATCCGCGATCTCGAGAATTCTGCGGCCTTCTGACATACCTCGTCCATAGAAGAACCGCATTCCTCTGTTACGGAAAGCGAAGCTATCCCGAACACACGTCTCAATGATCTTATTGCCGCGTCGGTGTCTTCCGTTTCCACATAGAACCGAGAACCGTCGGATATCACAATTGCCTCGACCTTATCACAGGCGAGCATGTTCATCATGTTGTCCTTCAGCTGCGTCTCGAATCTTTTCCTGACGGGTCTGCTTTTCAGACCTATTTCCGAGTAACGTACCAATATTGCGGACACGGAGGTGAATAAAAGGAACATGATAATAACGCTGTCGTTCGGAAGACCATTATTATACGTGTGTATCGATTTGAATTTGTGGAACCTGTTCTCATACTCGGTCTTATCATTCTTTCAATGATCGCGGGCATCATAGGTTCCCTTTTCGGATTGGGCGGCGGCATAATCGTTGTTCCGGTGCTTACGATACTCTACGACATGGATGCGAAGGCCGCTATGGCAGTAAGTCTCGTGGCCATCGTTGCAATATCGGCAGCAAGTTCGTCAGCGCATATCAAGAACAGAGCGGCCAACATACGCATCGGTCTGAGACTTGAGGTGGGTGCCGCCGCAGGTGCCGTTATAGGTGCTGTTATAGCGTTACACGTTCAATCGTGGATATTAGCGGTGTGTTTCGCATCAGTGCTGATATACAGCGCCGTATACATGTTCATCAGACCGGAACGTGTGATACGAAATGAGAAAAGCAATGAAAAGGATTGCTTCGTATACAGGGACGCATCCGGTGATGAAATTAACTACAAAGTGAAGAACATCGGTTCGGGAACAATAGGTTTTGTTGCCGCAGGCATCACGTCCGCAATGAGCGGTGTCGGCGGCGGAACTATCAAAATTCCTGTGATGAATGTGCACATGCACATGCCGATGAAGGCGGCGACCGCAACAAGCAGTTATGTTATCGGAATAACCGCATTCAGCGGTGCTGCTGTTTATCTGCTGAGCGGAGTTATCGATATACAGATCGCTGCGATCGTAACGATAGGTGCGTTCACGGGTTCCTTTATCGGATTAAAATTATTGCAAATGATCAACGCATCCGCATTGAGAAAATATTTCTCGATATTGTTATTGTTCCTCGCCTCCGTTATGTTATTGAACGTGGGAGGTGTGATATGAATCTCGAGGACGATACATCATTCGTACTGAGATACGGCGTCATCATCGGCGTTGTGATAATTGTTATCGGCGTTATATTACATTTAGCTGATCTGGATATATACGAAAAGGTGATGTTCTCAGGTATTGCAATAATAGTTTTCACACCGTTCGCGGGAATGTTCGTTTCGTTTACTGCGCTTACCTTGAACAAAGAAAGAACGTATGCGCTTGCAGCCGCTGTTCTCATTTTTATAACAGTGATCGGAATGGTCATCGGATATTATCTCGGATGACCGCAGGAGCCGTCTCGGATGGACGCATAGGAAGCCGTTCCGAATTACGAGAGCCGCACGGGAACACATATTTCAACCAAGACCGCATCAGGCACACGTGAACCGAGATACAAAAAGAATTATTATCGTACAAGCGGCGGCGTTAGCTGTTTCTATGCTTGCATTGCTTTTCATATTGCTTGTCATCGGCTCGGATACCAATGTGTTCGGAAGTTCAACGTGGACACCGACACTGATGATGGTGTTCTTCGTGTTGATGCTGTTGTTACATGTGTTCGTTCATGAGTTCGGTCACGCGTTCTTCGGAAAAATATCCGGTTACGAATTGTTAGCCGTTTCCGTGTTCGGATTCTGGTCATTGAGAACGAATAACGGAAAGAAGAGGATATTCATGCCGATACAGGGCGCCATGGGAGGAACGATATCATTACCGAAGGACGGGTACAAAGATGACACTCCGTACAAGCTGATGCTCATGGGCGGAGTGCTGATGAACGTTGTTCTTACGATGATATGTTTCATAATTGTCCTGATCGACATATCTCCGTTGGTGAATCTCATAATGATCGCGGCGATCACTTCCGGGTTGTTCGCCGTTATCACCAACGCCGTTCCGACGGCAATGGGTTTTGCCGTGAATGATGCGATGATATTGCGTCTTTTCAATAACGACGGTAAGGTGTCGAAAGATTGCGCGTATTATGCGCACATGAGAACGTTCGCCGTTCTCTGCGGAACCGATCCGGATGATGTGAAAGTACCTTCGGAACTCCCGTACGGGAACAGACTTGCGGACACCGTTCGTTTCTTCTCGGCTGAGAACGCACTCATGAAGAAGAATTACGAGAATGCCGAACCGAGATTTACGGATCTCCTGAATAACACGGAGGACGGCGGTATCGTATCAAAGCTGACGAAAATGTATCTCATCCTCATTCAACTGATCAACAATGCTGACAGAGATGCTGTTGATTCGTTATACGATAAGAAGATGAAAAAATTCGTCAAAGCGTTCGCTCAGTCGAATCATACTGCTTTGTTACTCATGGTCGCATATGAGAGACGGTACGCTGCGGGCGAGAACGACGTTGAAAAACTTGTGAAAAGGTTCAACAAGATAGTCGGAAAACTGAAGATCGATACATCGTTCGAGCGTGACGTGATGGACACTTTACTTTCCGACAGTATCGAAACATGATGAAGGAACAGGACATGACCGGCGAAGAGGATGAGTATCTTTCGTTCAATGATGAATTCAGCGGATACAAAATACTGGGCGAACCCAATAGGGAGGAGAAGATCGCAGCTTGGAAGATCGCGATAGGTCTGCAGAGAACGGACGGTCTGACACCGTCTGATCATCTTATCGAGACGGCAAACCGGAACATCAACGGTCACATAACTTTTGGTGAAGCGGAAAAACGTCTCGAACGCTATTACGCGGCGAGACCGATCTCTCCTGAAGAGAATGACCGTACGGAAGAAGCCGATAAAGTATCCGCCCGCATTGCTGATATGATATCGAAAAAAACGTTCAGTTTCCGTCCCATAGAGTGTCTGTTGATACACAAGAAACTGTTCACGGGGATATACGGGTCCGCGGGAAAGATACGCGACCGCGATATCAGCAAAGCCGAGTGGGTACTCGGCGGAAGAACTGCACATTACGCATGCACAGGTTCTTTATTTACGATGCTTGAACGTTGTATCGAAGAGGAAAAGATGTTCAACTGCGAAGGACTGACAAAGAAACAGATGACCGAGCATCTCGCAAAGTTCGTGTCGGCGCTTTGGCAGATACATGCGTTCGGTGAGGGCAACACAAGAACGACCGCAGTGTTCGTGATCAAATATTTTAATTATCTCGGTCTCGAAATGGCGGCCGATGTGTTCGCCGAGCATTCGTTGTATTTCAGGAATGCTTTGGTTCGAGCTGATTATACAGATCCTGATAACGGCATTCATCCGACCTACGAATATCTGGATCGCTTTTTCGGCAATCTGCTCCTCGGAGAAAAGAATGTCTTAAGGAACAGGGACATGCATATCAGCGTGGAAAAAACAAACGGAACAAAAAATAAAGCGCAAATAAAGCGCAAAAAGAAGCGGCTGAAATAGATCGTCAGATGAGTTAGGCGAATAAATGGCGCGCAGGTCAGCTTTTAATGGAATGTGGATGATAAAACGCGTGCAGGGGAAGGGATTTGAACCCTCGAATGCCTACGCAAATAGGCCCTGAACCTATCACCTTTGGCCAGGCTCGGTAACCCCTGCAGTAATTTGCGAGAACACATTGTTGTATAAAAAGAATGTTAAAAAAGTAATTGAGAAAAACTGTAAGTGGTTTGGGAGGCATCATCCCTTGAGTCTTATGCTTTCATTATTTTGAGCCAGCCGCCGCTCTCGTAAACTCCCAGCTTACGCTCGACGAGCGCTCTCTCAAAATCATCCCAGCCTATCACTGTGAGCCTGTTGTTCATTCCCTTCGTGAACTGTACGCCCTGTGTTCCTTTCACGAGTCCGGGTTTCAGACCCTTGATCATAGCGATCTGCTTCGCTTTCTCATTGCTTATTCTTTCCATTGACATATTTCATCCCTCTGACATTTCGCGCCTTATGGCACGCGATGCATCATTTATATAGTGGATATATATAGTTTTCCCTCAAAAATACTATGTCCAGCATGTTTTTCCGTATATCCCGATACCTCCTCATCGTGTGTATCTTCGCTGCATCTTCGTCCTTAAACAGCTGGTGCATGAGAAAGGGTTATCAAATGACAGAGGTATATGGGACGGAGATGACGGTCTTCGGAGTGTCGGGCGTTGCGGGTAAAGTGGGCGGAGAGATAACTCCGGAGATAGCTGTAAAGGTAGGCCGTGCGATAGGCCTTCGTTATGAGAAAGTGGTCCTTTGCAGGGATGTCAAAGAAACAGGCCCCATGATCGCGAACGCGTTAGCTGCGGGGATGTGTTCCGTCGGTTGTGATGTCACGGACATAGGCATATGTCCTTTGCCGACCGCTGTCAGAGCTATCGAGATGGGCGGTTGCTGCATGATGGTCACCGCCCCGAGAGGCGCTTCCGGATACAGTTGGATCAGATTCAACAATTACGACGGATCATCGTTCGCTCCCGCTCAGCTGACGGACGTTCACAAAGCGGTAAGCGAGAACGCTCCCATACCTTCTGCGAAGCATGATGACATCGGTATGATAACAATGGGAAAACGTCCCGTGGACCTTCACATAAAGAGAATAATGAAGGACATCGGACAAATTGACTGTCCTGTTGTGATCGACTGCGCATCGGATTCTACTGCATTGGTCTCGCCGATGCTCCTGACGCAGATGGGTGCCGATCTTACAACGATAAATTCCAACATTCACAGAGACCTCGTAGGAAGGCCTCCGGAACCCATAGAAGCGAACCTTCGCGACCTTATCAAACACGTACGTTCGGAACCCGGTGCGATCGGCATAGCGCATGACGGTAACGGCAGCCGTGTCGGTATAATCGATGAAGGCGGAAGGTACGTGTGCGGCAACACGTTGGTCACATTGCTTGCGGCTCATCTTAAGGTTGAATCGGTGACCGTTCCGGTGAACACCACCATGGCAGTTGACGAAATTGTCAAAGGAAGCGTCATAAGAACGAGGATCGGCGACGATCACGTTGCCGAGGCGATGAAAAAGAACCGTCTGCACTTCGGTGCCGAACCTTCGGGTACATTCATCTTCGGAAATGCTTCGTTCTGTCCCGACGGCATATACGCTGCAGCTGTGCTTGCAAGCATCGCAAGCGAAGGGAGTTTACGACAGACCGTTGACGAATTACCGCATTATCCGATCGTCAACAGCGATGTGAAATTTAACTGCGACAAAAATGATCTTACCAACAGGTTGGATGTTAAGCTCCGCTCAATGGAATACGAATCGTTGATAACCGTGGACGGGTGGAGAGTTGAGATGGACGACGGATGGTATCTGATACGTCTGTCCAATTTCGAGAACAAAGCTCGTATAACCGCCGAAGCGCGTGACAGGGTTTACATGAACTGTCTTTTGGATATTGCAAGAGACGTTGTTGCGTCATGCGTCCGTTAGTTCAACTTCCAATTCACGGCCGCCTGAATCGTATGCTTTCCAGCTCGTTCTGTCGTACGGCTGGCACGTAATGATATGAACGCCGCCCCATGAACTGAAGAACACGAGATCATCATCCGACGGTTCGTTGGAATAACCGGGATGTGAGTGAACGGTGCCGGCGATGCGTGAGTTGACAGGGGACATCCAAAGGTTAAGGAATCCGTGACTGTCCCCGTATACGGTACCGGGTATCAGGAGCATCTCATCTATCACGCCGTCGTTGTGTCTTATCAAACACAAGAATTCCTGCGGATAACATGAACGTGCCGATTCGTTTATACCGTCGATCAGGTCCCATGATATTACGGGATTCATAGGCCGCTCTCTAATTTTTGCATCCTCGAATAGAAGTCATCATCGAACCGTATGAATCTTCCGTACGTCGAGGACATGGAAAATTCTATCTTAGATCCCCCGGGTATCTTGTACTCTTCCTGACCGTCTATCACGAGAAGGCAGCCTTTGTCCACCACTTCAACGACTATTTTCGAGGACGTCGGTATGACCAACGGTCTTGCGGTGAATTTGAATGCGGCCATGGGAACCATTACCAATGCATTCACATGAGGATCGACTATCGGCGAACCCACGGACATTGCGTAACACGTTGAACCGGTAGGCGTTGAGATTATAACACCGTCAGCTCTCAGTTCTGACGCAAGATTTCCGTTAACGTATACCCTGAATTGTCTTATCCTTGCAATGGAGTCTGTATGAATAACGGCTTCGTTAACTGCGTCAGCTAATCTTTTTCCTTTGAACACAGACTGAAGTTTCAGTCTTTCTTCCACTCTGAATCTTCCTTCCCTGAGTCTTGCGATGCCTTCCTCGATCATGTTAACGGATATTTCTGCCAGGAAACCGACGCTTCCGGCGTTGACGCCGAATACGGATGCGTCACAGTTCTGCATCGCTCTCAGTATCGTCCCGTCGCCGCCTATTGTTATGAGAATGTCAACATCCATCTCGCCTATGGGACATCCTTTCATACCGAGGTTCGACGCGATCTCCTGTTCCAGAACGACGTGCTCGTTGCCGAGTGCTTTGATAACTCTTCTCGCGGTGTCCGCACCTGTCGGTAAGGACATGTTCACATATATCCCGTACCTGTGCTTGTGATGTCTCATCTTTCCGTGCGAACCGAACATCACCATGTCGTATGCTTCTTTATTGGCAACTGCCAGGAAATTCGCTCTGTGGTCCAGATTCAAAGGCATATCGAAGTCGGTACCGTCCAAATTGAACACGTGGCCTCCGGCCTCCGTCAGTATAAGGTAACTGGCGGCTATATCGATAACTCGTATGGATCTTCTGTTATTCTCCGAATTCATTAAGAAACCGTCAACGGCCCCTGCGGCGACCAATGCCATCTCCAATGATGCGCAGCCGTATGCTCTCGATGTCTTCGCATGCTTCGCCAGTAAAAATGAATCGGGATGCGCCCCGTTGCCGAGGTATATCATCATTAACAGTTTATCAGGATCGGAATGCGCCCTGGCGCGTATCCGCTTGCCGTTCAGGAAAGCGCCTTTACCTTTTTCCGCATAGTATTGATCACCCGTTACTAAATTTTCGATGTACGCGGTGTGCATCCCTTTCAGGGAATCTTTTCCGACCGCCATTGATACGGTGTACATGGGAACGCCTATCACGGAGTTCGTTGTACCGTCTATCGGATCTAACACTAACGTATCGTCGGCACCGAAGTCGACGAATCCTATTTCCTCACTCAGCACGTTGAGTCTGACGTTCTTTTCCTGCAGGTAGCTGAGAACGGTATTTTCAGCTATCTTGTCTATCTGCGTGGTCGGGGTGCCGTCCATGCCCATATACAATTCCTTTCCCCTCGTCTCTCCGTCGGGGATCAGCTGTATCGCATCTTTTATGCGCGCGGCCATCTCTCTCAGTGCGTTTATCATATCGATTCGAAATCTGCGCGCGTGTATTTATCGCTTCGCTGATGTTTTTATCTTTGAAACGCGATTCAGTGCTCAATGAGCGCAGAGGAACGAGTATTATTCGCGGACGGAAGACCGATGACGCTGTCCGCCGACCCCGGCGGACGCGTATACGGAGAACGTTTAGTGAACGTTTCCGGAAAGGAATACAGGGATTGGTCTCCCAACAGAAGCAAACTTTCTGCGTACTTATGTTTAGGAGGTTCTTTCTTTCCGTTCTCCGAAGGAACTGATGTTCTGTACCTCGGAGCGGCAAGCGGAACGACCGCAAGTCACATTTCCGATATCGTCTTTCCCGGAAAGGTATACTGTTTGGAATTCTCTCCCAGAACATTCCGCGATCTTGTGAGATCATGTTCTCCGAGAAAGAACATGATACCGATACTCGGTGACGCTTCGGTACCGGAAAAATATCGATTTGCGATCGAACATGTTGACGTTGTCTATCAGGACGTCGCTCAGAAGGGGCAAGCGGATATGCTTGCCGATAACATGGAGATGTTCTCATCAAGATACGGCATGGTGGCCGTGAAGGCAAGATCTGAGGATGTAACATCCCCTCCGGAAAGGATATTCAATGCTGCATGCGCACGTCTCACGGAAAGGAATATGAAAATTATCGAAAAACTTCCGCTGGAAAGATACGAGAAGGCGCACGCGATGATCGCGGTCGAGATGTTGTCATGAGAACTGTTTATACGATAGCATTCTCAGAAGATCGTTTTCTGATGGTATACAATCCGAAAAGGAACGGATGGGAGATGCCCGGCGGGAAAGCGGAAGATAACGAAAAGGACTATGAGGCGGCGATACGTGAATACAGAG
>Ga0123353_10017618_pt1 | contig 10512 bp, 4 predicted proteins | sample TergutLab28metaG_3_FD_92763 | JGI IMG/M metagenome (GOLD analysis project Ga0123353, IMG submission 92763) | Labiotermes labralis P3 segment gut microbial communities from Petit-Saut dam, French Guiana - Lab288 P3 | ecosystem: Host-associated > Arthropoda: Insects > Digestive system > Gut ... | reverse complement strand
TTTTCAATGGGTGTGAAGATACAGCTGTTTGAAGTTGGCACGTACAGATTAGATTTTTGTCTGTGGGGATGGCTGGATGAAAAACGAAGTCTACAAAGAAAAAGTAAACACAAGAGGCGAATTGGGAGCTCGCATTATGAATAGTGCTGCCCTCATAAAGCAAGAACGCCAAGACGACTTCAGGAGAGCTACATGTACTGTTGCCAAGAGGGTTGAATAGTGTATCGCATTCGATGGTGGGATTTTTGGAACACTTAATTCGAACTGTTGCAATTTATTGAGATCATTTACGTAGCCAATAAATGCAATCAATACGTCATTTGTCCTTCCTTCCTACTTGTTGTAAGGCTTTTTATGCGTAACATTCAAACAGCTGTATCTCCACACCCATTGAAAATTGGACACATGTTTATATGAACTTATTTACTCGGAATAGTCCATACTACTACCTCCTAAAATATTTACTATTCCTCCTGAAAAATCCTGCATATTCTCTAAGTTGTAACTAAAACATCAATAGTTTAGATACAACCAAATATCATTAAATTTTTATAAGCATCAGCCGCAATAACCACAACAGGGCAGTGTCATGGCTCAGGTCTGTCACCGAGAAAGCCCAAGTTCGAAGCCAGGCCAGTGCATGTGTGATTTGTGGTCGATAACATAACACTTGAATGGAGTTTTTCTGGGAGTACTTCGGGTTTCCCTCGTCGGTATCATCCCACCAGTGTTCCGTACTCATATTTCATCCATCTGCCATCGACACCCTTTCGGCTTGTAAATAAGAATATCCTTATAAGTGTAAGACACAAATTTGCTGTCCTCGTTCACCCCATGAAGGCATGTAGGAGAGTAGAGAAATAGCTGCCCTTATTGCTACCTTCTGTACTCGATTCAGGTAAGTGGTCCAATTCACGCCCCAGGCCGCTTTACTCCAGGCAAAACTCGCGGAACCTCACGGAGAGGAGGCTTTGTTGGCTCCATAGTCGTCTTCGACGATCCTGTTGCTACCGCGATTCGAACCCCGGATCGTCAAGGCCATAGCCAGTTGCTACACCGACTGCGCTATCCGGCTCACATTAAATGAAATAATTTACAAAATAAAATCACGTGCGCAGAATGTTAGCCTGCTCTTACGTCATGTCTGAATGAACCCCACTCATCGGTACAAACGATAAATGACGATGGTGTGTGGCAGGCAACGTGATAAAAGTTAGATGTTTAGAGTGCAGGGCAGGGAAATATCGCGTGTGGACTGCTCGTTCTGTAATCTAATAAGAACATTTGTCCTGGGACCATCTGTCTGCATGCGAGCCGAGTGCTAGAAGGGCGTTAGAAGCAGCGAGTATGATCGTACGAGACGTGCAGCTAATGGCCCAAAATAATCTCACGATAAGTTGAGTAGCCACTGCATGCTCCAAAGAATCTTCGTGTCCGCAAGAACCTGGAAATGTGTAATCCGAATTTCAGACTTCCCGCCAGGCTCATCACACAGGCTTAACTTGACATAAAATAATCTCTGTAGTATTTCACTAATCTCTGAAATCGGTGAATTCGGAAAACCTAAAAGTATTTTTAATTTTTTTTGAAGTTTTGAATTTAGAGTCCAAGAAACCTTTTGACGAGTAATACTTTAATTACCCATGAGTAATACAATAATTTCTTTTAAATATTTCAGTTGAATGTCCTCAAAGGGACAGACCACTGTTTAACCTTTTGGCGCAGGAATTATATTTTTAATTTTCGCACGCCCTGTATATAAAATGTGGTGAATAATACAGGAACCAAATACGTTAGAATTATGAAACAAACTGCGTTTTGAATGGAAAAAAAACGGAGAGTATGTACCGTCTTTAAAATATTCGGTACGTATATTTGTTGAACAAATATATAAAATGCAACATTGGAGGTTAGCGTTGCGGTACGTCAACTATAGTTGACATTAGGCGTCTAAAGGTTAATGACTCACACGATACAAATAGTTACAAATTTAGACTCTCTCTCTCTCTCGGGCATTAATCTTCGTTGGTTCTTAGCAAGAGAAAATAAATCTTAAAAATCGCTAATAGAACGGCGCCTTTTACATAAAAGCACTCAAATGTCTGCTAGTCTATAAAAGCTGCACGTTTTGTTTCTAAGATGTTTGATGCAGACCAAACCCCACTAACACTAGGCTTTTAAAATAGTGGATATGAATCGAACGCTATTTTTAAGAGTCTTTTCCTCTCTTTACAAAACCATGCATCGTCCTTCACAGTTTTGTTGCTAATGACGTCATTATTTCGGGTTTGAAAGGTAACGCTTCACGTGCGCCTAATTACGGTCACCCCACGAGGCCATCTACATGCTCTGAGACGTCGCCTTTGCTCTGTCTCTGTGGAAATAACTCCTTTGCTCATTCTTTATGAGGCTGAGTATGCTCTCGAAACGATACAGCCGTGATGGAGAAGGAAACAGTAACTACCCCTACTGGAAATCAAACCCTGGTTGTCAGCGCACCTATTTGAACTACGCTGACTATATGAATTTCCAATGCATGGTGTCTGGGCAACATTTCATGTAAAATCAGCCAGGTGTTCTAAAAGGAACTGAAAGCTCAGATATTCACAACAACTTGCGGTAGCCTGTCATGGCCCAGGCTGTTAGACGTCGGCCTCTCATCATTCATATCCGGGTTCAATCCAGGGCTATTCTATGGGGGTTCGTGGTGACACTTCGACTGGTTTATCTTGTGTGCAGCGATTTTCCCATTTCAGTGTCATTCTCCCAATGTCACACTCCCATTTACCCGTCTATAACCGACGTTATATTATCTTAGTAACTGACGGGATCGTTAAACAACACACTTAAAAAGAAAACTTAAGAGGCCCACGATAGCAAACAATCAGGCATGCACTTAATGTGAAAGGTCGTATTTCCTATATTGCACACTTCACAGTATCCTACTGAGAGGGTCTACCGGCTTTTTGCGTTTACGTAGCAGTAAAAGTAAAACCTCCGTAATTCTGTAATCTTTGCTCCAGTTCCGCCTCCGAAGTACAGTTAAGCTAATAATATGTGTCGGGTCTTATGAATCGTAACGTAATTTATGTTACTTTAACAACAGCAAATGTAGCAATATGACATTGAAGGCTAAACATAACACTGAGCAAACTACCATAATGTTTTTATTGATTACTCATTACTCATTATCAGGCCTAATCTCTTCCATCTAAGCTGCCAACATAAGCATTCAATAAAGCCCCGTTAAAAGTGTAACAGCGATTACAAGATCGGAGAAGGGACAATAACAGTCAAATACTGAAGCACACACTTCATGTGCCTAACTTCATGTACCTAACTTCATGTGCCTAACTTCATGTGCCTAATTTCTTGTGCCTAACTTCATGTACCTAACTTCATGTGCCTAACTTCATGTACCTAACTTCGTGTGCCTAACTTCATGTACCTAACTTCATGCGCCTAACTTCGTGTGCCTAACTTCATGTACATAACTTCATGTGCCTAATTTCTTGTGCCTAACTTCGTGTACCTAACTTCATGTACCTAACTCCGTGTGCCTAACTTCGTGTACCTAACTTCATGTACCTAAATTCATGTGCCTAATTTCATGTGCCTAACTTCATGTACCTAACTTCATGTACCTAACTCCAGGGAACAGAATCATTCTCGAGAAGCTAACAGTTTCTCAGCTATTCAGGATATTTCCATTAGACCTATTTTGTGACTAGTGAAGATTCGGTACTGTTTTCACGAAAGACCTCCACTTGTCCCTGTCCTATTTATTTAAAATCCATTTTAATACTTTCCTCTCATTTCCTCTAAATAATACTCCAAATTCCGTTAATACAAGTCAAAAAGCACGCATTTTTGTTTGGAAGGCAAATTGCTTAGAGCCATTAAAACAATAGGCGCTATTTATTATCAGAGGCATTCTACCATACATGCTTAGGCTGTGTGCGCAAAATGCAGACAACAGCAACGTTAGAGCGCAGGTGTTACGTTTTGTAACAACCACTTAAACATTAAAAGAAAAGCAATTATTAGTTTTAGACGATTCTCATAGTTATATTAGAATATTTCCTTAAATAACACGAACTGTTTTGTCTTAATAATTTACATTCCGTGTGCTGAGTGCTTAATCTGAATGGTGAATAGCAAATATTTGTTACATAAAATCCGTCCGTTAACTGGTTACGACCCAGCCTGGAGTGAGCGAGGAAAACCACGATAACTCTCATAAGAAACTCCCGTCCATTCCACAAACTGACAGCTTACTCCGAATTGTAACTTACAGATATTTGTTACGTGCAGTTTGTCCGTTAGATGGTTACGACACAGCCTGGAGTGAGCGAGGAACACCAAGATAACTTTGTACCATAACAGCCCCCTTCCCTTCCGCAAACAACATTTTCGGTGTCTAGTCCCTTGTTGCACATTCTACCCTTCAAACCAAACCCTCTACGCTTTTCAACACTTCACCCTACACATTGTCCCTTGTATCACACATCAGCACCCTGTACGTGCCCTTACCACTATGTATGCCCCAGATACCTATTAACATCCCTCAAACCTGGTTCCATTAGGCGAGAGGTGGAAGGTTTCAACACATTGCTGAGGGTGTCGCGTGCAGTAGGGGTTCAACAATTCGCAAGCCCTCCCTTACGCACCCCCCCCTCCCAACTGAGAAGCGAAAAGCAACAATTACAAAACCGCTGCCTTTGATGTGCCGCCCTCTTGACACGGCTCGTTGCTTATCACAAATCGCGCCCCACGTTATTCATGTCCCCCAGTTATCCTCAAGAGGTTAGGGAAAAATGTGTGGGTCAGTGGGCACTCCTCGGCTGCAAGCGGACTGTCACAAATCGTAAACAACTACGCATACTCAAAACTCAAAAATATTTTAAACTACAAACGGGGCAGAATACTTCTCCAGACGCTGATAGTTGCTGAGCTGACAAAGGCATTCTTCACAACTGTATGAACTTCAGATGTTGATTACTGTGAAATGACACGCCACTGAATCCTACCTTCTGTCATTTGATCTCAGTCCAGATCCACATTCCCTTTTTAAGGGCCGTTTTAATAAGGCGCTATCATCTGTGCCTACAACTAAAAACCCAATGACACAAAATAATTCTCTGAATAAAATGCAGTGTGTGAGATAAAGTAATGTTTAAGTCACTTTGCTGCTGGAGGGCAGCACCCAGTTCAGTTAACTTTGAGACAAATTATTCTCTAGGTATGTGATAAAACTTCGTGTTCGAGAGCAACCGACCACAATATAATATTAAAATGAAACAAAATATATACTTCGTCAAACACAACTATCTTATACTTTATTAGTTGTGTTTGACGAAGTATATATATATATATATATATATATATATATATATATCCCGGACCTTCCAGCCCGTAGCTCAGTTGCTATACCGACTGAGCTACCGGGCCCACACTACATACACGGTAACCTCATATTTACTTTACATCAGTAAATAATAACTTGTTTAATGACTTTTAATGACTGTTTACTGTTAGCTTCTAACATCACAACACAATCGAACAGCAGACCGCAATATATAGTTTTTCAAAAACAGTATCACTTTAGGTGGTATAGAGATAAAAGTTCAAGTTTTCCTAGTCGACATTATGTCAATGTGAAAAAATCAGTAACTGTTTTCGTATCACTTCTTTTTCAAAATCATCAAATGTGTAGGAACTCATTATCACATTCGAATATTGTTTTTAAAACACTTAATTCTAGAAATTAACGAATTCTCAGTCCAGCGAATGAATTATCCGCGCAAACAAGCAACCGGTCTGAATCACTCCACGCACTGAGCTGGGGGAATGGTGGTGGTGTGTTAGTCAATTTGACTTCGTGATGAATTGAGCAACGTACCATGAAAACGAGAAAGGAGGGAAGGTGTAACTCCACATGTTATTGATTTCGACACTAGGCGGAAGTTGTCATCTTCACGTCCCTGTCGATTTAACCCCGTAGGAAAAGCCCTCCGCATGCATTGGATAGGAGGCCGCCTGGCCCCCAGTGCCAGTCGGGACGATGTGGAAAGGAAACCGATCGCTTACCCTCGCCGGGAATCGAATATCGGATTGGACGGTTTCCAGCTCGTAAACTTCACAGTATAGTGAGTAAGCTTCGGATCCTCTGATGACGTGTAGCATTAATTAGTTTTTCCGTTTACAGGAAGCACAAACCCCAGCCCTCCGGTTTCACCGGACAGCAGTATTGATTACCGCAGGGTATTGAATTCTGTAACGCCTGCAACGTTGCGTTTAGATTATACCCATTACAAAAGTGACGGAGAAGTTGCCGCATGAGCACGGCGGCTCTAACAGCTAAGGCTTATCGGAAATGACGATACAGTGTCTACTGAAGTCATGACGTAGGGCATGCGGTTTAATACTATCTTATTATTAACATGTACAATACATAACGCCACGCGTCTGGGTATGGTCGTAGCGTGATAAAACAAATGAGGTGCAATAATAAGTACGTATAGTTGGTTGAATTTTTAAAACGTTCGTTAAAGAGGTACATATATAGGCTTAGTGTATTTCGAGTCTAACTGGTAACATCTCCGTTAATTTGTGACTGTGCGGGATTTTTGTAGATATGTTTGAGCCTATTTAACAGTTTTTACGCATTGTACAAGAAATAACTATGCACGCATAGTTGATGATGCGATTTTGTATATAGGGTGGCACACAAGTATATATTTTATTTCATTTTAATATTATACTTAAACACAACGGGATGTTCTCTACTACGACTGCCGTATGGCGTTTAATCATGCCCTGATTCGGTCCGACGTATATATTGGTATTTATACATGCACGGTAAACTCATATTTACGTATTAATTGAATTTTATTAATTGTATTAATTGAATTGATTAATTAATTTTATTAATTGTATTAATTGAATTTTACTGACAAAATACCTGACCTACTATTTAAAATGTTCGATATCGCTGATTACAGCACCGTTTAATTACAAATACTGAACGTAACGAATCATTGTCTCAGTAAACATCTACTTACTGTCAAGTGACCCTTGTACCATGCTGTATAAGGAACATGTAATACTGATTAGACAAGTATAACATGATGCAGAACTACTTGGTTCCAAATGTAAAGCAATTCCTGAACACATTTCGACCGTCTCCAAATATTGCCCTAAGAAACCGATTAACTAGAAATCCACGGAACACACGAAGCAATGAAACTGAGGCTTCGACGCTGCTAACAACATACACCAGTTCATGTCAGAACCAACTTCACTACGATGCACATTTATGTATACTTTAAACGTTCCCTGCCTTTTGATAGCTACTGTGAAGGACACATGATAATATTAAAAATATCAAGAATTTGCTGTCACCAGACTCTAGTGGACCAGAAGTGCCTGGGTCATAATGGGAGCAGAATGTAGGGCAACCCAATTACAAAGAAACAGTAGTGCCTGCAACAGACACTACCGTAACCAAGTTTCAGCGGCTGGTTGCTCTTCGAGAACGAAGAGTTCCCTTATAAAAACAAGACGCCTGTTCCTCACAATGCATGTGTGTAATTCTACAGTAAAGAGCGACGAAGTAACCAATATTATATGGACAACGAATTTACGATTAACCATCTAATGCCGAACTCGTTGCAATATACAGACTTTAATTCTTCATATGAGGTCAGCCTCAGTGCACATTAGATCATAAGTTCTGAAGAGCAGAAAAAGTTTGAAACCCGGCATCACCAAATGCTAAATATCTCTCCTACATTTTCGATCGAACTGGGCCATCTTAAGAGAGACTAGGTCTATATAAAACACAATTGCATTACGAATAATTCAAAACTCGAAAAGTGTATTTTCAGTCTACTGTTTTATTAGCTTATTCTATTTACAATAAGCCTGCACGGGCTATTGTGTTCCCATATCCTATCTCTAACAAGCAGAAATGTATACGCCAACAGTAATTGCATGTAAACATTGTTTGGAAAATTATCAGAGGAAAGGGGCTTAAATCGATCTTGCCCACAAACAATAGCCTTCGCAGTTATCTTATGTATAGGATGTACAGGAAATCAGTGTATTTTGTGATTCACAATAATAGAAAAGATACACAATAAACTGATAAACGACAGTTATGTTCTGAATTGTTTTCCTCGTTTTAGCAAGGCTCTACACCGGTGGTTAATTGCTTTAATTGGTGCCATTATGAAGTAAAGACAGAGACGTAATTTTGTACACACTTTCATTGAAAGGCATGGAAAAGAGGGTAAGGAGGAAAACCTCCTTTTTTCTGGCTGTTGCACTTGTAGGAGAAAATTACATTTGTAAGTTCCAATAGCGGGGCTTCATAAACTTAGCATTTTCTGCTATGTGATACATAGTCTGGTAGCGTGCTGCCAAACGTCCAGAAGAAGCTACTGACTCCTTCTTCATATTGAACTTTCTGTTCTGAAGATGGAAGTAGGAAGTTCTTACGAAACGCAGGAATCGATTTACCATGCAACACGACGTCACATCCCAAAACATTACAACCTTTGGCGAATACTTTATTTAAAAAAAAAAATAGGTACCTACTTCTTAGGTATCAATACCCAGTAGGCTACCCGCGTGATGAAAACCAACTCGATGCGCTGTTTATCCTCAGTTTATTTCGTCAATCAACCTGTAAATGTTTCGGGCATACTTGTAGCCCATCATCAGGAGGTATACTGTATATATACAACAATTGGCCCGGCCGACAGACAGTCAACTAAAAAGCACAACACGTACCAATTGTTGTATATATACAGTATGCCTCCTGATGATGTGCTACAGATATGCCCGAAACATGTAGAGGTTGATTGACGATATAAAATGAGGATAAATAGTACCAGGGTGCTCATAAGTCCTTAGCCCGACCAGGAAGGGAAAAAGCTGCACCTGTCAAAAGTGTGATGGACAGAGGAATGGATTGATTTGGCTAGGGTATGGACAGATGGTGAACGCTTGTGAATGCGGTAATGAGCCTCCAAGTTTCATAAAATGCGGGGAATGTAGCTTGTTTCCTTCCTGGTCGGGCTAAGGACTTACCAGCACCCCTGTACATCAAGTTGGTTTTCATTACACGGATGTATCGAGATGCACGGTCAGCAACACATGAAATCCAGTAGGCTATTTAACACGTTTGTAATGCTACACGTTCAAAATACAAAACCATCCCCACACAGCAGAGTCATTTGTGTAAGGCTAATAGTCGCTGAGTTGGTAAATAAATTATCTCTCTTTTATGTGAAGCGAAGGTGCTTGGCGATGTTTGAAGAACCTCCACAGGAACAAGTTAATTCAGTCCACTCTCCTCATACCTTATTTCGTTAGGGCCGATTGTTATTGTGATTTCACCTACACTTCGGTCTAGCAGGAGGCCTCATTGAAGGTCAGACTCGCTCGCATTACCCTGGCGATATGTGCTGAACCTTACAATTTACGAACTTTTTCAATATATGAGGGTGAGTCACATGAAAACCTTAAATTGCATGCTGCAAGCGGGGCCGCCATCTTTACAATACTACAGCGCCGTCGTGTTGCATTCCTGCATTGTACTGCCACCTGTCGGTCACTCTTCAAACAATGACTATCACTGTTGTCAACCTAAAGACAATCGAGCTGTGTTTAGAATTTCTATCGCACTTTTAATGTTTTCACTTGACCCTCCCTCCTATACTGTTCTCCACTGTATCCTAACAGTTACCATAATCGTGCTGTCAGCTGTTTCTCTGCAAGTTAAAATTATCAGGAATGTTTAGTGGAAGTTAAATGACAGTCAGTGACGTGGCGTGCCCTGTGTTACTGGGCGGGGGATTTGTCTAAAAGTGAACTTTGATGTCCGATTAATGCATGAGACAAAAGACAGTCTGATGTGGATATCTCCATATGAATTGCAAGTGTTAAACACTGACTGATCATATATCCACCGGATTGCTTTTCAGAATGGACGCAACGCTCTGAGACATGTTAATACCGGATTTGCTTCTCACGTTCATGGAAGTTAATCTGCTACGTGCCATTCGAGTGACAGTGCTGATAAAACGAAGGTCTATCAACATCAGAAGGCGACAATACCGACAGCATTCAAGTCAGAGCGAGATGGAGCGGTGACAAATCGTAGGAATTCTACAGGGTGGAACCCGCTTTGAATCTTGGTCAGAACATCGTCTAACAGAAATTTTTTTTTGAGGCGAAAGACTAAAATAAACCACAAATCTCTCTTCATCCACATTTTAGTCATACGAAATCACTCTAACTCGATACCATATTCATATCGTATTAAAAGAAATATAACTCCTTAAGTTTTTGTACTTTAACACTTGTACATAACGAATAAACATGTAGTGTAAGTACACTTAGTGATTTTTTTTTGTTTTGCTGACCGTGCATCTCAGTATATTTATCTCAGTATTTAACCAACTTGATGCACAAAATTTTGTTTTACAATAAGTTTATTTCATG
>Ga0123353_10017616_pt1 | contig 10512 bp, 7 predicted proteins | sample TergutLab28metaG_3_FD_92763 | JGI IMG/M metagenome (GOLD analysis project Ga0123353, IMG submission 92763) | Labiotermes labralis P3 segment gut microbial communities from Petit-Saut dam, French Guiana - Lab288 P3 | ecosystem: Host-associated > Arthropoda: Insects > Digestive system > Gut ... | reverse complement strand
GTTTGAGAGGAAAATATTAAGGAAAATATTTGGGCCAACTAAGGAATCCAATGGTGTTTGGAGAATTAAAACAAATAAGGAGTTGGATGAATTAATTAAACACCGGAGCATAATAAATTATGTTAAAGCCCAACTATTGAGTTGGTTTGGACACACAAATAGAATGCCCGAAATCAGCATAGTGAAAAGAATACACAAACGGAAACCATTCACAGGAAGACCAGCTGGAAGGCCCAAGTTTAGACGGGATGATGATGTCAAGAATGATTTGAAGAAGATGAAGCTTGTGAAGTGGGCAGAACAAGTACAGGGCCTCTCTAAATGGAAGTCTATTGTCGAGAAGGCCAAGACTCTTTCAGAATTGTAGTGCCATAGAAGAAGAAGAAGAAGAAGGTTGGACCCCAGGGCTAGTATGGGCAGGTGTGAAGAGGAGGAAGCCCCTTGCTGTGACTGGAGTGCAAATCCCACACTGTCCAGCCCATAGTGAGTCACTCTACTTACTACATGATCCCTCCCCTTTTATGTTGTGCAAGTCTGAAAGTGGCAGAAAATTTTCATGTCCTCATGTCCGCAACAGATGGCAGTAACGAAAGTAAGAATTCATTTACAAAAGAAGGTATAATACATTTCATAAATAGCATACATGGGAGTCTTCCTTAACACCTCTCATTAGCTACATTTATAACTGGCCTTGGCACAAATTTTGAGTATGTTGTAAAGAAAGATTATTGCTTTATCTGCTGTGAAGCGGTTTTCTTTTGGATTCTTTGGTAATTTTTTTTTGCTGCCTGTTATATTTCTTCAGAACTGTACTCCTTGTGACTTGGAGTGGAAGTAAGCAAAGGAAATTGGTAGTGTATCAAGGTTCGGGCAGTAACTTTACCTTTCTATGAAAGGAAGAGCTTGAAACTGATCATAAGACACAAAAATGACAATTGTAAATGCATGCCTTCTCACACTTTTTTGCCTTCTGTCTGTCGTATATGATCTGCCAGACAAAGAGACAATTGTTGGTGTGAATGGCATGAAGGCGTATGGAGGATGGGAGTATAGCTCCACTCATTCTTAATCTTAACACATAAACATGAGTGATCAGATGCATTGCCCTTTGCCCATGGGGAAAGAGCTCCCATTAGTAATTGACTAGGAGGCTAGGTGGGCTTGAGAAGCAGTCTGAATATTTTGGAGAAGAATGTTTTGCCCTTGCTGGAAGTCGAACCTAACTTCCTCGGATGCTCAGCCCATAGCCTAGTCATTGTACAAACTTTGCTATCCCAGATTTCACCATATGCGATATGTTTCAAACTGCCTAGCTTTTAAATGAGGCGAAATGAATTTCACAAAGTTAAGATGTGTTTATTTTGCCTCTTGTTTTGTATGGATGTGAGGCTTGGTCACTGACATTGTGGGATGAAAGGAAGCTGAGGGCGTTTGAGAATGTGGTGTTGAGGAGAATATTTGGACCTCGGCAGGATAAGGTAATGGGGGAATGGAGGAGATTGCATAACGAGGAGCTATATGATTTGTACTCCTCACCCAATATTGTGCGGGTGATGAAATCGAGAAGAATGAGACAGGCTGGGCATGTGGCGCGTATGGGTGAGGAGAGGGGGGTGTCTAGGGTCTTGGTGGGGAAACCGGAGAAAAAGAGACCACTGGGGAGATCTAGGCATAGATGGGTGGATAATATTAGGATGGGTCTCCAGGAGGTGGGATGTGGGTATATGGACTGGATTGGGCTGGCCCAGGATAGAGACAGGTGGCGGACGCTTGTGAGTGCAGTAATGAACCTTCGAGTTCCGTGAAATGCGGGGAATTTCTTGACTAGCTGCAAACCAGTTAGCTTCTCAAGAAGGACCCTGCACCATGGAGTAAGTAAGTAAAGATGTGTTTAACTGTTATTTATTGTAGTGAATTCCATTTAACTGTAGCATACAAATAAAAGTAAAATGAATATAAAAAGTAATTGTTTATGACTATTATTTTGAACATGGTCTTCCATTTTTGTTTTTCCTCAAGCAGACCATTTCAGAAACTAGGGCTGTTCTCAACATCAGGTGTGAAGGTTGCTAGTCATATGGCCCCTTAGAAAGGTTGATGGAAATATAACTGATGACAGAAACATCCATTTTTAACATGTGCTGGAGAAAAGCCTAGAGTCTGGACAGTTTCCAAAAAAAAGTGTGAGAATTATTCTAACACACCATGGTCCGAAATGTTTAGACTTATGTCAAATTAGAATAATGTCACAAGTATAAATATTGTTGGCAATAGCATATGGTCTCCTTTTTTATTTGAAAGCCCTGCATAATAAATATTATGCTATGTATTTCCTTCAGCTTCTCTTACAGTCTGTTCCACATAACTGAGAATTGACTGTTTTGTACATTACTCATGCAACTGACAATACATATGATAATCTTGAGCGATAATCATGGGCCTGACATATGACCAGAGCAAAAGGTGAGACATGTGCTGTGTGAGTCACACTTATTAATGTTTTCTTCAATTTTAGTCTTAGTCTTGGTTGGCATTTTAATACAATTAGTACTTCAGAAATTGCAAATGTTCTTTCTTCATTTGATGTGGGTTTTTTATTTACTGCACAGGTCCTCCTAATCAAACTAGTGAATACTTTCTGGGAACTGGCTATTCTTCTTCACCAGCTGGATCTAATAGTAAAGGTAAGTGTGTTATGGTCATAATACTAAAGTGACCTCTATCTTTTTGAGAAGTCTTTTTCAGTATTACTGTGGGGTTTCAGGTCATGTTGCCCAAGCACATACAGTGAGTCCTGGCTATGCCACTGGAAGTAGCAGCACAGAATTCCATTCAAACAGTCATGGTAAGCATGCCAGTTTGAAATGAAGTTAAACTGTCATATATTTTTAAACCATGTTCATTCAAATATGATTACTGTAACAATTTCGTCACACAGGACTTCCAAATCAGGGAGCTGGTGCCAACCTTGGCCATGTCTTGGGAACTGGCAATGCCACATCACCAAAATCTGGCAGTTATGGTAAGTATACTGATTTTATAAAACTGCCTGAAGAGCTGTTATTTTGTAAGATGATCATTGTAACATTCCTAGAAGTAAGAAATGCCAACTGAAAAATTGATCATTGTAGAGTATTTCTAATTCTAAACTGAGGGTGTTTGAGAATAGGTTTCTGAGGAGGATATTTGGGTCTATGAGGAATGAGGTAACAGAGGAGTGGAGAAGACTACATAATGAGGAGTTTAATGACCTGTAACTCCTCACGAAATATTATTTGGGTGATCAAATCAAGAAGAATAAAATGGGAAGGTCATGTAGCAAATGTGGGGGGGGGGGAGATGTTCATACAAGGTTTTGGTGAGGAAACCTGAGAGAAGGAGGCCACTTGGAAGATCCAGGCATGGATGGAAGAATAGTATTAAAATGGATCTTAGGGAAGTGGGATGGGGGAGGGGGGGGGGCGATGGACTGGATTGATTTGGCGCAGGATAGGGACAGGTGGCGGGCTCTTGTAAATGTAGTGATGAATTTTCGGGGTCCACAAAATGTGGTGTATTTTTTGAGTAGCTGAAAACCTGTTGGCTTCTCAAGAAAGACTGTGCTCCACAGGGTTAGTCAGTCAGTTAGTTCCCTTCCTACAAATGAAAAACACAAGGTTTTCAGAACACTGTGTTTGGTGTCTGTCTCTCTTTCACCTCCCCCACACCACAGTTCTTTTTTGAACCTGCTGACCAGTTTTCAAGGAATATGTTATGAATATTATGCCACTGGAGAACACCTCATTCCATACTTTCTGATTGCCTGTAATTATGGTTAGCAACATGGTTGACATATGAATTTTGGAGGCAGGAGCAGCAGTGGAGCCACTTCCTTGTATGTCCAGGAAAGATGAAAAGTAATAGACTTTGGAAAACATATGATTTTGGTAGGATAGTATTTTGTACAATTTCAAATACAAAAATGACAGCCATGCAGAAATTTCATTTGACTTTTGGTTTGATGGCATCTTTGGTAAAAGACAAGTGTCTGAACTATTTCATTTTCTGTACTCTCACTTTTGAGTTAGTAGTAGCATAGAGAAATTGGTAAGTTGTAGTATTCCTCCAGTTTGACTGAAATGCTGTTCAGACTTCTTGTGGGATTCAAACCATGTTCATTCAGAGATCGGTATATTGTGTAGGAAAGTGATACCATCCTTATCCAGTTAAATAAATATAATTTCTAGGAAAAGAGTGTGAAAATTGTGGATGCTTGTTTTAGTGCCAGATGTACAACCGAATCATAGAGAGGAAATGTTAGCAGCAAGGAGGCGGTTTCAAGACCAGTATAATGCCCAGCTGAAAGAGGCTGCCAGGGCCAAAGAAGACGTAAGTGCAAATGCACTGCTTCTCAGAAATAGGACAGTTCTGTTCCAGTATTTATATACTGTCTTTTGTGAACTGAATTGAATGGACAGTTTTACTCCCAAAACAATATGGGGTGTCCTACACAGTTTTAAAATTTATAAAATGTAGAAATTTTGAAAAGTGGTTGGGATTTTAGGGCTTTATATTGTAATTTGTTACAAGTTTTAAAGTCAGTTTATGGAAGGACCCAGCTTTGTAGAGTTCTGTGTTTATATGTCCTGTAATAACTTTTGAACAAATTGATCGCCTGTATGAAATCTGAAGGGATGAGCATGCCATAGGTCATGCCACCAGCATGTCCCTTGATTACTCGGGGCACAGGCCATATATCTTGCATCCCATCTAGATATGAGGTACCACTTGTCTGGTACTCTTTGGGATGGAGGTACTTAAGTTGAGGGCATTTTGAAACAGGATGTTAAGTATATTTGCACTGAAGGTAGAATTCGTGAAAAACATTTCACACTCGGTGTACCATCTTCAGTGGTTTTTTGCTTCAAAATATATGCAAACATGTATGATGTACGCGTGATACGAACACTTCTCACCTTATACAAACTTTGTTTAATGCATAGAAGCTGTGAAGACAGTTTTAGGCCCTCTTAGTCTCTAGTCTGTATTTGAGAATGTGTAATATATCATTTTACATACCGCTTCATGAGGCGTGGGGTACTCCCAATTTAGAACCACTGAACTGAAAAGAAGCAAGCAACAGGAGGTTGCAGGAAATTGCAGAATGAAGAGCTTCATAAATTCTAGTCTCCATTCAAAGTTATTTGTGTGATCTTGTGAGGGGAGAAGACTGGTAGGTACAAATGATTATAATGTTATATGGATCTTAAGGAAGTGGTGTGAGAATGTGGTTTCAGTTCTTGGGGTTCAGGATACAGACATGTGACTGGCTTTTTTGAAGGCATAATGGGCCTTTGTGTTTGAATACAGTATATCATTGGGTAAGCAGTGCCTGATGTTTTGAAGGTTCATAATGCCTTCAGCTGCAGGGTCACTCTTCTTTGACTGCATGACCCTGAAGATTAAGGCACTGTGATCATTCAAAATCAGTGACACATTGTCATATGCAAGAAGATTTGAATATTCAGCAAGATGACTATAAGAACATCCCTAGCAATCTTTGAGTTCCATATAAGGTGGAGTATTTCTTGACTGATCGATTGTTGGCTTCTTAAGGACCCTCCATGGAATTCCACGGAGGCAAGAGAATGAAGTCCAGTGTATGGGGGGGGGGGTGACAGTACTTGAGACTTTCCTGTTTCTCCCTGGCCTCTTCTGCTTTATGTCACCGAGCCCAGAGTTCTTGTTGCTTGCTGTGGTCATCACTGTCAAGGTTTGTGTGACCAGAATAGCTAGATGAGTGGAGGGGAATGACCCATAGGACTTCTCTCTGTTTTTGTACTATTATTGTCTCTTAAATGGACGTACAAATGAGCTTAGAGGGTAAAAAATATTTTGTCATAGTGCCTGCAAGTCACGTCACCGTTTTCTGAAGTGTAATCTTTAACATATACATTTTTCTTTTAACAGGAGGCAAAGGACACTGCAGAAAGGCGTGACTGCAGTTCTTCAAACTGATGTTGCTTCCACATAAATTTGCATCTGTTTTGTGAAAAGTGATTTCAGATTTATTGATAAAACACATATGGGGCAAAGTTTCTAATTTTATGGCACAGATTAAGAGAAAGTGGTGTAATTTTGCTGGTAGTGTTCCCAGTGCCATATGTTTTTGCTTATGATAACTTTTAGGAATGTTTGCAAAATTATGAAGAGTGACAATGTAGTAGCGTCATCATGTTTGTCTGTATGAGACACTTTGGCTTCCACTGGACAGATTTAAGTGAAATTAGATATTTGACAATTTTTTGCAAATCTGTCAAGAATAATCAAGTTTGATTAATATCTGACAAGAATAATGGGTATATAAGATACAGGACCCTGGCATCTATAATTTATACAAAGAGCTAAATATTGTGGACGGTATTAAAATTATAAGACTAGGATGGGTGGGTCACATTGTAAGAATGGAAGATGAAAGGATCCCAAGAAAGTTCATAATGGGAAATTACATTATACAAAACCAGTGGGAAAACCAAGGACAAGATAGGAGGGCGTCATCAGGAGTGATACATCGCAGAAGACAGAGAAGAATGGAGGAGTCTTCTAAGGATGGCCAGGGCCCAGAAGGGACTGTAGCACCTTAGACGGCATGGAATGGGTGAATAATGGGTACCTTACATAAAGATCTGTGTACATTGTACATTATGTTATCTTGCTGAATTCTTCTTAGAATGGGAACTGTTCCAGACAAAGTTATATTGAGAATCAAGATTTATGTTCAGTGAAGTCTTGCCAAAATTCATGCTGTTTATGAGGTAACGTGGAGGAGTACGGTACAGACAGGCCATAGATGGCAGTATAGTAGAGCACTGAAAAGATGCGATTTGCCTGCAAAGGCAAATTGCACGTTTCTTCAGTTTCTAAATATGTGATGAAACAGGGTGCATGATTTGATTTCAAGCATTCATCTGTACCACCCGATTCAGCAAAACAACTTACTTCCTCACTTCTGAAGACATGTAAGATAAGCTGAATTTAATAATAATGGGGTAATAGTTTCCAATTAAAGCTGGTATCTATATGATATTAACTGCATTCTGTCTGTACCCCTTGTGCCATGAAAGCAAGCTTGTATATCCTGTAATGGGAAGTGTTGCTAACAGAGGACCTAAAGTGAGGGATGATAGAACCTGTAGTATGCTTTCAGGAAATTAGCCTACCAGTAACAACAAATCCCTTTTCTTTCCTGATTTTGTGTAAGTGCAGGAACTGTGTTTAGTTTGCATTATTTCTTGTTCACAAATATATGTGTCAGTTGGGTATTTTAGAAACTGTTACTCAAAGACTGGAGAATGTTTGTAAAATCAATATTTTAAATGGAATTTGTAATGCAAAGGACAATAATAAAAATCCAGAGTGTATATTTACTGTTATAAAGCCTGTTCAAATTTCAGTGAGAACATTTTACAGTTCCCATTTCTAGCTACAATTTTCACACACCTTGTCTGTTGGACCACTGTTTAATGCTACAGGTTTTCATGGACATGCAAAAACACAATCTCACAGATATACATGTTACACAGTTTGCATGTACGCGTTATACAACTGGCATGGCAAAGGCAAATACTACAATACTAACTGCAGTTTGGTCTCTCACTTGATTCGTAAACTACTGACAACTCAGATATAACAAAATGGCAGTTCTTAAGATTTGTGTAAACATTCTTTCGGCATGTGAAGAAAAACAAATCTATAGTCATTGAACATCTTGCTGTGTTCTTAACACTTGCTTGTTGATAGGCAGTGCTGGACTCGTTATAATAGTTATGAAGAAAGTCAACACATCATTCTGATGATATCTTCAACTGAGACAGGCAAACTTCACAACAGATAACAGGGTTTTTTTAAACTAGTGATTCCAGCCTCAACTCAGCTGCATAAGCACACCCCTCAGTCAACATATAATTAAACATGTTAGAAAGTGATAAAGAACAGTAACAAGGACACGGCTGGACCCCCATCTCAGCTACTTAGCGCTGCAACACAAGGCATAACCTTTATTATTCTCACTGATTGTACCTATTCTTGTCCTAGCTCAAGTAATTATACGTTATATATTATATTACCCCTAGCATAAGACATAGTCCTTATGGGGAAAAAAGGAAAACGATATCCAACCAGATACACCCGGGACCATGGTATCCTGTGATATGAGATCTCGAACTCGCCCCATTACGCCCCAAAACCACCACACGCATGCTAGTATAGCCTAAGCAAAGTCTAACCAAACCTGATGATGGCCCACATATAGGGCCGAAATATGTCATTGTTGTAAACTCCTTGTAATAAAACAAATATAGTTGTGTTCGACTGTAAGTGTTAACATACATAACTCCTTACTATTAAACTAGTGATATTTATTTATTAGTCATGGTTGTTTAATTATGCTGTACATGGTTCAAACTACATTGATTCAATGAATGGGAAAGAAAGTGCAAGGATTTAGCTGCACTTGAGGTACTATCCCGGCATGTGTGTGGTAGGACTGAGGAAAACCACCAGAAACCTGTCAGCAAAGCCAGTCTTCCTTGCAGACCAGTAGGCAGTATGATGTAATATTATATTTTTTGGACTTTGTCCATTGTCTAATTTTTAATATAGCATGATGTTCTGGAAGCTGGCTCTGCTGCTGTCTTCAAGCACTTAAACTAGTGGACCCCTTAGACAGAACTATTCTCAATAACTTGACACCATAGGTCAGTAAACTGGTTAAGATATGCCCCTGAGAACAGAACTTGTCCAAGGGTAGTAACAGGTAAATAGCTATTAAAATAACTGTATGGCTCGAAATAAAAGTTGGACCAACCACACATTAAAAAAATAGCCATTTTCCTGATATTACCCATAGACAAGGTATGGTCTCAGGTGCATGTGATGCCTAGTGCCTGATAGTGGTTCAGTCTAAGGGGTCCACCATTTTAAGTGCCCAAAGATGGAAGCAGAACCGTCTTCTGAAACATTGTGCTTCATTTAAAGAATCTGATGCTGGAGAGAGTCCAAAAAAGAATGTCATCACGTCACGAATCATTGTTTAGGCCTTATACAGTTGAACCAGTATGTATGTACAAAAGTGTCTGGACCCCTGTATGTTGCTTACTGATGGCATGTCAGTGCAACATAAATGTGACACATGCATAAATTAAGTATAGGGTACATTCTGATGCAATCCTGCTCAATTCGTAGCTCTTGTGTGGACAACACCCACGACACTTGTTACATTGCCCACAGAGATGTTCGACATGTGGAAGGGTCTTTTAACCCTGTCTCTGGCAAAGCTGATATAGAACACAAAAGCAATTTTGAAAACTTATGCACTGGTAACAGCAACACCTTAGCCTACACTGTAAATTGCATTGTTTTTGTAATTTTTCCCATTATTTTAATTTTATTGCACATGACATATACGAGTACAAAAATGTGCAGGTAAAATTGCATGTATACTTTCCATTGGTCATTTTGTGTATTGAATTTCATGTTGCTCCCACACACAACAAATTTTGCTGAAGGTGCCCACACCTGAACAGGCATGATTTAATACATGTTCAGTTTTAATGAATATTTGTTTGTCCAATATATGATAATCACTACCCACTCTCCAAATAACTTTGGGACTGACAGCAGTCCATAGTCCACAGATTGAGAAACAACAGACTATAATATCTACTCTAATCATTCAGCAGTTAAAGACAACCATTTAGCATCTATATGTGTCAAGCATTAAAAGTGCATGTGATGGCCTGGAAAGATAAGATAAATTACTAGCACTCAGCTGGAATTACCAAAGTAAGTACCAGCATTGTTGTCTATAATAACATAATAATAAATGGTAATTGAGGCAATGTCAGTAGAAACGTATCTGTAATCAAAATGCACTGTTGAGTTGTGCGGTGATCTAACCTTGAAAATGTTTTGTAGTATGCGTGAAGAATGAAACTGGTCCCACTGCTTGGTTTAAAAAAAGTCTGCCTGAATACAGTTTGGTGGGGAGAACAGGACTGGACATGATGTGACAAATGAAACGGTTACATCTGTCCTTGATGTTGCTAGGTACACTACGGTACATATTAGGTACTTGTTTTGATGTCTGGAAAACTGCAATATCTGCGAACATTAGGTCCCGCAGGTGCCAGACAAACCAGTTTTTACTGCATTGTATTGCCTTTATGACATGCAGCTACATAATCAAATACTAGTGAGACTTTCAGTCTCCATTTACAGTACTTCAGGTGCTGTCCCCTCCAGCTCCAATTGCATAGTCACACTATAAGCAGTGACATCATCACACATACGCACACTGAACGTGCCAACACAACTGACAGCAGAAAATCTGTTGTGAAAGCTAAGAACAGCTAGATGAAACTAAACTGTCTGGGTTGCACAGTTGGAAATACTGCTGTGCCTCACTGTTGCTCAAATATGGCATGGGACACTAATTTCCCGTACGTTACAAAAAATGATAAATAAAACGAAAAT
>Ga0123353_10017615_pt1 | contig 10512 bp, 10 predicted proteins | sample TergutLab28metaG_3_FD_92763 | JGI IMG/M metagenome (GOLD analysis project Ga0123353, IMG submission 92763) | Labiotermes labralis P3 segment gut microbial communities from Petit-Saut dam, French Guiana - Lab288 P3 | ecosystem: Host-associated > Arthropoda: Insects > Digestive system > Gut ... | reverse complement strand
TGAGCAGCACCGATGCCGAGCAGCGCCGCGCCGCGATGAGTTCCCTCATCGGCATCCTGCCACCTGAAGCGCAACTCGAAGCCGCCAGGCACGAACGCCTCATGCACAAGACAAGTTCCGGGGTAAGGGCATGAAGGTCCTTTTCGACTGCGATGCAATCATCGACATCTGGGGCAAAACCGAAGACTTCTTCGCCTCATATGCTTCCTTCGACACGGTTTTGAGCAGAAGGTTCTACCCCTGCATCACAGTAACCTCGCTTGTTTCGATCAGCTATGTTCTTGAAGCGCGGAAGTTTCTGGATCGCCAGGCTGCCAGGCAGGCGATCGGCGCGCTGCTGAAGATTTTCGAAGTGCTGGATGCAACGGCTTCCGATGCTGCTTTTGCGCTGGAAAGCGACATGGCAGACTTCGAAGATGCGCTCACCGCCTTTGCGGCCAAGCGCCATGAGGTGGACTTTATTGTTACGAGGAACAAGCGGGACTTTGCGAAATCGCCGGTGCCTGCGCTCACGCCCCAGGAATTTGTGGGCATCTATAAGCCCGACTGCCTCGAATACGAAATGGTTCCCCTCTAGGAAACGATCCGCCGTCCCCGAGAAACATGACTGTGTGAGCACCCTGACCTACGGGCCAGCCACGTGGATCCTTCGGAAAATGCTGCGCGTTTTCCTCTGGATGACATTAAGGGCGAGATTGCGGGTCGGAGCCCGCAATGACGGGGGACGGGTCCAGCCTTCGGCGGACCCGTTCCCGAAAGCGGATTCTAGCCGGAGAACTTGGGGAGGGTTTTCAGCAGCGCCCAGGCGCCCTGCTTGCCCTTCGGGTCATCGAGCATCGATTCGAAGGAAGCGAAAGCCCGCACCTCACGACCAAAGACGCGGCTGCGCTGGTCGAGAGGGATGTCGAGCCGATAGGCGCGCGAACAGGCCTTCGCTGCCTGCGCATCGGCAATCACAAGCAGACAGGGGTCCATGCCTTCCAAGACCGCATAGATCTCCTTTTCCGCAAGGGGCGGCAGCCCGTCGCGCCCGTCGCGCCCGTCGCAGGAGGCCTTCCCTTGCAGGGTAAAAAAAGTGCAGGCCGCCTTCCCGTACCCCAGCTTCGCAAACGAGCTCTGCAGCGCCGCCTTCGCAGCCCCGCCCAGCTCCGCGCTGCTCACGACGCACAGCATCGCTTCCCGGGCTCCGCTCAGATAATCCCCAAAAAGCTCCCAGGTCCCCTCGAGGACGCGCTCATACATGTTACTTTTTGAAGAAATTTTCACACCGCTCCTTGATGTTGGCCCTTGAAGCGTTTATAAACAATCATAATGATACTCATAATAGCAAATTGGCACGCCAAAACAGCAGGAAAGATAGGAAGGATTCCCATGTGTGTGAACGGAATTAATGCCGGCCAGTTCAAGTGGATGCTGGAGCAGATGGACGACCAGGTTGCGCTCAACCGGAGATGGACGCACAAGCTCTATCACAGCGCCGAAGATGCCGGGCTGGAAAAGACCGCGGCGGCTCTGAAAGAGATACAGGCCCACTTCGACGAAGTGCGCGCGCTGCTTGACTCTGCCCAAGACGCCTTCGACAAGGATTCTGCGCAGGCAAGCAACGTCACGGTCAGCCTGGTCTGAGCCATGAGCAACGAGCTCATGCGTTTTTCGGTAGCGATGCCGGAAGATTTGCTGGTCAAGTTCGACCAGCTCGTGGTGCGCCGTGGCCTTGCGAAGAACCGGAGTGAAGTGATCCGCGACTTGGTGCGCGACGCGCTGGTCGAGGAAGAATGCTCGACGCCGGGCATCGTGGTGATGGGCGTGCTCACCATCGTCTTCAACCACCACGCAAGCGACCTCCAAGACAAGCTTCATAGCATCCAGCACGATTTTTTCGACCACATCATCTGCGCGACGCATGTGCACCTTGACCAGCACACCTGTCTGGAGGCCATCGTCTTGCGCGGCGAGACCGGCCTGGTGCAAGACATCGCCAACCGCATTTTGGGCACCAAGGGCGTGAAAAACGGCAGCCTGACGCTCACGACGACCGGGCAGCATATTTGAGTTTTCAGGCGGGTTGTGGGCTGTGTGCGGGAAGTGGACTGCGCGTGGTGCGGACTGTAGCTGCGCGGGGCCCGAACTGCGTGTGGCGCGGTGTGTGGCGCGTGGTGCGGACTGCTTGAGCGGGTTGCGCTCAAGCGATAGATAACGAAAAGAGAACCGGGAACAGAATGGACGAAAAAGTTTTACTGGGGCATGGCAGCGGCGGCTCTATGATGAAAAGGATAATCGACGAAGTCTTCCTCGAGGCCTATGGCGACCAAGAATTCTTCCGCGGCGATGATTCCGCTATATTGCCTGCTCAGGGGGGCAAACTCGCCTTTTCGACCGACAGCTATGTGGTCACGCCGCTCTTTTTCCCCGGTGGCGACATCGGGAAGCTGGCGGTGTGCGGCACGGTCAACGATGTGGCGACAAGCGGTGCGCGGCCGCTCTACCTCAGCTGCGGCTTCATTTTGGAGGAGGGCTTTCCGATTGGCGAGCTGCGGCACATCTGCAAATCGATGGCGGCTTGTGCCCGGGAAGCGGGTGTTGTTATCGTGACGGGCGACACCAAGGTGGTCGGGCATGGTTCCGGCGACGGCGTTTTCATCAACACGAGCGGGATTGGCGTGCTGGAGGGGAGCGCTTTGTCGGGGGCTTTCTGTAAGCCGGGCGACAAGGTTTTGGTGAGCGGGACGCTGGGCGACCACGGGATTGCCATCATGAGCTGCCGTGAATCGCTGGGGTTCGAGGCTGACATACAAAGCGACGTTGCGCCGCTCAACCATCTGGTTGCCGAAGTGCTCACGGCTGCGCCGAACACGCGGTGCTTCCGCGACCCGACGCGCGGGGGCTTGGCTTCGACGCTCAACGAGTTTGCGGCGCAATCAGGGCAGGATATCCTGGTTCACGAGGAAGCGGTTCCGGTGAAGCAGGTTGTCCTGGGTGCCTGCGAGATGCTGGGTTACGACGTGTACCAGGTTGCCAACGAGGGCAAGATGGTCTGCGTGGTTCCTCCGGAAGAAGCGCAGGCGGCGCTTGCGGCGATGCAGGCGAATAGCTACGGGAAGGATGCCGCGATTATCGGCGAGGTTTTGGAGCGGCAGCCCGACCGCACACCGAAAGTGATGCTGCAAACCGTCTTTGGTTCGACACGGATTCTTGACATGCTGGTTGGCGAACAGCTTCCCCGCATCTGCTAGTTCTCTAACTATGTCATCCTGAGCGGAGGATGCCTGCACTTGGCATCCGTAGTCGAAGGACCCAGCCCCCGATTTTGGGATTTCAGTTGCTGGCACAACCAATAATCAACCTTTAACAACAATTGTTGTGCTGGCGCCCTGACCAGCGGCTCGGGGGCTGGGTCTTTCGACTCCGCTCACTGCGTTCGCTTCGCTCAAGATGACATGGTGGTGGCGTTTTGGGGACGGGTCTAGCCGTAGGCCAGACCCGTCCCCAAAGTCTTTCCCAGTCTTGTAAAAAGTTGCCGAATTCATAAAAATCCCAAATGACTCTTGCAAAAGAAGGAAGTCATGGTATCGTGCGGGCAGGCAGTTTTTGGAAGTTAAAAACGACGGGGCTTTTTGGACGAAAAGGAGTACTGTTATGTCTCATCCAGTCATCGAGGCAGATGAATGTATCGGTTGTGGTATTTGTGTCGACGCGTGTCCGCAGGAAGTAATTGAAGTTGTCGGCGGGATTGTTGAAGTGGTGAACGAGGACGCCTGCATCGCGTGTGGCGACTGTGTTGAAGAATGTCCTATGGGTGCTATTACCGAGGTTATCGAAGACTAACAACCATAATCGCTTGTCTGTAGCGTCCTGATTGCGGGAGTTTTTGCAGGCAACCGAGAAGGCAATACATCGGGGGACGGGTTCGACTGTGAGCAGAGGCTGACAGTCGAACCCGTCCTTTTGCACGTTGTTGCGGGTTTGACCTGCAATCTCGCCGTTTTATCCGCTGTCGCTCGCTTCGCTCAGGGTGACATAGGGGAGGCGCAACAGCCTGATTGTTGGTTGTGTCAGCGATCTCAGTCCCCAAGCCGGGGGCTAGGCCCTTCGACTACACGCTGCGCGCTCCGCTCAGGGTGACATAGGGAAGGCGCAACAGCTTGATTGTTGGTTGTGTCAGCGATCTCAGTCCCCAAACCGAGGGCTAGGCCCTTCGACTACGCGCTGCGCGCTCCGCTCAGGGTGACATGGGTGGGTGGGTTAAGTAACATATAAGCAACAAAAGAGAAAAACTATTGTTGAATTTATAAATAAACTTGACAGTACCACACTCAGATTTACAATACATCTAAACCACGAAGACGCGTTGAGGCGCGCCTTTTTAACGTAGCATCGAAAGCAGCGAGCAAAACAGGTAACTATTCCTAAAAGAAAGGAAGCACGATAATGGCAAAAATCATAGGTATCGACTTAGGCACCACCAATTCCGCAATGGCGGTCATGGAAGGCTCGGAGCCCGAAATCCTCGTCAACGCCGAGGGAGACCGCACAACGCCTTCAGTAGAGGGCTTTCGCAAGGACGGCGAGCGGGTCGTTGGCAAAGCTGCCAAGAACCAGGCAGTGACCAACCCCGAAAACACCGTTTCATCGGTCAAGCGCTTCATCGGCCGGCAATTCGAAGAAACCAGAGAGGAACAGAAAACCGTTGGCTTCAAAGTCAAGAAGGGCAAAGACGGGCGTGCCGTCGTCGATATCGAGGGCAAGGAATACACGCCCGAGGAAATTTCGGCAATGATCCTGCAAAAGCTCAAGACCGACGCCGAAAAGCAGCTTGGCGGCCCGATCACACAGGCGGTCATCACGGTTCCTGCATACTTCAACGATGCACAGCGCCAGGCCACAAAGGACGCGGGCAAGATTGCTGGCCTTGAAGTCCTGCGCATCATCAACGAGCCCACGGCGGCAGCGCTCGCATACGGCCTCGACAAAACCAACAAGGACCAGAAGATCCTCGTTTTCGACCTGGGCGGCGGCACCTTCGACGTGTCTATCCTCGAACTGGGCGACGGCGTCTTCGAAGTCTGCTCGACTGCGGGCGACAACCATCTGGGCGGCGACGACTGGGACCAGCGCGTTATCGACTGGCTGGCCGACAAGTTCAAGGCCGACACCGGCATCAATCTGCGCAGCGACAAGATGGCTCTGCAGCGCCTGAAGGAAGCTGCCGAAAAGGCCAAGATCGAACTTTCCTCAACCAGCCAGACCAACATCAACCTGCCCTTCATCACGGCAGACGCATCCGGCCCCAAGCACATGGACTACACACTCACGCGCGCAGAGTTCGAGCGCATCACCAAAGACCTGCTGGACCGCTGCAGGAAGCCTGTCGAGCAGGCCTTGAAAGATGCGGGCGTCAAGGCGAGCGACGTGCAGGAAGTTATCCTCGTCGGTGGCTCGACCCGCATGCCGGCAGTCCAAGACCTCGTGAAGAAGATGACGGGCAAAGACCCGAACATGTCGGTAAACCCCGACGAAGTGGTCGCGATGGGCGCTGCCGTTCAAGGCGGCGTGCTTTCGGGCGACGTTTCGGGAATCCTGCTGCTCGACGTGACCCCGCTTTCGCTGGGCGTTGAAACCATGGGCGGCATCATGACCAGGATGATCGAGCGCAACACCACCATCCCCACGCGCAAGACAGAAATCTATTCGACTGCGGCCGACAACCAGACCTCCGTTGAAGTCCATGTCCTGCAGGGCGAGCGCGAAATGGCCTTGGGCAACAAGACCCTCGGCAAGTTCCAGCTGCACGGCATCCCGCCGGCACGGCGTGGCGTTCCACAAATCGAAGTGACCTTCGACATCGACGCAAACGGCATCGTGAACGTTTCCGCGAAGGATCTGGGCACCGGCAAGCAGCAACAGATTACCATTTCCGGTTCGACTGCGCTTTCCGACAAGGAAGTCGACCGCATGGTCAGAGATGCGGAAACGCATGCCGAAGAAGACGCACGCCGCCGCGAGGAAGTAGAGGTTCGCAACAACACCGAATCGCTGGTCATTGCGACAGAGCAGACCCTTAAAGACCTGGGCAACAAGGTTCCCGAGGAATCGAAGACCATGGTCGAAGAAGCGGTTTCCGAAGCCAGGTCTGCGCTCGCGGGCGACAATGTGGACAGGGTGAAAGATGCGATGGAAAAACTGCAGGCAGCCGGTTACAAGCTGGCCGAAATCGCCTATTCGACCGAAGGCCCCGACGCGGGCAGCGTGTCGAACAGCGGCTCTGACAGCGACACTATCGAAGCCGACTACGAAGTCATAGAAGACGACAAAGAAGGGAAATAGCCATGGCTCGGTCTGGAAAGGACAAAGCCCCGGCAGCCGAAAACATAAAGGAAGGAATCGCTGCGAGCGAGGATGCCCTTGATGCCCAAAAGGCCCCAACAGCGCAGGAACGTGCGGGGGAGGCAATGAGTGACGAAGCTGCGGCCGAGGCCATAATCGAGGCTGCAGCGGAAGTGATCGACGCGGCTCAAATCCTTGCGGGCCTTCAAGCAGAGTTGCAGGAATGGAAGGATAAATACCTGCGCCTCCATGCCGATTGGGACACGTATCGCCGCCGCACGAATGAGCAGCGGGCCAGCGAAAAAGCCAGTGCGACCGAGAAGCTGGTGGAGCATCTTCTTCCGGTGATCGACGACTTTGAACGCACCATCGCCTATGCCGAAAAGAACGGGGAAGCCGGTTTGCTCGGCGGCGTTTCGGCGGTCCATGCGAAGTTGATAGCCGCCTTGGAAAAGGAAGGCGTGGAGATTTTGAACCCGAAAGGCGATGCCTTCCATGCGCTGGAATGCCAGGCGGTCACTACCTGCGACAACAAGGATGTGCCTGAAGAAACGGTTGCTGAAGTATTCCAAAGGGGATACAAAATGGGCAAGAAAGTACTGCGGCCGGCGATGGTGAGCGTAACCGTTGGTGGCCCGAAACGTGTTGTTCTGCAAGAAGAAACCGATTGAGAAAACTGCCGACAGAGCTGAAAAAACAGCAGCAGTTTTCGTAAGGATAAAACAAAAGAAAACAAGGAAAGCGAGGTGGGACGCATGGCATCGACACCGGATTATTACAAGACGCTTGGCGTTCCACGCAACGCAAATGCGGACGAAATCAAGAAGGCCTTTCGCAAGCTTGCGCGCAAGCATCATCCCGATGCCGGCGGCGAGGAAGCGAAGTTCAAGGAGCTGAACGAGGCTTACGAAGTGCTCTCCGACGAAAAGAAACGCGGCCTGTATGACCAATATGGCAGCACAAGAACAAACCAGATTCCCCGCGGCTGGCCTGCTGCCGAAGGCAATCCTTTTGGGGCAGGCGGCTTTGGAAGCTGGGCGGAAATCCTTGAAAGCCTGCGCAAGGGCGAAGGCATTTTCGGAGCTGATACGAACTTCGATTTCGGGGGCTTCGGTGGGCGCGGCGTGCACCAGCAGGCGCGCGTGCAGCGGGGTCAAGACATGAACGTGAACCTGCAGATCAGCTTTGACGAAGCCTTCCGCGGCACCGAGAAAAAGGTGAGTGTGAGGGTGCCCGGCAAGTCTGAAAAGGACACCTTGACCGTGAAGGTTCCACCCGGTGCTGTCGATGGCGGACGCCTGCGTTTCAAGGGCAAGGGAGGCCTGGGAAGTAACGGCGGCCAGGCCGGCGACCTTCTGATAAACACCAGAATAGAGCCGCATGAAATCTATTCCCGCAAAGGCTCAGACGTACTGATGGATCTGCCGGTTTCACTCGATGAAGCGGCTTTAGGAGCATCGATTGTCGTGCCTGCTCCCGATGGTTCGAAGGTGCGTGTGAAGATTCCTGCGGGGACACAGAACGAAACAGTTCTCACCGTTAAAGGCAAGGGTGCACCGCTGCTCAAGGATACAAAATCCGGCAGTGGAGACCTGAGTATAAAGGTCAAAATTGTAGTGCCTACCAAGCTCAACGCCGAACAGAAAAAGGCTTTGGAAGACTTTCAGGCAGCCACAAAAGAGAGCCCACGCACATGGTAAAAGGAGTGCGCAATGACTGACAGGAACCGACCGCTCTATATGATAAGCGTCGCCGCAGAACTGGCGGGGGTGCATCCGCAGACCCTGCGCATCTATGAGCAAAAAGGCCTCCTCACCCCTAAACGCACGAGCGGAAACACACGCATGTATTCTCAGGCCGACATCGAGCGGCTGGAGTTGATAAACGAACTGACGAGTGAGGGCATCAACCTTGCCGGAGTGATTCGCATCCTCGATCTGCAAGGCCGGCTGGAAGAACGCGACACCGAACTTGACGATTTACACAAGCGTGTCCGGCGTCTGGCGGACCGCGTCCACGAACTCGAAACCCGCGAAAGCGTGACTGCCTTGGTGCGGGTCGGAGCGCCGGGAACGCTTCTTCACCTGCCCTCGCATATACCTTCACACCTGTCTTCGTAGGGGAAGAAAACTGTCTTCCCCCAGCTAAAAGGAGTACTCTCATGAGACTAGACAAATTGGCCCTCACTGCACAGGAAGCGATTCAGCAGGCGGTCTTCTATGCCGCAGAAATCGAGGCATCCTCAGTCGAGCCGATACATCTGCTGAAGGCATTGCTGACCGCGGCAGAGAACAATCTGAGCGCAATTATCAAGCGCATCGGAAGCGACCCGGCGCGGCTTTTGGCCAACGTTGAAGCCGAACTGAAGAAGAACGCAAAGGTGCACGGCCAGTTCGCCGCACAGCCCGGTCAGGCCTTCATGAAGACCATCGACAACGCAGTGAAAATCGCGGAGAAACTGGGCGACAGCTATGCCACGAGCGAGCATCTGCTCATAGCGCTTTCAGAAGACAAGGGCTCGGCAGGCAGGGTGCTTTCCTTAGCAAACATCACCAGGAAAAACATCGAGGCAGCCTATGAGGAACTGCGCGGCACCACCCGCGTGACCGACGCAAGCTCGAAGGTTCAGTTCGAGGCGCTGGGCCAATATGGCCAGAATCTCACGCAGATGGCCCGCGACGGAAAGCTCGATCCGGTCATCGGCCGTTCCGAGGAAATCCGCCGCACCATCCAGGTGTTATCACGGCGCACGAAGAACAATCCGGTGCTCATTGGGGAACCGGGAACCGGCAAGACGGCTATCGTTGAAGGGCTTGCCCAGCGCATTGTTGCGGGCGACGTGCCCACCTCCTTGAAAGACCGCGACATCGTTGCGCTTGACCTGGCATCTATGGTTGCCGGCGCGAAATACCGCGGTGAATTCGAGGACCGACTCAAGGCGGTTTTGCGGGAAGTGAAGGACGCAGCAGGGCAGATCCTGCTCTTTATCGACGAGCTTCACACCATTGTCGGTGCCGGTTCCACGGGCGATAGTTCCATGGATGCGGGCAACATGCTCAAGCCAGCGCTCGCGCGCGGCGAACTGCACGCAATCGGTGCAACTACGCTCGACGAATACCGCAAATACATCGAGAAGGATGCGGCGCTCGAGCGGCGCTTCCAAACCGTTTTGGTTGGCGAGCCCAGCGTTGAAGACACCATTGCCATCCTTCGGGGGCTCAAGGAAAAATACGAGATCCATCACGGCGTGCGCATCACCGACACGGCGATTGTCACCGCGGCAGAACTCTCGAACCGCTACATCACCGACCGCTTCCTGCCCGACAAGGCAATCGACCTTATGGACGAGGCAGCGAGCAAGTTGCGCATCGAAATCGACAGCATGCCGGCCGAAATCGACGCAGCAGAACGCAAGCTTACGCAGATGCAAATCGAGGAGCAAGCGCTTATGAAAGAGGACGACGACCTGAGCAAGGAACGCCTCGAAGCGCTGCGTTTGGAAATCGCGCTTGCCCGGGAAAGCCTGGATGCGCAGAAGGCAGAATGGCAAAACGAAAAGGACGTTATAGTCAACGTGCAGCGCCTGAAGGCAGAACTCGATGCAGCCCAGCTCGAGGAGGAACGCGCGACACGCGAGGGCGACCTTTCGAAGGCTTCCGAGTTGCGCTATGCGCGTATCCCGGAACTGAACGCGCAGCTGCGAGCGGCCGAAGATCTGCTCAACGAAAGGCAGCAAAGTGGGGCGCTTCTGAAAGAGGAAGTGACCGCCGATGAGATAGCCGAAGTGGTTTCATCCTGGACGGGAATTCCGGTTTCCAAGATGATGCAAGGCGAGATGGCGAAGCTGGCAAACCTCGAGGAACGCATACGCCAGCGGGTGGTTGGCCAGGACGAGGCGGTCTCGCTTGTTGCGGGCGCAATCCGGCGCAGCCGCGCGGGCCTGAGCGACCCCAACCGGCCAATCGGCAGCTTCCTGTTCCTTGGGCCGACCGGCGTGGGAAAGACCGAGCTTGCCAAGGCGCTTGCAGAATGTCTTTTCGACAGCGAGAAGGCCATGATCCGCGTCGACATGAGCGAGTACATGGAAAAGTTTTCGGTGCAGCGACTGATTGGCGCGCCTCCCGGATACGTCGGTTACGACGAGGGCGGCCAGCTCACCGAAGCCGTGCGCCGCAAGCCCTATTCCAT
>Ga0123353_10017614_pt1 | contig 10513 bp, 8 predicted proteins | sample TergutLab28metaG_3_FD_92763 | JGI IMG/M metagenome (GOLD analysis project Ga0123353, IMG submission 92763) | Labiotermes labralis P3 segment gut microbial communities from Petit-Saut dam, French Guiana - Lab288 P3 | ecosystem: Host-associated > Arthropoda: Insects > Digestive system > Gut ... | reverse complement strand
GCGATGGCGCAGGGGGTGTTTGTGCATGGCGTGACGTTGCCGGGGAGTTATTGGGATGACGCTGGGACGGTTGAGGCGTATTTGCGGATTCACGGCGAGGTGAAGCGTCTGGCGGAGGCGGGTAGGCGCGGGGGGGAGTTGTATGACCCTGACATGGACAGGCACGGGGCGGACGCGAAGACGTTTTTCTGCGTGGGCGAATGGGCGAGGGTCGCGGATGACGTGGTCGGGGTCAACAGTGTGGTGTACGGTCACCCGACGGAGGTGCTGGCAGGGAGTAGGCTGACGGGTTGCGTGGTGGCTGGCGGTTGCGTGGGGGGTGTGCTGGATGGGGCGGTCTGCGTGAGGCCGGGGGAGGAGGGTATTGCCCGTGCGCTGGAGGCGATGGGCTGGGCGGCGGATAAGGCGGGGGCGATGCTTTTAGGGGTGCGCGGATCGGAGCGGACGTTCTGGCGGTTGTGGGATGGGGAGCGGTCGGCTATCGGTATCCATTATTCGCTGGCGCGGCCGGAGAACGCGCGTTATGCGGGTCATGCGCGGGTGCTGGCGGCGGCAGGTGTGCCTGTGCCGAGGGTGCTGGCGGATGTAGCAGCATTGCAGTGTCTTGTGCTGGAGGATTGCGGAGGCGATTCGTTGCAACAGCGCATGGAGCGGAAAAATGCGGAGGCCAAGGCGGAAGGCTGGTATCGGCGTGTGGTTGATGCGTTGGTGCGTCTGCACCGTGAGGGGACTGCGGAGGTGGTGCGGTGCGGTGTGGGGCTTGAGCCGTGTTTTGATGCGGCGTTGTATGCGTGGGAGCGGGGGTTGTTCGGGGAGCATCTGCTGAAGGCGTGGTACGGGTTCGAGGGTTTGCCCGAGGACGTGGAGGCGGAGTTGAAGGCGGTGGCGGGGCGGCTCTTGGGGGCGCGGCAGGTGGTGGTGCACCGCGATTTCCAGTCGAGCAATGTGCTGTTCCGTGGGGAACAACCGGTGTTCATTGATTTTCAGGGGATGCGGTTTGGTGCGGGGGCGTATGATTTGGCCTCGCTTCTGTATGACCCTTATGTTACATTGGATGAACCCTTGCGTAACCGCTTGGCGGAATATTACGGGGCGTGCTTCCCTGATGGCGCGGATGCGGTGGCGCTGTTGCGCGAGGGGGCGGTGCAGCGGCTGGTGCAGGCCTTGGGTGCGTTCGGGCGGCTGGCGGGGGTGGGGCAGCCGGCGTTTGAGCGGCACATCCCGCGGGCCTTGTCGAACGTGCTGGAGGTTGCGGATGCGCTGGGGCTCGATGCGCTGGGCGGTTTGGCGGAGGAGTTGATCGCGCGGGAGAAGGTGAGGGGGTCAAGATGATTATGTCGAGGATAGCGGATTGCCGGACGGTGGCGTTTTCGCCGTCGGCGAAGATGCGACTGGTGATGGCGGAGGTAACGGACTCGGCGCGTGAGCTGGAGCGGAGCCATCTGTGCGGGCCGACGGCGGGGCTGATTCAGGCGGAGGCGCTGGCCGGGGTGGCGTTGCTGGGCGTGGATTTGCAGGCGGCGGATGAGACGGTAACGTTCCGCATGAAGGTCTCGGGGCCGCTGGGGGGGCTGCTGGTCGAGGCCTCGGGCGACGGGGGCCTGCGCGGGTACACGCAGGTTAAGGTGATGAATGAGCTGGATGAGGCGGAGGAGCTGGACACGTCGGCCGCGCTGGGCGAGCTTGCGGAGGTGCAGGTCATCCGCTCGCGGCCGGGCAAGATGCTCAACCAGGCGGCGTTTGAGGTGCGGCCGGCGTCGGTGTCGCAAGCGTTGGAGCTGTTCTATGAGCAGTCGCTCCAGCGGCGGGCGTGGATGCAGACGAGTGCGCTGGGGTATGGGGCGTTCATCGAGGGTGCGCGGGGCCTGATGGTGGAGTGCCTGCCGGATGGCGATGCGGCGTTGTTCGAGCGCATCGGGGCGTCGTTCGAGGACAACACGGTGCTGGACTGCCTTGAGGCGTCGGCCTCGTTCCAGACCCTGTGCGAGACGCTGGGGCTGGCGGGCTGTGTGTTTGAGGAGGCGCGGCCGCTGGCGTTCGTGTGCCGTTGCTCGGTGGAGCGCGTGGAGGGGATGCTGGCGTTGCTGGGCGAGGCGGACATCCGCGCGCTGCAGGCGAAAGCCGAGCCGGTGCAGGTGTTCTGCCATCTGTGCGGGAAGGGGTACAGCGTGAGGCCGGAGCGGCTCGGCGGTATGCGGCCGGAGCATTAGTCGTCTCTAACGAATCGTTCATGGTGAACAAGGGCAGACGGGTGCGGTGGACGCACAGGGAGTGATGAAGATGAGAGAGGTTTCTTCTAAGCGGTTTCGGGGTTTGACGTGGCTGGCGCTGGTTGTGGCGGCGGTGGCGGCGGTGGCGCTGTATGCGTTTGCGCTGTGGTTCGGGAACCTGAATCAGGATGAGGGGTGGTATCTCTATGCGGCGAGGTGCGTGGCGGGGGGCGCGAGGCCGTACCGCGATTTCTTCTTTACGCAGGGGCCGGTGCTGCCGTATGTGTATGGGGCGCTGTCGGGGGTGTGGTCGCCGCAGGGTGTGCTGGGGGGACGCGCGCTGACGCTGGTGTTCGGGCTGGGGGGGTGCGTGATGGCGGCGCTGCTGGCGCGGCGGGCCGTGCCGAGGGAGCGTTCGCTGGAGGCGGCGGTGCTGGCGTTTGCGCTGCTGGCCTGCAACCTCTACCATGCCTACTTCACGACCATCCCGAAGTCGTATGGCCTGGCCTCGTTCCTTGTGATGTCGGGTTTCTTGTTGTTGTCGTTGTGCGTGCCGCGCGAGCCGAAGACGCGCTCGATGCGGACGGCGATGTGGGCGTTGCCGGCGGGCCTGGTCATTGCGTTTGCGGCCGGGACGCGGCTGTCGCTCGGGGTGCTGCTGCCGGTAACGGTGCTGGGTCTGCTGGTGTCGTTCCGTCGGACGGGCGCGGCGTTTTTCCTGTTCGCGCTGGGCGGCGCGCTGGGGTTGCTGCTGGTGTTCGGCCCGTCGCTGGCGGGGGCGAGGGAGCAGTTCGTGTTCGCGCAGACGTTCCATGCGGCGCGGCGGGGCGGCGGGCAGGATCTGTTCCTGGTGGCGGGGTCGGTGTCGCGGTCGGTGCGGGCGTATCTGCCGATGGCGCTGATGGCGGTCGCGCTGGTGCTGTCGCCGTTGTTGGGACGGCGCTCGGGCGGTTCGTCCGGGGGGCGGTGGGCGTGGCTGTGGGTGGCCGGGTTTGTGTGCGTGTTCGTGGTCCATTTGTTGGGGCCGTTCCCGTATGACGATTATCAGGTGCCGGCGATGGGCCTGCTGGCGGCCGCGCTGGCGGCGTGGACGGTGCGGAGTGCGCTGGGGACGGTCGCGCATGACGCGCTGTGCCTGTTCTGGGTGGCGGTAACGCTGGTTGCGTCGTTCGGGTCGCCGTTGCCGCAGGAGTGGTTGCTCGCGCGGCAAGACCGTTTCTGGGCCGTGAAGAAGCCGCAGTCGGATCTGGCGTTGCTGCGGCAGGTGGGGCGTGATGTCCGCGCGTTGTCGGGCGAGACGGAGCACACGCTGCTGACGCAAGACGTGTACGTGGCCATTGAGGCGGGCATGAGCGTCCCGGGGGGGTTGGAGATGGGGCCGTTCTCGTACTTCCCGGGGCTGTCGGATGAGGACGCGGCGATGTTCAAGGTGCTGAACAGGCGCGGGCTGCTGGCGCTGATTGAACGCGCCCCGTGCGAGGTCGCGGCGGTGAGCGGTTATGGCTTTGCCATCCGCGCGCCGGTCATGGACGAAGTGCCGGATGAGGAGGCGCAACAGTTCTGGTCCGCGCTGACCCGCAACTACGACCTTGTGGAGGTCGTTACGGACTTCGGCCAGCACAGCACCACGCTCCAGTTGTTCAAACGCCGTCCCGGCGCCGGGATGTTCGAGCCCGTCGAGCCGCCGCCTGTCGCCCCTCCAGGCGAACCCCCGCCCGCCGGCCCGGAGGCTGAGCCCGCGGCGGCAGTTGAGGCACCCCCTGTGGAGGAAGCGCCAGCGCCTGTGGTTGAGGTGCAGGTATTAGAGGTTGTTGCGCCATGATATTTTTTAGACAGGATTAACAGGATTGACAGGATTTCGTATCTTCTGAAAAACGTTGTGTCTCTGCGTCTTTGCGAGAGAAAAAAAATGAGAGTCAAACATGGGATTGGATGAAAACTTCGGGAAACGCCAGATGGCCGCGCTGACCATCGCGGGGAGCGACAGCGGTGGCAACGCTGGGATTCAGGCGGACTTGCGGACGTTCCACAAATTCGGTGTCCACGGGTGTACGGTCATCACGGCGCTCACGGCGCAGAACCCGTTTGAGGTGCGGTCGGTGGTGGTGCCGGAGGCGGCGTTCGTGGGCGACCAGCTGGACATGGTGCTGGGGACGTATGCCGTCTATGCGCTGAAGACCGGGATGCTCGCCACGCGCGAGGTTATCGAGGTTGTGGCGGACAGGCTGGTGTGCCATGGCCGTGTCGCAAAGGTCGTTGACCCTGTGATGGTCGCGACGAGCGGTGCGAAACTTTTAGAGGATGAGGCCGTCGAGGTGTTGAAGAAAAATCTCTTGCCGCTTGCGACGCTCATCACGCCGAACCTGCCCGAGGCGGAGGCTTTGCTGGGGCGCACCCTTGCGACGCGCGACGCGCAGGCCGAGGCTGCGCAAGCGTTGGCGGACCGGTTCGGGTGCGCGGTGCTGGTTAAGGGCGGGCATGGGGTAGGGGGGCGTGCCGAGGATGCGCTGTACGATGGCGCGCGCGCGGTGATGTTGTCGAGCCCGCGCGTTGACGGTCCGCTGACGACACACGGCACGGGCTGTTCGCTGAGTGCGGCTATCGTCGCCTCGCTCGCGTGTGGCAGGACGCTCATCGAGGCCGTCGTTGAGGCCAAGGCCTACGTCTATGCCGCCATCCGCTCCGCTGCCCACGTCGGCGAAGCGGTCGCTGTGCTGGGCGTGCCCGGGGCGTTGCCGACGGATGAGATCAGGGTTGAGATGAGGGGTGAGGGGTGAGGGGTGAGGGTGCTGGCGTTGTTAGAGCAGCGCCAGCGCAAGGCTTCCGGCGATGAGGCAATAGACGCCGAACCACCAGAACTGGCCCCCGCGCAGGATGCGCACCAGCCAGGAGAGGGCGGCGTAGCCGATGATGCCCGCGACAGCGGCGCCGAGCACCAGCAGCCCCAGCGAGACCTGCGCTTGCGCCATGTCGGGCGCGGGGCTGGAATGCAGGGCCTCTTTCAATGTTGCCCCGGCAATGAGCGGCAGGCTCATCAGGAACGAGAACTCCGCGGCCTTCTCTGGCGCGACTCCTGTCATCCGCGCCGCCGAGATGGTCATGCCCGAACGGCTCACCCCGGGCAGGATCGCGAGGGCCTGGGCCACGCCGGTTGCGATTGCGCGGGGCAGCGTAACCTCCCCGACCTTCCCGGAAACCCACCGCACCGCACACAATACGACACCCGTGAATATCAGCGCGGCTCCGACAAAGCGCGTGCTCTCGAAAGTCTCGTCAATCGCCTTGCGGAAAAGAAAATAGAACACGATGGCCGGGATTGCCGAGGCCGCGAGGTTGATGGCCATCCGCCAGCTTTCCTTGTCCCGCGCGAACACGCCCTTGACCAAGCCGATGATGGCCTTGCGGTAGAACACCATCACGGAGAGCATGGTGCCGACGTGCAGCGCGACCTCCAGGCGCGTCCCGGGCGACTCCAGCCCCAGCAGGTGCTTGCCCAGCACAAGGTGCCCGGAACTGCTCACGGGCAGGAACTCCGTAACACCCTGCAAGACGGAAAGAATCAGAACGCGGATCGCATCACTCATAAAGACATACCTTTGGGCTGAAACGCAAGGTGCGGATTATGACGGAAACCCGTCGGGAAAGCAAGCGGGTAGTGGGGCGTGGTTGGCGATTCATTGCTCGGCACGACATGAAAAAGCGGCGATGACTCGCCGCTTCCCATCGGGTGTTTTGCCTGATGCGGCTCCGTTAGGCAAGCGCGGTGCGCGCTTGCGTGATGAATCCCTTGAACCCCTCGGGGTCATGGATTGCGATCTCGGAGAGCATCTTGCGGTTCACCTCAACGCCGGCCTTGGTCAGCCCCTCGATGAAGCGGCTGTAGGTCATCCCCTCGGCACGGACGGCCAGGTTGATGCGCGTGATCCACAGTCTGCGGAACTCGCGTTTGCGGACCTTGCGGTGTTCGGTTGCGAGCCGCTGGGCGCGGTCAACCGCCTCCGTCGCCAGACGGAACTGTTTGCTGCGTGCGCCGCGAAACCCTTTTGCAAGTTCCAGGCGGCGGCGGCGGCGTTCGCGCGACGCCGGTGCGTTTGTGGCACGTGACATAGCTTAATCCCCTTTCGTTAAACTTGCAGCATCCGGGCTGCGGTCTTGGTGAACGAGTTGTCTGCGAGCGTGAGTCCACGGAGATTACGCTTGCGCCCGCGCGGCTTGTAGCCGTTCAGGTGGGACTTGCCCGCCTGTGAGCGCATCACTTTTCCCGTGGCCGACATTTTAATGCGCTTGGAGGCGCTTTTCTTCGTCTTCATTTTAGGCATAACATGATCCTTCTGTTGTGAAGCCTGAACCCGCAGGGCAGTCAGCCATGAAAGCCCGTACAGGAACACATCGCCCTTTTCAGGGCAAGAGATGAAAGGATACCAAAACCCCGGGGCGCTGTCCATAGCGTTTTTTCATTCAACGCGAAAACCCGGGAGGAGGGGTTAGGCCTGTGCCAGCCCGACGTGGCGGAGGAGGGGGTGGATGGAGGGGGGGCGGTGGCGGAAACGGCGGAAGGCGTCCATGGGGTCAACGGAGCCGCCGAGGGCGAGGAGGGTGTCGCGGAAACGCCGGCCGGTCGCGCGGACGGCGCCTTCGTTGCCCAGCCCGGCCTCCTCGAACGCGGCGAAGGCGTCGGCGGACATGACCTCGGACCATTTGTAGCTGTAATACCCTGCGGCGTAGCCCCCGCCGAAGATGTGGCTGAAGGAGCAGAGGGAGCGGTCCTCGGCGAGCATCGGCACGGGCGAGTAGCGTTGGGCGCAGTCGCGCTTCACGGTGTCGGCGTCGGGCCATTCGGGGCGCGGGTAACGCGCGTAGAGGTTGATGTCTGTGGCGGCGAAAAAGACTTGGCGCAGGAGCGTGGTGGCGGAGCGGAAGTTCTTGGCCGCGAGGATGCGGTCGAAGAACGCGTCGGGGATGGGGGCGCCGGTCTCGATGTGGCGGGTCATGCCGTTGAGCGTGGCGCGGTCGTAGCACCAGTTCTCCATGAACTGGCTGGCGATCTCGATGGCGTCCCACTCGATGCCGTTGAGGCCCGAGGCCTCGGGGTCGTTGACCGTCGTGAGGATATGTTGCAGGACATGACCGAACTCGTGGAAGAGCGTCCGCACCTCGTCGAAGCGCATGAGCGGCGGCGTGTCGCCGACAGGGACGGTCTGGTTGCAGGACATGAGCGCGAGGGGGCGCTGGAGGGTGCCGTCGGCGTTGAGGCGGCGCGTCTTGAAGGCGTTCATCCATGCGCCGCCGCTCTTGGTCGAGGGGCGGCTGTAGGGGTCGCTGTAAATCCCTGCGAGCAGGATGCCGTCCGCATCCAGCACCTGGTAGAACGTTACGTCAGGGTGCCATACGGGCGCGACGCCGTCGGCCGGGACCACACGGATGCCGAACAGGCGCTGAACCAGGCTGAAGAGGCCTTCCAGCACGTTGGGGTAGGGGAGGTACGCGCTCAGCTCCTCTTCGCTGTAGTCCGACTGTTTCTCGCGCTGGCGCTCGGCCCAGAATGCGATGTCCCACGGTTGCAGCGCGTCGCCGCCGAAGCCGTTGGCGCGCGCGAACGCGGTCAGCGCGGCCATCTCTTGCTGCCCCGCGCCGTGCGCGGCATTTGCGAGCTGGGCGATGAGGTCATCAACGGCGGCGACGGTCTTGGCGGTCTTGGCGGAGAGGCTCAAATCAGCGTAGGTGGGGTAGCCGAGCAGGCCCGCCATCTCGCGTTTCAGCGTCATCATGCGTTCGAGGAGCGGGGCGTTGTCGAGGCTGCCCGACGAGGCGCGTGTAACGAACGCGCGGTGGAGCGTCTCGCGCGCCGGGCGGTTGGTGCTGTGCATCATGAACGGGACATAGACGGCCGCATCGAGCGTGATGCGCCACGGGCCTTGCTGGGGGTCGTAGTCGGTGCGGTTCTCGACGGCCGCGGCCTGTTGTGCGGCAACGGCCAGGAGCGCGTCCGAGAGGCCGCCGGCCGCCTCGCGCGTTTCGAGCGTGAGCGAGAAGGCCTTGGTCGCGTCGAGCAGGTTGTTGCGGAACGCGGTCGAGAGCTGGGCGAGCTCGGTTTGGATGGCGTTGAACCGGGCCTGCTGTTCATCGGGCAGGCCGACGCCCGCGTGTTCCGCCTCTTGGATGGCCTTGGCCAGGATGCGGCGTTGCGTGTCCGTCAGGCAGGGTGCGGCGGTGTCGGCATCACGGAGCGCGCGGAACCCGTTGTAGAAGATTTTGCTCTGGCCGACGCGGAGCGAGAACGCGACGATTCCGGGCTGGATGGACTCCTGCGCCTCGCGCCAGGCCTCGTTGTTGACGACGGACAACAGATGATTGAGCAAGCCCCATGCGTCGTGGAGCGGATGGCAGGCCTCATCGAGCGCGGTCATCAGGCCTGGCCACGACGGCGCAACGCTTTTCTCCAGCGCCTCGATGGCGGCGTGCGCTTCGGGGAGCAGCTGCCGGAACGCGGCCTTCGCATGCTCGGGCGTCATCTGGTCGAATGCGGGATAGTAGGGGATGTCAACGAATGGGTTTTTCATGGGGGGTATTGTGGCATAATGAGGGCCGCGTGTCGAGGGGAAGTAGAAGGTAAAAGGCAGGCGAACCATCCGAAGCACGTTCGCTGATTCGCCTTTCACGTCCGTTTGGACAATCCGCTCCCATCCCCTCTCGGCGGTTCGCCGAGCGGGGATGGAAATGGTGGAGGCGGGGAGAGTTGAACTCCCGTCCGAAACAGCTTCCATCCGGCATCTACGCGCGTGTCCTGCCATTCAGTCTCGTCATCAGGATGCCGGCGGGCAGGCTCACCTGATGACCAGTGTCCACGATTCGTCAAGCACGGGCGTCCGGTCACACGACCCCCGGCAGGACCTGCTAGTCGTCGCTTCCCCGCTCAGCAGACATCGGCGGTTCAACGTCGGGCCTGTTTAGGCCGCGAGTGCGAAGTTTTGGTTCGCAGTTAGGTTTTTTCCTGTTTTTTTACGAGGCCAACAGGAGTCCTCGGCGCGCCACCCAATTTCCACGTGCCCCGTCGAAACCGGTCGCCCCCTTAAAAAAGAGTGTGTGTATTATCCCAGAGGCAGGGTGAGAAGTAAAGGATAAACATCAAGCCATCGTGATTTTCATTCGCCGGGTGCGCGGTCTCTCGCAAACTATCTATTGCATAATGGCCGTGGAGCGGGCATAATGTGCGCCCTGTTTTTTTAACACCCAAGGAGTTTAAGCCGTATGCGCACAAAGATTGTTGCCGGGAACTGGAAGATGAACAAGACGGCGTCGGAGACGGCGGCGTTGGTTGAGGGCATCAAGACGCTCACCGCAGGGGCGGCGGATGTCGAGGTTGTGGTCTGCCCGCCGTTCACCAGCCTGAAAGAGGCCGCCGCCGCGTGCGCGGGGTCGCACGTCAGGCTCGGTGCGCAGAATGTCCACTGGGAGGCCTCGGGCGCGTACACGGGCGAGGTCTCGGCCGCGATGCTAAAAGACCTCGGCGTAACCCATGTCATTATCGGCCACAGTGAGCGCCGCCAGTTTTTCGGCGAGACGGACGAGACCGTGAACAAGCGCACGCAGGCCGCGCTCGCGGCCGGGCTGGTCCCGCTCGTCTGCGTCGGCGAGACGTTGGAGGAGCGCGATGCCGGGAAGATGGACGAGGTCGTTATCTGCCAAATCAAGGCCGGGCTCGACGGGCTGGACATCAGCAAGGTCGTGATCGCCTACGAGCCTGTGTGGGCCATCGGCACGGGCCGCACCGCAACCCCTGCTCAGGCGCAGGAGGTCCACGCGCTCATCCGCCGCACCCTCGCTGAGATCGCGAGCGGCGACATCGCCAACAGCGTCCGCATCCAATACGGCGGCAGCATGAAGCCCGAGAACGCGAGCGAGCTGATGGCCCAGCCGGACATTGACGGCGGCCTCATCGGCGGCGCGGCATTGAAGGCGGATTCGTTCGCCGCGATCGTTACGGCGGGCGCCTAACACGGCATCCTCCCTAGTGGTTAGTGGATAGTGGGTAGTGGTTAGTTGGGCCACACCTGCGTCCCCTTTGTCCCCTGCGTCCCCTGAAGATAAAAAATCTGTATTGACAGCGGCGGGAAAATATACAATGCTATAATCCTAATAATTTGAGGTGTCTTTTCACTTCAGAGAACAAGAGGAGATTAAGATGAAAAAGTTGTTGGTGGTGTGTGCGGTTTGCGCGTTATCTTTTTATGCGTCGGCGATACAGGTGGCGGGGACGCTGCTGGTTGACCTGGCGGCGACGGATGTGGCGTCGGTGGGGGTCG
>Ga0123353_10017613_pt1 | contig 10513 bp, 9 predicted proteins | sample TergutLab28metaG_3_FD_92763 | JGI IMG/M metagenome (GOLD analysis project Ga0123353, IMG submission 92763) | Labiotermes labralis P3 segment gut microbial communities from Petit-Saut dam, French Guiana - Lab288 P3 | ecosystem: Host-associated > Arthropoda: Insects > Digestive system > Gut ... | reverse complement strand
GTATTCTCGAAGCGCCCGCCTTGGTCGATGGTCACCTGGAAGGGAATGTTGTAGCCCTCGGGGGGCAGGATGCCGAATTCCCACACCAGTTGCTGGCGGCCGCCCACGGTGGTGATGGTCAGGTTCCCGTCGTAAGGGCAGGAGCCGGGCACATAGGTGACCCCCACGGGGAGCAGGTCAACGACGCGCACGACGGTGGAAAGGGTGCGGTAGGGCATGTTGCCTGTGGAGAAAACAATATTGTTGTTGATATTGCTGTTGTTCACGCGGGTAAAGGTTACATCAAGGCGCGGGCCGAGCCCGTCTCCAAAGTCAATGGGGTATAGCAGGCCGTCGGGCAGGTAGGGCTTGCCCGCCGGCGGTGGAGCCGTGGCGCTGTAGTCGTTCTGCGGTGGCCCGGCAGGCAGGGAGGGGATTGTGAAACGGGTGTTGGGCAACTGGCCGCCGGGAGACTGTACCAAATCGCTGCGGTTGATGGAAAACAACACTTCGTCTCCCAGCACGTTTTTCGCATGAATGGTAATAATATAGTCTGATGGAACGCCGCCGTTCCATACGCCAACGGCCAAGTCGAGTTTGTAGCCCGCGTCAAGCCTCAGGTTTTTATCACCGATTTTGTTGATCGTTAGCTTAATGTAACGGTTGGGGCCCGTCGTCGGATATTGTGAGGTAGCGGGTATGTTATTGGACGAGCCGTTCGCAGCGCCAGGAGTAAACCCACCATTAATTTGACCAGGGTTCGGGAAATTTGTGGTAGGAGGGAAGCTGACGGTGGAATAGTCGGTGCCGCCAGTGTAGTTTTGGTTTCCCGTTGTGGGGGCGATCTGCAACGGATGGTTGGATTGAATAATCAAACCATTTCCGACGGCGGTAATCAGCGGGTTTCCGCTGCCGTCCACCCCATCGGTTCCGATTCTGAAAGGAGGTGTACCCGTGGTCCAACCCGGGAGAAACTTGCTGCCGATGGAAAGCGAATCTGTGACCGTCGTGTTCGTCAGTGTGCCCCTATACTCATGACCGTCTCCCGCCACACGGATGTTGTAGTCGATGACGTTCTTGGGGGACGCAACGTACTCAACGGGCACGGGGTTTTCAGCCGTGCCGTTGTTCTGCACGCCCTTATAGGAGGCCTCCTTGTAGCTGCCGCTCTTGGGCAGGTATTCCAGAACCGTGATATTGCAGGCGGGGTCGGTGAAATAGGGGATGGGGTCAAAGCGTTTCTGGTTGGCCTCCACGAGGTAATAGTCCGCGAAGCTGGGCGGGGTGATGTAGTAGAACAGGCTGGGATCGCCGGATCCGGCGTTGTTATACAGGGTCTGGGGGTCGGCCAGGGGCAGGCCGGTGGATTGGTCGATGAAGTGCACCTCCGCCTTCAGGCCGGGTTTTGTCACCCAGGAGGCCTCGATGCGGATATTGGAGTAAGCCACAACGCTCAGCTCCGCGCAGTTCGGGCAGGTGTGCTGGATGTAGCTGGTGAAGAAGCCGAAGCCGGTATTGGTGCTCAGGGGGGCCAGGTCGCGGGTGCGCAATTGGCCGTCGATGAACACCTGGAAGCCCGTGGAAGTGGACTCCACGCGGACATAGACCGGCCAGGCGTCGGCCCTGGTGATGCCAAGGGCGTAGGTACTCACCAGGGTGCGGCTGCCCAGGTCGGCGAAAGCGTCCGGGTCGTCCAGATCCGCGCCGAAAACATGGTAAAGCCGCAAGTCGACGCAGCGCTCCCCGGTTAGGTCGTCTTCGCGCACCTCCAGGACGATCATATAGCCGGTATAGAGCCCGGCGCTGTCGATGCTCCCATTGAACAGGAAGCCGCTCTGGTTCAGCGCGTGCAGGGAAAGATCCAGAGGCCGCAGCGCGAAAGAGATGCTGCCGAACTGGGCGTATTCCTCAGTGAACACATAGTCCAGGTTGGCGTCCCGGTCATAGCCCATAAACACCATGGCGTTGCTGCCCAGATACATGTGGTTGCGGGAGGTCTCGCCCGTATAGGCCCGGGAGCGCTCCTCGGTGAAGGCTCTGTCGTAGCCAGGGTGGTCCACATAGCGGGTCCAGACGGTCTGGTCGGGGCCGAATACGGCGGGCGGCGGGCTAGGCGCGGTGTAGGGGTGGTTGAAAATCACATCATAGCCCAGCGGCGCGGCCCTTGTGCCGCCGGACTGCGCGGCCAGCAACCCGCCCGCCAACGAAAGTGAAAGCACCAACGCCAGCAGGCAGACCGGCCATTTTTTTCTGCCGCTGGAGCGGCATCCGCCGGAGCGGCATCCCCGGCGCTTTAGCGATTCCTTCATTTTGGTCCCCTCTTCTTTTTCTTTCCGAGCAATTGCTCTGCGGGTTCTATGGGAGAGTTCTCTTATGCATTATCGCATGAAACTATAGAAAAAGCAATGTGAAAGAACAAAGTGAGGAAACTTTTTAGGGCTCTTGCGGGTTGTTTGTAAGCGTTTGGGAAATACTTGGGCAAAATGTAGGACCAATTCCCGGGGAGAAGGCGTTTTCTGGGAGCCTCAGCGCGTGCTTTTGCGCTTCGCTGTATTGCGCTTCGCTGTATTGCGTTCCAATTGCAGCCACGTCACCAGCCCCATGGCGTTGGTGGCGACGAGCAGGGCGGCGATCAGGACAAAATTGAAATTGGAGATATCCCGCAGCGTGTTGACTATCCAGAGGACCAGCACGGCGCAGCTGCCGCCCAGGTTGAACCACCAATTCTCGGCGTAGCGCAGCAGCAGCAGGATCAGCCCCGGGGCCACCAGGGAAAGGGAGAGGCTGTCCAGCAGCGCGCCCGAGGAGCCAAAGGCCCGAAGCAGCGCATAGATGCCCGCAAAGGCAATGATACTCCCGGCAAAAGCGAAAGCCCACAGCTTGGGAGTGAGCCTACGTACCTGCACGGTTTTATCGTTCTGGTGTTTTCGCCATGCGATAAAGCTGGCGAGGTAGACCGGCGCGCCGAACAGGGCGTTGAAAAACGCCAGGCCATAGGTCTGCTTGGAGAAAAACAGCGCCCCGTAGGCCAGACAGTAGACCACGCCGAAGACGCAGCCGGCGCGTTTACCTCCCGCCAGAACCATCAGCGTCACCACGGAATACATCGACAGAAGCGTCTCGTACCAGGGCTGTTTCGTCAGCAGGCCGCAGGCAATCAGCGCGGGGATGGAGGCCAGGATGAATATGAGCCTGCCGGCAGAGAAGCCAAAGATCGTTTTTTTGGTCATATGAAGTCCTTTCATGAGTGCAAATAGAATTTGCGAATTTCCCACCCCCTCTGGCCTGCGGCCATCTCCCCCAAGGGGGCGATCCTGACGGCATCCGCAAGCCTTCTGCGAAATTCCAAACATAAAATACGATTACCGTCAGGATCGCCCCCTTGGGGGAGATGGCCGCAGGCCAGAGGGGTGGAAAAGGGTCAAAGATTCATTCCTCGTCCAATGCCCTCAGCATGGCCTCGATATTCGCCATGGGCGTGCCGCGCTGGATTGTATGGGACACCGCGAAGAGATACCCGCCACTCGCACCCAGGTCACGGATCAGCTGGCGGATTTTGGCATAGACCTCAGAGGGGGTCGCGTGGATCAAAAAGCTCTGGGTATCCGGGCCGCACATCATGCACAGCCGGCCGCCGAATTCGGCCTTGATTTCCAGGTGGTCCATGTCCCGTGCGCTCTCCTGGATGGGGTTGAGCAGATCGATGCCCAGCTCACACAGGTCGGGGATCACCTGGCGCATGCTGCCGCAGGAGTGGTAGGCAATGGGGGCGTCCGGATACGCCCGCCGTATACCCTCGATGATGCGCGCCATGCGGGGCTTCAGCAGCAGCAGCCAGCTATCTGGGGAGAGGAGCATGCTGCGCTGCGTGCCTAGGTCGTCCCCCAGCCAGACCCAGTGCGCGCCGCGCCGCAGCGCCTCCAGGGAGACCCGCAGCGTAAAATCCGCCAGGATATCGAACAGCGCCTCGATCTCTTCACTTTCCGTAGCGATATCCATCAGCACGTTTTCCATGCCCCGCAGGTGGTTCGCGGGCTCCAGGATGGAACCCGATACGTCTGCGCCGATGAAGTATTCGCCGCCGTAGTCCCGCAGCAGGGCGTCCAGACCTTCATAGCGGGCAGGATCCAGGGGATCGGGAAAGGGATAGGCCCGGATCCCGTCCGCGTCAGCCTCGGCCAGGGGATGATGAACCACTGCGTTGTAGCCCCCGTTCCGCTCCCAGGCGATGCCCCACTCGTCGGTGAAGCGCGCCCCCTCGGGGACGTCCCGCTCCATCCCCCCGTTGATGGATAGCCAGACCTGCAGCACGTCGTTGCGCAGGAAATGCCGCGAAAGCTCGCCGGGCGTCATGCCCTTTTCCCGCTCGAGTTGATGCCCCAGGGCGCTGCCCAGCCAGATGAATCGCGGCACGCGATCCGCCGGCTCATGCCGCAGCGCGGCGAAAACCCGCTCTTTTGAAGTCATACAATTCCTCCTATGCAAGATGAATGCACTTATTATAGCATGCTTCATATGGCAATGCAAATTTTTCTTGCTTTGCGGGCAAGGATGCGTTACAATGTACAATGTACAATGGTACAAAAAAGGAGGCTGACATATATGTATAAACGAGTCGCGATTCTGGGGGTGGACGGCGCGGGCGCGTTCTTCGCAAAAACCGCCACGCCGCATATGGATGAACTGTTCGCAAACGGCGCGGTGACCTGGGAGGCGGTGACCTCCATGCCCACCATCAGCGCGCAGTGCTGGGGCTCCATGCTGCTGGGGGTGGAGGCGAAGCTGCATGGCCTGACCAACGAGATCGTATCCACCGGGCCCTACGACGTGGACGCGAAGTATCCGTCTATCTTCCGGGTGGCGCGCGCCGCCATGCCGGGGGCCGCCCTGGCCTCGTTCTGCCATTGGAGCCCCATCAACAGCGGCATCATCGAGGAAAACCTGGGCGTGCACAAGGAGAGCGGCAGCGACGCCGCCGTCTGCGAAAAAATCCTCGCCTATCTGGACGAAAACGACCCCGCGCTGCTCTTCGCGCAGTTTGACGAGGTGGACGGCGCGGGGCACAAGTTCGGCTACGGCTCCCGGCTGTTCCTGGAGAAGATCACCGAGATCGACGCGCTCATCGGGCGCATCGCTGATAAGTACCGGGAGAGGGGCTGGGCCGAGGACACGCTGTTTATCGTCAGCGCGGACCACGGCGGCAACCGGTTCCATGGACACGGCGGCAGGAGCAAAGCCGAGCGGCGTGTGTTCGCCGGCTTCGCGGGCAGGGGCGTGAAAAAGGGCGTCATCCGGGCCATGGAGGTGAAGGATATCCCGGCGGTGGCCGCGGCGGCGCTGGGGCTGGAAGCGTCGGCCTCCTGGACAGGCAGGGTGCCGGAGGGGATATTCTGAGTAGGAGGTGAGTTTGATGAAAGAAGTAAAATCCGAAACCGCTTTGCAACAACCGCTTTGCAACCGGAAGAGTCTATACCGAACATAGTGTTCGTGCGGGCAAAGAAGAAGCGGGAGAAAAAATCCCTACAGCCGGCCATTCAAGTGTTGGTCAGTTTCGTCACGGCTGGTTGTTGCAGTCAGCGGCATTGTTCCTTCCTATATGTCGGCAGGAACGCAATAGTTACCATATCCTCCGGTTGAACAGCTATAGTTCAGCGTTTACACAAAAAACTCTTTAGTTCCGCTACGCCAGCCATTCCCTCTCGATCATCTGCGCCATCTCCCGCATCTGTTCGATCTGGAACTGGTCGTTCAGCCGCCACTGGTCGAAGGGGGGGTGCTTGGTGTCGTCCTTCGCGCGCGTGTGGGGCCCGATGGGCACGCCGTCCATGGCGATGGTGCGCTTGGCGTTGCCGGGGTAGAGCTGCAGCTCGGCCATGGAGGCCATGCCCAGGAAGTTCTGCAAACGCCGCGCCAGCTCGGGCTGCTCCCGCCAGCACTGGCAGAGCCTGACGTAGAGCCGTGGATGGAAGTTCGCCATCACGCCGCTGAAGCCCGCCGCGCCCAGCTTTAGACTGTCCAGCAGCATGGCCGCGTTGGCGTTGAAAATCTTGAAGCGCGTGCCCTTGACCGCTTCGATTTTTTCCCCGATTTCGTCCAGGCTGCAGCAGGTGTCCTTCAAAAAGGCGAAGTTGCCGAAGCCCCCCATGCTGCGCAGCATCCCGGGGGTTAGCAGGCGCTTGTAGGGGTAGGGGCACTCGTAGACGCCCAGGGGGATGTCGCTGCCCAGGCCTGCGGTCACGGTTTCCATGCGCCGCAGAAGGGCGCCGTCGCCCTCCCCCTTCGCGGCGAAGCGGTTGGAGATGAACACGTAGGCGTCGATGCCCTCGGCGATGAAGGCCTTCGCCTCCTCGATCTGCGTGGGCAAATCAAAGGCCGTGTGGCCGGAGGCCAGGATTACCGTGCCGGGCCGCTTGACGCGCATGATCTCCCGCAGGATTTGCAGGCGCTCGGCGAAACTGAGATGAAATATTTCGCTGGACTGGCAGATGGCGAAGATGCCCGTCACGCCACGCTCCTCGTACCAGCGCACGAGGGGAGCCAGGGCGGGGATATCCACCTGCAAATCCTCAGTGAAGGGCGTGACCATGGTGGGGTATACGCCGTTGGGGATGGTTGTCATGGGGTTTGTCCTCTCATTTTCGCCAAATCTCTGTAGCTGATCTTTTGAATCCCGCAGTCCTTCAGGTGCTGCTGGAACTTGTGGTTCATGAACAGGGTGTACTCCCAGATGCGCTTCTGTCCGCCGTGGGAGGCCGCGGTGATTTCGCCGGTATCGGTGCAGGGGTGGATGAAGGTCTCCGTCACGCCGTGGGGGAACCCCTTGACGAATTCAAACATATATTCCTTGAACGTGTCGTAATTCTTGGAATTGTCGTCGTTATATTCCGGGGGGATGAGATAATCCGGGCAGATAATCCCCTTATTGTCGATATATACCTTGAGCCGCTTGAAGAGCTGCTCGATCAAGTCCATGGGGAGCTTTATATCCAGGGCGCGTTGATTCTGCCCCACGCCCGCGCCCAGCTGCGGGAAGCGGAAGGGCAGCCCCACCTCGGCGGAAAGCCCGAGGATCTGCTCCAGCAGTTCTATGCGCCCGGTGGCCACGCCGTAGAGCGAGCCCATGTGGTTGTCCCAGTGGGAGGGGTCGAGGCCCAGCTTCCTGGCCAGGGCGAGCTGCGCGCGCACCTCGGTCTCCACCTCGTCCAGGTCGGCGTTTTCCTCGAACAGGTCGCTGTCGTCCCACATGTAGCCCTCTTCGTCGCGCAGGCTGGCCGTGCCGCTGTGGGCAACGGGGCCCCATTTGCATTTGCTCCACTCGCTGGTGGTGGTCAGGTGCACGCCGATGGCGTGCTGCGGGTGCTCGCCCGCCCATTTGCAGGCCTGCCGGGCCCACATGCAGGGCATCATGATGGTGGCCGAGGTGATGCAGTTGCTTTCCAGCAGGTCGAAGGTCGCCATGTTCGCGCCGTAGAAGGAGCCGAAGTCGTCCGCGTTGATGATGAGGTATTTTTCCATGGGGTTGGTTTGCCTCCTTTATGTTAAGATTTGGGTATGCAGGTGGAACAGAAGTCTTGGCCGAAGTTGGTCATTTCAATATACTTTATAATGTCAGGAGTTTGCATTAATGCTACTGGTGCTCCTAGACGAATCGTTCGTTCATAATCACTAAGGCTACATCTAACAAAATTCTCAAGATCGCTGTCTACTCGTATAAGTTTTAAACGTTCAAAGTTGTCTAGGCTTCGACGATATACAGAACCATCATCGGGAGGATTACTATAAAGAGAGAGTGGTCTTCCACTAAACACAATTGTCTCATATATTTCTTTTAAGTTTTTTGCGTCAAAGGGACTTAACTCGCTTATGATTCTCACAAACGCTGGATGTGCTGCCAATTGTGTCTCACTATCCATAGTTGACAGCAGTAATGATGTGTACATATCCTGCAACGTTTCATCTTCCACATATTTCAGCGATTCCAACGCCGGGCCGACGACCTCAAGAGGGGGCTCGACTTGGCGTTCGGGCGGGATTTCCTCGAAGCCCTTGGCAAGTTCCCGGCGCAAGCGCTCGGTTTTGGCCTCGGAGCGCAGATGTGCGCGCTCGAGGGGGGCGAACAGGAGGTTGAAGGCGTTCATGAGCGTGCCGAGGGCTTTGCCGCCTGCCTGCGCGCTGGGCTGTACTGCGGGCAGCACGATGCCTTCGCCTACTACCTCAACGGCCTTAGTGATGCCCTCGCCTGCCGCCTCAGCGATTCTTGCCACAGCTTCAAGTTTTTCTTCGCTCATGGGTGTGCCGCCTTTCTGTTTGTCAAATGGTAAACCTGTGCCACCGTCAGAATCGCCCCCCTTGGGGGAGATGGCCGAAGGCCAGAGGGGGTGGAGAAAAACAGTATTTTCCGTGGATTACCCTTACACCCCAAACCGGTTCCCCCAGCATTCCACCTCAAACCGCTCCCCCAGCTCCGGCGGCACATCCAGCGCGATCCCTGCCTTGACGCAGGTCATCACCACAGGCAGTTCCAGGTCCCCGCTGAGTTCCTTTACCAAAGAAAAGTAGGCCGCGATGTCATCAGCAGTGGTCTCGGCGCCCAGGTTGGTGTTATTCACAATCCCGGTGAAGCGCAAATGCGCGGCCGCCTCGATGGAGGCGCGGATCTCCCGCAGGCCCGCGATATCCCGGGTTAAAGGGCGGTAGGGGTTGACCACCATCCACAGGGCGGCGTCATCGCGGCCCCCCCGCAAACGGTTGGCGTAGCGACCGATGGCCATGGCCCCGCAGTCGTCGCCCCCCAGGTCGATCACGCTGGTGAGGGCGGGGTCGTCGAAGGCGCGCTGGGCCTGCGCGGGGGGCAGGTAGAGCTCCACGTTGGTGTTGGCATAGGGCGAGTGGATGAGCTCCACGCCGCCCTGCGTGAGCACGCCCGCGTAGTCCGCGCTGCGGAAGTAGGGGTTGACGATGTCCATATCGACGAGAGCGACGCTTGGCCGTTCATGGGCCAGCATGAGGGCATAATTCACCGCGGCAGTGGTCTTCCCGCTGCCGTAGTGCCCGGCGAATATGGTGATGCGCGTGTGCTCCATGGAATTACCCCCAAATTCAGCCCATTCTTTCAAAGCCCTGGTAGCGCGTGCCCTGGAAGGTGAGCATGCCCCGGTCCCCCTCCCGCAGCTGGCCGTATTCCCGGCCCTTCACATGGAATTCCAGGCGGGAGCCGCTTTGCACCTCGAAGGTGACATAGTAGGTGGTGTCGGTGGTGGGCACGTTCATGTCGCCGACTTGCTGCATATGCGTGGAATGGTTCGTGCGCTTGGCCGCGACCACGGCTTCCACGGTGAGCACGGGCGACTGGTTGTTCTGGTTCCACTGCCCGAGGCCCTTGACAGCCATGACGACGAAGCCGCCGATCACCACGACGAAAATGATGATGAAGAACACCGGGAAAATATCAAACATGAAGCCCATGACAACCTCCTCGTTCTATTGCAGCCCCAGCCGCACCCGGTCGCCCGTATCCTGAAATGCCGCCGCTACACGCGCCGCGTCCGCGATATCGTCTTTGCGCACCTCCAGGGCGATCACCCAGTGGGCCATGTCCATGGTCTGCATTTCGGGCAGGCTGCGCGTCAATATCACGACCAACAGGTCGCCCTGCAATGAAACGCTGCGCACCTCATGCCGGATGGAGCCGCTGGGCTCCGTCCTCGTGATGAGGACCAGCGCCCGCTCGGCGAAGAAGGCGTCGTCGTAGCGCGCGAGCTTGGGCTGCAGGAGCGCCTCTTTATTGGGGTCACTGCTCTTGTTATAAAACGTCTGCAATGCGGCCTTGGAGCGGATAATTTCCACCCGGTCGGGCTTTCCCGTGGAGCCGTGGGTGTTCACCTGTACCCCTATGCTGAAGGGGATTTGCCCGCCGCCGGTTGTCGTGGGGGCGGCGCTCGGCCTGGTGGAGGCTGTTGTGCCCGGCCTTGTAGAAGCGGCTGTAGGCGGTTTGGATGTTGTGGTTCGCGCATCGGTTGGTTCTTCCATGGCGGTCTCGTTTTCTGTAAAGGTTTCGCCTTCTGTGAGGAGAATGGTGGTGGCTGCCGTGGACTGCGTATCCGTGGGTTCCGCCCCGGCAATCGGCGATCCGCAGGCGTTGAGCGCCGCCGCCGCCAGGCAGGCCAGAATCAGAACCAGGGCCAAATAGCGTTTATGCATAGGTAACCTCCTGATTGGTTTACCTATTTGTCGCACGTGAGGAAAAAATTCCTCCCGCGCAACCAAAATCTAACGTCTAAAATCTAAATCTCCAGTGTCCCGTCGAACACCTTTACGCAGTCCCCCAGGAGGAACACCGCCTCGTCGGTGTATTTCACGAACATGTCGCCGCCGGGCAACTGCACCCGCACGTTTTCATCCTTGGGGCATAGCCCGTTTTCCACTGCGGCGGCCACCACCGCGCAGGCCCCGGAGCCGCAGGCCATGGTCTCGCCGCTGCCGCGCTCCCATATCCGCATCCGGATGCTTCGGCTGTCCGCCACATGGGCGAATT
>Ga0123353_10017610_pt1 | contig 10514 bp, 6 predicted proteins | sample TergutLab28metaG_3_FD_92763 | JGI IMG/M metagenome (GOLD analysis project Ga0123353, IMG submission 92763) | Labiotermes labralis P3 segment gut microbial communities from Petit-Saut dam, French Guiana - Lab288 P3 | ecosystem: Host-associated > Arthropoda: Insects > Digestive system > Gut ... | reverse complement strand
TCTCTCATTTAAAACGCCAGTCACAAAGCAACTGAAATGGGGAGGAGCTCCGTCTTGCATAAAAATAACCCTACTTACAATTTCTTGTTCGAAGGTTTCAATCTATGGAAACGTGTAAATCCGTCTAGTACTTTTTAAGTTATAGCGGTTTCAAATCCCGTCTATCTTTTTCGATGACCCCATACAGTGTCTTGCAAGCAACCTTCGTGCTTACCCGTAGTCAGCACAGTGCGTTTTGTTGGCTTCGTCTGGCGAATCTGTTATCAATAACGTGTAGAATGAACATTTGTGAATTTGTAATTAGATCTTGGGTTAATATTTTAACGGTAATGCTGGCGAATTTCATTGCACTTTGTTCGTGAAGTGTTGTGCGCTGGGCGAGGCTGACAGATTGGTGAAGGACCCGTTGGGCAGGAGTCATTATTCACACATTACGTTGGTTTGAAGGGGATTTGTAGTGAATGCGGGTGACTAAAGGATGGGGTAGATTTTGACAGTATTTTTAACTGGCATGTACTGTGAACTGTCGTGGCAGGGATGTCAAGGGACGTGTAAAGGAATGTGTACCGCATCATTAGCTTAGTCACGTAACCGACACGGACAGTGCGCCTGCTTCGATTACAAGCGGTTTGTCTTCACCCGTTTTGGGAACTCACCTGTTACAATATGCATTAGGATAACTACGCGTAGAAATTAGTGCTTGCAGTGAGGTGATAGGCTTTTGACTCGGAGGAGGTGGGAGGTGTGAGTTACAGGTAAATTGAGCACTTTATATTCAGCTGATTGTGCAATACGGCTCCTTTATGTATGAATTATTGGTATATTATATATCGTAACTGTAGGTTAGGCACGCGGTGACTCGGTTGAGGCACTGCGCTACAAACCGGAAGGTAGCGATTCGATTCCTGATGGTGTCATTGGAATTGACATAATTCTTCCGGCCGCACTATAGCACTGGGTTTGACACAGCCTCTAACAAATGAGTGCCAGGAATATTTCCTGTGGATAAAGGCGGCCGGTGCGTAGGGTTGACAACCTTACCACCTTCATGTGCCGATTGTCTTGAAATCTGGGAGCCTCTACCTCCTGGAACCCTCAAGGTATCTCCAGGTCTGTAATGGGATTGCTTTACCCGTAACTGTAGGTTGATGCCGATTCCAGTGACCGCGCGTTCTATGGCGTAGGTCTGCGGCCGCTGATTTGCAGAGATTGCGGGTTCGAATTCCACCCGGTAGCATAGAGACTTGTCTGTTGTTGGTGTTGGGTAGTTGTCAGGGAGAGGTCTCTGCGACTTCTGATAACTCGTCCAGACTGTGGTGCGTCGTTGTATGTGATCTAGAAACCTCAGGAGTGTGGAGGCCATGGCCTGCGTTGGCCCGCAGCGCCACGAAATAAAAAATAGTAATTTGGTACAGTTTGCTGTCGTTTCAGAAATCGCAGTGTCGTGTTAGCGGTTACAGAAATCGGTAATTGTAGAACGGCATGTGGTGGGGCAGGTTCATGATTCACTGTGTCATTATCTCAAGAAGCTGCTGGTCCTTACTTTAAGGTGATTGTACTTCGCTGGCGATATAAAAAATAACTGGTATAGAAACCAAATTTATTTTCTTTTTTTAACATGCATAAGTCCGTGCATCGCTAATATATTCCCAGAGTACAACCAATAATATGCAACGTTTCACAATTTATTTATTTCTGTAAGACGCTCTACATGTTCCAGACGGTTTTTCCGTCCATCATCAAGAGCTCAAAACTGCACATACAGTGTCAGACCGTTACTGCTACCTGCTGCTAGCCTGGCCAGGCTAGCAGCAGGTAGCAGTAACGGTCTGACAAATACCTGACGCTGTATGTGCAGTTTTGAGCTCCTGATGATGGACGGAAAAACCGTCTGAAACACGTAGAGCGTCTTACAGAAATAAATAAATTGTGAAACGTTGCATATTGTTGGTTGTACAATGCGAATTATTTTCTTCTATTTTTATTTATTTATTTTGTTTTATTAATCTTATGATATATGTTGACGAGTACACTGTACATGCCTACTCATCGTACAACATTCAGCAGACCCCCGACTACTTAATTTCTGTCAGTTCCTGCTATTCCCGTAACAGCTGTAAATACCACGCATGGATTTCAGGCTTCCCCCATAGTGCCAATGAGATCTGCGCTCTTCTGGGATCTTACGCAGCGCAGATGGGTAATTCCTTACCGACGTTGCGGGACAGCCTATCGATCCCATCTTCAAGGATCATTGTGAAGATGGGGCTGATAGGCTGTCCTGAATTACCAATCTGCTCTGCGTAAGATTCCAGAAGTTCGCAGATCTCGCTTGCAAGTGCTAGTCCCTCGGTATTGACAGTCAATATTAGAGTTACATCAGTAGTGCGTTACGCGTCTTTCTTGTTACCATACTCTGAAGTGTATTTGGTCCATGTGTCCCTGATACATTTTCAGCAGTACAAATAACATTACAATCAGCTCAGTGCAGTATCGTTGCTGTGGAGTTTATTGCTTTTATGTTCATGTGACCATATTGCTTTGTCCGTTAGATGGAACCAGAACTTGAGGAAGCATCATTACTGACGACCGGACGGATGCATTGCCGATATAATGTCTTGTGTCTGGAACGTGCAACGTCCCTACCGCTTGCACATCCTCCATACTAATTGGCCTGTTACGTCACTTGCAGTCAAACAGCAGGTGTATGGGGAAACCCTGTTTGCGTGAAAGAGGCATACCCGCAGGGCGATATGCAAACCCGTATTGCAGTTTAAAAATTTGTGCTGTTTTATTTTCGTGGTCCCGGTAGCTCAGTCGGTATAGCGACTGGCTACGGGCTGGTCGGTCCGCGGATCGAATCCCGGTGGGGGGGGGGGGCGAGATTTTACGAACCTGTCCACTCCGGCCCTGGGGCCCACCCAGCCTCCCGTACAACGGGTACCGGGTCTTTCCCGGGGGTAAAGAGCGGCCAGGGCGTGACCCTGACCCTTCACCCCTTCTAGTGCCGTGCTCAAGAAAGAGTAGAGCTATACCTCTATTCCCCTTGTGGGCCGTACGGCCTGAACAGAGCCTCAGTGCCTGTACAAGGGTGCACTTTTTATTGTAGTGTGAATGCAAAAGAATTATGCGTCGCAGCCGTGCGTGAAGAATTAATTGTGGTAGAATGGTTTTCGGTAGTCGGAAAGTGACCACAAACAGTGGGATTACGCGAAATTATATATTAAGTGTTATGATTCATGCACTGGGCGGAGATCAGTATTCGCTTCGAATTTGATGGGTTTTTCAGGAATTTTCGGGTCTTAGTTTCTCGTGGTTTGGATGAGAATTTTTGGTGTAGGTGTGTTTGGAACGTAAGTACGCCGATTCCACATCCTGCTGTAAATCCTTCATAAAACGCAAGCCACATTCCACCCTGTGGATTCTCGAGATGTTCTGTTGTGCACTGATCAGAAATGATTACAAAACTTACTTGGCAGACCTGAAAGGAAGACATTATCGTAAGTTGGAGGGTGATATTAAAATGAATCGTAAAGAAATCGGTGGGCGGGTACGTGGACTGGATTCATGTTGCTTATGACAAGGTCCAGTAGCGGGCTGTTGTCAGCTTGGCAAGCGATCTTCCTGTTTCATAAAATTTGGGAAACGTACTGATTTTGTGAGCCTGTGATAACTTCCGATGCAGTACTTTGCTCCTTGGAAATAATTAGTAATTTTCAAGTGCTTCAGTTTCATTTTTCTTTCCCTTTCCTTTGTATTTGTTATTTATTAATTTACTGATTATTTATGAAGTTATTTATTGATTAAGTTTCAATTCAGAATGGTAAAAATAGGTAAAGCTAAAGTGATCCCGTTACAGGCCCGTTGTGGCCCAGAGGGTGGGTACAGGTATAGCTCTACTCTTCCATGACCGCGGCACTAGAAGGAGGTGAGTGGTCAGCAGCACGCCCTGGCCGCAATTTACCCCTGGGAAAGACCCGGTACCCATTTTACATGAGGCCCCAGGGTCGGTCTGGACGGGCGGAAAATCTCGTCCCCACCGAGATTCGATCCCGGACCGCCCAGCCCTAGTCAGTGGCTATACCGACTGAGCTACGCGGCCCACAATTCAGGATGGTATTTTCAACTATACAAGGCAGAAATATTCAGAATTCACTTCTGTCATTTTCATCACTAGTTGCAGGTGTTTGTATTATTCCACCAGATTTTTTGTACCCTTTTTCTCATCGGCTGTTCAGTTGCTGTTCATTGAGATTGGAGTGAAACTCATCTTGTGATTTCTGTCCTTTCAGCGAAGGGCTCTTTATCGTTTCGAGCTGTTAGTATCATCTGCCGTCGCCTGCACGTCCCAGGAAGTAACCTATGAGTTGCTGGTTCCCTTCTCATCTTCTTCGTTACGTACCTCCGGGTCAGCCACCTCTCGTCACCTCCATCGGTTCCCATGTTCATTAACGGGAAGTTGTCATTTGATTGTGCCACTGTGTTTTGCTACCATGTTGACAGTGCTTTGTGACATCACCTTTCAGTTTATTAATTAAATGGCGGACGTGCTGTGTGCCTGACCTTTTTGTTCTGCCAGTCTGGGGCTTCTGCCTCTTAGAATTATGTTGAAAGCGATTTTGATCTGGTATTTAGAAATGTGGCGTTTGGCTGACGACTATGTGGGATTCCTCCGACACGTATTTTACACGTGGCTACGCTAGGACAGACATTGATTGAGTCGTAAACCTCTTTTGTCTTTCGCCTCATGAGTGTTTGCATTGTTCGCTCATTACCAGCACCTTGAATACATTCGTCCCTTTTCAGTGTTATAGCAGCAACTTTCAATTATTTATGATTCTCAACGTGACATAAGATGCGATATGATATGATTGCTTGATTTCTGAATTTTGTCCTTCGTCTAGTATCCCAGACAGTGGAGAGTGTTTCGGAAGGTGCACGTGCCTCCGCCTGAATACCTCCCAGAATTACCGACTGCTCCTGATACCCAGTTCCGGACTGCAGTTTTAATACTACCCTGTACACCCACATACCTATACCTCGAACAGTATTCGAATCCGCGATCTCGGTGTTCAAGTGACGCGAATCTGTGTGGGAAACCGTTCTGGTTTGCTTTCCTCTTGATCTCTGTACAAGCGGCCGTGGCTGTTCTGTAACGCTTTGATATTGCAGACGTTAGGGAAGTGTTTTGCCAAGTGAACAGCACAGTGTTGAAGTGAAGACGCTGGTGCATGACAGTGCTGAGTATCGTACTCCCGGGTTCGCTAACTTGGGGTTTGTTGACATCCGACTAGATGCATCACAGCGTTTATTTTCCATGATACAGGCTGGATATTGGTCACTGCGGTCAAACGTAACGACGATCCTTGATAGGCATTTCGTTCCGACTGCTGGTGCTTGTGTAGGGACCTAAAAAATCAAACGCAATAATATTTGAATCTAGGCCTGTTCTGCGTGTTATGTGGCGCATGCAACTGATAAAAATTTGGTCTGCGTGCGGCCAACGTGACATTTAGTACGCAGAATGAACGATGAATATGTATCATTGTAAAACGTGATCTCGTTACAGGCCCGGTGTAGCCCAGAGGGTGGGTAGAGGTATAGCTCTACACTTCCACGACCGCAGCACTAGAAGAGAGTGAGTGGTCAGCAGCACGCTCCGGCCGCACTTTACCCCTGGGAAAGACCCGGTACCCATTTTACGGGAGGCTGTTTGGGCCCGAGGGCCGGTCTGGACGGGGGGATAATCTCGTCCCCACGGGGATTCGATCCCGGACCGTCCAGCCCGTAGCTCAGTCGCTATACCGACTGAGCTACCCGACCCATATGTATCATTGTACCTCTCTATTTTTCCGTTCATCATGCGCAATAAAACGTGCACTGCTAACAATAAGAAAGAAATCATTAAAAAATTGAATTTAAAAAGTTAGGTTAGTGTGTCGCTATTTTTTTGCACTTTTTCTTGTAAACATTAACTAGTAACGTCATTTGACGTTCAGGTGACCGTGCGTCGTGATAAATTCTTATAATAAAACCAACTAGATGCACTAATTTCTCAAATTTATTTTTGGAATAAAACTCTACATGTTTCGGACAGCTCCTCTGTCCATCATCAGGAGTGTTTCACTGTACACACAGCAATGGTATATGTCAGGTTTGCTGACAGCTTGCTAGCAGGATCAGGACGGATCTGGTTCCGTCTGGATCCTGCTCGCAAGCTGTAACTGTAACCTGTATGACATATACCATTGCAGTGTGTACAGTGAAAAACTCCTGATGATGGACAGAGGAACTGTCTGAAATATGTAGAGTTTTATTCCAAAAATAAATTTTTAGAAATTGATGTATCTAGTTGGTTTTATTATAGGAATAGCAACGTCATGTATTTCTCCAGAAGTAAACAGCATGTAGGTGTTAAAAACTGCCTCGGCATTTTGTGCTATGGAAAGGGTTTGAAGACTCTTCTCATTTCAGATGACTCCGCTTGCAAGATAACACTCTGTCGATGGTAACATGTTGGCCGTGAGCTACGGTTCAGTTTGCCTCATTTAATGCAATATGTCAGGTATAACAAGATTGCTCATCTAATATCGATTATTGAAATATATACTCTGTGCGAAATAGTGTATCGATACACTCATTGTAGTGGGAGAAGCCTTGTGATTAATTGACATGTATGTTACTTTTTACCGCTGTGAGGGTGGTGGTGGGTGCAATTATTCTCATTATCTGACAAGCGGCATTATTCGTTAAGTTTCGTGGGCTTATATGTACTTCATTTAGCATTTAAGTCAGAACAAAATAGCTTGTTAGTCTTAAGACTGGTCGTCATTGTAATTAAGCGCCGATACGTCGTTCAATAATAATAAAATGTACATACTTTCATTTACAAGATACTTCTTGTTGACATTATATTGGACCCTTTTTGCTGGGAAAATACGCAGAACGGCAGTAGGTGGGTTTGCATGCCGTCCATACGCAGTGGTTCGTCACGATCTGTTGAGTGCTGTCATCAGTACCCATTCACCTTACAGACCTGTAAGTTTGTTGATTGGCATCTCGCGATACCGGGGACTTAACAATGACACAAACCACGGAAGACCTCTTCTTTGAACTTCGAAGTGTGACTTGTTTTCGGCAAAGATTCGACCTGCGCGGACAGAGGGTGTTTGGTGCTTTCCGTCAGTCCGTCTCGACGGTTGCCGGCGTACTATCCTAAATTATGCCTCGACGGCTTCCTGTCCAAATTTTGCACATCTTTACCCGGGGTGCTGATAAGTACGTAGCCCAACGAGGAAGGAAACAAGCTCGGAAGCATGCCAGGGACGCGCGCGATTTCAACAACATCGAGACGCGAGCTGTCATCAAGTTTTATTCCTGCAAGGCAAGGCGCCAAAGGAAATTCACGCCATTCTGACAGAAATATTAGCTTGTTTCCATCCTGGCCGGGCTAAGGACTTATCAGCACCCCTGTATATTTCCAGTCTGATCATCCGACGCTGTATAGCTTCAGTTATTTGTCAGCACGTTTAAATAAACTACAGTTAACAATAACTGTCCTTCTCTGGGTTATTACGCAGCGAATAATGGTAATTTCGTACCGACGTTTCGGGTCAACCAATCGGTCGAATCTTGAAGGCTAAATAATTTGGATTCTTGACCATCTTCGCCTATAGGTTGTCCTGAAACGTAAGAAATTGCCACTACTCGCTGCATAATAAGCCGAAGAGCGCAGTGGCACAGTGGTTAAGGTATTGTGCTACACATCGGAAGGTCGCTGGTTCGATCCCAGCTGGTGTCATTGGAATTTTTCATTGACATAAAATCCTTCCGATCGCACTATGGCCCTAGGGTCGACTTAGCCCCTAACAGAAATGAGTTCGAATAGTATTTGCTAGGGGTAAAGGCGGCCGGTACGTATGGCTGACATCCTTATCACTATCCTGTGCCGTTGTCATGAAATCTGGGAACCTTAACTTCCTGGAACCCTCTGGGCCACTCCAGGCCTGTAACGGGACTGCTTTCCCTTTTACTGGATGTAAATCGTAAGTCCCATTCCTTCGCGTTACTGTTTCCGATTTTTCTCCAGGAGTAAACATCTGTTTGCATCTTCAAACGGAACTTTCGAATCTGCAGTTGTGACAGTTGTAACTTTATTAGACCAGAGTGTTACATTTCCTCGTTGATATTTTTATGCATGGGATATGCTTTTCCTTGGGTTCATTGAATGAATGAATTTTTTAATTTCGTTCTGGTGAGTATAAGTTGTTGATTTTATTTTGATTTATCCCTTCGTTAAGAGAGAGAGAGACACAGAGAGAAGTAAACTAAAAAGAAAGGGGAGCTAATGTTGGAAATTGTTTTGCACATACAGATTTTAGAAGTCATTTAGCGCTTCTAGTGCAAAGATAACTTGAAAGGATGTTAATAAATTATGCAGGTCATAATTTTAGTTTGCTGGCGGTGTTAACACCACCTCTGGAAGTGTGAGTGGGTTTGGTGTACTGATGGTGCGCCATAAGTCATATTGTAATCCTCCGCCACAGTATGACGGGATAGCGCGAGAAATGGGCAAAGATCATTTCTATTTTGATACCAATGCCTCTACTGCGGCTGTTTGGAAGGAGCGTCAGTGTTTTGTGTTGTGTTTGGTGGTACCCAACAGTGCTGCGTGCCATCTTGTGCCTTCCCTGTTCTCTTCTCTTTCCGCTAAGTGATGTCCGGCACTCTTTAAAAAAAAAAAGATCTCTCCTGTCATCTTGCTAGAGAATTCATGCTGTCATGAAAACTGGTATTTGTTGACACTGGGCATTGTTCTGCTTGTATGAAGGATTTGTTTTTCAGTTTCAAATTCTGAGGCTCTTCTTCTTTCTTATGCTTCCCATCGTCCATTTGTCATAGTATATTTCTGTAAATATTTTTATTTATTCTGTCCATGAAATGCATACCGGGGACCGCGGTGGCACAGTGGTTAAGGTGCTGTGCTACAAATCGGAAGGTCGCTGGTTCGATCCCAGCTGGTGTCTTCGGAATTTTTCATCGACATAAAATCCTTCCGATCGCACTATGGCCCTGGGGTCGACTCAGCCTCTGACAGAAATGAGTACCAGGAGCATTTTCTGGGGGTAAAGGAGGCCGGTTGCGTAAGGCTGACAACCTTACCACCATCCTGTGCCGTAGTCATGAAATCTTGGAACCTTAACTTCCTGGAACCCTGAGGCCACTCCAGGCCTGTAACGGGACTGATTTACCTCCTATGAAATGCGTACTGTGAATTCATTTTAGGGAGGTTTTGGTTGTCCAAATGTTTACTTTCCAGTACCTCTGAACGGATTTTGATGAAACATGGTATGTATCGACACAAACAGTTGACGGGCAGTCCGATGTAGGATTTGTAGTTATGGTGTTAAATTCATACTGCAGTTTGCCTTAAAAATGGACTATTTTCCAAAGTGTCATCCCATTCATATTTCGTAAAAAACGCTATACATACATATAATCTGTTTGGCAGGATTTTTGTTCCTAATCATGACTGTGTAATCCATGCCATCTGTGTGCGTTTGGCCGTATGTGTTGTACGCGTACAGAATGTCAGTGTCGCTATCGTATTGTTCAATTGTTCCTGAAGATAAAGCCGTCTGCAACCGAGCCTTGTGTGTGTAGACTTCCCGCTCGTCACATGTGGCGGAGAAGTTGCCACAGAGTGACGGCGAACGTTCCAGCTTATGGTCTTGGGGAATCCTGAACCAGAGTAGTTCATAGTCGGCGTGGCGTCCACGCAACGGACCGGTTGACCGGGGAGTCAGGGATTTACGTCCTGACAGGGGCAGAGATTTATCTGTCCTGCACAGTGTCGAAAGTGGCTGTGGGTCCGACCCAGCCTCTGAGCAGCGGATATACAGTGGGTGGTCCATGGCGTTGTTCATCGACCACCATCTTGAGTGGAGGCTAGGAATGCGTGGATCTCTGCCTTCACTCCTCCACACTTCTTCAGTTCGTTGCACAGGGACTACGTGACCATCCTAACGTCACCTCACCAATTGCCGTTCCGCGCTACGTAGTTTGGGGTTCTGCGATAAATCGTGGAATGAATAAATAAATAAATACATAAATAAATGAGTAAATCGGAATACCAGGAAATCGAATTTTATTTTCACGTTTCAGTAAAAGTTACTCCTATTTGACCTGTTGATTTTGAAGGGTAACGTTGTGTAATACACAAAAAGGCAGGAAAAATGCTCACCTTTGTTCGTAGGGTGTAAGCTGACTTGTAGCTTTATGCATGGCAGCTCTGTATCAATAAATTTTCGTGACAATAGTGTAGCAGTAAGAGAGTTGTGCAAGTAAGTCACGTATTTAACAATAATCCTCAGGGAAGTCTCCTACGAGAACAACAAAAAACAAGATGGTTGAAATGGTGAAAAAAAAGTTATTAATAAATGAAAAATTAAAAATTGAAAAGAGAGGTAAAAAAAACAGAGCTGACTGGGAGAAGTCCATTAAGGAGGCAAGGG
>Ga0123353_10017607_pt1 | contig 10514 bp, 7 predicted proteins | sample TergutLab28metaG_3_FD_92763 | JGI IMG/M metagenome (GOLD analysis project Ga0123353, IMG submission 92763) | Labiotermes labralis P3 segment gut microbial communities from Petit-Saut dam, French Guiana - Lab288 P3 | ecosystem: Host-associated > Arthropoda: Insects > Digestive system > Gut ... | reverse complement strand
CTGCAGCGCGAGGCTCACCTCAAAAAATCGTGTTGCACTTCCCTTATATACGCGTATCTTTCTCTGTGAGAATTGTAGGAACTATGATAAGGACTGCAGGAGGAACTATGACTATGAAAGAACAACCTACACATGCTCAGCAGGAAGTCCTGCTTTTGGAACAGTCGGAGGCTTTTTTGGGGTTTCTACAGCGCCGCGGCATCCTGGAGGACGGGCAGATCGACGACGAGGCCCGCCGACGTGCCGCCATGGACAAGAAGCGCAGGACCTACCACAACACCCTGCTCATGCTGCAGAACTACCGCAACATCATCTGGGCCCTCGAATCCTTCCCGACGCATATTGCCGAGGAGCTGGACCGCCCCCTGGAGAATATGGACGCCCTGCTCAGCCTGATGGACGCGGAGATTGCCTTCGGCAACTACAAGCTCGAAACCCGGATGCAGAGCATCCAGAGGTCCCGTCTTCTGCTGGACCGCATCAACGACGCGCTGACTGTGCTGCAAACTAAGCCAAAAGATGGCCCTGTGCTGTACAGGGTGATCTACGAGACCTACATCACGCCGGAAAACCTGAATCACGCGGATCTTATCTTTCGGCTGAATATGTCCTCGCGACATTACTACCGCCTTCGCACGCAGGCCATCAATGTGCTTTCATTGCGTTTGTGGGCGGTGCCGTCGAAGGAGCTGGACTCGTGGCTGGAGGTGCTGACGCTGCTGGAGATGCGGTGAGGGAAATCAGGCCCATCCCAGGGGGCTGGTCGGCTCTGTATCTCGAATCAATTCAAACAATCGGAATAAATTTTAAAAAATTTTCCGAAAACATGTCACCAAACGCCTTTAAATCTTGTTTATATAATAGAAGGATAAAATTCTTTCGGATCAAGATCGGAACCTTCTGTGGGAAAGGATTGGTGAGTCCAATGGTCTAGAGCGCAGCCGCCCTGAAGCGGCACAGAACAACAAAGCGTTTGTCCCGCTAACCTAATGAAAGAAAGGGAGCATGTTATGAATCGCGCATCGACAACACAAGTGACCAAAGATGCTATCAAGGCCTTTATTACAGGGGTTCTTGTGTGTACCCTCTTGGCTTTGGTCCTTGTCGTACCGGCACTGGCAAACTACGCAACAGGCGCCACTTCACAGGTTACACTGAACGGCATTACCTACTATGCAGAAAACTACATCTTTACCTATCAGGCGAAAAGCTCCGGCATTAAGTACGCCAAGGCATTTGTAAGTATTTGGCGGCCAGGTAATCTTGTTATTCCAGCTGGTTACGCTGGTGCCTATCCGCGTCTGTTCAATGATTCCGGAAGCTTGATAGGTGAGGGACCTTGGTTTTATAGCGCAACTGGCTCAAAGCTGCTTAATGAATGCTACGTTCAGGCCTATGCAAGCGGCGCACGCGTTTCTAACGGCATTCAAAAAGCTTGGACGGGTAGTCAGTATTACTCCTATGGCATGTTCACTTCGCCCGCTTCTAGTCTTTACGACATTTTCTGAGAAAGGATGATGAACCTATGAAAAAAAGTCTGATTGCTCCCCTGGCGTTTGTCCTGGGAATCATCGTAGCGGCTTCTATCATTATAGTGAGTGTCGCGGCCCCGAGTACAACGCCAGAAGGAATTAAGCCAGTATTTCCAACCAATACTCATGGCGAAACCTACGGCTCAGTTATGGAACTGACTAATCTGGACGAATATCCTGACTTGATTGCCGCTGTTGGGGAAGATGGAATCGAAGGATACATTCGTCAAAGCGAAGCAGATCCTTTTGAGCCCAAAAATCCCGAAGAAGCGCTTGCCTGGCAAGAGGAATATATGGCACAAGGCGGATTCCACTACTGCAACCTCTATGACAAAGAGGGCGAAGTAATAGGGAAATTCAGGGCTGGTCTAAGTGCAGATTACGATCCGGATCAGATTGAAGGCTATAGGGAAGTTCCACTCGCCGATTGATATTATCATAGCGGTTATCGCGCGAACCCACCCCACGCCATAGGCGTGGGGTTTCCATATCCAGACGTTCAATCTGTGCGCCCACTCTACTGGCTGATCATGTCCCTGCAGCACTATTACCGTCTTCGTTCGCAGGCCACCAATGTGCTTTCATTGCGTTTGTGGACGGCGGCGCTATCGAAGGAACTTGATTCGTGACTTTCCACACATCAGCGCCATACGTCAGGGTATTCTGCCCGCTCTCTATTCAGTTGCCTCATGGTGCCTCGCTGTCGCTTTCCCAGGCTGTTGAAAACTCTCTATCCGCGAACAGTGCTGCCAAGCCGCTGAGCTGTTTGAGCCGCAGCAGTTCGTCCCTGTCCATACCGATGTATCGAAGAACTTTTGATTGTTGACACAAAAGGCCGCTCCGTGCACCTCAGAGGTGTACGGGCTTTTTTCGACAAAACTTCTTCCGAGGAGCGTTTCGACCGAGCCCTTAATTTGCCACAAAAATGAACCTTCTCTGGTGAAGCCCGGAAATCTGATTTGCAAATTAAAAAACTTCACTGAACGAAGCTGCTCCGATTTCGCTTTCGTGGACAAAACCGATGGATTCCTTCATAATAGTAGCTCATCAAAATTCTAAAGGAGCAGATTATGAAGACCATGGACGTCGAAGCATTCATCGGGAAGTACCTGGCATATTGCGAGTACCAAAAGCAACTCAGCGGTAAAACACTCAAGGCATATCGGATTGACCTAAAACAGTACCTTGCCTTTGCGGCCGGGCGAGAAGAACTCCTCGACCGAGCTGCCCTAATGGAATACATCGCGCACTTGCACGCAAGCTTTCAACCCAAAACGGCCAAGCGCAAAATCGCCTGCCTCAAGGCGTTTTGCGCTTGGCTGGAATATGAGGAACTGCTAGCCGCAAATCCGTTTCAAAAGATCCAAACAAAATTCCGGGAGCCGTTTCGTCTGCCGCGCACGATTCCGATTGAACAGATCCAATTGCTGCTCAACGCGGTCTACAGAGCGCAAAATAATTCACCTTCTCCATATCAGCGCATGGCTCTGTTACGTGACGCTGCTGTGCTGGAGCTGCTTTTTGCTACAGGGGTGCGCGTTTCTGAACTTTGCTCTCTGCGGCCCGAGAACGCGAACTTGACTGAAGGGGTTATCAAGATCTATGGCAAGGGCGCGAAAGAGCGATTGATTCAGATCGGTAATCCGGATGTTTTGGCGGCACTACGGATCTATCGCAACACCTTCGAGGAGAAAATTCAACAACAGGGCTGGTTTTTCATTAACCGGCTGGGCAATTGCCTTTCGGAGCAGTCTGTGCGTGACATTATCTGCAAGTATGCCAGTGCCTGCGGCCTTACGCTTCATATCACGCCGCATATGTTCCGGCACTCCTTTGCAACGCTGTTGCTGGAAGAGGATGTAGACATCCGCTACATTCAAAAAATGCTGGGACACAGTTCCATTGTTACAACGCAGATATATACACACGTAGCAGCCAGGAAGCAAAAGGACATCCTAACCACGAAGCATCCCCGAAACCGATTGACAGTGAACCCCAGATAATACGTGATTATCTGTTATTCCAAACCAACTTGCAGGAGGGAGAGAAAGATGTTTAAGCTGCTGATACTCACATCAACCGAGGGGGGAGAACCCGATGGGCTTAGGGAGCAAATTGATTATTTGACTTCATTCGGATTGACTGTTGATGTGCTTGTCGATCCAGACGAAATCGATTTAATACGCAGAACCGAAAAAGCGCAATATGATTGCGCTTACATACACATAAAAAGAAGGTTTGTTTGTGAACATTCAGGCGTTACCTATGATCCCGTGAAAATATTAGAACATAAAAACATACCACTACTCGGGAATTCATATATCACGCAGCTTATGATTGCGGACAAATTTTTGACGAGTAAAAAGTCAGGCATTGGATTGCCGAACATATTAGTCACTCGAGAAGCTTTCGGAAAAGGGCTTGTGGATTGGCATGAGATAACTGGCCAAATAGGGCTTCCAATTATCGTGAAGCCCAATTCGCTTCATGCTTCCATGGGGATTTCCCAAGACAGCGTAGCATTTTCACAAAATGCACTCCAGGGAATCGTGGAAAATACCTTTGATCATTTTCCGGCTCTCCATGAAGTCCTACTTGAGCGCTTTGCGGAAAACGGGACTGAATACACTGTTTCTGTCCTGGGGAATAATGAAAGTCTTGCGTGCTCCGTTTCAAGGCTCGATTTCAAGCCGTGCTGTAATATTCATATAAACAGTGATGAAGAAAAAACTCTCCCCTTGGAGCGGCGGAGTTTTACATTCGCAATAGAAGAAAATCCTGTTATCAGGCAACGGTTGGAATTCCATGCCAAAACACTTTTCAGGCACTTTAACATGAAGGATATCGCTCGTTTTGATATGATGCTGGACAAATCATATTACCTGATGGAAGCAAATACGTGTCCTATCCCCGGGAACAGCTTTTCATGGGAATGGCAGGTAAAGTATGGGGTGAAAAAGCAGCAAATCGTGGCTCTGTTTCTGTGTGCGTTTCATTTTGGCCGCATAGCCGCCGGAAAGCCTAGCAGACTGCCGCACCACCTTATTGATGCACAGCCGCCGAAAATTATTGATCAGATCAATCACCCGATAGCGGTTGACGTATGCCCCGAATGCAGTGGGCCGTCTGAGAATTGCAGTGTACCGCACCTTTTTACAATGAATGATCGTGTAAGCTCTGAGTCAGAGGTTCATGCATTTCTAAAATCGCTGACGGTTCTTGTAAAACCAGCGTTCGTTTTGGAAACTGGAACTTATAAGGGCAGCGCAACGACCGCCTTTGCCGAAGGATTAAGAATAAATGGCTATGGTCAGATGGTATCTATTGAAATTGATGAACAACTGGCTCAAAGCGCGAAAGAGCTTTTTTCCGAATATCCGGTAGAGATAATTTGTGGCAATAGTTTATGCTATACCCCTTCCATGCCTGTCGATCTGCTTTTTTTGGACTCGAAACGCATTTTGCGAAGAGATGAATTTTTCAGATTTCGTCCCTATCTTCATGCGAAAACAATAATCGTATGGCATGATAGCTCGTACAGGTCTCAGAACCACGCCGTTTTTGACGCAGTGAATGAATTATACAAGGAAAATGTAATTGATCGTATTCTCCTGCCAACACCAAGGGGACTCACACTCTCTATGCTGAAATGTGATTGCTGAATTTTTCGTTGACGTATAATGACAGAAGCTCTTTTGCATGCCGACAGCTTATTATGTATTGATTTTCCGGAGGAAGGTCGAATGAAACGGCACGCTCAAGAGCGCTAAGGCCTTCTTCGCACACTTCCAACGATGCTTTGTGCTTGTTTTTTTCAACGAGACGCCCGATTTGGTAATCCACTTCAAAGGCTCTGTAAAGATGGGAACCGGAAACAGCATAATGACCCGCCTCCCTCAATATGCTAAGCGCAATTTGCCACTGGCCGCTGATTTCTTTGAATTTGGCGGCTAACCGCATATATACAATCTTACCATCGGGTATTGGAAAATCGGCAAGCAATCGCTCGTTCTCACCCAAGTACATTTCAGCTCTATGAATTTGCTCGGGAAGCAAGCCGGAAATTTTCATGGCAGCCTCCGCTTGCTCCGAAACAATCTTAATGAATTCGGTCATGTCGTTACTCTTTTTCATGCATCGCTTCGCCTGTTCATAAGCGGTCATTGCTTTCCTATAATTTTGTACGGCTTGTTCAATGCGTTCTTCACTTGCATCCGGTGAGACTTCCTCATCATTAAGCATTTTTTGCAAAAGGTTCTTATAAATCGTGCCCTTTTTACGATATAGTTTGGCCTGCAAAGATGGGTATTCATCCAGCAAAGCATCATCTATCTGCTCATACACCACAAGAGCTTGCTCAAATTTCGTCTGCTGGCGGAGAGCGCTGCCCCACTCCAAAACACATTCCGCGGCATTATCCCATTGCCTTTCCGTTTCGAAGTAGAGATAAACTTCCCCTAGTCGGGCAACGGCTTCATCTAATTTAGCCCGTTGCTTAAGCAGCACCGCTTTTTGAAAGCTTACCAATTGCTCCAAGTTTTTGTCGCAAGCAGAAAATTTACTCGCCAAATCACAGAGTCTTTCAGATTCCGTGAAATTATTCCTTTGCAGCAGGTAGTATCTTGATGCTATATAATATAGTTGCACCCTGTACCCTGCCAGCGACGGGAAGACAGCGCACAGTTTGCCAAAACAAGCAAAAAGGTGTTCCGGGTATGCAAACTCAGTTCGCTGTATCAGCAATTTAAGGCCTGTAAAAATCAGGGAAACAAAATTATGAAAATCATAACTTTCGTATGATATTTTAAAAATTTGGATTATTTCTTCTTCTGTTAAGTTCACTAGGCTTCCGGCAAGCAGACAGGGGATTTGCTCGGAGTTTATACCGTACCAACAACCTATTTGTTTCAAAATGCTGTCGCAGCATTGAGGTGTCATACATCTAGCAAAGTACAGTTGCAGTCCAGTGAAAAAAATTGGATCCTGCTGGGCAATAGCGACAGTACGAGTCACGGCGTCTGATTCGTCTGAACATGTCATCAAATAGTCGCATAAAAAATGTTCTTCTATACGGTCATGGGAGAAACGCAAATATCCGGTTGATTCCGCGCATGTGAATATATTTATATCACGCAATTGTTTGATGATATAAGAAATGAGATCACGTCTATCCAAATCCGACATTTCATTTATCAGCATGAATTGTGTGATTTTGCGGTTTGCGTAACCTTCGGAGATAAGGCTTCTGAAGTATATCTGGATTATTTCCCTAGCTGTTGCGGCCATGGCCCTGCTCCCCAGCCGATTCAGCATTTGCTCGATATAGAACGCAAAAATATCCTGAAGCACTATTTTTGAACCTTCAGATTTTGTAGTACTGTAATATTTTCCGGCAATAGCCATGAGATAGGGCTGGTTAAAGGTTTGTCTTATATATTTGTTGTTTTTGATGTCTGTAATAAAGCGCTGTCTGCTGTCCTCATCGGCAAAATATATTTTTGCGAACGCAATCTGTCTTTCCTGCGGCAAAGGTGAAATCTGATAATATGGTTTCGCGTGGCCGTCTTCATAATAGCAAAAACAGATATCCGGCGAAGGATAACATCCTGTGGCTTCACAGCAATCTATGAACGCCAGATCACGGCAAGTAGTAATCACCTTAATGTTTTTTGCTTCCTGATCATGCAAAAGATGAAGGAAGTCTATTATAGAGCGATAGTGTTTTGCATATTCCTTTAACCCGCCGTTAATTTCATTCAAACCGTCAACAATGAAAACCAGCAATTGATTCTTAATAGCGAGTAATGTCCCAATCTCCTGAATAATAGAAGCATCCAAAAAAGTTCGCCCCGCCAAAAAGTTTTCGCCAAATGCATCGATTCCGATCAGGTTATCGAAGGAGCAGGACTTCGGAGAGATGGCGGCAATCCGCAAGGAGAAACTTTTATTTCCCTTGATAAATTGCTGTATCGCTTTCGTTTTTCCTGAACCGCTTGGTCCGGTTACAAACAAGCCTGTTTTGCTCGATACAATGAATTTTTCGATTTCATCGTTCAAAGGATCCGATACATACTGATCACTGTCAATTTCAAAGGCAGAACGAAGCCGCAAAAAGTCTCCGGTAGTTTTCCTTATCATTTTTTCAATACAAGATGAAATTGTATCAGCAGGAAGATCAAGCTCTTTCTCTACTAATTCAGCTAGTATTTCAATGCGGGGACCATTTATTTTACCTGATGCGTCTAAAGAGAATCCGGTCTGACCAACAAAAAAAGAATGATATATATCGGCCAGTTCCTGTCGTGAAATATTTTCCATTTTAAATATGAGCTTTTCGTGAGATATGTTAAAGGAACCGCTCCGCTCCTGCAGCAGCAATTTACTTCTGCTCACACGGTCGATATCGGGGCCGCTTTCACAGGTCGGGATAAACAGACCACATATGCTGAGAAGAGAAATTGTTTCTACCACGCAACTCAGTTTTGGTTCACGAACACTGATTGTAAGCCTGCCTTGGCTGTTTAACTTCAAGCGGACATCATACATGTTTTCGTTCGCGGTGATACCAGACTTAGTTTCAACAGCAGATAATACATCTAAAAGCGCCATCCAGAAGGACTCGTCCGGAGCGTAAAGGTTGCTCCTGTTCTCAAATAAATGCTTAACGGCTTGTGCGTATTCGTAAGGTGAGACAAGCAATCCAGAGGCTCTGGCCAAGATTTCAATCGCGATGCCCATCAACAGCGCCTCAACCTCGTTTTCCGGCAATTGTAGCAAAGAGGACGGAAGCGAATCGGAATTACTATAATAATACAGATACGCCCGTAAGGCAGTTCCATAATCCTTAGCGTAAAAGGGGTACTGGCACTTCCATTCATAATCCGAATGCAACTGGGCGGAGCATTTTAAAAGCTCAGTGAAAATAGAATAGACCTTTTTGTTCAGCCTGATGGTTTGGCTAATAGTATTGTTATCCCATGGTGATAACATTGATAGTATAGGGGTATCATCAATCAGAGCTCTTGCGAGGCAAATCATTAAATTATCAAATGTACCGAAATCTTTCCCAAAGATAAAATTTGATTCCGACCTTCTTGCTCTGATCCAGTCGTAGACATATCGGTTTTCATACAAGACGTCTTCTATTGGCTTGTTGGGAGAAACCCAAAACACCGAATGCTCATGCGTCTTATCAAGGCTTTTCATCAGACCTCGATCTTGTCCGCTATATCCACAAAAGAAGCATGTCTTTTTTGATAATTCACGAATTGCATTCTGCGTATCCTCTGGCAGAGCGTCAAGCTCTTCAGGAGAAAACTTCAGTTGCCCTTTTTCTATATCGCCGTGAACCTTTATTAAATGCACGTTGGAACCGCCATTGATTCGCTGTTCAGGAAGGGTTCCCACCTTAAGGCAATAGGATAGTCCGTTGAATGCATCATCGATAAGCATATCGAAATTTGTTGTTATAATATCTGTGATATATCTTTGCTCCACCAATCGACGCAAATTTTTATATCCTTCATGGGGCGTCAGCCCCATGAAGTAAGTGGACAACATTTCCTGCCGATCTCTTTGCCCAAAAGGATTCCATATGTGATTCACAAAATCTCGATATAAATCTTCCCAAGATGAAGGAACCGCATAATTGCTGTCCAAATGATCTTTTAGGCAATTTATTAAGATTTGCTTCGTAGATAAATTGTTCTGTGAGGATGTCATGGAACATCCCGCACCTAAAAACACCGTAAAACCACGCTGCTTTTCTTTGGCTCTTTTCATTGCATCTATCAAGCGCAAAACAGCACCAGTTTCGTTGTATGTCATACTGGAATGCGTAATCAAGCTGTTCTCTCCCTCCTGCAAGTTGGTTTGGAATAACAGATAATCACGTATTATCTGGGGTTGAGGATATTATACCACAGACCCTTCGGCATTTCAAGGGTTTATTTCGGAACTCCACCGGAAATTTGCTCTATCGCTTTCAGCGTCCTTCTGGCATTACAGCCGAGTTCACCGGTCGGCGTTCAGCATTCATCATTGCACTTATGGGCGGTGCCGTCGAAGGATCTGGATTCGCGGCTGGAGGTACTGACGCTGCTGGAGATGCGGTGAGGGAGGCGGTATACGACTTCGTATTCCAGGCCCATCCTACGGCAAAACTGCAATAAACAATCCCACCCTCTCTGCGGTGTAATATACTGCTGGCGTGCTCGAAGAATGTCGGGCTGTCGGTTGATTGTTGCTTTTGACGCTTACGGTCATTCACGCAAAAAATATTTTTCTTGACTTTTTCCGTAGAACTGAGTATAATATAAATGTCGCACACGCAGACTTAGCATGTTACGGAGGTGAACCGCATGGGCTTTGGCGAATATTTAAAAGAAAAATACGGGTGCAATGAGCCAATCTACGTGGAGGAAATCCAGTATAAGGGTTATTCGCGTCCTTGGATTTTCAAGGAATTGAAGAGACTGGTGGATAGCGGCGAACTCAAGCGCTTCAGCAGCGGGATTTACTACTTTCCAACGAAAATGTTTTTCGGTGACTCCGTGCTGAACCCGCGCAAGGTGGTGCAGAAGCGCTTCCTGGGCAGCGACGGCGAAGTCTATGGCTATATCGCCGGCCTTTCGCTGTTGAATCAGGCTGGCTTGTCCACACAGGTTCCGAATCTGCTGGAGCTTGTAACCAACAACGAATCCACCCGTGTGCGGGACATCATGGTGGGCTTTCAACGCGTGCGTGCCCGGCGGGCGCGCACCACTATCACAAAACAAAACGCGAACGCATTGCAGTTCCTGGACTTGATGAGCAACATCACACCGGGCAACATGGATGACGTAGAGCGTTTCATGCTGCGGAAATTCGTTAAAGACTCCGGCGTTAAGCGGGAGGATATCATGAAGTACGCGGGGCTATTTCCTGCCCGGGCGATGAAAAACATGATGGAAAGCGGGGTTGCGTATGATCTTGCATAAGGAG
>Ga0123353_10017606_pt1 | contig 10515 bp, 8 predicted proteins | sample TergutLab28metaG_3_FD_92763 | JGI IMG/M metagenome (GOLD analysis project Ga0123353, IMG submission 92763) | Labiotermes labralis P3 segment gut microbial communities from Petit-Saut dam, French Guiana - Lab288 P3 | ecosystem: Host-associated > Arthropoda: Insects > Digestive system > Gut ... | reverse complement strand
GGGCATATGCACTAACATAAGTTTGACAATACGATCAAGATATGTTATAATGTTGGCAAAGAAAGAGCAAGGGGGCGCCAACATGGTGAGTATAGCGCGATTGATGAAAGAACTGCCGGAAAGCTATGAGCAAAAGTGTTATGAAACGAAGGCGATTCAAAGGAAAAGGGGAATTTCAGGCGCGGATAATTTAATGATGCTGGCGCTGTTCCATTTGGTCAACGGCTGTTCGCTGGCAGAGGTGAGCGCGATAGCGAAACTGAGCAAGCTTGGCGAACTGAGCGATGTGGCGTTCATGAACCGGATGGCGAATTGCAACGCATGGTTCGAGAGCATATTGGATGAAATTTCGCCTTCCGGGCAAGGGGGCTATGCGGTACCGCAGTGGCTTGAGGGGTATCGACCGCTTGCGTTTGACGCATCGGATGTGAGTGAAAAAGGGCGGTCTGGTCGAATATATCGGTTACACTACGCGCTGGAACTATTCAAAATGAAAACGCACCAATACGCAATTACGGACAACAAAACCGGGGAAACGCTGCGCAACTTCACTTTGCGGGAAAACGATTTGGTCATAGCGGACCGCGCGTACGGAACCCTGCGCGGGATCAAGCACTGCTTGGCGGCGAAAGCGAACTTCATCCTGCGCCTGCGCACAAATTGCTTTTCTGTCTACGACAAGGATGGCAAAAAAATTGACCTGCTTGAAGCTGTAAAGGCAATCAAAGAAGGTAAATCGCTTGATTTGCGGGCGTTAGCCAACGGCGATGAAGGCACATTGATCCCGCTGAGAATCTGCGCCATGCGCAAACCGCCGGAAGCGGTGGAGCGAACGAAAAAGCAATTAACCAACAAATCCAAGCAGACACAAGTCGTCAAAACAGACGAAGCGAAATTGTTCAACGAGTACATCGTGCTTGCGACAGTGCTCCCCGAACACATCACATCAGAGCAGGTGCTACAGGCGTACAGGCTGCGCTGGCAAGTAGAAATCTACTTCAGGCGGCTCAAATCAATCCTTGACTTCGGCGAATTGCCCAAACGCAAGCCCCAAAGCGTTTTCGCCTGGCTCAACGGCAAACTCATGGTTGCTCTTTTGATTGAAAAAATCATAAGCGGCAGCAATTTCCCCCCCGAAGGAGTTTGCGCGCAGGAGCGTTTGGCGTGAAACGAAGTTCTTGTTGCTCATGTTTTCTTCCGGTTTCGAAGCCGTAGACTTGGCCCTCGAATCCTATGAGTACATCGCTATGGCATTCCTTGTCGAAAAACGACGCAAACCCAGGCCATTGCAATTGTCAAACTTATGTTAGTGCATATGCCCCCAAGGGGGGCATTTTGACAGTAACTGAAAGCCTGTGTGGAAATCCTACATAGCCTTCGTTGACCGTCAGAATGCCCCCCATGGGGGGCCGGTGCGAAGCATCGAGGGGGTGGTGCGGAGCACTCGCGAAGCGACTTCTTCCCTACTTCCTCATCACAACCTTCGTCGCCTTCACATTCCCGCCAACGTTGCCGCATTCGACGCTGTTGCCCGCGCCGACGTTGCCGCCGACGTCGTTGCACTCGATATGACTTCCCGCGTTGGCGCTGCCGCCGATGTCATTGCACCCGATATGACTTCCCGCGTTGGCATTCTCTTTGATGTCGTTACAATGAATGTGGCTGCCGGCGGTGGCGTTGCCGAGGATGTCGTTGCAGTGGATGTGGCTGCCGGCCACGGCCTTGCCCTGGATATCACCCTCCACGTGCAGGCCGCACTCGGCGGTGACGTTGAGGGGGCTGTAGCGCAGCAGCCAGGTGTATTCTGATTTCTTCACATCGAAGGTGAAGAGCTTGTTCAGCGGCTTCTGGTGGCTGAGAATCTTTCTGCCCCAGCAGAGTACGCCGCGCAGCTCGCGGTCGTCGGGCCAGGGGAGCGCGCCGCAGGCGGAGAATACGGGTTCGTTACCCCACTCCGGCTCATGCCGCGCGGTCGTTTCCGTTGCCGGTTCTTCCTTTTCCGGAGGCGTTTCTGGCACGGGGGCCTGCCTGCCGAAGAGGCTGTCAATGGGTACTTCGAAGATATCCGCCAGCAGGGGCAGCAGGGCGATGTCCGGGCAGGACTGTTCGTTCTCCCACTTGCTCACCGCTTGAAAGCTCACGCCCAGCTGCTGGGCAAGGGCCTCCTGCGTGAGGACTTTTTCCTTGCGCAGGGATAGGATGCGCTCCGAAAGAATCTGCGCGTAGTTTGGGTTTTCCATGGGGAACCTCCTTTTGTTTATATGGGCCCTCCCCCTCAGTCGCTGCGCGACAGCTCCCCCAAGGGGGAGCCTTTTACCGGCACCGCAACTCAGGCTCCCCCTTGGGGGAGCTGTCGCGCAGCGACTGAGGGGGAGAAGGTTTCTCCCATTGTAGCGCGCCAACAGCGCAAAAGTCTATCATGGGTTCGTTGAAATGAGGGCCAATTTGCTCAACCAACAGTTGAACGCCACGTTTGATAGCTCTCCACGGTCATTAAAATAAAGGCCTCGGCCTCCTCCGGCGGATACAGCGCCGAGGGCGGCCCGGGGTGCTCCTCGTGCCATTGGAAGTTGCGCGTGAGATAGGCGCGGATATCGCTCCCTTCCATGCCGGGCAGAGGGCCGTAGCGTTCCGGCGGCAGGCTGAGCAGTTCCTCCCACAGGGCACGGGACCAGGGGCTGTGGTGGTAGATCCACGCAGAGGCCAAGGAGATCTCCCGCCTGTAGGCGGGCACCCAATCGCCCCCCTCTGGCCTGCCGCCGAGGCTGTCCCAGTAGCGCTCCAACTGGCCTTCGTCCCAGAGCCAGTCGGCATATAGATGCAGCATCGCGCCCTCGGCGAAGTCGTCCCGGGGGTCGGTTTTTTTTGCGATTTCCAGTAGGGCGGCGGCGCGGTCGGGGACGTCCCGCAGATGGGTGCAATCTTTCATCCGCCAGTCGTCGATGGCGTCGGGCGCGACGGCCCCGACGCAAAACAATACACCCCGCCCGCCCCGCAGGAGCTGCGCGGCATGCAGGTGTATCATACAGGAGGGCATGGAATCATCTCCTTGACTGCGCCTTCATTCTCTGCTCCTTGTTCAGCTCCCGTTTGCGCAAGCGCAGCTTTCCCGGCGTCACCTCCAGCAGCTCGTCGTCCCGGATGAACTCCATGCACTGCTCGAGGCTCAAGGCCGCCGGCGGGGTCAGGCGCAGCGCGTCGTCGGAGCCCGCCGCGCGGGTGTTGGTCAGCTGCTTTTTCTTGCATACGTTGATCACGATGTCCTCGCCCCGGGCGGCCTCCCCGCATACCATGCCCTGGTAGACCGCCTCCCCCGGGGCTATGAACAGCCGCCCGCGCTCCTGGGCGTTGAACAGGCCGTAGGCCGTGGCCTCCCCGGCCTCGTGTACCACCACGGAGCCCCGCTCGCGCCCCGGGATATCCCCCTTCCAGGGCTCGTAGCCCGCGTAGAGCTGGTTCATGATGCCGTTGCCGTTGGTATCCGTGAGGAACTGCGCCCGGTAGCCGATCAGCCCCCGGGAGGGTATCTTGAACTCAAGATGCGTCGCGCCGCCATCCCGGGCGCCTATGCTCTCCAGCTCGCCTTTTCGCGCGCCGAGGCGTTCGATCACCGCGCCAACATATTGCTCCGGCACTTCGACGATGAGCAGTTCCATGGGCTCGTGGGTCTTGCCGTTTAGTTCTTTCGTGATGACCTTCGGACGGCTCACCTGCAATTCATAGCCCTGGCGGCGCATGGTCTCAATGAGAATCGAAAGGTGTAGCTCCCCCCGCCCGCTGACTTTGAAGGCGTCAGTGGTTCCCGTCTCCTCCACGCGCATGCTGACATTTGTCTGCACTTCTTTGAGTAACCTGTCGCGCAAATTGCGGGAGGTCACGTATTTCCCTTCGCGCCCGGCGAAGGGGCTGTCGTTCACCATGAACTGCATGGAGATCGTCGGCTCGTCTATCTTGATGAAGGGCAAGGGCTCGGGGCGCTCGGGGTCGCACAGCGTCTCGCCGATGTTGATATTCTCAATGCCCGAGACGCATACGATATCCCCCACCCCGGCCTCGTCAACTTCCACACGCTTGAGACCCTCGAACTGGTACAGCCGTGAGAGCCGTACGGGGCGGCCCGCGGGGTCGTCCTCGCTGCACAGGGTGACTGTCTGCCCGCGCCTTACGCAGCCCCTTTCCACGCGCCCCACGCCGATGCGCCCCACATAGTCGTCGTATTCCAGCGAGGAGATCAGCAGCTGCAGCGACCCCTCCGGCTCACCCACGGGCGGGTCAATTTCCCGCAAAATCGCGTCGAACAAGGGCCTCATGTCGCCCTCACTCACATTCGCGTCCAGCGAGGCATAGCCATCCCTGGCCGAGGCGTAAACAATCGGGAACTCCAGCTGTTCCTCCTCCGCGCCCAGCTCGATGAACAGATCCAACGCCTGGTCGATGACCTCAGCCGGCCGCGCACCGGGCCGGTCTATCTTGTTGACCACCACGATGGCCTTCTTGCCCAGGGCCAGAGCCTTTTTCAGCACGAAGCGGGTCTGGGGCATGCAGCCCTCAAAGGCGTCCACCAGCAGCAGCACGCCGTCCACCATCATCATGATGCGTTCCACCTCGCCGCCAAAATCCGCGTGGCCGGGGGTATCAACTATATTAATCTTCACGCCCTGGTAGTGAATCGCCGTATTCTTCGCGAGGATGGTGATGCCCCGCTCGCGCTCCAGGTCATTGGAGTCCATCACCCGCTCGGCCACGGCCTCATTCATGCGGAACGCGCCGCTCTGCTTGAGCAGCTCGTCCACCAGGGTGGTTTTGCCGTGGTCCACGTGGGCTATTATGGCGATGTTGCGAAGGTTGTTACGGTGTTGCAATGGGTGCTCCTTTGTTTTTGTGATATTACGGGTGGTAAGTTGCTGCCCCTTCAGGTTGTGCGATTGTAAGAGGACGCGTCGCTTCGCGAAAGTGCTCCGCACCACCCCCTCGGCGCTTCGCACCGGTCCCCCAAGGGGGGCATCCTGACGGCACTAAAGCCTTTCCTTCTCAATCACAAGCTTAGCCGCATGGCAATAGAAATCAGCAATGTAATGATAAATCACCGCTTGCCGTTTGAAGCGCACAGGATAGCCGCGCAAAAAGCTAAACCAAAGATGCTGTTCCTGAGGCGTCATTTTTTCGCGCATTTCTTTCGCCCGGGGAATCAGGTTGCGATTATATTCATGCGGCACAACAAAACCTCCGAAGAAAGCAAGCCTTTCCGTTTCGTCAGGATGCCCCCCTTGGGGGACCGATGCGAAGCATCGAGGGGGTGGTGCAGGGCACTCGCGCAGCGACGTTCCTCGCCTACCCCTTCCCCTGTTTCCTCCCCGCCTCGTCAATCCCCTGCAGCACAACATCCAAATACACCTGCTGCGCCGTTTTGCCGTCCAGGTGTATCCCGTCCGAGGCCAGCAACTCCGGCCGCTCGGCCGCCACCAGGGCCCAGTCCGCCACGGTGACATATGGCAATGTCTGCGCCAATTCACGATAATACGCCGCGATCTCGATATAGTCCAGGCCCGGCACCGGCCTGCCGAGATATGGCGTGACGAACACCACCCGGCGGCCCGAGGGCAGTTCCTCAAGCATGCCGTCGATCTGCTCCCGCCAGGCCTTGGTCACGCCGCCGTCGTTGGCACCCAGCGCGATTACCACGTATTCCCGCAGCGAGCCGTCCGCCTGCCATTCGAGCAGAATCTCGCGGCCCTGCCAAAGGTGGCGGGAGACCTCCGAATCCACGATGCTGTCCGGGATGGTCTCCCGCAGCAGGCGATCCACGCCCAGGGAGATGGAATCCCCCATGAAGTTCACGCCCCCTGGGATGGAGTGGATATTCACGGCAGGGACCCACGTATCGTCGGCCAGGGAGGGGTCGTGGGCGGCATCGGCCCAGAAGGGCGTCCTGTCCCGCTCTTTCACAGGCTCAGCCGGAATGGCGGCCACGCGCCCGTGCAGCGCCGCGGCGCTTTCCGCGTCCTGGTAGATGTTCCCCACCATGATGGGCATCTCCAGCCCCGTGACTGTCGGCGCACGGGCGATCACCTGGGCGCTGCCCGCCAGGCCGAACAGGCACAGCATGGCAACCGCCGGGTAGAAGATTTTCATCGCGCCATGCTTTTTTAAAAGCAACTTTAGTTGCGTTTTGCCCTGGATGAGAGGCTCCACGCCGTAGAATGTCATCGCCGCGAAGCCCAGCGAAAGCGCAAACGTGACCAAACTCGCCAGCCAGTTTTGTGTGATAACATTGCTGAACACGATATACAGCGGCCAGTGGAACAGGAACACCCCGTAGGAGGTATCCGCCGCGAAGCTGATGGGCTTCGGGTCGCGCTTCATGCCGGGTGTGGCCTCGTGGAGCACGCGCGCCATGCAGATGATCGTCACGGCCAGCAACGCGGCCAGCGCGAATCCATATTGGTAAGTCTTTTCCCCATTGAAGTTAAACAGCACGCCCATGGCGACAAGGCCCCCCGCGGCCAGCGCCATCACGGCAATGGAGGCGAAAAAGCTCAGGGGATTGTTCAGCCTCGCGGCTGTTTTCTTCTTGATTTTTATGCCGAACAGCGCCCCCGCCGCCGAGCCGACGAAAAAAGGAAAGGCGTGGGAGAGGCTGTCGAAGTAGGCCCTCGTGGGGTTGCCGGGGTCTGCCGCGAACAGGCGTTGCATGGTCCACCAGCTCAGCCCCGCAAGGATGATCGCGGGCACGGCCAGCGCGATTTTCAAAGCGCCCTGGCGCTTGCCTGTTTTTTTCACGAGAATCCATATAAGAACTGCCAAACCCAGGCAGGCCAGCCCCCACAGCAGGTAGTAGTGCATCTCCAGCGCGAGGCTCCACGTGTGGATGAACAAATGCGGCAGCAGCTGCGCCTCATAGGAGCCGCCGCCGAGGATCTCCAGATAGTTGGTCATGAAGCCCAGCGCCCCCGCCGCCTGCCGCGCGATCCCCCCGGTGAAGTCTGGCGAGATGAGCAGCGCGAAGGGAAGTGTGATGATCACCGCCAGAAACAGCGGCGGAAAAATCCTCTTGAATCTGCGCTTGCAGAAATCAAGCCACCGGAACGTACCGGTATTTCTGAACTCCTCCACGATCAGCGCCGTTGTCAGGTAGCCGGAGAGCGTGAAGAACAGGTCCACGCCGAAAAATCCGCCCGGCAGCAGGTGCCTGAAGAAATGGTACACGAGCACCATCGCCAGCCCCAATACGCGCACAAGGCTGAGCCATTTTATCCTCATGGTTGGATTCTCCACCCGCCTTTCCATGTTCCTTCGAGAGTTGTGCCGTCATTTCGCGTCAGCGTGCCCTGCCCATGGAACGTCCCGCCGGCAAAATCGCCCTTATACGCGAACGTGCCGTCCGGCGCGCGATATTCCCCCTCGCCGTGGAACAGCCCGTCCTGCCACTCTCCTGTGTAGATCACCGTGCCCGCGGCGTCGGCGTAGGTCCCCGTGCCGTTCCCGGGCAGCCCATTGAAGAACTCCCCGTGATACACCGCGCCGTCGGCAAAGGTGAACTGCCCCTGCCCGCGCGGCCCCTGGACGCCCAGCAGGCCCATGTAGCGCCAGCTATCCTCAGCGGCGTAGATGCCGCTCTCGTGGTCGGCCTCGATATCCCCGTCGTCGGTATGGAATACCCCCCGCTCCGGCTTGCCCTCGCTGAACGCGCCCCGGAATTCCCAGCCTTCCACCGAGCGGAACACGCCCTGCCCGTGGAAGCGCCCCTCGGAAAAGCGGCCCTCGTAGGCCCCTCCGTCGGCGAACTCGATGCGCCCCTGCCCGCTGAACCGCCCGCCGCGCAGCAGCCCCGAGTAGACAAACACCCCCTCGTCGTAGAGCTCGCCCGTCACTCTGCGGGGCAGACCTTCGCCGCCGGGCAGCAGGGCGAACAGCGCCAGCGCAACCACCGCACAAACGCACAGCACGGCGAGAGACGCACCGCGCCGTCTGCGGCGCAGTTCGTCTTTGTCCCTGTATTCGAAGGCGTAGTTTTTCATGGTGATAGGTCTTCCTTATCGCAAGATTGCTGGAGAACGCCGCTCCGCGATACTCCCTCACGAGGGAGCCAGGGGATTTTGGTGCAGCCGTTGCTGTACTGCTTCATTTATAGCGCGGCACACGGCAGGGAAAGTGATTCGCAATATCATCATTTTTGAAGCGAGTAACGATTATACCTGCGCTTTCAAACGCACAGGGTAAGACCGTAGTAGTCATACCATAGATGACTCTCTTGTCTGGTCATGTTTTTACGCAGCTCCTTTGCGCGTGGGATCAAATTCTTGTTGTACTCCAGCGGCATGGTCAATCTCCATCAAATGTTGGCTCAAATTCCCCTGGCTCCCTCGTGAGGGAGCTCCGCCGCAGCGGTAAGGGAGTATCGCGGAGCGACGTTCCCCAGCAAGGATGTGCGAATCACATAATTAAGCATTCAGCATTATGAATTAAGCATTAGTTGCGCACCACCGCCTGCATCACCGCCGCCCAGATCAGCCCCCAGGCGATGAAAATCAGGCTGTCGGCTATATGCAGCTGCCCCATGAATACGAACAGCAGCAGGAATACGCAGGCCGTGATGCTCCCCACCAGCTGGAACAGGCGCAGGCGGCGGATGCCCCCGCGCAGGCTCACGCAGGCGGAAAGCGCCCGCAGGAAGGCCCTGGCGTTGTTGGCGTGGTATACCCCGGCGTTCAGGTCCGTGCGGGGTGCGCGCATCTGCTTGCGGCAGGCCTCGCCGGGCAACGAGCGCAGCAGGCTCAGGCTCCCCTCCCGCAGGCCGAAGGCCTCGCCGAGCACCTGCGCGCTCACGCAGGGGTCGCTGTTGCAGATGAGGGCCTCCATGTCCTCCCGCTCCAACTGCCGGAAGGCCGGGGCCACGGCGGTGTCGGGACAGTAGCTCACCACAAAGAAGGCGCTCAGGCGTTTTTCCACGGCGAGATAGATGATCTTGCGCCCGTCGTGCTCGTACTTGCTCTCGTCCTTCTCGCTGAGCGCAACGGCGATGCCGTGGTTTTCCAGCAGGGCCCTGTTGCCGAAGAAAACCTTCTGGTTGTGTATCCAGCAGCTTAGGCCCATGCGGTCCTCGTAGATCAGATCCTTCACGTCGGGCAGGACGGAGTAATCCCCCTCCACCACGCCCTCGAACACGGCCTGCAGCGGCCCCCCGGCGGCGATGGCGATCCCCGCGGCGTAGAGCAGCACCTCGTCGGCGCGCACCAGGCGGAACTCCCGCCAGCCGTGCATGCGCCCCTTCGCCGGCAAGTAGAGGTCGGCGGAATCCAGCACGAAGACCCCCGCCCGGCTGCACGCCTCGGCGGCGTCGGTGTTCAGGATGGCCACGCCGTTCTCCCGGGGGGCTCGGGTGAGGCCCCGCACGAGGCTCGCCAATATCCACAGGGAGGCACAGGGCACGCACAGGCAGACCGCCACGGCGGCGGCCGAGACGACGGCGACGGCCGTGCCCTGCAGCAGGAACGCGCACAGTCCCGCCAGTCCCGCCAGCCCCGCCGCGGCAGGCAGCAACTGCCGGGCGCTGCGGTCCGCGGCGTCCTCCTTCATCGATTGCTTCACAAACCCCGCCGGAAAGGCCACCGGCACGGGAAGCACCGTCTTGGCGCGCCCGGGCAGGGCCCTCTGGCGGGCTGTCATCGCGGCGTCGCGTGAATCCATGGGCGTCACGGCGTAGAGGCCGTCTGCCGAGGTGTAGGCGCAGAAGCGGAAATTGTCGCAGCGCTGCCGGGCCTGCTGCCAGCGCGCGGCGGCGCTCAGCGCCGCGGCAAACAGGAACAGCGGCACGCAGACAGCCACCCGGTAGGGGTTGTCCCCCGCCAGGTCCGCGTTGATCTCCTCCAGGAATATGAACAGCAGCACCGTCTGCGCCGCGCAGGCCAGCGCCGCGAAAAGCAAAATCGTGTTCGCGTTCGGCCTACGCTTTATGAGCGACGCAAAACCCTGCGAGAAATCCCCGGCGCACACCAGCAGGCCCGCAACCAGCAGCAGCGCCATGGGGACCAGGTGCCCGGGGCTCATGCCGAACGCCCGGTTGAACACGGCGAACAGCTGCAGGCATACGGCCAGCAGCGTAAAGGCCCCCAGCGTCAGCGCATAAGAAGCCCGGCGGCCGCGCAGGCGCTGCAGCAGCCGGAACACGGAGTCCCTCTGCTCCACCCGGCGGTATTCCGGCTGGCCGCTGGCCTCCTCGGGCGCGGGCGGCGCCTCGGCCCCCGTCTCGCCGTCCTCCTCCAGGCGGGCGCTCAGGGAGCGCAGGGTCCGGAACTGGGCGGTGCGCTCAATCTTGCCCCTCTCCAGCCGCGCGAGCATCTCCGCCTCCTCCACGCTGTCCGCGTGGGGCTCCTCGTCGAAGTTCGCGAAGCGCTGCTGCCCCTCCGGGATGTCCTCCTCCTGCTCCGGTCTGGGGCGTACAATCAGATCATCCGCCGGCACCACCTTCGGCACGGGCGAGAGGTCCGAGGTCATCTGCATATCCACGCGGCGCAG
>Ga0123353_10017604_pt1 | contig 10515 bp, 10 predicted proteins | sample TergutLab28metaG_3_FD_92763 | JGI IMG/M metagenome (GOLD analysis project Ga0123353, IMG submission 92763) | Labiotermes labralis P3 segment gut microbial communities from Petit-Saut dam, French Guiana - Lab288 P3 | ecosystem: Host-associated > Arthropoda: Insects > Digestive system > Gut ... | reverse complement strand
GAAAGCCCAGAAACACCACCGCCGCCACTGCGCAAAACACCATGCCGGCGATGGCCTCCCAGCGCGGGATGCGTTCATTTCTGTTGGGCACAAGAGGCAGCACGTCAATGAAATCGCCGCCGCCGAAGCTGACCTTCTTGCGCTCGAATACGACAAAAATGAATGTAATAATCGCGAAGGCCTGTATCGTTCCGCCGACGGTACCGCCAACGACTTTCATGATTTCCACGAAAATTTCAGCCGGGGCTAGTGTCCCCGTGCCGCCGTCCAGGATCAGCGACAACAACATGGCGAAGACCATGCCCCCCGCCGCGATGGGCAGCACGAGCTTCAGAATAAATTTGTACATCAGGAAATACTCCCCGCCGATGAGGGCCCTGCCCTCGTCGCCGCTGTATTTCGCGGCCAGTTTATCCGGCGGACCCAGCTCCGTGAGGACGATGCGTACATCTTTATCCCCCGGCGTCACCGCGCCGCAGCGGGCCTCGAGCATGTCGGAAATCAGTCCGGCCAGCTCCTGTTTGACATCCTCGCGCAGTTTCGCGGGCAGGCGGCGGATGACTGCGTAAATATAACGCTCGATCAGTTCGTGTGTCATAGCATTTCTTCCTCCAAAATAGTATTCATGTTTTGCGCGGCGGCCTGCCAGTGGCCCTTGAGGGCCTCCAGCACCTCCAGGCCGAAGGGGGTGGCCGAATAGTATTTGCGGGGCTTCGCGCCCTCGGTGTTCCACGCGCTTTCCAGCAGGCCCTGGGTCTCCAGGCGCCGCAGCAGCGGGTAGAGCGTGTTGGCCTCCACCGGCATGCCGGACCGCGCGAGATCGGTGGTCAGTTGGTAGCCATAGGCCGGTTGCCGCAGCTTGGCCAGCACGCAGAGGATCACCGTGCCCCTGCGCAGCTCCAGCAAAAAGCCGGAAACCAGGTCGTCTTTGTTCAAACCATCACCTCCGCAATATTGTCAATATCATTATAGTGTGTGACGCACTATATGTCAATAGAAAAAGCAAAAATAAATAAAAAACACCGCGCCGGCATTAAACAGCCGCGCGGTGCAGGAGACGGCGTTCCCGACGCCCCATGTTTTCTCTCTACGCAGGGACGTCCGGAGGCCGTCCCCTACCCAAATTATTCTTCCTTGTTCTTCTTGCTCTTCTTGCGCTGGCTGGCGGATTCGGCCATCTTCTCGGTCCGGGCTTCCTCGGCGGCCTTCTTGGCGGCCTCCTGCTCGGCCTGCGCCTTCTCCTGGTTGGTGTTGTTGACCCCCACGGCCGAGCGGATGATGCGCAACTTGGTGCGGTCGGCCCCGGTCTCGATGATGATGCTGTCCTCCTTCACGGTGACCACGCGCCCCATAATCCCGCCGATGGTGGTGATCTCGTCGCCGATGGAGATATTGTCGCGCATGGCCTGCTCTTCCTTCTGGCGCTTCTTCTGCGGGCGGATCATGGTGAAATACATCACGCCCACCATCACCACCAGCAGGGCGATCATCTGCCAGCTGCCCCCCTGGGTCTGGCCGCCGGAACCGCCCGCGCCGGGCAGCATGTTCATAAGAAAATTCATTCGCTTTGCTCCTCTTCCCAAAAATTGATGACATACAGCATTTCTTATTATAGCCGATCAAATGCAATAAAGCAAGAGATATTTTTCTATTTACAATATGTTCATGGAAAATATCCCGCGGAGACGCACCTCTACACCCGCTCATCCAGCCTCTCCACATTTGCCCTGTAATACGCCTCAAACCGCCCCTCCTCCAGCGCCGCGCGTATCCGCTCCATCAGCGTGTTGTAAAAATATAGGTTGTGCATCACGCACAGGCGCAGACCGAGGGTCTCCCCCGCCTTGAGCAGATGCCGCAGGTAGGTGCGGCTGTGATCCCGGCACACGGGGCAGCCGCACGATGGGTCGATGGGCTGGGAATCCCGGGCGTATTTCGCGTTGTTCAGGTTGATGATGCCGCCCCAGGTGTTGAGATGCCCGTGGCGGGCGTTGCGGCTGGGCATCACGCAGTCGAACAGGTCCACGCCCAGGCGCACGGCCTCGAGGATATTCCCCGGGGTTCCCACACCCATTAAATAGCGGGGTTTTTCACGCGGCATGTGGGGCTCCACGGCGGCAATAATGCGATACATCTCCTCTTTGGGCTCCCCCACGGCCAGTCCGCCGATGGCGTAGCCGTCGAGATCCAACTCGCGTATTTGCTTCATGTGCTCGACGCGCAGGTCTTCAAATGTGCAGCCCTGGTTTATGCCAAAGAGCATTTGCCCGGGAGCGGCAGTCCCGTGTTCAGTTTTACAGCGCACCAACCAGCGATATGTTCGATCGCAGGCCTGTTTGGCATATTCGTATGTTGCGGGGTTCTCCACGCACTCGTCAAAGGCCATGGCGATGGTGCTGCCCAGGTTCGCCTGTATGCGCATGCTCTCCTCCGGCCCCATGAAGATGCGCGCGCCGCTGACGTGCGAGGCAAATGTCACGCCCTCCTCCGTGATATTGCGCAGCTTGGCCAGGCTGAACACCTGGAACCCGCCGCTGTCGGTGAGAACCGGCCCCTGCCAGCCTGTGAATGCCCGCAGGCCGCCCATATCCCGCACGAGCTCGTCCCCCGGGCGCACGTGGAGATGGTAGGTGTTGCAGAGCATCACCTGGGCGCGCAGGAGATCGCGCATGTCCCGCGCCGAAACCCCGCCCTTGATGGCCCCGCCGGTGGCGACATTCATGAAAGCGGGGGTTTGGATGGCGCCGTGGGGGGTGGCGAGGGTAGCGCGGCGGGCGGTGGATTCCTCGGTAATCAATTGGAATTTCTGCATTCAATAACAACCTCCGGTTGTTTATTCTCTATTTCTCATTTTAGAGTATCACCATACAATCCCCAAACGAATAAAAGCGATACCCCTCCCGCACGGCAGCTTCATACGCGGCGAGGGTTTTTTCGCGCCCATAAAGCGCGCTCACCAGCATGATCAGCGTGCTCTCGGGCAAATGAAAGTTCGTCAGCAGGGCGTCCACGCACTTAAATACATAGCCGGGGTAGATAAAGATGTCCGTCCAGCCCCCGCAGGGGACGACCGCACCGTAGGTTTGCATCATGGCCTCAAGGGTGCGGCATCCGGTGGTACCCACGCAGATTACGCGCCCGCCGTTGTCCTTCGTCCGGTTGATTAATTCGGCTGTGGCTTCGGGCACATGGTAGTGCTCGGCGTGCATCTCGTGCTGCTCGATTTGCTCTGCCTTCACGGGGCGGAACGTCCCCAGGCCCACGTGCAAAGTGACATAGCCGACGCTGACGCCCCTGCTTTGCAGTTTACCGAGCAATTCCGGCGTGAAGTGCAGGCCCGCCGTGGGCGCGGCGGCCGATCCCTCCTCGCGGGCATAGACGGTGTTGTAGCGGCTGGCGTCCTCCAGTTTTTCGGTGATGTAATGCGGCAGGGGCATCTCGCCAATGCGTTCGAGTATCTCGTAAAAGTTGCCCTCGTGGGTGAATTTTACAACTCTGTTGCCATTGGGCAGGGATTCAAGCACCTCGCCGCGCAGCAAGCCATCACCAAAGCTGAACTTAGCACCGGGCTTTGCCTTTTTGCCGGGACCGGCAAGGCATTCCCACACGCCTTGACTTGTTTGATTGAGCAGCAGGAATTCTACAGTCGCCCTTGTATCATGCTTTATGCCATACAGGCGCGCGGGCAGGACCTTTGTGTCATTCAAAATCAGGCAGTCGCCGGGCCTGAGATAATCGCCTATATTACGAAAAACATCGTGGGTGATGGAAGTGTCGCCCCGGCGCAGCACCATCATGCGGGAACTGTCGCGGGGCTCGGCGGGGCGCTGGGCGATGAGGGAGGGGGGTAAATCATAGAAAAAATCTGAGGTTTTCATGGGTGTCCTTTCTGAAACTTAGCCATTGGGTGACGCGTTTTGAATGCAAAGCGCTCAGCCGCTCCGCGGAGCCTTCCTCACCCGCCCGAGGCGGGAGCTCCTTCCACGGGAAGGAGCTTGGGGGATTAGGCGTGAACGGGCGGTGCAATTGCACGTCAGTGGGACAAGATGTCGCTTTTACTTAATCCTCAAGGCTCCTTCCCGTGGAAGGAGCTGTCAGCCAGACGGCTCCCGCAGGAGACGTTGATGACATGAGGATGGTTCCGCGGAGCGGCTGAGCGCTTTGCAATTAATCAAAGGATATTATCTCGCCATATTTTTTTCATAAAAAATATGCATCCTTCCTTGACGAACGGCCATCTTTTGTGCTATGATATAATGACAGGAAATATTATATATTAAACCGGTCAACATTGCAAGTCAATTTATTTAAGGAGAACAACCATGAAAAACTACAGGGTCGGCATCATAGGCGCAACGGGAATGGTGGGGCAGCGGTTCGCTCTGCTGCTGGAGAATCATCCGTGGTTCACCGTAACCGCGTTGGCGGCTAGCTCCCGCTCGGCGGGGCGAACCTACGGAAAACTCATGGAAACCCGCTGGATGCTGGAAAAACCCTGCCCGGAGAATATGAAAGACCTGATGGTATATGACGCCACGGCTGATATAGCGAAAGTGGCCGGCATGGTGGATTTCGTCTTCTGCGCGGTGGATATGCCCAAGGACCAGGTACGCGAACTCGAGGACGCCTACGCCCTGGCGGAGTGCCCGGTGGTGTCCTCCAACAGCGCGCACCGCTGGACGCCCGACGTGCCTATGATCGTGCCGGAGCTCAACGCGAAACACGCCGAGGTCATCCCCGCCCAGCGAAAACGCCTGGGGACAAAGCGGGGCTTCGTGACGGTGAAATCCAACTGCTCCATACAGAATTACGTCCCCGCTCTGTTCCCCTTCCCCGGCGTGCAGGACGTGCTGGTGTGCACCTACCAGGCGATTTCCGGCGCGGGAAAAACCTTCGAAACCTGGCCCGAGATGGTGGATAACCTGATCCCCTACATCGGCGGCGAGGAAGAGAAGTCAGAGAAGGAACCCCTCAAGCTCTACGGCTATGTGGAGGACGGCGTGATCAAGAACGCCGCGCTGCCCAACTTCACGGCCCAGTGCATCCGGGTCCCGGTGACGGACGGCCACTTCTCCGCCGTGTTCGTGCGCTTCGCCGAGGGCATGAAGCCCTCGAAAGAGCACATGCTGGAGGTGTGGGAGTCCTTCGAGGGCCCGACGCACAAGCTCGGCCTGCCCAGCGCGCCGGGGAAATTCCTCAACTACTTCCCCGAGGACAACATGCCCCAGACCAAGCTCTGCCGAAACCTGGAGAACGGCATGGCTGTTTCGATTGGGCGTTTGCGCGATGACACCCAGTACGACTACAAGTTCGTGTGCCTTTCCCACAACACCCTGCTGGGCGCGGCAGGGGGCTCGGTCCTGACGGCGGAGTTGCTGTGCGCGCAAAATTATATTTAAGGTTGCTCCCCCCTGTCGCGTGCGACATCCCCTTATAACGCACCCCCCGGCGCACCTCGGCTCCGTTGGAGCCGCAGCGCCACCCCCCCTCGCAAGCGAAGGAGGCTTGGGAACGTCGCTCCGCGATGCCTTCCACAGGAAGGAGCTTGGGGGCTTAAGTAAAGCGCCATCTAAATCCCACTGCCATGCAATTGCATAACCCGTTTACGGCTATTCCCTCAGGTTCCTTCCCGTGGAAGGAGCTCCCTGCCTCGGGCGGGGTGAGGAAGGCACCGCGGAGCGGCTGACCGCTTTGCAGCAAAACAAAATCTATTTATTTAAGGAGTAATCACCATGAAGAATACAATTTTCACCGGCGCGGGCGTCGCCATAGTCACACCTTTCAACGACGATTTGAGCGTCAACTACAACAAGCTTGCCGAGCTCATCGACGAGCAGATCGCCCGGGGGACCGACGCCATCGTCATCTGCGGAACAACAGGAGAGAGCACCACCCTCACCCCCAGGGAACATGAAGAGGTCAACGCCTTTGCCGTGCGGCAAGTCAATGGCCGCGTGCCCGTGGTCGCCGGCTGCGGCAGCAACGAGACAGCCTTTGCCGCCGAGCTCTCCGTCGCCGCCGAGCGCGACGGCGCGGACGCCCTGCTGCACGTGACCCCCTACTACAACAAGACCTCCCAGGCTGGCCTGGTCCAGCATTTCTATTATATCGCGGACAGGGTGAACATCCCCATCATCCTCTACAACGTGCCCTCCCGCACGGGCATGACGATCCAGCCCGAGACGTATCTAGAGCTCTCGAAGCACCCGAACATCGTGGGCACGAAAGAGGCCAGCGGCGATATTTCGGCCATCGCCAAGACCATGGCGCTGTGCGGCGACAACCTGCACCTCTACTCCGGCAATGACGACCAGATCGCCGCGCTGATGGGGCTGGGAGGCAAGGGGGTCATCTCGGTTGTTTCCAACGTGGCCCCGGAGGCCGTGCACGCCATCGCGGCGGCGGGCCTGGCGGGAGACCAAGCCGAGTGTCTGCGGCTCCAGTTGGAATGGCTGGACCTGTGCAACGACCTGTTTATCGACGTCAACCCCATCCCCATCAAGGCAGCGATGAACCTCATGGGCAAGAATGTTGGCCCCTGCCGCCTGCCCCTGTGCGAGATGGGCGAGGCCGGGCTGGCAAAGCTGAAGGCGACGCTGGAGAGGCATGGGATGGTGTAAGGGATTTGAAATCCTGACTATGTGTTGATTCCCGGCGCTGCAATGCAACGCCCTATGAGTGTTTCGCCAATGGCGAATTCGGGCCAACGTTCCGCCTCCGCCATTGGCGGAACGTTCGTAGGGCGAACCATTGGCCCGCCGTGGATGTGTACAACGGAGGTTATTTATCTATGCTTAACATCCTTCTCAGCGGCTGCAACGGCAAGCTCAGCCGCGCCGTGATCGAATTTTGCGAAACCCGGCGGGATGTCCGCATCATCGCTGGCATAGACCCCGCCCCGGGGCGGGTTCCCCTGCCCTTCCCGGTATTTTCAAGCGCCGCCGAGGTGGACGGGATTAAGCCGGACGTGGTGCTGGATTGCTCTCTGCCCAAGGTGTTGCCGGGGCTGCTGGAGCTCACGCTGCGGGAAAAGCTGCCCCTGGTCATCGCCACCACTGGCTACGGCGAGCTCGAGTACACGATGCTCGATGAGGCCGCCGGGCGCATTCCCATATTCCAAAGCGGCAACATGTCTCTGGGGATTTTGCTGCTCAAACAATTGGCGCGGCAGGCGGCCCAGGTGCTGGGCGGGAGCTTCGACATCGAGATTGTGGAAGCCCACCACAACCAGAAGCTCGACGCGCCCAGCGGCACGGCGTACATATTGGCCGACGCCGTCAACGAGGGCCTGGCTTCGCCGCGCAGCTACGCCTACGAGCGCCAAAGCAAGCGCGAGGCGCGGCCGGAAAATGAGATCGGCATCCACTCCATCCGGGGCGGCACCATAACGGGGGAGCACACGGTGATCTTCGCGGGCTTCGACGAGGTGGTGGAGCTCACCCACCGGGCCTACAGCAAGCGCATTTTCGCCGCCGGATGTCTGGCCGCCGCGCGCTGGCTGGCGGATAAGCCCGCCGGGCGGTATAGCATGGACGACATGTTTGGGAATTAGGAGATGAGAATGCAGAAATACAGGCTTGCGGGCAAACGAGTGATCTTACGCGGGCCAAAGCGCGGCGATATCGCCGACCGGCAGGCCATCGGCCGCCACGCTGAGTTTGTACGCATGTGCGGCGGCGGCGATATGTCCGCCGGGGCGAGCCATCCCCCGCGCGCATTTTGGCGCAAGTGGTATCGAAACATCCGCCGCAAACGCCACGGCTTCATCATTGAGTACGAAGGCCGGTGCGTAGGCACGGTCAAGCTGCGGAGCTCCGGCAAAAACAAGTCCTTTTCGATTGGCATTTTCGACCCGACGCTCTGGTCACAGGGCCTGGGCACTGAAGTGACTCGGCTCATGCTGCGCTATGGCTTTGAGACGCTGGATTTGGAAAAGATCGCTCTGAAGGTGCTCAATTACAACACTCGGGGCATTCGCTGTTACGAAAAATGCGGCTTTTCTTACGTGGGAAAGCAAGACGAGGACATACGCATGGCCATCACGAAACGTGAATACACACTGCGCCGCGATCTCCTGCTCTACGCCATTTCCGACGGCAATCTTGATGCCATCGAAGCGGCCCTGCGCGGCGGCGCGACGATGCTGCAATTGAGGACAAAGGGCTTGCCGGACGACGAATTGTTGGCTTTGGCCCGCTCTGTCAAGAGCATTACGGATAGTCATGGCGTACCGCTGATCATCAATGATAGAGCTGACATAGCAATTCAAATTGACGCCGCCGGGGCGCATCTGGGCCTTGACGACGGCGATTTGCGCGCGGCGCGGGCTTTGCTGGGCCCGGGGAAAATCCTGGGCGCGACGGCGCGCACTGTTGAGCAGACCCTGGCCGCACAGGCTGCCGGGGCGGACTATCTCGGCTCCGGCGCGGTGTTCGGGACAAGCACCAAGGCCGACGCCGTGCCGATGACGCTCGAGCTTTTCAGAGAAATTTGCTCTAGCGTGAAGAACCCGGTTGTGGCCATCGGCGGGATTGACCGCACGAATATCGCACGGCTCAAGGGCTGCGGCATGGCGGGGTTTGCGATTAGCTCAGGGATTTTCAGTGAGAAAGACATAGAAGGCGCGACAAAAGAGCTGAGAAAAGAGGCGCAGCATGTTCTGTGAGATATGCATCTATGAGGCGAAAATCGAAAAGCAGGACGAAATCGAGGAGCTCATGCGGGAGGTGGCGGAATTCTATCGCAGCCAGCCCGGGGTGATCGACGTTCGCTACGTCAAGCGCACGCACCGCCAGGAGAGCTTCCAGGCGGTGAAGGCGGGCGAGCCGCCCATCCGGCTGACGCGCTATGTGGGCAAGGTGACATATATGCTCTACCTGGCCCTGGAGGACGCCGAGACCCATGGCCGTCTGGCGGTGGAGGGCCTGGAATTGTTCTACAAGCGCTGGAACCGCTGTTTGATAACAATGCCGAAGATACTGCTGGGGGAGGATGTTGCATGAATCGCTCCCCCCGCCTCCTGCGGAGGCACCCCCCTCGCAAGCGAAGGGGGCTTGTTTACGCACAGATAGGCCCCCCTCGTTTGCGAGGGGGGTGGCCCGTAGGGCCGGGGGGAGCGGAATAAATGCCCAAAATAACCCTCACCACCATGGTGATGATCGAAAACCCGGCCACCAGCGAAGTCCTCGTGCAGGATAGGCTGCTGCGCTGGAAGGGCTTGGCCTTCCCCGGCGGGCACGTTGATGTGGGCGAGAGCCTACATGACTGCGCGGTGCGGGAGGTGCTGGAGGAAACAGGGCTGGTCGTGCGTGATTTGAAATCCCGCGGGACACTGCACTACTCCTGGCACGAAGCGCCGGACAGTGACGAGAGGCGCTACTTCGTGTTTTTATATAAGACTTCTGTGTTTTCCGGCGAGCTCATCCCCGAAATGGCCGAAGGGCGGCACTTCTGGGTATCAATAGAGAAACTCAAGCAGTTGAAACATAGATTCACGCCCAATTTCGCGTATTATTTCCCCATGTTTTTCGGGGATCACAGCGAGGCTTTCAAGTGCGAAGACAGCGAATTTGTTTATTATTAGGAGCACCACATGATCTACAAAACCCAGATGCACGCCGCAAAGCTCGGCATTTTGACGAACCAAATGCGGCAAATTGCACAAAAAGAAAATGTCGATCCCGAATGGCTACGGGGCAAAGTTGCCCTCGGGGAGATCGCCATACCCGCCAACGTGCACCACAAGAGCCTCGTTCCCCAGGGCGTGGGGGCAGGGCTGCGCACGAAAATCAACGTGAACCTGGGCATCTCGGGCGACAGCCGCGACTACGAACGCGAAATGAGCAAGGTCAAGCTCGCCATAGCGATGGGCACGGATTCTATCATGGACCTCTCCAATTGCGGCAAGACCCGTGATTTCCGGCGGGAGCTGATCGCCATGTCTCCGGCGATGATAGGCACGGTGCCCATGTACGACGCCGTGGGATATCTCGATAAAGATTTGCTGGACATCACGGCGCAGGATTTTTTGCGCGTGGTGGAGGCCCACGCGAAAGAGGGCGTGGACTTCGTGACGATTCACGCCGGCTTGAATCGCAGGACCATCGAGGCCTTCCGGCGTGAGCCAAGATTGACGAATATCGTGTCCCGCGGGGGCTCGCTGCTTTTCGCGTGGATGGAGATGACCGGGAACGAGAATCCGTTTTTCGAGTTTTACGACGACGTGCTAGAAATATTGCGCGAGCACGACGTGACGGTCTCCCTGGGGGACGCCATGCGCCCCGGCAGCGGGCGGGATTCCACAGACGCCGCGCAGGTGCAGGAACTCATCGAACTGGGGCACCTGACCCGCCGCGCCTGGGAACGGGATGTGCAGGTGATGATCGAGGGCCCCGGCCACATGGCACTGAATGAGATCGCGGCGAACGTTCTGCTGGAAAAGCGCCTGTGCCACAACGCGCCGTTCTACGTGCTGGGGCCGCTGGTGACGGACATCGCGCCGGGCTACGACCACAT
>Ga0123353_10017601_pt1 | contig 10516 bp, 3 predicted proteins | sample TergutLab28metaG_3_FD_92763 | JGI IMG/M metagenome (GOLD analysis project Ga0123353, IMG submission 92763) | Labiotermes labralis P3 segment gut microbial communities from Petit-Saut dam, French Guiana - Lab288 P3 | ecosystem: Host-associated > Arthropoda: Insects > Digestive system > Gut ... | reverse complement strand
GAAACTAACTGTAAATCTTTGGCATAACTAACTCAAATTAAACTATACATTCTTTTTTAAGAACAGAACTGCTTGATTTCATAACCACTTTAAAATTCAAGTACATACCTAGAAGAGAAATCAAAATCCATCTTGCAAAGTGAAGTTCTGCAGGCTGGCGGGCTTATGAAATTCGTTCCAGAATTTTCCAATAAATTAAAATTAGTTTCTTTGAAGCTACAGTTGTTCTTTAAATCACACTAAAGCCCAGTGGTTACTAAAGGGCAGGTACCGTCAGATTTAACATTACGAACGTGAAGTATGTTTACATGCTGTGTTGTAACCTTAAGGAGTAGCAACCATAATTATGAATTCTTTACGAAGTAAAACAAGATAAGCCTTGTGTGCAAACCACGTCTCACCACACGTCCATCCGTTCGTTTTTCCTTCCACGTACCCATCCTCAGGCTATTGGTCCGTCTATCTGTGGCCTGGCATAAGCGACTAGAGTGTAGGTTGGATTTTCATGAAATTCGGTACATGAGTTTTTGACAGAAACATGGAGCGACTGTCAGTCATACTTCTCTTAAGGACCTAAATGAATCTCTACCAACACTTTCCATATTTATTCGAAGATCTTCTTGGGCTCACTTCGGTATAGAAAATGTCCGTATACTGCAACAGAGCAACTATTTCGTGCAAATCGGCGCAATTAAAGTCACTTTTTATGCAAGGATATAAATACAATTTTGCACTTTTTTCTATACTGTATTCCAAGTATGAATAAAATCGTTATAAAATATTAAGATACAATTTATTGACTGATGGCGAATTTTGTGAAAGTCGGCGTAGTAAAATCTATGCGTCACATTTCGGCGCAAATGAATTTATATCCGTACTTCCCACATTTATTTTACAATTTGTGTGAAATTTAGCAGAAGACAGTTTCACATACGCTGTTCATCAAAAGTGTTGTGAAAACCGGCGCAGGAAAACCTGTACTTTTATGACGGTCTTAAAATGAGAATACACTTAAGCGTCTGCCCTGTGAAACTGCGTGACATTTTGAGAGTAACAAACATCTTGATAACGTCTGCTTGCTACGTGACGGAGTATGTCACTCGCAATTGTTACCCCTATTTCGCCTTCTTCGACTGATCTTTATAAAGGAAGAATGGTACGAACTGAATCTTCATTAATGCAAATTAATTTTAGTTTTCGGAAGTTTGGATACATTTTTCGGTAAAGGTATCAAACAGCGAAATACCAGAATTTTATATATCCTTGTACCATGAAGAGATTATATTAATTTAGTGTCGTTTACATGTCATATTAAGTTGGAATTATAGCTCCTACGAAAGTGAATCAGCCTCTGTTCCTATACAGAGTGACACAGTGACACAGTGACACAGTGATTCACGGATTTTCGTTCAGCGAAAAAATATTTAATAAACAAGATATACATATTTCTTGTTCTTATATTGTTATGAAGGTAACGAAGATCTTTTCAGACTAAGACATACATAAATATCTAAAAAAAATACTGGTGTGCTAAATACACATTAGAGAGATCAGTCAGATTGAAAACAAGCACTATCTCAAGAAAACCCCCAGCCGAATCCTGCCATTGTTAAATGTGTCTTCCTCTGTCACAGTCTGCGATTTATTGACTCATTGATTAATGATGAATCGTGACTGGTGGAACGGAGATAATGTTATGGATGATTTCAAAGTATCACCACAGCACTCCTCAAGAGAGAAACCCCTTGTCTGGCAAGTGTTGATTTCTTTCTCACTCTGTAAACGTGTCTACATGGTCAGCCGCCTGTACTCCCTGCTCCAGCCAGGGTCTGGTCATGCATAGTGTGGGTACGAGCCAAGGTGTGACGTCACATGGCTCGGATGGTGCGTCATAGAGTGACTGGACGCCGCCGCGATGTTGGAGTAGAGGTTGGCGCTCGGGTTGGTCCAGTAAGAAGTCGGCGAAGGGAAGATGCTGGCTGCAACAAGAAACAGGACTGGCGATGTACGTATAACGTAATATTATAGTGCTTTCGCGTAACAATCATGGCTATGGAAACTCAACAATGCCTTCCATTTGTATTGTTTATGCCTTACATGCTGTTGTCATTAACAAGAAACCGTTGAGTGTTACCACAGAAACATAAGGATCGGTTCCATCTGCTCCGATGTCGAGCTGCAAAATATTTCCTACTGCTGTAAACTATACGTATAAACGTACTTAAGTATTCATGTAAAGTTCCAGTTATTTACGTACGACTGTAGCCAAATTTGGAGTTTCTAGACATGTTTCCACAGAAGGTCCCAAAATAAAAATTTGCGCAAATCTGTCTCGTGGGAGCCGAGCTGATACATGCAAAACGGACAGGAAGAAGCTAATAGGCGCTTTTCTCGATTATGCGAACGGGCCTAAAAGCGGGAAGGGACGATGATACCTTTGGACGAGGAATTCCATGAAGGTATTCCTGAGGATTAAACAGCAGTTTACATTATGCCCTTTGTGCAAGTACAGTACAAAAATATCCACATTAAACCTGTGACGTTCTCAATACAGCAGATTTGTTTTAGTTAATCAAATTTCAAAAGCTAGTGCCTTAGGAAATTGTTCCAAACCCTGCTCCAAAAGCATGCGGACCAAACGTACGATCCGCAGTATCCACATCCAATTTCTGAGAGTCGCTACGAGGATCTGCGAAGATATCGAGACATCGCAATTACACGCCTTCACTCTGATCTTGCCACCTCAAACACGCCGCGCATTTCAAAGAACTGGGCACTGAACATTTCGCGGTAAATCGCAGCTTTCTATTTTCGCACATTTAAGGAGTTTTAAGAACCCCTTCACATGAGTGAATGGAAGACGTGATGGGCATGCGGATGGCATCGGCACACAAAGACGATTCCACGGCTTTCACAGACAGATGTGTGGAATGTCACTGTTTGTAATGCAGTGATACGTCAAGCCCAAACGATATGTGTTCGTAAGATTATATGTTAGGACTTGTAACCTCCATCGCGGCCCATTCTTTGAAGTGATCATAATTGGATACAGTTTCTTCGGACAGTGAATAATTTAATTTGCCAAGAACAAAGACGAATTACAATATGCTCCAAGGAATATTTACGCTTGATTTGGTCACCCTAACAATACTTATTTAAGACTTATTCCAGCAGTTCCACGTCCTACCCACAAAAAAGGCCTGAGTCTTAGCTCAAGCATGTGACAAGGTAAAGATGGACAGATCGCAAAAAAATGGCGACCGAAAACCTCACTTTTCTTTTGACAAATGAAATTAAATCTGAGTAAGAAGAATATATTGGATTATGTAGCATATACTCTTTCTTCCTTGATCAATCTCGGTCACAAAACTTCAACAACAATGAAATTCTTTCTCAATAAAATAGACAGGAGGAAAGTAGTTATACTAGCTGACAGTTTGGCAGGTGGATGCTATGCAGTGACAAGCAGGATCTGGTACGAGACAATAAGACAATAAACGAATTCAAGATTTCTTTTTATGATATATTATCTTTAACTTTATTCGTGATTGATTCTGTAGCAAATGACGGCAGGAAACGCGGAAAACTGGGAGCTATAGAACACCCACCTCTCCTTCCAGGAATTAACTCAGTTCTTCTTCTCCTTCTTCTTCTTCTGTCCTGAAACTCGATTATTCAGTGTGACTACGTCACGCTATGGCAGGCAGACTTAGTTTCCTGTTATACTTTTTTACATTTAAAAGAAAGTTTGTAGGAGAAAAAAGAGTTTATTTTCATTTTTGTTGTATCAGTAAAAATGTGAAGCGTTCTGCCTACACTACTTCGTTGCGAATTCAATTATTTTTATCTGTAAGATTCTGGCTAGCCTTTTTTCCCTTTCTTTGTTGTTGTGACAGTTCTATGAGGGGGGGGGGTGGTGGATATTGGTTGGGATATAATTAGAAGAGAGAGAAATGGAGTTTAAGTCTGGAATGAAAAAATTTCAGGACTTAAGAAATAAAAATGAAATCCATTTCTGTCATTGTAATTCTGCACAACACATATTTCATTCCCTCTCGATCTAAAGCACTAATTTCCTGTGAGAAAAAGTTTTAAAGGCAATTAAGTGAACCGAACAGACACGCAGCACACTGTGCCTACTGCTGTTTGTAACCAACTGTGGTTGTTTGAACTGTGTGATCGCAGGTTCGAATTCCGCTCTGGTCATGAATATTTCTATGCGTTATTTGGCAAATTGACACATCTCATTATGGACTGATCGTCCGCCTAACTTACCATATTACCTATCTGAACGGAATTTAAAACATACGTACGGATAGACTCCAAAGCGCAAATAATGGTGTGATGTAAAGAAGAAAATAAAGTTGAAGAAGAGAACCAGAAGGAAACAGAGAGATCGAAAGACAGAGAAAGCAATAAATAAATAAATAAATAAATAAAATTTTAATATAACTGTAAAAATCGACATCGAAATTTTCAAATATGACGTACTATTCATTGAAATGCACTTCGCAGAAATCAGCCTCCGAACGTCTCCTAACCACAGCACTATCACAAGCATGCTGAAAGGCAATACTCAACGCCAAGGCTGCACTGAAGTTTACATGTCACAAGCTTATGATATTACGACATTATACACAAATCATAGTTCCATGCGCGCCGTCCCCTTCCTTGCGACCTGCTACGAGATCAAATTTGGTGTAGATCTTGTTGCTGTATCCAACAATAAGTTCCAGGCAAATCTAACAAATCTTGCTTGCGTTATCACAGAAACTGCCAGTCCCACATATCTATTAAAATTTCTGTTGTTGTTGTTGTTATTATTACAATTTTAGGAACTGATGACTTAAACGACACTTTACACATGATATGTATATATGTTTATGATTGATCAGTGTACCAATTTCCAATAACGTACTTACTCATTCCATGCAGCAGAGCCCTTCTTGAGAAGCTAACCGATTCTCAGCTATTCAAGAAATTCCCCATACTTTATGGAACCGGAAGGTTCATTACCGCGTTCACAAGTGCCCGCCACCTGTCCCTGTTCTGAGCCAGATCGATCCTGTCCATGCCCTCCATCCCACTTCCTGAAGATACATTTTAATATTATCCTCCCATCTACGCCTGGGTCTTCCAAGTGCTTCTTCCCCTCATGTTTCCTCATTAAAACCATGTATACACCTCTGCTCTCCCCCATACGCGCTACATCTCATTCTTCTCGATTTGATCACCCGAACAATATTGGGTGAGGAGTACAGATCATTAAGCTCCTCATTATGTAGTTTTCTCCATTCCCCTGTTACCTCGTCCCTTTTAGGTCCAAATATTCTCCTCAGCACCCTATTCTCAAACACCCTCAGCCTACGTTCCTCCCTCAATGCAAGCGACCAAGTTTCACACCCATACAAAACAACAGGAAAAACAATCTTGATCTTTAAAAATTTCGAGAGCAAACTGGAGGACAAAAGATTCTGCACCGAAAGAAAGCAAGCATTCCCTGACTTCATTCTGCTCTTAATTTCCTCCTGAACAGAATTTCGATTTGTTAAGGTTGTTTCCAAATATTTGAAATCTACCCCCTCCCCCCCCCTTCAAAGTAACTATTATCAGTCTGTATCTTTTGACTTTGTCCTGCATTCTGATCTCGAAACGTGACCACATAAAATTTCAAATACCTAATTGCAATTAATAAAAGGCAAAAACTACAACTGTTCCACTCTACACCATTAAAACGTATTGGGGGAGTAGAAGACTAACTCCACTCTTTCTGAACATCAGCACTAGATACAGTAAAACCTAATGTACGAGATCTGAGGTTCTCACAAAGGTGTTGATCACAACCCCTTGGATATGACGCTGTGTCATTGTGTTACTGATTTCCGACGTTTCGAACTATCGTGGTGTCTTCATATTCAAGTTTAAGTAACCGGAAAGGAGAGTAATTTACCCTGAAAGTGAAGGCAGTGCAATTCCTCGAGATGTTGGAGAAAACACATCGAACGACCCAGCGTCACAACCCACAATATACCAAACTTCAATGTCACTTATCTTTAATACTAAGATGTTATTTCAGAAGACAACGGCTCCTGGATAAGGCAAAGAATTAATCTCTAATCCCCTGCAGGGTTCGGAAGTCACAGATGGATAAAACTCGAGTTACCACGAGTTAAATCGGCTAGAACTTGCGAGTCCAGATATTCGCTTAAATGTACTTTCACGATTCGTCAAGGGCAATATGCCCACAAAGGACATGTTAGAATGCGTATCCAGTAAGTCTAAGCAATTTCAGATCCAATTAGTGTCGGTAAGAAGGACGTCGCTCCCACAGAAAGACCATAATAAAATTTTATTAAGAGTACGGGTATTATTCTATCCATTATTTTTCTTATTATCCTCCAGAAACGAAATTGGCTTCGGACAAAGTGACCGATGGAGTGACTGATGACCCCGACCTTATTTTATTTTCCCCTTCTTCTCCCTTCAAAAATTGCGAACTATCGATTGACAGATGACTGTGCTGCAAGGTTAGGTCCCCTTCTACACACTCCAGCGCTCAAATGTACGACTGCCTGTGATTTTACAGTCTCTTGAATGAGTGGTACAATAAACATGCCGGGCGGAGATGTCTGCCAATACCAGGAGTCGCCATGCATCTCAAACATAGCTACTCGAAGAACGGTTTCAAGAGTTCTGTAAATAGCTATCTCTGGCACGACAATGCATACTAAACTGTACGCCTGTCCTTCTTCTCATTCGGTGTCACAGATACAATTAATCGATTTTAGTAAACCTCGCTACTCAACAGCGTTCGACTTCCACCTAAATGTCACATTCGTGCTTCCAAGTTCCATAGCTTTATGTTACAGCAGTATAAAGCTAATTAGCATCACAAATCACATGTCTATTAAGAAGGTACTATATCTCGTTTCAGTCAATAAATTTCGAATTTTCATTTCCATGACGTGAAGACCCCGACAGAGCTTAATCTGGGCCAGATGAATCCAGTTCAGCCCTTCTTCTCCTACTTATGTAAGACCTATTTTAACCTCATCTTCCCAGTAGCGCAAAATCTATTACCAAGATAGTGTCTGCAGTAGTGTAATGCTTCTTCCGTATAAGAAAAAAAATTTATTTGAGACCTGCTGCCCTCTTTAGATTACACAGTCCACATTAAAACCGAATATCAGTACCATTACAGGCCCGAGGTCCTCAGAGGTTTCCAGGAAGTTAAGGTTCCCAGATTACATGACAAAGGCCCAGGATGGTGGTAAGGTTGTCAGCCTTAAGCACCGGCCGCCTTTACCCCCAGGAAATGCTCCTGGTACTCATTTCTGTTAGGGGCTGAGTCGACCCCAGGGCCATAGTGCGATCGGAAGTTTATGTGAATGAAAAATTCAAATGGCACAATCTAAAACCGAATATACTTATTCCGTAGTATACATGTAGAATCAGCACTCTGAGATAATAAGCTTATTAAAATACTGAAAAAGCATACATGCTACACCCTTTAATGCTACTACTGAACTTTCTGTTCCTATTCGTAACTGCTATCAACTCTAATATTTTCTGCTATCAGATTTTATATAATACATATAATGACAAAACAGCAACATTCTGTTACTATCCGTAACTAGTAGCTAAAACGTACATAACGACACAACATGAAGATGTACTCTTTTATAGGTTAGAATACGTATATGCTGTTTGACGACGTCATTATAACTGCTAAACTGACGCCATGCCGACTGGGATTGTATGATTATGAATCATGAAAACGCAAACATTTGGAAGGAAGCAGCCACGGCACTGAATGACGAAAACTATGAAAATCCCGTGGCGCCTTCGAGCGGCCGGGACTGATAATATGTCTGCCCCCCCCCCTCACACACACAAGTGTATTGCTTTGTTTTTAGCAAAGTTTCTCATTCTCAGTCAGTCACTGCCTTCAACAACTGTAACAAACCGTCCGAAAAAATAATTGTGTGGCTTAGCAATACCATCGATATTTCGTATACGCTAATACATTACACAAGGATGCATGTAAACGGGAAAATAAAATTATAAATCTAGTATAGTAATGAAAGAAGAAGGTGTAGAATTACTGTAATAAGACTAGGTATGTAGGAAAGATTATAGTCATTAGCCAGGGTGAATAATGTGCGCTGCGTACAGGTGCTAGAAGTAGCGGTCGCTTGTAAATTTAAATTTAGACCCTGTATTCAACTAACAAATATTCTGCGACGTATGGCACTATGTGTTTGAAAGCATACAATATGTTCCGGCAAGTTCCCGAGAGAGCCAGAACATTAAAGCATGCTGTAAGAGCTTTCAGGACACTAAAGTGCGAACATGACAATGGGAACAACCTGTAGTGGTCCAGTGTTGGACACTTCTGTAGTTACAACGTAGTAATTTGTTACTTTGTTCGGTAATGTTGTCCGGTTTGCAACAATCTGTACCTCCGCCAAGCCACTGAAAGCACAGGACTTGAAAACAAAGATCTAAAGCTTCTCTCCATAACAACGAAGTACAGGGCTTTTCGGATTGCGACTGTCTCACAGTCTACAGGCAAGTAAATGTAATAATAAGATACAAGTCAATGCGTCTGCAGAATCCAAAGGCTAAACAACACACATAACAAAGAACATAACATTGTACAGCCCAGCTCCAGCCACGTCATACTGTATGTCCCAAAAGACCATGTGAATGTTATCCTTCGATCTCCTTCTCGTTCTTCCAAGTGGACATTTCGCAAGAGGTTTCCCCAGGAAATTCTACATGCATTTCTTTTCTGACCATCCAAGATTCATGTCCATCTGTTCATAACTGGGCAGTGTCAGTATCATATCAATTCAAGATGGCCTCCACTAATCAACAAATTCCTCCTAATATACGTGCAGTGTCTTATATTGCTCACTTCAGACATCCAAATATTACCCCCAAAATTTTGTTTCTATTTTATTTATTTTACATGTTGTGGTATTGAATAAGATAGAGAATATAACAAAAAGCAGTCACCTGAACACTGGATTATAGACAATTTCCAAATTTCGTGTGTATTAAATATTTCCTATCAATGGACAATTTCAATATTTGTGGTTCTTAGGCTCTTTAATCACACAGCAGGCATGGATGACTGACAGCTGCATGTGAAATTTTGTTTAAAATGAACCAGGAGAACAAAATATTTGGGAAAAGGCAATGTAACGGGAGAATAATATTAAAATGGATGGCAGAAAATACAGAGTGATGATATTCAGGGGGTTTAATTTGTTTAAGGAAAGGCTGTCCTGATGATGTGCTATTTTATTTGCAGTTCCTTTAAAGACCCTGTTGGTAAGTCAGACTAGATTTATGACGTCGAATAGTACGATGATTACTGAATGAAACACCGGCAAAGAAATATGGAAGGGACAGACGTGACCCAGTTTTGTGTACCATCCCCACACTCTTTATAGAGGAGCATTTAATAAGGCGAAACCCTTAGACAAATAGCCGATTTCGGGTCTGATATTGAAAGACGCCAACGACCAGAACATGACGCGCGATGCTTGTACATTCGACGAAGATGTTCGCCTTAGAGGTCTGCTGCGAACAGAGTAGTGATTCTTCTGAATTTATCAGAAGGCAGGTGCTTATTGACCAGTAGAACGACAGCCATCATTACATCCTGCACTACAGAACTGATTATGTTTCTTCACGACAGAACTAGTGATGACGCTTCACGACGGAACTGGTTACGATGCTTCACAAGAGAACTAGTTATAATTCTTTACGATAGAACTGGTAATGGTTCTTCACGACGGAACTAGTCATAATTCCTCACGACAGAACGGGTTATGATTCTTCACGACAGAATTAGTTATGATTCTTCACGACAGAATTTGTCATAATTCTCCACGACACAACTGCTTATTATTCTTCACGACAGAACTAGTCACAATACTTCACGACAGAACTGGTTATGATTTTTCACGACAGAACTAATGATAATTCTTCACGAGAGAACTAGTGAAAATTCTTCACGATAGAACTAGTCATATTTCATCACGACAGAACTTGTTATGATTCTTCACAACAGAAATATTTGTGATTCTTCACGACACAACTGGTTATTATTCTTCACGACAGAACTAGTCATAATTCTTCACGGCAGAATTCGTCATGATTCTTCATGGCAGAACTAGTTATGATTCTTCAAGACAGAAATATGTGATTCTTCACGACGCAACTGGTTATTATTATTCACGACAGAACTATTAAAAATTCTTCACGACAGAACTGGTTATGAATCTTCACGACGGAACTAGTTATGATTCTTCACGACAGAAATAGTTGTGATTATTCACAACACAACTGGTTATTATTCTTCACGATAGAACTAGTAATAGTTCTTCACGACAGAACTGGTTATGATTTTTGAAGACAGAAATAGTTGTGATCCTTCATGACAGAACTAGAAGTGATTCTTCACGACAGAACTAGTTATGATTCTTCACGACAGAAATAGTTG
>Ga0123353_10017600_pt1 | contig 10516 bp, 5 predicted proteins | sample TergutLab28metaG_3_FD_92763 | JGI IMG/M metagenome (GOLD analysis project Ga0123353, IMG submission 92763) | Labiotermes labralis P3 segment gut microbial communities from Petit-Saut dam, French Guiana - Lab288 P3 | ecosystem: Host-associated > Arthropoda: Insects > Digestive system > Gut ... | reverse complement strand
CAGGATCACTTCCGGTTCCACCGCCACAGTGCGCGCGATGCAGAGGCGCTGCTGCTGCCCCGGGGAAAGTTCCAAACCCGGCCTGTTCAGGTTGTCCTTCAATTCTTCGAAGAGGGCGACTTGAGTCAGGCTGCGCTCCACTATCTCGTCAAGGGCGCGGGCACGTCTCACCCCCTGCCGCTTGGGGCCGAGGACTATGTTGTCGTATATGCTCATCGGGAACACGTTGGGCTTCTGGAAGACCATGCCGACCTTTTTTCGAAGCCGTACTACATCCGTGGCCCTTTCATAAATAGGCGTATTATCGAGCAGGACTTCGCCTTCAACCTTGACGCCGGGTATCAGGTCGTTCATTCTGTTGAAAACACGCAGGAGCGTGGATTTCCCGCAGCCTGACGGGCCTATTATCGCCGTTATTGCGCGGTCGAAAATATCCATGGTGATATCGCCCAGAGCATGGAATGAACCGTAATAGAGGTTGAGCGCGTTTGTCCTTATTTTAACTTCCATAAAGCTATTATAACCTTTTCGGTCGAGAATAACAAGAGATGAAGCAGAATTGTTAATCGAGTAGAAGCCAGTCTATCAGATTCATTTGTTTTATTCCCTCATTATCGCCGGTGATGAAATCAAGCGTCAATAAATATTTGGGGTAATTATCACTGACTTTTTTCAGCGGGTCAAGTTCTCTCTGTCTAACTGAAGCGTCAAGAGCAGTCATAGCTACTTGGTAATATTCTTTCACATTTTGCTTGGTCGCAATAAAATCAATCTCTTTTTCATCAATTTTGCCGATGTTTACCCTGTAACCTCGGCGCAAGAGTTCCAAGAACACAATGTTCTCTATTTGATGCCCGACGTCGGAGTTTGATGATGACAGCAAATGATTACGTAAACCTGTATCAACAATATAATACTTACCAAGGGTTTTCAAAAGATTTCTCCCCTTAATATTAAAGCGCTCAACAGGGTAAAATAAGAAGCAATCCGATAATGCCTTTACATATTTGTCAACCGTCTTTTGTGTAATTTTTCTGCCGGAGTTGTTTATATAGTCGGTTATATTGGCGATTGATACAGAACTGCCGATATTACTGCATAGGTATTTGACAATATTCCTCAACAGTCCGACATCGCTAACGCCTTTACGTGTAACAACGTCTTTGATAATAATTGTGTTATAAATGCCCTCTAAATATTGGTCAGACAATTCCATATCACTTCTAAGTTGCGTAACGACAACAGGGTAACTGCCTATGTTTATGTAACTCATAAATGCTTGGTTTCTATCTTTGTTGTCGCCCTCTTCATAAAATTCCGCGAATGCGAACGGCAGCATTTTTATTTCCACATAACGCCCCGAAATTAAGGTTGCAAGCTCACCGGACAGCAGATCAGCGTTAGAACCCGTGATATACACATCAGTGTTCTTCTTGATATAGATACTGTCTAAGGCTTTTTCAAAACCCGTGCAACGTCCGACTTCATCAACGAAGATGTATGTCATTTTGTCTTTTTGTAGATTAGACGCCAGGAAATCGTGCAGTGCTTTATAATCGTGCAAATGCTCCATGCCTACATCTTCGAGATTTATATGGATGATCTGGCTTTGGTCAATCCCTGTCGATTTCAGGTGTTCAATATATAATTCAAACAAGGTTGATTTACCGCAACGACGAACACCCGTTACGACTTTGATAACATCAACTTCTCGGAACTTGATTAAGTTGTCCAAAAAACGTGGACGAGGAATGAGTTTCTTCATTCTAAAATCACCTCTTAATCAGAATAACAGGCAACCTTGAGTTTGTCAAAATTATTTTCCATTTGGAAAATAATTTCCTGATATTTTAATTTATTTTCCATGGAGCCGCCGCCATTTATCAAGCGAAAGGTTATGATATGGATTATTTCCTTTTCTTGAATCAACATTGAAAATATGGTAATATAGGACAAAAGTAAAAAGTTGCACTCTGATACTTTTTACTCTGCGTTGATTCCGTCAAAGAAAATCCTGTTCGGTTGGAGGAAACACGTCATGAACGAAAGGATCGAACGTCTGAGGCAGAGCTATATAAATTCAAAACCTTCCATCTGCTGTGAGAGGGCTCGTATATATACGAAGTCACATAAAAACACAGAGGGGCAGCCTGTGGCTATTCGCAGGGCTCGCGCGTTTTACGACTTTTGCAGTGAGTTTGACGGAGACATATTCGAGGATGAGCTCATTGTCGGCACGGCCGGAAAATTCAGGAGGACGGCTATCCTAACTCCGGAGTATTCGTGGAAATGGGTGGATGCGGAAATGGACGATTTCCACAAGCGCCCGCAGGATCCGTACATGATGACAGACGAGCAGAGGGAGTTTGTACGAAAGGATATATTTCCGTACTGGGAGGGCAAGTCGCTCGAAGAATACTTTCTGGCTCATTTGCCTGAAGATACCGCCCATATAGCTGTGGATACCGGAATCATCGACAACGATTCAAAGTGGCGGCAGGCTGTGGGCGAGATAACGCCGGACTATCAGGACGTGTTATTTGTTAAAGGTTTTGCCGGAATAAAGGAAGAAGCCGAGAAGCATCTTGCAAAACTTGACACGGCGAATCCTGACGACTGGGATAAAGCCGTTTTTTACAGATCGGCGATACTCGTCTGCGGCGGGATAATGAAATTGGCGGAGAACTACTCGCTAAAAGCGAAAAAAATGGCCCTTGAAGAACGCGACGCGTCAAGAAAAGAAGAACTTTTAAAAATCGCGGCTGTCTGCGAACATGTCCCCGCGTTTCCGCCCTGCTCATTCCACGAAGCGGTGCAGTTCGTGTGGTTTACCCAGCTTTCCGGTATAATTTCGGAAAATCCGCTGGCGCTCAACCCGGGGCGTTTCGACCAATACATGGAACCATATTACAGCGCCGACATAAAAAGCGGCGTTTTGACTCCGGCAGAGGGGCAGGAGCTGATCGAAGCTTTATGGCTGAAGTTATCGGAGTGGGTATGGACTATATCTTCCAATACCGCCGGTTTCTTCGCCGGGTACAACCAGTTTCAGAACCTGACGGTAGGAGGCAGGACGAGGGACGGCTTCGACGCCACAAACGAGCTTTCTTACATGTGCCTCAAAGCTACTGACAACGTGCGGACGCACCAGCCGGGCTTGAGCGTGAGGATACACAGCGATTGTCCCCGCGAATTCATGGACGCGGTCTGCGAGCTTGTCAGCAAGGGGACGGGCTTTCCGGCCATACACAACGATCAGGCCGGCACGCAAATGCTCTTGCAGGCCGGATACGAGCCGGAAGACGCAAGAGATTGGAACAACTGTGGCTGTGTTGTGCCGCATTTCAGAAAGACAGGCGAGTGGACCTCCGCGGTCAATGTGAATTTTGCGGCCGCGCTTGAATATGCGCTGAACGGTGGAAAGAGCCGTCTTACGGGAGAACAGATGGGATTACCGGCTGCGGCGCTTTCAGAATATGAATCTTTCGAACAGATCGAGGAGGCTTTCTTCGAGCAACTCGACAATCTGATACATCACTCTGTAGTCTCGACGATTACAGCCCAAAAACTTCATGCCGAAATGGTGCCGCGCCCCTTCCTTTCCGTGTGCGTCCCGGACTGCCTGAAGAACGGCATCGATTTGAGCAAGGGCGGCGCCCGGTACAACGTCGGGCCGGTGTTGACAGGTATCGGACTAGCTGTAGCGGCAAACTCGCTGGCGGCGATAAAGAAAGTGATATTCGAGGACAAGGCCGCGACGCCCGAAGAACTCGATGAGGCGCTGAACGCCGACTGGGAGGGGCATGAGAAACTCAGAAAACGATTGCTTGCCGTTCCGAAATACGGCAACGACGACGACTACACCGACAGGATCGCTGTTAAGATAGCCAACCATTATTATCGGCGGATACGCGGACATAAAGATATTTTCGGTTCGCCGTTCAACTCTGCGTTCATGGGAATTTCAAATTATATTCCGACAGGAAGGGTGATAGGCGCCACCCCGTGCGGCAGGAAAGCGGGAAAGCCGCTTTCCGAGGGCGTTTCACCGTTCGCGGGAAGCGATACGAAAACTCCTCTGGCGGCAATGCGCTCCGCGGCCAAGGTCAACCACGATGTCCATACGGGAGGCACGCTCTTAAATTTAAGGCTGAACGGTGATATGGTGGCAAGCGAAAAGGGCCGCCGCAATCTGGGCGCTATCGTGCGCGCCTATTTCTCGCTCGGGGCGTTTCACGTGCAGTTCAACACGGTGTCGACCGAGACTTTGCGCAAAGCTCAGGCAAACCCCGATGAATACAAGGATCTGCTCGTGCGGGTGGCGGGATACAGCACACAGTTTGTGAACCTGTCGCCGGAGATGCAGGAAGCGATCATAATGAGGACGGTGCATGCCGGTTATTGAAGGAAAGATAATCCAGCTCCAGAAACTCTCGGTAGATGACGGCGCAGGCATACGAACGGTAATATTCATGGCCGGCTGCCCGCTGCGTTGCCGGTGGTGCTCAAACCCGGAAAGCTGGGACATGTCAGCGGAGCTTGCTGTCCCGGTTTCTGTTTACGATGTGGTGAAACAAATAGAAAGAGATGACGTCTTCTTCCGGTATTCGGGAGGGGGCGTTACTTTTTCCGGCGGCGAACCGACATTTCAGACGGAATTTCTGCGTTCGCTGGCGCTGGAGTTTGAAAAGCGAGGCGTTTCAATGTGGATCGAGACGTGCGGGTACTTCGATTTCGACAGGGTAAGGGATATTTTTAAAAAGATGGAGCATGTTTTCTATGATATAAAACTCATGGATAGCGCGAAGCATGAGGAGTACACGGGAGTTGGCAACAGTTTGATCCTAAAAAACGCCGCATTGCTGCACGAGCTTGGCATACCGATCACAGTGAGGATGCCTGCGGTTAAAGGCGTAAATTTCACCGAAGAAAATCTGGCGGCGACTTCCCGATTTATGAAGGAGAATTTGCCGGGAGCGGATATAGAATTTTTACCGTATCACGATCTGGGAAAAGAAAAGTACGAAGCTCTCGGATTGATGAGCTCTTATAGTGAATTTACTGCGCCAAATAAGCGTGAACTTGAGGAAAGGTTCAAGTTACTTGAATAAAATGACGACTTTTTACAGCAACAATGAGTAAAATTCTGCTTAATATCATCAAAAAAAATATAAAAAAAACTATAGACATTCAAGTTGCTTTATAACATATGCTATAAGTATGAATATATTACGGAAAATCAAGCAAAAACCACGTTTGAGTGCACAAATAATCTTTACGGCGCTGGCGTTCACGCTGATGGTTATTTTAAGCCATCATTACACGAGCAATATCGTCAACACCAATTTAATGCGCTACACTGAGAGCGTGTTTGTCTATGCGCGGGTACAGATCGAATCAGATCTGCTCGACTCCAGGACGACTCTCGGCAATTTCGCGCAATCTGTTCGCGGAATGGTTCTGCGCGGTGACGATGCGGACGCGCTGCAGGATTACTTCAACGAAATGTCAGATTATCTGAACAATAGTACGAGCGACAAGGGCGGCGTAAACTTGCTGTACGGCGAGGTTGAAACGCAGGCCGAAGGCCCGGTCATTGTATGCAGCTCACCCGAAGTGTTGCAGGGTGAATTGCGTCCAAGGGAGAAGTTCTGGTTCAGGCGCGCGGTGGAAGCGGGCGGAGCGGTCATCGAGACGCCGCCGTATAAGTGTATGGCAACGGGAAGCATGATCGTGACTTACGCGCGTTCGATTTTTGACGATGACGGCAATCGTCTGGGCATCATCTGCATGGATAAGCAGGTGGCCGCGATCGGAAGAGAAATTGTCGAAGTCGCATTGGATCAGGGCGGCCACGGGATGTTGTTTGACCAGAATATGAATTTAATCGCCCATGACAACCCCGACTTCGTGGGGTTGAACCTACGAAACCCGGCGATTCCTATTTCTATTTACGCCGATGAAATACTGTCGGGCAAATGTATATCACAGCGGTCGTTTACGAACTGGAAGGGCGAAGACTCAGTAATATTTATGCAGAAGCTTTCCAACGGATGGTATATGAGCTTATTGACCCCAAGCGCTCAATTCAAAAAAAATATATCCGGGATGATGCTGATCCTCGGCGGGATAGGGATGATCCTCGCGGCGGTACTGATTTGGTTCTTGGTGCGCATCGACGTGAGAAAGACACAAGCGGATGCGGAAAGTAAGCAAAAGAGCGCATTTTTGGCCAATATGAGCCACGAGATACGCACGCCGCTGAACGCGATAATAGGCATGTCCTCCATAGGGAAGACAGCGACGGATACCGAGCGCAAGGATTACTGCCTCTTAAAGATTGAGGACGCGTCAAATCATCTGCTCGGCGTTATAAACGACATTTTGGACATGTCGAAGATCGAGGCCAATAAGTTTGAGTTTTCAGAGACTGAGTTTCATTTCGAGAAGATGCTTCAGCGTGTCGTAAACGTAGTAAGCTTCCGTATCGACGAGAAGCAACAGAAGCTGACTTTGAACATAGACAAGGAAATACCCAAAACCATGATGGGGGATAACCAGAGGCTTGCGCAGGTAATAACAAATCTTTTGGGAAACGCCGTGAAATTCACTCCGGCAGGAGGGATGATAAACCTTTCCGCGCACCTTCTGGAAGAAGCCGACGGCAGATGCGCCATTCAGTTTGCGGTGACAGACACAGGTATAGGTATTAGCAAGGAACAACAAGCAAGACTGTTCAGACCTTTTCAGCAGGCCGAATCCAACACGACGCACAAATTCGGAGGCACCGGGTTAGGGCTTTCAATATCCAAAAATATTGTTGAGATGATGGGAGGTGCGATCTGGGTCGAGTCGGAGCAGGGAGAAGGGTCGACGTTTGCTTTCAAAGTGCATTTGAAGCGCGGCGAGGGCAAAGAGCAAAGGTTTTCTGATGCAAGCATAAATTTAATGGGAGTCAGTATTTTAGCTGTAGACGACGATCCTGAACTTTTGGTAAGCTTAAAAGATATGCTGCAGGAAATCGGTCTGCCCTGCGATACCGCGGAAAACGCAGAAAAAGCGATCGCTCTAACCGACAAAAACGGGGCGTACAGCGTATGTTTCGTCGACTGGAAACTGCCGGATATGGATGGTGTGACTTTAGCGAGAGAATTGAAGAAAAAGGCGGTTATGCCGAAAGATACGATCATCATTTTGATTTCGGCGTTCGAATGGAGCACGGTAGAGGACGATGCAAGAGCGGCAGGCGTAGCCAAATTTTTATCAAAACCGATATTCTCATCCGATGTAAGGGATGTTATGAGCGATGCGTTCGGCATAAAGCAGCCGGAAGCGGCCGAAGAACAACCGGAAGTCGAAGGCATTTTTACGGGACGACGGATCCTTTTGGCGGAAGATTTAGATATAAACCGCGAGATAGTGCTGGCGCTGCTTGAATCGACTCAAGTGATGATCGATTGCGCAGAAAACGGCGCCGTGGCTATTCGGATGTTCAGCGAAGTGCCCGAACAGTATGATGCGATTCTGATGGACGTGCAGATGCCGGAGATGGACGGCTACGAAGCGACGCGTTACATCAGAGCGATGGATATGAAGAAAGCCAAGGAAATACCTATTATCGCCATGACAGCGAATGTATTTCGCGAAGATGTGGAGAGATGCCTGGAGGCCGGTATGAGCGGCCATCTCGGAAAACCGCTTGATTATGAAGAAGTTATTAGCAGCCTGCGCGCATATCTGACATAAATTTATTGGGTTAATATCTAAGCCTCCCACTGGGGTCGATTGACAAATCGGCCCTTTTTTGATACCATTGCAATGAATAAATTCAATAAAGGCGATCAACTATGTTTGAAAAATTAAACGAAGAACAGAAGAGGGCGGTCGTCCACAAGGAAGGCCCCCTTCTGATACTCGCAGGCGCGGGTAGCGGCAAGACCAGCACCATGACCCACAGGATAGCGCACCTCGTCAACGAGGAAAGTGTCGACCCGTACAATATAATTGCGGTCACTTTTACGAACAAGGCGGCCAAGGAAATGCGGGACAGAGTCGAAAATCTGCTGGGCGGGGGCGGGGGCGTCTGGATATCCACTTTCCATTCGGCGGCGCTGCGGATACTCCGCACTCATGCTGCCGCGGCGGGCTACGACCGGGATTTTGCGGTCTACGACCCGGTGGATCAGAGGACCGTCATGAAAAACTGTATCTCCGCGAGAAATCTCGACGACAAAAAATATACTCCCGCGTATGTGCTGTCAGTAATAAGCAAAAATAAGAGCCAGTCGACCGGCCCGGAGGATTATTTGAGGGAAAAGGGGGACGACTTCAGGGTGAGGCCGATATATGAACTTTACGCGGATTATGAGGCAGCCCTCAGGAAAAATAACGCTATGGACTTCGACGATTTACTCCTCAATGTTGTGAGATTGTTTGAAAATGAAGAGGAAATACTGAGGAAGTACCAAAAACGTTTTCAATATATAATGGTAGACGAATATCAGGACACGAACAAGGTGCAGTATAGGTTCATTAAACAGCTTGCGGAAGCGCACAACAACATATGCGTCGTGGGGGACGACGACCAGAGCATCTACGAGTGGCGCGGCGCCGATATAAGCAATATCCTTGATTTCGAGAAAGATTTTAAGAATACAAAGGTGGTCAAGCTGGAGCAGAATTACCGCTCTTACGGTAACATTCTTGCGGCGGCTCATTCGGTAATATCGAAGAACATCGGAAGAAAGGAAAAGAAACTCTGGACCGGCAAAGGGGCCGGAGAGAAAATAAGATATTACAGAGCCGACGACGAGAAGGAAGAAGCGAGGTTCGTCGTTTCGGAGATCAACAGCCTGCATTCGGCGGAGTTGAATTACAAAGATTTCGCGATACTGTACAGGACGAACGCCCAGTCGAGGACTTTTGAAGACGCTCTCTCGGCGAAGGGCGTCCCTTACAGGGTGTTCGGCGGTCTGCGCTACTATGACAGGAAAGAGATCAAGGACATGATGTCATATATGCGCCTTGTCCAGAACACTCATGACGATGTGGCACTGGAAAGGATAATCAACGAACCGAGGCGTGGCATCGGCGACAAGACTCTGGAAAAACTGAGGACACTTGCGGCTGTCAGGGGTGAAAGCCTCTTTTCCACACTTGAGGACGAGGAAATATCAGACGGTCTTTCCGCGAAAGTTTCGGCTGCCGTAAAGCAGTTCGTTTCGCTGATAAGAGAGTACAATTCGGAGAAGGACAGCTTTAGCGTTTCCGAAATATACGAGGCGCTTCTAGTCAGGACGGGATACCTGAAGGCGCTTGAGGAGCAGAACAATCAGGAGGCAGACAGCCGCATTGAGAATATTCTAGAGTTCAAATCGGTCATCTTCGATTTTGAGAGAGAAGACCCCGAGATAAAGCTTTCGGATTTTATGGAACGGCTGGCGTTGATGGCGGATATCGACAACCACGACTCAAAAGAGGACGCCGTGGTGCTGATGACTTTGCACAGCGCAAAGGGATTAGAATTTCCGGCGGTGTTTATGGTTGGGCTTGAGGACGGCCTGTTTCCCGGTTGGCGGGCTATTGAAAGCAGGGACGGTGTTGAAGAAGAACGGCGGCTATGCTACGTAGGAATGACGCGGGCCATGACGAAGCTTTACTTACTCAGTGCGGCGCTTCGAACGCTGTACGGCAAGACGGACTACACGCGGGAGTCGCAGTTTTTAAGGGAGATAGACAAAAACCTGCTCACAGGCGATCCACTATACGAGAGCAAGTCCGGCCGACGCGACCAGACAAACTGGTCGGACGGCTATGAGAGCGACATAGTATTCAAGCCGTTTGATCAGCTGAAGTACGCGAAACAGGGATTCAGGAAATAGCGGAGAAGATAAGTTGAAAGACAAGACAGGACTGATGCAAGAAAAAATAGCGGCGCTCAACGAGGCGGCAAAGGCGTACTACACGGAAAGCCGTGAGATCATGCCAAACATCGAGTATGACAGGCTGTATGACGAGCTGGTCAACCTCGAGAGTGAAACTGGAGTGACCCTTGCGGGCAGCCCGACCATGAGGGTCGGATACGAAGTAATGGAAGAGCTGCCAAAGGAGCGGCACGAAGTACGGCTCCTTTCTCTCGATAAGACAAAAGACCCGGACGCCCTCAAAGAATTCCTTTCCAGGCGCGAAGGGATGCTCTCCTGGAAATACGACGGGCTGACAGTGGTGCTTTCATATTCGGGGGGCGAGCTTTCAAAAGCCGTGACGAGGGGCAACGGCGAGATAGGCGAAGTGGTCACTTCAAATGCCAAAGTGTTTCGCAATCTGCCGCTCACGATATCATTTAAAGGCGAATTAGTGCTGCGAGGAGAAGCTGTCATAAAATACTCGGACTTTGAAAAACTCAACGAGGCTATTTTGGATGCCGAAGCAAAATATAAAAATCCGCGCAATCTTTGCAGCGGCTCCGTGAGGCAGCTTGCAAGCAGGGTAACGGCCGAGCGAAATGTGCGCTTTT
>Ga0123353_10017599_pt1 | contig 10517 bp, 6 predicted proteins | sample TergutLab28metaG_3_FD_92763 | JGI IMG/M metagenome (GOLD analysis project Ga0123353, IMG submission 92763) | Labiotermes labralis P3 segment gut microbial communities from Petit-Saut dam, French Guiana - Lab288 P3 | ecosystem: Host-associated > Arthropoda: Insects > Digestive system > Gut ... | reverse complement strand
CTTCTTCATGCTGACACCTTATAATTTCCATAATTATAACACACCTTTCGACAATTTTCAACCCCTTTTTTACGTAAAAACCAAAAATCCCGCTGTAATTGTTCGCTTGCGTTATGAGCGAACATTACGATTGTTCATCGTGGTTGTAAAACGGCTGTTACAAGCGGAAATCACTAAGTTGAAATCTTAAAAATCATCTTAAAACCGTCTGAAAATTCAGTAAATATATACAAAGTATTAACCTTACTATTGTATAATATCCACTAAAAATACGCAAAAAATATCCGAGAACCGACCGCCGTGATTGTACGTTTGCACTAAAAAGAACTAACAAAGGGTCGTTTTGATTGCGAGACGTGATTGTGATAAAATTACCCGTTGACAAGAATGGAAATATATTGTAAAATAACAAACATCGTTTACAAAATATCAACTTAGGGGGACAATCCGATGTGGAACTAAAACGGTAAAGACCGCATATAATGTAAAATCAACAGAAAGAGGGGTATAGTCCGATGATTTAGACAGATTCCCCGGTGGTATGCCGACAGTGGAAGCAGTAGTGAGCATTTTTGCTCGCTCAAACCGAGACAGGAAGTATAAACATTTGAATATTAAATTGGAGGATTTATCACTATGAAAAAGAGATTTTTGGCAACATTGTTGACTATTTCAATGTTGTGTGGTATAATATCGGCAACAACCGCTTCGGCAGATATGCCCGGGACGGCAATAGGATTTGTACAGGTTTTCACGACCGATAACTATGAAATCAAGCGCGAAATCATCAACGGTTGGGGAGCGTTTCCTTGGGGCGTTACCCGAGTTGTAGAGGTTACAATCACAAACACAGGCGATAAGCCGATTGAAAACTGGCTCTTAGCATACGATACATTCGGCGGTACTCTCAATACTATTTGGGGTAGCGCGATTATAGAAACAACCGCCTGCGGGCTTGTATATATAAAGAATCACGGGTGGAACGGTGATATTGAACCCGGTGCTTCAGTAAGCTTTACTTATCCGTTGGAGAATCCTACGGGCGCGCCGGGCAAAATGGTTTTGGTTCAAGACAGGGTTTCTGTTAATGAGCATGATTTCGATGTCAGCTTACAAATCGACCATGATTTCGGCGAAACTTTTATCGGAAGTATCACGGTTGAGAATCTGACTGCTAAACCCTTTGAGTTTTGGGAGCTGTCAATCAACGCTAATTTTACTATAAATAATATCAACGGGAACAGTTGGAGTGCGCCAACACTCAGTTTAGACAACGGTTTACAGAAAATCAAGGGGACTCGTTTAACCAACACACACGTAATTGAAGCTGATTCAAGCCTTGTGATTGGGTTCAGCGGGACTAAGACAGACATACCCGAGATTTTTGATGTTAATCTCACCGAGGTTGTGTTAGACCGCGACGCTCTTTTCTGGACGGTTTTCAGCGGTGAAACCTTGAGTAATAACGAATGGCTCTATTCCATAAATCCAACGAGCAATGCAGTGACAATTAGGGGATTCGCTAATGAGAATTACAACCCGAACTTAGTAATTCCCACTCATATATCGGGACTTCCGGTAAGGTGGATTGGTAACGGCGCGTTTAGGGGGACATCAATTACTTCGGTAGAGTTTCACAACGAAATTTTAATTATTGGTATGTTTGCATTTGAAAAATGTAACGAACTTACGGAAATTGTGATTCCCGACAGTGTTGAGGAAATCCATCATGCGGCATTTTACGGTTGCACGAGTCTTGAATCGGTGACGTTGGGTGAAAATCTTTATTTCATTGGTATAGCAGCGTTTGCTGATTGTATTTCTTTATCGGAAATCGTGATTCCCGATAATGTTACGAGTCTTTGGGGATACTCGTTTTACCGTACAGGGCTGACCTCGGTTACAATCGGCGAGGGTGTTAGACGAATTCCCGAAATGGCATTCGCAGACTGTCCGTGGCTTGACCCGGAAACAGTTGTGCTGTTAGGCAATAATACTCGTGTAAGCGACTCGGCGTTCCAAGGCTCGGGGAGCGGGATACCTTTCCCGAGTGCATATATGCCGAGTGAGGAAACCGCTTGCGAGGATTGTAAGAGAGAATCTTGCGAGTGTGTTGTAATTTTCGATATGCAGAATGTTTCACCTGCAGATTGGAATGTTTTGGCAACTGAAAATAGCAATCCTGTTCCATTTTTGCGCAGAACCGGTGGTCCAAGTACAGCATTGACAGTAAACTCAGTTTCTAACGAAAGAATAACCGTCAGTGTTACCGGTAGAAGTGGGACTTCACATGGATTACAAATCCTTGTTGGTAATATCCCTACTCAAGAAAACCATGAATATAAAATAATATACAGTGGAATATTCCCGAATAATCCTACTGCTACCGCAAGAATACGTGTAGAAAATCATGGCGGGACTTTATCCTCTAACGAAGCTGAATTAGCTACCGCGGAAGCTGTAGACGGTGCTTTCACCATAACTCTTACAAAAACATCAGAAGAAATCAGAGCGCACGCTTTATATACAACAGACACAACCACTGCTGACGGGAGATTCCGTTATAGTCTCGGTTGTAATACGCGCGGTATTGATGAGGAAAATCCCGGACCCGACATCACATACACCGATATAAAAATCATAGAAATTCCGCCCCAACCCTGTGTATGTGGTGATTGCGAAGAATGCGGTTGGGTTGTAACAACCACACCGCCTGTGACGACCGAGCCGCCTATAACGACTACGGAAGTTATAACCACAGTGGAAGTCACCACTACCACTCCGCCAACTACTACTACGGTGGAAATAACCACGACTACTCCACCGACTACAGTGGCTCCGCCTGTGATTGTTCCGCAAACTCTCCTCTCGGGTAGGGTTGGAGTACCGTACAACGCTACTCTTACCGCGACGGGTGAGGGAGAAATTACATGGGAACTCGTTAATATCCAAAACCTTGTTTTACCAGACGGGTTGACTCTCTCCCCTAATGGTACGATTTCCGGTACGCCGACTGAGTCGGGGAGATTCGAGTTCTTTGCAAGGGTTAATAATATTGTCACTACTACAACGCTAATTACGATTGTGATTGCAGAGCCGGAAGTGACTACAACTACTACGGCGGAAACTACTACGCCACCAACAACTACGACTACGGAAATCACTACGACACCGCCGGTGACGACTACGCCCGAAGTTACAACTCCAATACTACCAACCATTTGCATAGTTTGTTTTGAACTTAACTGTGAAATAGGTTGCAAATATGAATTGACCGTTAAAGTTGAAGTAAGGAGAGAAAGCTACAGCAGAATAATATTTGAAACAAATTATGATATTAAAACATTTCCTGTTGTATTTCGTGTTATGTGGGGTACTGATGTTACTATGCACACTATGCGTTTAGTGGGGGACGTAAGAGATTATGGTCCGAACGCAGGATTGTTTACGCGCGAAACGAATGTGGGCACTGTAACTTTTGGATTTGGGTTATATAATAAAGTAATTGCTGCCGGAACACCTATAGCTTATATAAGGTTTTTCCCAAACTGGGACGAAATCGGTGAAAACTTTGATTGGAATAGTCTGTCTATCTCTTTTGAATGCGAATCGCTGTTTGGTTACCCTACGATTTCAAGAATTGTGTACACTTGTGCATCGTGCCAAAACCACCCGAACGATTGTACTTGTTGCCGTCACTGCGGAAAAGACCCTTGCGGGCACAGACTCGGTGATGTCAACGGTGACGGACAAATTACAATTACTGACGTACTTGATGTACTCTTGTTTCTTGCAAGGATTACCAATCCTATTGACAAATGTGGCTGTGAGTTTGAATGCGTGTTGCTAAAGGATTGCTTGAATCCGGTTGTACACGATGTAAACGCACTCTGTGCTTCTTTAATACTCGATAGTTCAAGAGAGAGTGGAGTTCCAACAATAGAAGATGTATTAGATATGCTATTATATTTAGCAAAACTTTTGAATGACCAACCAAGGCATATACTCATAATAAATTGGGGGATTAAAGAATGAAAAAAATTATATCAATATTTATTGCGTTGATACTTGTAATTCCGATAACACTACCCGTCTCGTCCGTTGAGACAGAAAGTGTAAGAGTTGATTTATCACGTCGTGGTTTGACTGACGAATGTTTTGTTGAAATGGTGGCAAGCGGTGAAATTCCGCGAAATGTTACTAATTTGAACTTAAGCAGTACTGGAATTAGTGATATTTCTCCTTTGCGAGATTTAACTAATCTTAGGGCTCTTTGGTTGCAAGGCAATGAAATTAGCGACTTAACTCCGTTGGAAGGACTGGTAAATCTTACAAGATTAGATTTAAGAAGCAATCAAATTTACAATCTTTCACCTCTAAGCAACTTGGTAAATGTCCGAACTTTGGATTTAGATTTTAATCAAATTAGCAACCTCGAACCATTGAGTAAATTAGCTAATTTAAGACATTTAAGTCTTAAAAGCAACCAAGTCGAAAACCTTACACCCTTATCAACCTTGATTAATTTGGATATTTTAGATTTATCACGCAATCGTATTATCAGTCTTGAGGGATTAGAAACATTGATAAATTTAGAAAGGTTGAGTTTAAGCGGTAATAAAATCACCAACACCTCACCTTTAAGCGGGTTGACAAATTTGTGGCGTTTGGATTTGAATGATAACCAAATCACTGACATTACAGGCTTAGAGACATTGACAAATTTAGGCGGAGAATTAGGTGGTTTGTCTTTATTTGACAACCAAATCACCGACCTAACCCCCATAAGCCGCTTGACTAATCTGCAATGGTTAGATTTGCACAACAACCAAATAACCGACCTTACGCCGTTAGAGTGGTTAGTAAACTTGCAATTGCCGTTTGTGCAATTAGACGGTAACCCGGTCACAGACAAGCAAATCGAAGATTTCAAAGCGGCTGTTAGGGAAAACAGAAAAGGCGGAATCTTGACATTCGGTCATGTCCTCGGGATAGAACCGTACACAATCGCAGACGCGCTCGAAATCTTGATGTACCTGGCGGGGCTTCCGAGTATAATCGAGGTCGGGAGCAATGCGTGGTATGCGGCGATGATTGTCAGTGTGAACGAGCCGACCATTGATGATGTACTGGAGATTCTCATGCGATTGGCAGGGTTGAGCGACATGGTACAGGTAGAATAGTTGATTTATCATACACAGTCCCGACATAAAAGTCGGGACTGTGTTTTTTGAAAATACGTTTTCACGCCCCGCAGGGGCGCGAGAATAGCAAGCATGACAAGTGTATATACACTTGTCCGTTTTCGACTTTTTCGGCTCACCGAAAAAGTCGAAAACGTGCTTGTTGGGGCTTCGCCCCAAGCCCCCCGACTTGAAAATTCTGATGAATTTTCAATAATCGTAAGTCATTGACTTCACTCGGTTTTTGCGGTGCAAAAACAGGCTAACGCCGTTATTTTATCTAAAAAAATCCCGTCCCCGACTGTGTTAAACAATCGGGGACGGGGTGAATATGTTAGAAATAATAAATGTCGTTATCTCTTGATTTATCCTTGTTTTGTGCTTCACGTTCTTTTTCTGTGTCGCGTTCGGGTGGTTGGCTGATGATTGTATCGACATTTTTCTTGATTGTCGATATGCTTTTAAGTTCCTCTTTTGACTCGTAATATTCGGGGTAGAGTCTGTTTTTTTCTTCGTAGAGTTCTTTCATTTCTGCCCGTAGGTCTTTAATTAGCGGGTATTTCCCGCTCGGAAAATGATTTTTCACCGCTTGCTTGGCAGCGTTGAACAGTATAAAATCCGTTTCGTGTTCCCGCTTGTATTCCTCTTTGCGCTTAACGGACTCTAATTTTTGTACAATAGGCTTTGTTTTTTGGTAACTGCTTAAATCCTTGATTTCGTCATGCTTCGCGGTCAGAGTGTTATAGTCAATCAGAGTGTATACACGTTTTAGGGCAACATAGACTTGTACATAATTTACAAACATTTAAGGCGGGAAAACTGCTCCTTTTCCCGCCCGTTTTTGCCGCCGTCAAGGGGCTTTTGCGGCATAAAACCGTATGTTGTGCTTGTTTTTATGTGCTTTGGCTCTCGAACGGGTAAGGGTCACAAATTTTCCCTTGTTTATTTCACATTCCCCTTGACTGCAACAAATTTTCGTGCTTATCGGCTTTGCTGACGGGGCGTTGCGGGGTGATGAAACGTAGCCGCTCCCCGTCGCTTTCGCCAGTTTAGCACGAAAACCACAGACTTATAGTGTGGGGGTCTCGGGCTTTTTCCACTTCGGGGGCATTACAAGATGATAAATCGGGTGTTTGTGGTAGTGGCAGGGTTACGGGATATTGTGTTAGGTCGGGCAGGGGCGCAGTCGGTTTGTCGCGAGCATTCAAGCAGAGACGAATCGGCGGGGTGAATATTGGTAAACTTATACTAAAAGTCTTGTAAATCGTAATAAAATGTGTTATTATATGAAATAAATACGAAAAACGAAAAAACAAGGAAAATGAATATGTCGGCGGCGTTAGACACTCTGGGTCGCTAAGATTAGACAGTCGCGGCGGCAAGATTAGACACTTGCAACGCACAGATTAGACATTGACAAATAAATAATTCCGTGTTACACTGTAATTGCTTTTACTCGTGTTGGAGGATAGTGCAATGCTGGAGAGCAACATGAGCGCCGCACGAGGTTTTGTAAAATTGAGTGGGGGAACGGACGCGTCGTGCCGTTCCTCACCATTCACTCAATTTTAGTAAAACGAAAGCGAAAAACTCAATGGGCGTAAGCCCTAAAAAATCAAAAATGCAATGATGTATATAAAAATATATTTATTAAGTTTTGCTTTTTTGAATACCGTTTCGTTTCCGCATAGAATCACCCTCTGCAATCACAATGTCATATGAATTATGAACAATGCGGTCACAAATAGCATCTGCCAACGTAGTTTCACCGATTTTTTCGTGCCAGCCGTTTGGGTCGAATTGAGAGCAGAAAATTGTAGAACCTTTTTTGTATCTGTATTCAGCAATTTCAAGAAGCTCGTGTGATTCGATGTCTTTGATAGGGTAAAGCAACCATTCATCAAGGATTAACAAGTCAACTTGTTTGTATAATTTAATGATTTTACCGTAATTGTACTCTGCTTTGGCAATAGCGATTTCACCTAACAATTCGGGCAAACGCACATATTTTACAGTGTAAAATTCACGACAAGCTGCCATGCCAAAAGCGTTGGCAAGATAACTTTTTCCGCTGCCTGTGGCTCCGAGAATTATAATATTGTGATGCTCCCTGATGTAGTTGCAGGTTCCCAAACGAGTAATAAACGATTTATCGAGTTGCCTGTCAGCATGATATTCAACATCTTCCAAACACGCATTGGGTTGTGCAAATCCTGCGTTACGAATTAATCGGTCTAAACGATTGTTCTTTCTGGAATCCCATTGAGCATCTATTAGTAGATTAAAACGCTCTTCAAAAGATAATGAATTAAAATCGTTATTTCTAAGTTGTTTTTGAAACTCATCAGCCATCACACCGAGTCTCATATCACGAAGTTTTGAGATTGTTGTGTTGTTTAGCATTCTTGATTCTCCCTTCTGTAATAATCTGCCCCTCTGGTAAAGGCAAATTTAGAAGGTTCTGCGGGTGCAGAGGTATCTTCGCTAATTTTATCATGACCCGATTTAAGAATAGTTTGGATATTCTTGTAATTAGGTTGAGGAGTATAATTCAAAGCCTTTGCACACGCAGATTCAAGTCTTTCGGGAGAGTAAGTGTCGGACAATTTCAAGATTGCCATACAAGCTCGATAACCCTGCTGTTCAACTTTGTAACGTATAAGAATTGACTCAATGACAACAGCAGTATTCTTGCCGATTTTTGCAGCCCAACTGCGAAATCTATCGCCATTCCACTGGATATACTTCTGATGATTTGGTGGCATATGCGATTCCTGTGTGCTGTATTGTCCCTGTCGTCCAAGAAGTTTAACATGAGAGCAAATTCGATTTCCGTCAGCAAAAACCTCTACAACATTGCGAGTAATTCGAACATCTACCTTGCGTTTAATATAATCGAAAGGCACAGAATAATACTGCTTATCAACTTCAATGTGGTAGTTGAAGCTCACAGTTGCAGTTTTCCATTGGGAAACCTCATAATTGTTTTTCGGTAAATCAATTAGGTGGCTTCGTTCCTCGAAAAACCACGTTGCACGACTGCCTTCTTTTTTCTGAAAAGCTCTGTGGTTAAAAGCGTGAAGTTTCTCGCGAATAACCTCATTTAATTCATAAAGCGTGAAGAATTTCTGATTGCGAATTGAGGCTAAAATAAAATTCGATATATTACCAACCGCACCCTCTACCGTTGCTTTATCTTTGGGCGAGCGAACTCTTGTTGGAATTATTGCTGTCCCGTAATGCTCTGCCATTTCCTGATAAGCTTTATTTAAGATAAGCTCAGTTTTCGAGTTTTTAATAACTCCTGTTTTGAGATTGTCAGGAACAAGAATACGTGTCACGCCACCGAAGAAACTGTATGCGTTGATATGAGCGGTAATCCACGATTCCTGCTTCATATCGGTGAATGCCTCTGTGTATGCGTACCCACTGTAAGAAAGTGCTGCAACAAAGACATAAGCTTCAATAACTTCACCTGTGTTGATGTCGATTAGATGTGCGGTTTGCCCTGCCCAATCGACCTCCATAATTTCAGCAGGTTTGCGGCTGATGTGCATAGTTGCTTTGGTTTTTGAAATGTATTCCCTGTAATATTTCTTGAATTGGGTCAGTTGGTACGGAATTTCTCCTGTACCTCTGCATTTTTCGTAATACTCAAACCAAAGCAGTTGTTGGGTCATACCCGCTTTTGCCATTTCGCGATGCACATAATCGTAATCAGGCATTTTGTAAGCAAGTTTTACCGCAGACGGAAACAGCATTTGTGACAATTCTTTGTCGGATATAGATTCGGCAGTATACCAATCTAACTTCTCCACTGTTGCACGCTGAAGTACAGTTATCACTGTTTGCCGCGATATTCCCATACTTTCGGTGATTTGACTGTTGTTCAGCCCGAGACTTCGTAGTCTCAAAATTTCTCTGTAGTCGGTCATTTTTGACCTCCTTAAAATTTATTCGTCTTTAATAAAGACGTTATTCTAAGTTTACTACAAAATTTAACGTATGTCTAATCTTGACGATTTGGGGTGTCTAATTCGAGCGACTTGGGGTGTCCAATCTATGCGTCCCTACTGTCTAATCTTGTGCGACATATTCAAAAACAGACAAAATGCGTAAATTTATGAAAATCTTATCGGTAATCCTTTTACCGGCAGGAATCGTTATGATTGTAGTTTCACTGATTGCAAGTCAATCCTACGGCAAAACCACCGGTGAAATTATCAGTACCATGACTTCTGATGTCGGTTTTGATATACATAACATTCAGTACACCGTTGACGGGGTGGAATATATCGGTTCTCGCCAAAGCTCCGGAGAGAGTATAGGTGACACTCTCACTGTCTATTACAACAAGAGTACTCCGTCTGTGTTGGAAACGCCCGTGACTCAACTTATGCCGATTGGGGCAATCGTCTTAGTTTTGGGCGTGGTATCATTGATTCTTGCTTTTCGCAAGAAAAAGGGATAATCTCTCTATATAAAGTATAGGATTTTAGACATGAAAAAAGGCAGCTTCATTATTTCAATGAAACTGCCTGTTTCTTTTCCGTTCGCCCTTTTGCCTGTAAAATTTTTGATTTTGTTGCCCCCGAATCGGGGAAATGCCTGTTTTACAGGGTTTCTGCGAGTTGTCTTACGGTAACCCACTGTTAGTGGGGATTTTTGTGTTGTGTTTGCACCGAGTTATCTTCCCGGGCCGTTACCAGCCAAGTATTTTCACCGCAGCCGAGCTTAACTTCTGTGTTCGAGATGGGAACAGGTGGAGCCTCGGCGCTATAGACACAAACTATCGAACAATGTACAATTGACAGTTGACAATTGACAATTATTCTAACAAAAAAACCATATACGGTTCTTTCAAAATTGAACAGCGAAAGAATGTTGATTAAATAATAATTGTATTTTTTGACTTAAACTTCTACATTAGTAGGTTAAGCCCTCGACCGATTAGTACTCGCAAGCTAAACGTATCGCTACGCTTACACATTGAGCCTATCAACCGGGTGTTCTACCCGGGGTCTTACTCTCTAAATGAGATGGGATATCTTATCTTGTGGACGGCTTCACGCTTAGATGCTTTCAGCGTTTATCCGGTCCGTACATAGTTGCCCTGCTGTGCCGTTGGCACGACAACAGGTGCGCCAGAGGTACGTCCATCCCGGTCCTCTCGTACTAGGAACAGCTCCACTCAAATATCCTTCGCCCGCGACAGATAGGGACCGAACTGTCTCACGACGTTCTGAACCCAGCTCGCGTGCCACTTTAATCGGCGAACAGCCGAACCCTTGGGACCGAATCCAGCCCCAGGATGTGACGAGCCGACATCGAGGT
>Ga0123353_10017597_pt1 | contig 10517 bp, 3 predicted proteins | sample TergutLab28metaG_3_FD_92763 | JGI IMG/M metagenome (GOLD analysis project Ga0123353, IMG submission 92763) | Labiotermes labralis P3 segment gut microbial communities from Petit-Saut dam, French Guiana - Lab288 P3 | ecosystem: Host-associated > Arthropoda: Insects > Digestive system > Gut ... | reverse complement strand
CTGGTGGGGTGGAGCAACCACCCATCGCCCCACCGGATGCTTCGTCACTCGCAGGCTCGTTCCTCCAGCATGGATTTATGGCCAAGTCCATCCTAGAGGGAGTGCAGCGACCGAAGGATCTGGCGGCGTGGGTGCCAGTTACTACTCCCCGCCTCCTCCGGATGCTTCGTTACTCGCAAGCTCGTTCCTCCAGCATGGATTTACATCTGTTCGGGATTGCGGCTTTCGCTCAGGCGGACTGCAACGATGTGTGGGGAGCGGAGTGGGCTGAAAGCTAACTGCCAAAAGCTAATCGGTGCCCGTTGATGGCTAATGCGTCACCAATCTATCCGGCCTGACTCAGTTTGCCGACCAGTGACCATGCGGTGGCATGTTCGATGATGACATCGACCTCTTTTCCTACCAGCCCGCCGTCCCCGCTAAAAAACACAATCTTGTCGTGGCGGGTGCGGCCGCGCCACCGGTTTTTATCGTTGCCTTCAACCAGCACGGAAACTGTCTGACCTATAAGTGTGGCGTTGATGCCGCGCGCAATGCCTTCCTCCAGTTGTTCGATGGCGGCCAGCCGTGATTTTTTTACCTCTGGAGGCACGGTGTCAGGTAGCAACGCGGCTTTTGTGCCGGCGCGCGGCGAGTAGGCAGCGATGTGTATGGCGTCGAATTTGAGTTCGGCCATCAGGTCGTAGGAGTTTTTGAATTGCTCATCTGTCTCGCCTGGGAATCCGACGATTAGGTCGGTGGTTATAGCGATGTCAGGCATGGCTTCCCTGAGCCTGCGCACCAGATCGCGGTACTGCTCCACGGTGTATCCGCGGCGCATGGCTTTCAATACGGTGTCGTCTCCGGCCTGCACCGGCAGGTTTACCTGTCGGCAGACTTTTGAGAGGCGCGCCATGGCTTCGATAAGGCGCGGGCTCATATCCTTGGGGTGGTTGGTGAGGAAACGCAGTCGCAGCAATCCCTCGATATCGTTGATTTCGGAAAGCAGGTCGGCCAGGTCGGGTTTATCGGGCAGGTCATGGCCGTAGGAGTCAACTGTCTGTCCAACCAGCGTCACTTCTTTGACCCCGCCAGCCGCAAGCTGTCGCACCTCGGTGATAATCTCTGTCAAGGGGCGGCTCTTTTCGCGGCCGCGGCGGTATGGCACGATGCAGTATGTGCAGAAGTTATTGCAGCCCTGGATAATTGGGACATAGACGCTGATCGCTGCGCGCTCCGGCAGTATGAGGCAGTTTTCCCCGTTCAACCATTCGGGAATTTCACCCGGCGGGAAGAAATCATCTACATACGGGAATTGTTTCCGGAGAGCCTCAATATCCTCGCCGACAAAACAGCCGGTTAGGGCGATGCGCATGTGCGGGCGGTCGCGTTTGAGTGCCTTGAGGTTGTGGAGCTTGTTGACGACTTTGTCCTCGGCGCGCTGTCGCACAACACAGGAGTTGACGATTATCAGGTCGGCGTTGTTGGCACCGGACGCCGCCGAGTAGCCACAGGCCGCTAAGCGTACCTCCAGCCGCTCGGATTCGGCGCGGTTCATCTGACAGCCAATGGTCCAGATATGATAAGTCTGGCAGCCGGTATTAATCGGAAGAATTTCTTTTTTGCCTGTCATTCGTGCTTCTCAAGGCAAGCACTGCGCCTGCGAATACAATAACGAATAGGACGAAGTTAACGATTGTCCACCAGTCCACCAGTCGCATGGGGTTATTCATGTTCTCGGTCAGGAAGAAGACAATTACGCCTGCGGTACCGGCGATAACAGCAACGAGCAACCACAGCAGGTTGACAGTCTTACGAGTCCCACCGCTATCCTTGCGCTTCCTGAAGAAGGCATACACCGAAGCCGCAAGAGCCGTCACAGCGCCCGCGATGCACAGTGCCAGATTTGCCAGCGCCCATTCTGATTCCCAGTTGGCTCTTACGGTGACGTCGCTTGCCGGCATGGTGAAGGTGGTTGTGGCGCTGTTTGAGTTCGCCAGCGTAACGCCGCCAGAAACAACCGTCCATCCGGTGAAGGTGTATCCGTCCCTGACTCCGGCGTGTATGGTTACGGCATTGCCAGAGGTGTAAGTGCCAGCGCCGGTGGTAGAAGTATAGCTGTCGTTGACTGTGACGTGATATGTGACGGGCGGCGTCTGCGTCCAGTTGGCTCTTACGGTGACGTCGTTTGCCGGCATGGTGAAGGTGGTAGTGGCGCTGCTTGAGTTCGCCAGCGTAACGCCGCCCGAAACAATCGTCCAGCCGGTGAAGGTGTACCCGCTTCTGGTGCCGGCATTGATGGTTACGACACTGCCAGGGGTGTAAGTGCCAGCGCCAGTGGGAGAAGCATAGCTGTCGTTGACTGTGACGGTATAGGCAGAAGGCGGCGGGGGAGTCTGCGTCCAGTTGGCTCTTACGATGACATCGTTTGCCGGCATGGTGAAGGTGGTGGTGGCGCTGTTTGAGTTTGCCAGCGTAACGCCGCCGGAAACGACCGTCCAGCCCGTGAAGGTATATCCGTCTATGGCGCCAGCATTGATGGTTACAACACTGCCGGGGGCGTAAGTTCCCGTGCCGGTGGTAGAGGCATAGCTGTCATTGACATGGAGCTGATATACCGTGGGTGGTGGCGGAGTCAGTGTCCAGTTGGCTCTTACGGTGACGTCGCCCGCCGGCATGACAAAGGTGGTGATGCCGCTGTTTGGAGTAAATAGAGTTACGCCGCCGGAAACAACCGTCCAACCGGTGAAGGTGTACCCGCTTCTGGCGCCGGCATGGATGGTCACGACGCTGCCGTGGGTGTAATTCCCCGCGCCCGTAGGATAGGTATAGCTGTCGTTGACTGTGACCCGGAAGGTTGGTGGATCTGTAACAGGCGGGATGGGTGGCTCTGTATTTTGCTTGGTATATGTTGCCATGATGGTTGCATTTCCAGCGGGCATGGTGAAAATGGCGTCGGACGCGGAGGCGCTGGTAAACGAACCGCCCCCGCTTACGATTATCCACTGGTTGAACACCATGTCGGCAGACGGTGGGTCAGCCGAAACAGGTATTGTTTCTTCGTAATGGTAAACGCCCACCCCCAGAACATCGACGCCATTTTCGACAGTAAGCGTGTATTCCAGAAACTCAAAATGCGCCGTAACTACGGCATCATTGTCCGATATTGTGAATGTTGTATCGGGCAAAGACGGGTCTGCGAATATCCCGCTACCGTTGTCAATCGTCCAGCCGCTGAATACCATGCCTGTCTGTGGGGTGGCGGCGGTGATGGGTATGACTGCTTCCGAAACATGAGGCCCATCCGCGCCTGTGCCGCCGTTGACGGTAAGATGGTAAGTTTTATCTGTGTAATTCGCGGTAATTGTTACAGCGCGGTCTGGCGTGACAAATACGGTCGCGGTAGAGCCAGCGGCGACAAATGACCCTCCTGTGCCGGAGGACATTGTCCAACCGCTGAACACTTTCCCTGCAACTGGATGGGCGGCGGTAATATTCAGCCTTGTACCCGCATAGAAGTCGCCTGTAGCGGCATTGATTGGTACGCCGGTGCTGGTGGAATTGATGATGCCGTTTTCAACAGTAGTGGTGTATTGCTGCGGTCTGTTGGCCGGGTTGGGTGCTGTGCTGGGGTCAACATAAACAGTCACTGGTTCGCCGGGCATGGTGAAAGTCGTCGCCGTCGAATTGGCGTCGCCGAACGCACCACCAGCGGTTGTTTTAAGCCATCCCGGAACTGTCCCCCATGGCTGGGAAAACGCAGTTATATTGATTATATCCCCTTCCGCATAGTACCCGTAAGAAGTTGAACCGTCGAAGTTTCTGTTACCCGCATCAATACTACCGCCGGTAATACGAAACACATACAGCGGTTTGAAATTTGCGGTAACGGTGACATTGGACGCGGGCATTGTAAAGACGGAGTCCATCAGCGAGGCGTCGGAGAATGTTCCCCCGCCGTCTGTCGTCCAATTGACAAATCTATTGCCGTTGATGGGGTTTGAATTGGGGTTAATACCAGCGGTGGCGATGGGTGTTTCATGCGTGACAATATCTACAGGGTTTCCTGCAGTGACCAAAAGCGAAGTCTCCCCGCCGTCAGCTGTTCCGTTCACTATGGTGAGAATGAATGTGTTTTGAATCACTCCAACATCAAGCGTATGAAAATCTGTGCCATATCGTATTCCGCCGTTGTTTGTATCCAGTGGCTCGTTGTCCCAGAACACGCTGCCAGCAGGCAGCATAGACAAGTCGTTGCTTGCGTTTTGAATGTAGGGATATTCGCCGGTGCCGGTGGCCGTATTCCACGCGACAACAACGCCGGTAACCGGGGTTGAAAGTTTGCCCTCGGGACTGATGACCTTGTTCACGGCGTTGCCCCACGCAAAAACAAGCCCGCCGTCCACTGTGACCGAATCAGCCGCTGGCCTCCCAGAAGCGTCTATGGCCAGGCCGCTTGTTGCCAGTACCTTGGCGCTTCCCGATATTTCCACGGTGCTGTTGTAGCCCGTTATTCTCACAGCTGTACCAGTTCCAGTTGCTTCAACTGTGCCGCCGCTGATTACGATTTTTGCGCTGTCGACTTCGTTAAGGGTGGTGGTCGCGGTGCTGATGGCTGTGCCGGAAACGGTGGAAACCCTGCCGCTCGTGACCGTCGTGGTTGAAAACTCGCCTACAAGGTTGATGGCGCGCCCCGCGATAGCCTTAACCTCTCCGCCGTTGACCAGCACGTTCTGCGACGTTTGTAAAACATAGCTTTGATTGCCAGGATTAGTCGTTTCGACAAGGCCGCCGCTGACGATGATATTGTCAATTGGAGAATTGGGGGAGGGGGAGTAATTCATGTAGATTGTGGAATTGGTGTTGCTGGCCGCGTTGTTTCTGACCACACCACCGGATACTGTCACGACGGACTCAATACCTGTGGAACGTATCGCGCAGGCGGAACCAGATTCGACAAGCCCGTCTGAAATGTTGATCTTGGTGTTATTACTGCTTGAGGTCATACCGCTGCCGTCGTTTATTGCATAGCCGTTCGGTACGGATAGGATTTTGCCGTTGGCGCCGTTGACGTTGATTTTGGCGTCAAGTACTCCTGCGACTATTGTGACAGCCGAGCCGGAACCGGAGCTTTGAATGGTGCCGTCTGTGACGTTCAGTGTAACGCCGCCTGAAATATATACCGTGCCGCCGGCGCCGGTGGTAACATCTATGGTCGCGCCTCCGCCTAGGGTGAACGTACCGCTTCCAGACAGGGTCAGCAAATAATTATTGGCTGTTGCGTTGCCTGTGAGCGTAGCGTTCCAATTTACCGTAACGCCGGAGTCGATGTTCAGATGAAGGTTTGTGGTTTGGTGCGCCGTTCCACTGACGGTGACCATGTTGCCGCTGACGGAGGCTGTCAGCCCGTTGATGTCATTGATCTGTGTCCCCAGTGCTGATGCGGTCGCGGCATATACGGCTGAAGAGTCGGGGGCTGTTGTAAAAATCATCGGTACCAGCGCGGCCGTCAAGAGTATTGAAGCGATTATTTTCTTCATTGTTGAAAACCTCCGAATTGTTAAGCGCTGCGACCTGAAAGTATTTCTGCGCATAGTAGAACACACCATAGATATTTAAGTCAATAGGCTGTATGAGTCCAATATCTATTTGAACTTATACATAGGCTTGCCTCTGAAATTCATAGGACCGGCGGCGCACCCGATGATATGACTGCAAGCAATAAGCTGCGTTATAAAAGCCGAATATCGATGGTGAATTAAGTCGCATAAACCGTACAGTCAGGTTTTTCCATGCCGTTTTCAGTTGGTCAAAGTTGTTATAGATTACAGGATCTGCTATGCTGACGCCGGCGATGGCGCATGTCCGCCTACGGTTTGGCTATGGTAGCTTACCGGGTGCGTAGCGCGCCGTTCAAATTACTGAATCGTGTATACAAGCCATGCCGACGGAGATTTATTCCTGGAAAGATGAAATTGGGAATGACGGCAAGGATTCAAAACAAGCGGCGAGGGTATCCGCTATGGTTTTACCCAACTAGGAATGTTTGTCGCCAATGTGCTTAAAAATGCCAAAAACTTTCAAAGTCTGGTATACATGGTGTTCTTTGGAGGATATTGTTTCACGCTCACCTTATGCTGTAGGGTTTGCAAACAAATCCCAAAACCGCTGGCAGACCCCTTGCTTATCCGGACATAGGTGAACAGTTGCGAAAAAGCTTTTTAAACACTATTGACAAAACAAAGTAGAAAGCGGGAATTATCGTATTTGCAACCATTTATGTGGCAGCCGTTTTGATTGGTAATAAGAATGTTAAAAAAATCTCACGCACTTGCGGTGCGCATTGTACGTGCGCACAGTGTTAGTCCATTTCAACACCTTGTTTATTGTTTGCATTATACTGGTGTGAGCGGACTAACAGCCTTTTGCCATAAAAAATAAATAACGACTTCAATAATGTTTCTCAACAGGAAGATGCAATGAAGAAAGATGGAAAGAGCACGCACCCCAATTTTTATGGCAAAAGCATTGAACAATCACTTTCAGAGCTGAATTCCAATATTGATGGCGGTCTTACAACGGAAGAAGCAACGCGCCGGCTTGAGACTGATGGGCCAAACAGGTTGGCAAGCGCAAAGAGGAGACCGCTTATTTTAAGGATTCTGGATCAATTCAAGGACTTTCTGGTGATCATTCTGATTGCGGCTGCCATCGTTTCTGTTGTAGCCGGCGATGGCTTGAAGGATGCCATAATCATTCTCGCGATTCTCGTGGTGAACATGATCATCGGCATAACCCAGGAAAACAGGGCTGACAATGCACTCAAGGAACTTAAGAGCATGTCCAGCCCTAAGGCGAAGGTAAGGCGCGGCGGGGTACTCGACAAGATCGACGCCGATCATGTGGTAAAGGGTGATATCATCGTTCTGGACGCCGGAGATTATATCCCTGCTGACGTCAGGATCATCGAGAGCATGAACCTCAAGATCGATGAATCGGCTCTTACCGGTGAGTCCGTGCCCGTAGAAAAGGATGCCAGGGCAGTGCTCGATGGTGAAGTGAGTTTAGGCGACAGAATCAATCTTGCCTCTATGGGTACTGTCGTCACTTATGGCAGAGGCACAGGCGTCGTCTATGCTACCGGCATGGAAACCGAGATGGGTAAAATCGCGACTATACTCAGTGAAACCGACGAGGGTAGCACTCCACTGCAAAGCAAGCTCAACTCGCTGGCAAAAACTTTAGGCATCGTCTGCATCATCACTTGTGCCATGGTCTTTCTTGTGGGCTTTTTATACAACCTTTTGGGCATTGGCGATTACAGGGATCTGATCGAAATGATGATGGTCTCCGTGTCGCTGGCCGTAGCTGCCGTACCCGAGGGTATCGCGATCGTCGCGACAGTCATTCTGGCGATAGGTGTGCAGAAGATGGTCAAAGCAAATGCTATAGTCAAAAAGCTCAGAGCTGTTGAGACCTTGGGCAGCACGACTGTCATATGCTCCGACAAAACGGGTACCCTTACACAAAACAAAATGACTGTCGTTAAGTGCTTCGATACGGATAATCTGTATGAAGTGACAGGCAGCGGTTACAACGCCGCAGGTCAGGTCACAGGCGAGCATCCTGTCACGAAAAACATAAGCCTCATGTCCGAGATCGCTGTTTTGTGTAATGACGCAACATATGATAAAGAAAATTCGAAGATGATCGGCGACCCCACCGAAGGGGCGATGCTTGTCTTCGGTGCGAAGCTTGGCAGTGACAAAGACAAGCTCGATGGGCTTTACAAGCGCATACAGGAGATACCATTCGATTCCGACAGGAAACTTATGTCCACCTACAATCTGCAGGGCGGCAAGGTCATAATGAATACCAAGGGTGCGCCTGACGGCATTATAAAGCGTAGCTCCAGAATGTACCAAGACGGGAAAGTCGTACCGATGACTGATGAGAAAAGGCAGCAGCTACTGGTACAAAATGAAGTGTTTGCAACGGAAGCTCTGCGTGTACTGGGTTTCGCCTACAAGGAGTACGAAAACGCATCTGATATAGACAAAAACGAAGAGGATCTTATTTATGTAGGTATGATGTGCATGATCGACCCGCCGCGGGAAGAGGTCAAGGGTTCTGTGGAGCAATGTCATGGAGCGGGCATCAATGTAAAGATGATTACCGGTGACCATAAAATAACTGCCAGTGCCATTGCGATAACGCTCGGCATCATGCAGCCCGGCGACGAAGCGCTTGATGGCAATGACCTTAATAACCTTGACGATAAGCAGCTTAGGGAAAAGGTCAAGACGGTAAATGTCTTTGCTCGTGTATCTCCCGAGCATAAGGTGCGCATTGTGACCGCCATCAAGGCTAACAATAATATTGTCGCCATGACCGGTGACGGCGTGAACGACGCGCCGTCTCTCAAGAGGGCGGATATCGGGATCGCAATGGGTATCACTGGCACCGATGTTTCAAAGGAAGCTGCCGACATGATACTTACCGACGACAATTTTGTCAGCATTGTCGGCGCTGTCGAGCAAGGGCGAACAATCTACGGCAATATAAGAAAGGTCACAGGTTACTTGCTGGCTAACAACATCGGCGAGATTTTGATCATCCTGCTTGCGATCATCTTCGGGCTGCCCGTCCCTCTGGTGGCAACCCAACTCTTGTTTGTCAACCTCTTGACTGACGCGTTCCCCGCATTTGCACTTGGTATGGAGGGTAAAGAGAAGGGTATCATGCGCAGAGCTCCGCGCGACCCGTCGGAGCCTATTATCAACAAAATCATGAGGCTGTCGGTCGGGACCAGGGCGGTATTTGTTTGCGCGGCTTCACTTGCCTCTTTCTTGATCGGTCATTTTGTGATTGGCGATTATATGGTCGCAATAACCATGTGTTTCTTCACGTTGGTGGCAAGCGAACTAGTGGTGGCATATCCGTCGAAAAAAGAGACTTTTTTGGGGTTCAAACGCATTTTATTCGACAACAGCTTTCTCAATATCACGACGCTAATAGCGATAGCGATTTTGTTTGCTGTAATATATATCCCCACCCTTAATGTTCTGTTTACAACAGTCCCATTGAGCTTATCACAGTTGGGGATCGCCATGGCGCTAGTTATAGTGCCATTGTGCGGCTTTGAGATATCCAAAAAGTTTGACAGTATTCCTGATTAGCGCTCTATTTACCTGGTCTGTACATCAAACCATCGGATTTACGGATTCAGAGAATTACGGCTGTCATGCTATGACCGGGCGATCAAAATCTATGGATTCATGTCTGGTGCCTGTCGTCAATAGGGATAAGCTTAGGGTTCGAATAGGTGCCAAATGGCGGAGGGGAAAGGAGATCCACTATGCTTGCCGGGCTTGTTAGGGTGAACCCTAAGACCCTCTCACAATCCAATTTTGGATTGTGTTAAGCCGGCTCCGCCGTCTGCTGTGCGGTTCTGCGAACCGCTAACAATATTTCGGATTCCAACTGTCGCAGATTGCATTTTTCATAGCGGTGTAGGGCTATCTGCATATTACAAAACCACAATCTTAAGTTGCTTTATTTGAAGGCTGTAATTTGAAATTATCAAGCCTTGCATTTACTATGTAATCCGCTGTATCAAAAGCAAATTTATAGCTGGCACAAGCTATAGGTTTTGCAATTGGGACTAACTCATCAGTTATCTCGTTTCCTTTTGCCGATACGCAAGCATCATTTATACAACAATCTTTACAACTTTCTACCATTCCCGCACTTTCCAATATAGCCATTGCCGGAGTTTTCTCCCCTGTAACTACATTTCCCAGCAATAACTTTTTATTACCTACCGCAGAAGCATAAGGGTAAATATCACCATTTACGTCTATAGAATAAGCATAATCCCTTACCATTCGCACCTTATCCAAATTGAATTTACTCATATAGGCGCCTATCATATCATCTAATTTAGTTATGCTTACTTTATCTCCCTCGTTCATCCATTTTACATAGGACTCTCCTATCTTTCTGTATTCCTCTCGCAGTGTCTCAACATGATGTTTTTTCCATTTGGATTTATAGTCTATAAAAAAATCCATAAACCTAAAGCCCAACTCTTTCAAGTGTACGATATTATCGTGCCACATTCCTATATTATCTACATTCAAAACAGAAGCAGACACTATTCGGTGTTTCTTGATTTTTTCCCTGTACTTACTTATGTCCAACAAGCCTTTTCCATCTTCGTTTACCCTGTTGTCATCATTAGCAAGTCCATCATAAGATAAACTTATTCTAATCTTATTCTCTTCGGCGAAATCAAAAAATTCCTGTGTTAATAATGTCCCGTTTGTCACTATATCTAACCTTGTGGGTTTATCTGTAGCAGTTTTTATATAATTCGTTACATATTGAATCAAATCGAATCTCAGCAATGGTTCCCCGCCAAAAAAATTAACCCTTACATACTTTTCGCTATGTTTTATCACATAGTCAACTGCGGCTTTCGCTACCTCTTCAGTCATTTCACCGGTTCCCAAAGCCATAAAACAATATTTACATCT
>Ga0123353_10017595_pt1 | contig 10518 bp, 6 predicted proteins | sample TergutLab28metaG_3_FD_92763 | JGI IMG/M metagenome (GOLD analysis project Ga0123353, IMG submission 92763) | Labiotermes labralis P3 segment gut microbial communities from Petit-Saut dam, French Guiana - Lab288 P3 | ecosystem: Host-associated > Arthropoda: Insects > Digestive system > Gut ... | reverse complement strand
GCGGCGCACCTGTGATAATCGTTCATCACCGCCGCCATGTTGGACAGTCTTTCTCCTGCGGGAGCGATCAGGGCGACACCGATATTCTTGTCGCCGATTTCCTCCCTGAGAGCATTTTCCGCGTCAACGGTCGTTTTGCCCCAGAGATGGGACGCGTCCCGAATTTCGACCTTGCCGTTGTCGACGAAAATATACGAAGGTTTGTCGCTGATGCCTTTGACAAAGACCGCGTCATACCCGGCTTTTTTCATGCGCGGGCCGAACGACCCGCCCGAATTGGCGTCATTCCAGCCGCCGGTGACCGGGGATTTACAGACAACCGTATATCTTCCGCCGAGGAAGGCGCCCATGCCGTTCGCCGGGCCGCTGACAAAACCCAACACGCTCTCCGGAGAAAACGGATCCGTATGCGCCGGCATCTCGTTATAGAGAATTTTGGCCCCAAGCGACGGCCCGCCCATAAAGTTTCTCGCGATATCCGGCGACAGATCGCGAACCTCGGTCGTTTTCGATGTCAAATCAACAAACAAAAGTTTTCCAGCATAACCTTTCATAATATTCTCCATTTACTTTAACATTTCGTATTCATGGCGTCCGCAGACCGGACAATCAGGATTCTTTTTTATGCCGATGTAGCCTGAACCGTTGTTCCAGACATCGATCTGAAAGAGGTTCTTCCGAACCTCCGGCGAATTGATCAAAATTTTCAAAGCTTCAGCGGATTCGATTGAGGCGATAACGGCGGTAACGCTGTTTAAAACCCCGACGGTAACGCACGTAGGGTAGGAACCCGGAAGCGGAGGATCAGGGTAAAGACACCTGAAACAGGCGGTTTCTCCCGGAATGACGTTCATTGTAAGCCCTCCGCTCGCCAGTACCCCGGCGTAAATCCAGGGTTTCCTTAATTTATCGCACGCTTCGTTGATGACGCAGCGCGTCTCGATATTGTCGGTGCAGTCCAGCGCCAGGTCGACGTCATTGATCAAAGTTTCAATATTGGCCGCGTTTACCTCGGTGACGACAGGCGCCAATGTTATTTCGGAGTTTATTTTTGTGAGATGGTTAAAAGCCGCCGCGGCTTTCGGGATTGAACCGGAAGCGTCCTGTTCGTCGTAAAGCGCCTGGCGGTGTAAATTCACGAGTTCCACACGATCTTTGTCGATAAGGCGGATAAATCCGACGCCGGCGCGGCAGAGGTTGTTGGCGGCAATCGTTCCCAGCGCGCCTAAACCGATGATTGCGACCCTGGAACGCAACAGCTTTGCCTGCCCTTCTTCGCCGATGCCGCAAAAAGCAACCTGGCGGGAATATCTCTGTGACAAACCTATTACACCTCCTCTCCTGAATCCTGGATTTTCCATGAACAAAAGAAGCGTTACAAGTGGAAAAGTATTATATTACAACAAGTTGCAGGTTGTTTTTCAGGATATTTTTCATGTATTGGTTATATATTGTTGATATTTATGATATTTAAGAATTTTTTGTAATTTGATTCTTCGGCAATACCGCGATGGCATGAGAAAACCATAAAGAAAAATACCGGCAGAAAATCCGCGTTTCCGGCAGAGCTGATGGCGGCCGAACCGTCGCATGAAATAATCAATCCGCCCGGGAGTATCGATTGAAATATCCGGGCTGATGTACACTTTATTTCCCGACAGTTCCTAAGGAACCTCTGATTAATTGCCTGTGCGGGCGAATCGCTGCGTTGCGCGGTGCTCGCAGCCTCGACTATCCTTTTGATATGTCTCGGTTTCTGCGCTCCGTGCGCCTTGCGCTTCATCCCGCGCAGACAATTAATCAGAGGTTCCTAACGAACTGCCTGGGCGGGGTTTTTCCAGAAGACGCAGAGCACGATTGCGCAAAGTACGCCGACAGCCACAAGGACTGAACCTATCAGTATCTGGGACTCAATTGTGCCGTTCAGCAGTCTGGAGGCGCCGCCCATGATGTTCGGGTTGAAAGTCATCATCATGTTCATGCCGCCCATATTAATGGACACGGCAACCGGAATCCAACGCGGAGGCGTTATAGCCATTACCTGTCCCACGACGAACGGCATGGCGAAATTCAAGCCGAAACCGCAAAGGCAGGCGCCCACGAAGATACCGATGATGCTGGTGTTGGCGAAGACCAGGCAGGCCAGGCCGGCGGCACAGATCGCGTAACCGATGGGCGCCGTCATATTCCTGGTGAACTTTACGATCAGCGGGAAGGAGAAACCAGCGGCAACACCGAGGATGGTGAACAAGGCGTTAGCCAGCCCGGACTCCGCGGATGTGCCGACCTTCAGCTCATCAACGACGTAATTACCTACATTCAGCAGGAGAACAGCCACGCCCAGGAAAACCATTGTACCCATGCCGATGAGTAAAAAGGCTTTCAGGGGGATAAATCCGGTCGGAGCCGGGCTGTCGGCGCCGTGTTCAGGAGGGCCGCCAGTGCCGGTTTTATCTGCCTCAACGGGATCCGGCTGCCTGGGCATCAGTATCCAGAAAACGATCAGAGCCGGGATGATCGCAATACCTAGAAAATAGGCATACGGCCAGTTGGCGCCGCCGTTGCCGGCCGCGATGATGCCGCCGACGATGTTTACTACAGCCGCGCCTCCGTTCGTTAGAGCAATGGAGATCGCGACGAAGTTGGCGCGTTGGCTCGGATCGACGACATAGGCGCCGAAGATAGATGAAGTGAGTACCATCGCCGCGCCCTGGCAGATACCAACAATACCGGCCGCAAACAGCAGCATGGTGAACGGACCGTTAGCGCCGACAAATGCGAAAATGCAGAAATAGACCAGCGCCGACAAAGCGGCGGTGATCATCAACCACTTCATGTTGATTCTCATCGCCAATGGGCCGACCAGAAATGAGACGATCATTCCGACAAAGGCCGGGATTTGCAGGAGCAGCATAACCGGCTCCCCTGGATAAGAGTACATGATGTACGCCAGCAGCGGCGGAGTCATACTGCCGAACAGCAGCACCACTGAAATGATCATTGCCGCCAGTACGGCTTTTCGAGATGTTGCCGACAGACCTGACATGTTGCCTCCTGTTCCTTGACGTACATTTTATTACAGCAGAATCCCCACAATTGTATCGTATCGGCATCCTGTAAATCTCGTTAAAAATCGGCAAATTTGCGGACCAGGCCATGCTTCCGGGTGCGCGACGTTCCTACGTCCCTGACGGGACGCCGAGAAGGAATCTATTGACTTACTGGGTATTGATCGTGCTTAAATAACATTTCGAGGGCGGAATAGAACAGTAAAATTGCACAACCGGGAGCATTTATGAAAAAAAAGACAGTTCTTCTCACTATTCTTTTGTGCGCGTTTTTTGCCGGCTCATGCGGTCAAAAATCCATGGATAATGCGGCGCCTACAGACCGCGAGCCGTTGATCAGGTTGATGGATCAATATCTTGCTGCCTTGGTAAAGCATGACTCATCCGGATTGCCGCTTGCCGCCGGCGTAAAGCTGGTGGAAAACATTACCCCGACGCCCATCGGCGAGGGGCTCTGGAAAACCATGACCGGCGGGCCGACTGAATTTAAAGTCTATGTATCCGACCCGGTCGGCAGCCAGATCGGCTTTATGGGCATTATCGAAAGCGACGGCAATCCCAGGGTTCTCAGCGCGCGCCTGAAAGTCGTAAACGGTCAGATCACGGAAATCGACCACATGGTATCGCCGCTGGGGCTGGACAGGGGGGTGCCTGACACGCTTATCACCCCGCGCCCGGGCCTTGTCACGAAGCTGACCCCCGCCGAACGCGTGCCGCGCGACCAGATGATAAAGGCCGCCATGGGTTACTATGAGGCAATTGAGTTCAGCGACGGTAATCTTGCGCCTTTTGCCGACGACTGTCAGCGGGTTGAAAGCGGTACGGCAACGTCAAACAACGGACTGCCTCCGCCTCCGCCCCCCGCTCCGGGAGCAGACCCGTTTTCCGTCTTCATGGGCATAATCACCCGGATGAAATGCGGCGAACAACTGTCAACCGGCAATGCGGGATACATTACGAAGATGAATCAGCGGCGTGTGGCCGCCGTTGACGAAGAAATGGGATTGGTGCTGATCTTTTCCATGATGAATCACGACGGCGAACCAAATCCGCTTCCTGTCAGAAATGTGCTCGGCATAACGGAAATCCCAAATACCTGGGGGCAGTTCACCGTTCCCGCGACGCACCTGTACAAGGTCAAAAACGGCCAGATTTACGAAATCGAAACGAATGCCATTGTCGGCGTGCCTTACCAGGCAAGCGACGGCTGGACCTGCACCCGCAAATGCCTGACGGATCTGATGGACGACTACCTGGCCGCTCTGCCCAAACATAACGCTTCAGCCGTGCCTCTGGCAGGCAACGTGAAGATCGTGGAAAACGGCGAAGTGATCAATACAGGCAAAGGTCTCTGGCAGACAACGACGGGCGGCCCGACTGCATTCAAAATCTATACGGCCGACCCCGATCGGGGTGAAGTCGGCTTTTTGGGCGTGATTGACGTGAACAAAAGACCCACGATCGCGGCTGTACGTTTGAAGATTGCCGACGGGCGGATAGACGGCAAAATCACGGAAATCGACCACCTGGTAATTCACGGCGACGGGCCGCTTGATGCAAATATGTCAAAACTGCGTCCGGCGTTTCTTGAGCGGCTGCCCAAGCTGCAGCGCATCAATAGAGATAAAATGGCGGAAATCGCAAATTCATATTACGAGTCCATCCTTAACAGCGACGGCACGATCACGCCGTTTGCCGACACCTGCCAGCGCAGGGAAAACGGCATGATTTCAGCCAACAATCCCGACGCGGATCTCAACAGCGATATGGGCGTTTTTGGAAGAATGAAATGCGGTGAACAGCTTTCGACCGGCGTGATGAGCTATATTTCCGACATTAACGACCGCCGCATTTTCGCCGTGGATGAAGAACTTGGCCTGGTTATGGCGTTTTCCGTTTTCCGGCATACCGGCGAGCCTGAAGTGGTAAAAATCACCGGCGTTGCGGGAGTGACGGAGAGCAAGAACGCTTTCGGCGCGTTTGATCTGCCCGCGGCCCACGTATTTAAAATCCGCGGCGGCAAGATGGATGAAATCGAAGCCATCGGTTACATGTCGGACGCAGGCTACAAAACCGGCTGGTAATAATCCAGCGGTCAATTGCCGGACGGGCCAGTGTATTATGGATGAAACAATTAGCTAATGTCGGATTAACAAGAATAAAATAACAGGATGAAAATCAATTTTACGGAAACCGGATGGAACTCTGATGAACTATCGACCCTGGACTTGGGAACCGCCAAAAGATTTTAACGAAACGCGAAATGGTATTTCCCGGCAGGACGCCTGTGAAAAGGCCGGCGGCAAGGCCGTTTATACACGGGATATTTATCTGCCGGGAATGCTTTACGCCAAGATTCTCACATCGCCTTACGCGAACGCTAAAATCAGGCGTCTTGACACGGGTAAAGCCAAAGCGCTTTCGGGCGTCAGGGACATCCTTACCTACGCCGATCCCGATATTGTCGGAGACTGGGGTTCGGGGTACTGGTACGAGATGTCGGGTAATTACACCGTTTCCACACTTCCGGGAAACGGCGATTTTTACAATCACCCCATGGGCGTCGCCGTCGTGGCCGAAGATGAAGAAACCTGCGACCGCGCGCTGCGTCTCATTGAAATAGAATGGGAGGAACTGCCGTTCATTCTTGACATGGAACAATCGGTTAAACCCGACGCCGTTAAAGTCATGCCGGATATCGTCCGCACCAACGAAAAAGCGAAGGAGCCGAACACGGTTCTGGCGGATGAAGTCGAATTCGGCGACGTCAAAAAAGGCTTCGCCGAAGCCGACAGGGTGATTGAATACACGTTCAGGCGCGGCGTCAATTCTTCGGGCGGCGTGGAGCCCGCCGTCTGCGTCGCGCAGTGGCGCGGCGATTTTCTCGACATCTGGGCGCACCATCACGATATTCCGCACTGGGCGCTTATTTCTTTTGCAAAAACAGACGGGGCGGGCGATACGGAAGCCCGGGCATGGCCGCCTCTTGCCGAATGGTCGAAGATTACGGCGACCATGCCGTACCAGGGCGCGATGTTCGGCGGCTGGTCATGGACGGGATACGCCGCCTGCTTCACCCGTCTTGCGGTTATTCTCGCCCGGCGCGCGGAAGGCCGTCCCGTCAAACTTCTTTTTGATGAAAGCAATCACTACGTTCTGGGCGACGACACGGGAACGTATATCTGCAAGGTCGGCGTGAAAAAGGACGGAACGATCACCGCCTACGACTGGCATATTATCGGGCCGAGAAACGCCGCAATGGAAAAAACTCACGAAGGGACGAAGGTTCAAAATGTCCGCGGATCTCATGAGTGGGGACTGACAAACAAGGGGCATCTTATCTGTTTCCGGCACGGTTCACATTCCTGCGTGCCGCATAACGTCATGTTCGACCGCGTCGCCGCGGAATTCGGTCTGGATCCGACGGATGTGGCGCTGAAAAACGACGGCTGCCTCGGCCGCGACTGGGACTGGATAACGCGTTACCAGAAGGAAAACGGGTTTCCGCAGCGATGGAGCCTGAAAGAAGTCATCGACAAAGGGAAGGAAGCGATCGGCTGGGACGGGAAATGGCACGCGCCCGGAGCGAGAAAGCTTCCAAACGGGAAAATGCACGGCATGGGATTCGTACATTCCCTTGAATGGACATGGGAAGCCCCTGCTCCGGCAAAGAGCCACGCCTGCCTGATGCTGCGCAACGGCATCTGCGCGATCGTGGGCGTACGCAGCGATATCGGTTCGGACTCGGAATCCGGCGCGCGGCATACGGTCGCCTCTGAACTGGGCCTCCGGTATGAAGACACCGTAATACATACGCGCCGCTCGGACAACAGCAGCTTTTACATGTGGCAGCCGGGAGGCTCGTTTTCCACGTCATTCATAAATACGCAGTTGGTCATGGCCGCGCGGGAACTCAAACAAAAGCTGCTTGAGTACGCCGTCAGGCCGACGCCGCCATACAACACAAGCCATTATTTCAAGTCCGAGCGGCCGCCGGCGTTTCCCGGTAAAAAGCCCGAAGATCTCGACATTAAAGACGGCGTGTTTTTTGAAAAAGCCGATCCATCCAACCGGAAGAGCCTGCGGGAAGTGGCGGATATATTCTGGGATGTTGACCCCGCTATTTCCTGTCCGGTGACCGGGACGGTTTCCGGGCTGACCATGGACGGCAAACCGGACGAAAATTTCTATGTAATGTCGCGCCAGGCGCATTTCATCGAGGTTGAAGTCGATACCGAAACGGGCTTTGTCGATGTAACGAATATTGTCTGCGTCAACGACGTCGGCCATCTTTTCAATCCGCGCGGCGCGGCGGCGCAGCAATACGGCGGCGCCGTCATGGGACTCGGGCGAAGCGCCACGGAAGAACACGTATGGTGTCCGCAAACGGGCGTCATGCTGAACGGCGACCTGATAAACTACCGCATAGGTACCATGAACGACTATCCGGTGACTACCTGCCTCATTAATGAAAGTCATCTTGGTTATGCCGCTTTCGGCGCCTGCGGGATCGGCGAAAATCCGGGCGCGGCGCTTTCCGGCGTCACATTGTCGGCAATTTACAACGCCACCGGAAAATGGATATCCGATTATCCGACCATACCCGAAAGGGTCCTAAAAGCCTTGGGGAAAATCTGATATCAATATGAAGCGGGCTGATTGAACATCAAGGATGCCGGACAATGATTATTATGAAAATTTGATTGTAAATCTGGATGATACCTGGGTATATACGCCTCGTGCGTGAATTTATCACCGATTTCTGGGATATTGAGGCTGCTATTCTTTATGCTCCAAGCCTGGAGCGTTGTGTGCGCCGTCTGCGCGAACTTTCACACGCCTCCTGCGCCAGGAGCCATACCATGGGTTAATTATGAATTTTCGCAGGAATGCGAGGCCGGCGACGATGCAGGCCAGCGCCAATACGCCCGCGATCATCTGGTTCAGGGTCGCCAACGGCTTTGCCTGCGCGGAATCCCACTTCGGACCCGCGACCAGCAGATCGCCGGATTGCAGAAGGAATATCGCCAGCGCGACTCCGGCGACAGCCACTCCGAGGCGCAGGACGCGCCGCCACTTTGCCTCGGCGAAGCGCGTGTAACCCAGCCATGACTGGGAAATCACGAAGAATGCCAGCAGCCATAAGGGAAGCCGCATTGCGTAAAGAGTTTCGGACGGACTGAATACGCCTCTTCCGCCCCAAACCCAGAAGAACCAGGGCGAGTACAGCGCCAGCGCCCAAAAAATCAACCACGCAATCCCGGAGATGATATGAAACATGGGCCGAGGCTTGGGAGGCTGAGGGCCGGGAGGCGGAACCGGCCGCAGGGCTTCCGGTTTCCATTTCTCCGAATAGCGGTATTTAAACTCCAGGTATTCCCAGACGGCAAACAGCAGCGTAACGCCCGCAGTAATGATGATTCCAGCCAGCAAAACGTCCCTGCCAAGATTCAGCATGATCGCACCCGCGGGCGTGGTTCCCTGAAACGTAAACACCGCGACGATCAACCGGATCGTCAGCCACAGTAAAAAGAGCGCCCGTAGAGTAAGCCAATAGAAGGGAAACAACGCCGGACCGATCAAACCCCGTTTCGGCTCCTCGTGGTACCGATAAGCCGCCTTCGCCGGATGGCCGTGCCGTTTCAGCAGGGCGCTCATTTCTTCAGGGCGCAGATCACGCCCCAGCGCCATCGCCTGATCTTCCATCTGCGATTCCAGGTTGGACCGTACCTCCGCCGCTATATCCTCCATCTTTTCACGCGGCAGCATCATCTTTACGGCATGAATGTACCGGTCAAGCAACTCATGATTCGTCAATTCGCGCTTCATACCTTTCTCCGTTTTGCTCCCTGACCACTGACCGCTGCCGCCGTAAGGCGGCTTCCGGCGCTTCACATAGCATTTCTATTGCCCCGTTGATGTTCCGCCATTCCTCCAGCAGCCACTCAAGCGCCGCCAGGCCGCCTTCAGTCAAGCGATAGAAGCGTTTGTTCCGCTTGTCTTCCACGCGCCAGTCGCTCGCCAGCAACTTCTGGCTTTCCAGGCGGCGCAGCAGCGGGTACAACGTGTTCTCGTCGATCTCCAGGCCGCCCTCTCTCAGCGCCTTCACCAGCGCATAGCCATGATACTCGGAACGGCACTTGGCCAGCACCGCCAATACCAGGCAGCCGCGCCGCAATTCCAGCCGAAGATGTTCAAAGGCATTAATATTCATGGCCCGCAATCCCTACCTCATGACACATAACTTACGTCACATAGTGTATATCGCACAGTATTTATCTGTCAACCGGCAAAGTCAATCGGCAAATTTAAAAAGATACTATGGCGGCTCAGGGAACAGCGCGGCGTAGGCGAACTGTAAAAAACGTTGCCATTTTGCGAAATTCCGCAGTAAAATCAGCCGTTGTGAGTGATGGAATATTTCCAACACCGGGGAGAATTATGGGAACAGACAGAAGATCATTTTTAAAAGATGTGGTTGCGGGCTATGCGGCATTCAGGGCAGGCACCGCGGCGCTAACGGCTCAAATCCTGCCTCCGTATGTACGATCGGAGAAACCGGGCAAGGTGGATTATAAACGGATTGCGACGGAGGAAGCCTGGGGACCGCCGGAGTTGTTCGAGATGTATGCTGATAATATCAAAAACGGCGCATTGATTGATCCCGGTTTTGTATACATGTGGAGCCTGTTCATGGGTCAGCCGGTTTTTAAGGAACTCATGGTTCAGCTCCAGGACATTGGAGAGAGGCGGATTCGCGATATGGACGCCGCCGGTATCGACAAAATGATTCTCTCGCTGACGGCGCCCGGAGTGCAGATTTTCGACGCCGCGACCGCGAATTCATTGGCGACGTCGACCAACGACCAACTGGCGGAAGCAATCAGAAAGTATCCGGACCGCTATGCCGGCCTGGCGGCCGTCGCTCCCCAGGATCCCCCGGCGGCGGCCAGGGAGATGGAACGGGCCATTAAAAAGCTGGGGCTGCACGGTGTCATCATCAATTCCCATACCAAGGGCGAATATCTCGACGATCCGAAATATTGGGAGATTTTCGAAGCGGCCGAGGCGCTTGACACCGCAATCTATCTTCATCCGCAGACTCCGCCGGCAAACATGGTAATGCCCTACCTGGCCCGCGGCTTCGAGCGGGCAATCCTGGGATTTGCGCACGAACTATCGGTTCATATTCTGGGACTGATGACAGGCGGAGTCTTTGACCGATTCCCGAAACTCAAGATAGTCATCGGACATGGAGGCGAAGGCTTGCCCTACATGCTTTACAGGCTTGATTACATGTACGCAAATGCCCGCAATCCCTTCATGAAAAAGGTCGACAAGCTGCCCAGCGATTACATGAAGGAAAATATTTATATCACGACCAGCGGCCTGCCATGGGCGCCCGCCATCACAATGGCCATATCGGTGCTGGGGATCGACCGCGTGCTTT
>Ga0123353_10017593_pt1 | contig 10519 bp, 9 predicted proteins | sample TergutLab28metaG_3_FD_92763 | JGI IMG/M metagenome (GOLD analysis project Ga0123353, IMG submission 92763) | Labiotermes labralis P3 segment gut microbial communities from Petit-Saut dam, French Guiana - Lab288 P3 | ecosystem: Host-associated > Arthropoda: Insects > Digestive system > Gut ... | reverse complement strand
GCCATTACATCCAAGATACATGCCGTAGACGGCATCTCGCGTACGGTGACCTGCCTAGTCGTGTAGCACGCTACATTGTGCTCGGTGCATTCATTCCCATCAAGTTTAACGTCCTAGCCAATACAATCTTAGCTGCGGCGACTAACTTCAGCCTGGCTTTGCTTAGCTCGGGGTTTTCCGCGGCTATTACGCGGCACCGCTTGTAAAAACTATGGAAACTGTTGGCTAAGTCCTGCGCATAGTATGGTAAATTCTGCGGTTCCAACGTGCGTGCTGAGTAATCCACTATCTCAGGCAGCTGCAGCATGAGACGAATAAGAGACAGCTCCGCTTCATCAACAAGGAGTGAGATGTCGCCGTCGGTATGGTCCAGATTCTCTTCTTGTGCTAGGCGCAGTATACTGGCGATGCGGGCGTGGGCATACTGGACATAATACACGGGGTTTTCGGAAGATTCTCTCTTGGCTAAGTCCATATCAAAGTCCATCTGGCTGTCGGCAGAGCGCGCTAAGAAGAAAAACCTGCACGCATCCGTACCTACCTCATCTAGCACATTAGAGAGAGTAATCATATCGCCGGTGCGTTTAGAAACGCGCACCAACTCACTTCCTCGTTTAAGGGTTACAAGCTGTGAGATTATTATTTTCAGGCGGGCCGGATCTAGCTTAAGGGCCTGCATCACTGCATTCATGCGTGATATATGTCCGTGGTGATCCGCTCCCCAGATGTCAATAACTCGGTCAAACCCGCGCTCAACAAATTTGTTATAGTGGTAGGCGATATCAGTTCCGAAGTATGTTGGCGTATTGGTTGAGCGGATAATTACGTTGTCTTTATCTTCGCCTAGCGCAGATGATACAAACCAGGTGGCATTTTCTTTCTGCGTTAAATGCCCGTCATGTTTGAGTATATCTATAACTTTGGCAAATTGCCCGTTGTCGAACAAACTCTGTTCGGAAAACCAGCAGTCGTATTCTACCCCGAGTCTGGCAAGCCCATCGTGTATGAGAGTCAGCATATGCTGAACGCCTAACTTGCCAAGGGCAAATTGTCCTTCATCAACAGGCAACTTAAGAAATTTGTCGCCTTCCTCGGATTTTATTTGACGTGCAAGGTCAATGACATACTGACCGAAATATCCTTCCTGCGGCATTTCAGCTTCTATATTGCAGGCTTGTTGGTAGCGCACGTATAACGATCTGTAAAAAGTTGCCATTTGGTTACCGGCGTCGTTGATATAGAATTCTTTCTTGACGCTATAGCCCGCCGCACTCAAAATATTAGCAAGTGTGCTGCCCAATACTGCACCGCGTCCGTGCCCAACATGTAGAGGCCCTGTCGGATTAGCGCTGACGAACTCTATTTGAACTGATTGTCCTTTGCCGGTGTCAATGTTGCCATATGTTTCTCCGGCCGAAAGAATTTGCTCTACTTGGGCGCAGGCCCAAGAATTGGCAAGGTTAAAATTAATGAATCCCGGCGGAGCTACAGTTACTGAAGAAAACTCACTAGTAAGCTCAATATACTCAGCAATGGCATGCGCTACCTCCAGAGGATTCTTGCTGCTTGCGCGAGCCAATTTCATGGCAATCGGCGAGGCATAATCTCCATAGCCGCTTTTCTGGGGACGCTCGACAGTAATGTCTGGTAAGGCAACCTGCGGCAATTTGCCGTCACGTATCGCTTTATCAGCTGCCGCTTTTAGTAAAGATGCGATAGTTTGTTTGATTCCAAGAATACTGTTCAAATCGAGCTCTCCGTATTTGTAACTAATCAGACCTGCAATTATAGCATAATCGTACATGCAGGACAGTCGACGGACATGCAAAGGCGGTGCTGGAAGTCAGGTTGGTGGCGTAGAATAATATCAAACAATAATACAGTGAAAATTCGCTTGTTCACTCGAACAAGCGAATTTTCACTGTATTATGTGAATTAAGTGAATTTTCACGAGGATTGAGTATGGCACACGAAACGGAAAGGCTGGATTCAAAAAATGCAAAAGATGACTTATATAAGAGGTCATCGCTTTCACAAATTGTGATGGCGGGACAATTAGATACCAAGCGGCGAAAGCGGATTGAGGATGAAATCATCGTCGATACATATGGCGAAGATGAAGAAATGTCCGCGTGGCATTGTTATCTGGAAGACAATCTTGAGTTTCCTTTTACCGCCATCTGCGAAAAGGAATCTGAATTATGCCTGTTAAAAAAGGGGGAAAAGATAACAGTTATAAAAATGGCGGGAATAGATGCTTGTTATCACGGAATGTCCGTTATTGTAAGGTGGACGGACCGTCAGTTCGCTATACCGCTCGAATTGTTGAAGTCTGTTGAAAAGAACGCAGAAACCACGGAGGCTATCGAGGATTGGAAGTTTTGGTTGAACGGAATGAAATAAAGCCTGGCAAATACATCCACTTCAAAGGCAATTCCTACGAAGTTATCGGAATGGCCGCCTACAGCGAAATGCTGGAAAAGATGGTCGTCTACCGCGCATTCTGACCGCCGCGATTGTGATTTGTGTTTGCTCTGCCTTGCTAACTGGCGCGTGTCCTATCTTAGCTCCATTCGCCGCTTTTTGCGCCCCACACCCGCGCAAGTTCGATTGCAAGCTGGCTGTTGTGAGTCAATTTCAAATCCGGATCCGTTTCAAATAAGGCTATTGCTTCATCGCGCGCCATTTCTAAAATAGAAGTATCAGATAGTTTTGCCATGCGCAGGTCAGGGATACCAGATTGGCGCGTGCCGAAAAACTCTCCCGGGCCGCGCAGTTTAAGGTCTTCGTCAGCAAGTTTGAAGCCGTCATTAGTAGTTTCAATGATATCAAGCCGCATGCGTCCGATGTCAGAAGGACTCTCCGACATGAGCATGCAGTAACTTTGGAACGCGCCGCGTCCGACTCTTCCTCTGAATTGGTGTAATTGTGATAAGCCGAAACGGTCGGCGCTTTCTATCATCATCACTGTAGCGTTGGGTACGTCAATGCCTACCTCAACCACCGGTGTGGATACCAATATGTCGCTTTCGTGACGGTTGAAAGCATCCATTATAGCGTCCTTCTCGGTGGAGGACATGCGTCCGTGCAGCAGAGAGAGCCGCAGATTAGGGAATACCTGCTCAGACAAACGTTCATATTCGGCGACGGCGGCTTTGGCTTGTATGGAGTCTGATTCCTCAACCAGCGGACAAATGATGAAAGCCTGTCTGCCTGATGCCACTTCTTTGCGTAAGAAACGGTAGGCCGATTCACGCTGAGCCGGCGAAAACCACTTTGTTTTGATTTCCTGTCTTCCAGGCGGCAGTTCATCGATTACCGATAGGTCGAGGTCTCCATAGAGTGTGAGTGCTAAAGTGCGCGGTATGGGAGTGGCTGTCATTGCCAGCATATGCGGGTTAAAACCTTTCTGGCGCAATGTCGAACGCTGTTCAACGCCGAAGCGGTGTTGTTCATCCACTACAATTAGTCCTAGCTTGGCAAAAGAGACTTCTTTTTGGATAAGCGCGTGCGTTCCGATGACAAGGTCAATATCGCCTACAGAAAGGCGGTTTTTAAGATCTTTTTTAGCAGAGCCTTTAATATCTGAAATAAGCAGAGCGATTGTTAGCGGTTTTTTAAATATGCCGCTTACAACAGCGCCGGACTCATCACGGCATTCCGGATGTCCCATGTTGCCTAACAGTTTGCATACACTCAAGAAATGCTGTTTTGCCAAGATCTCAGTCGGTGCCATGAGCGCTCCCTGGCAGCCGTTATTTACCGCCATTAATAACGCCGACAGGGCGACGATTGTTTTTCCGCTACCTACCTCGCCCTGCAATAGTCGCGACATTGCAATCGAGTTGGACAGATCATTATATATTTCTGATATGACGCGCTCTTGAGCGCTTGTCAGTGTATAAGGCAGTGATGCGAGAAAACGCTCCTTGAGCTTTTGGTCAATTATGAATGGCAACCCCGGTTGATCTTGCTGCCATTTGCGCTTCTTAGCCATTACTCCTATTTGCAGCAGCATCAACTCGTCAAAGGCCAGCCGCACGCGGGCGCGTTCCTTGTAAGTAAAATCCTGTGGAAAATGCGCCTGTGTTATGGCTTCATGTAAAGACAGAAGATTGTGCTTGCGCAATATGCTGACCGGCATGATCTCGGGAATTTGATTGGTATAGGTATCAACAATACTTTTGCTTAGCTTGCGTACTTGGCGCTGGTACAATCCTGAGGTAAGTGGATAAAGCGGTACTAGCCGCCCGGTATGGATTAGGTCGCCTTCATCGTAGAGCTCCCACTCTGGAGATTCGAATACGGGTCGTCCGGCAAAAATCTTGATGCGCCCGCTCATTACCACACGGCTGCCTGCTTTCATCTGGCGGGCAACATAGGGGTTGTTGAACCATATGGCGCGCATGTTTCCGCTGTCGTCGCCTAGAGTGGCCTCGGTATGGCGCTTGCCGCCGACTATTGTCATGCGTACTTCCCATATATTGGCTATGATAGTCTGCTCTTTACCCTCAAGAATAGTTGAGATGGTCTGAAGGCGGCTGTAGTCTAGGTGGCGATTTGGGAAATAATATAAAAGATCGCGAATCGTGTGTACTCCTAGTCTGGCAAAACGCTCAGCCAAAGCTGTCGCGATGCCCTTAACGGAGGTTATGGGAGCGTTGATTTGAGAGGCGTCGTCCCCCGTAATTTTTCTGGAGGCGGCTTTACGCATTTTGGGGATAGTATCTGTTGACGTGTCAATCGGGCTATCCAGCAGCTTTAAAAAACTCTCCGCCCACGCGCGGCGTTTTTCAGACGCGGCACCGGAATAACTGAAAGCAGGCGGCAACAGGCGCACGAATTGTTTTAAGGCTATATGGCTGCCAATCTTTGAAGAGTGTTGCACCCACCAGTTGGACAGAAATTGATCTAATCCGCCAAAAACCGCTTTATCGCTATAACCAAGCTTCTTCTCCTGTGCCAGTATCTGGCGCAGGCGCGAAGTGTCCAATAGCAATGTCATTCCTCTTTGCTTTAGGGAGCAGGAGAAAAATTGAGTTTGGGAGAACCGAAAGACGGCAGTCGCGGCATACGTTTGCGGGTTTTTTCGAGTGCTATCTCCGCCGCATTTTTTGGAGTGTCGGACGCAAGCATACCAAGCACAAGGACGCCCGGTCCTCCGTGTACGCCGAGACTTGGGCCTAACTGTGAGGTATAAATGTGGTTTTTGTCTACCAGCGCTGATAGTTTAGCTTTTAGTTTATTTACCTCATCCTGGGATGAGCTATGCGCGATACCAAAACCTTGAATATTCTTGAATTTGCATACGTTGTTTAATATCTTCTCAAGACCTTTTGCGCGAGTTCTCACAACACCCATCGGACGTATCGAACCGTCTTTTATGGTGAGCAGGGGCTTAACATTAAGCACGCCGCCAAGCAGAGAAGATACTTTGTTCAGTCTTCCTCCGCGGACGAGGTATTTCAACGTATCAAAAATACCCCATATGTGCGACTGCGATACTGCCTTTTGTGTTTCTTCCAGTACGCTGGACACGGTCGCGCCTGTCTTAGCCAGACGCGCTGCCGCGATGGCGATTATTCCAAGACCCATGGAAATTATTTTGGAATCTATGACCTCAATATGTCCTTTGTCTCCCGTCAGCTCGCGTCCTTGAAGAGCTGACTGATATGTGCCGGAAAGACGGGATGAACACTGTATGGCAATTATATTGTCGGCTTCTTTCAGTACGCTTTTATATGTTTGGGCAAAATCAGCCGGAGACGGCTGAGAGGTAGTGATAGGAGTATCGCCCTCTTCAACTTTTTTGTAAACGTCATCATGCGAGATGTCAATCCCGGCGCGGTATGAGCGCCCGCGCATGATGACATAAAGCGGAACAACTGCAATATCCAGCTCTTGTGCCAACTCGGACGGTATATCTGCTGTGCTGTCGGTAACAATGCGTACTGTCATGTGTTGATTACTTCTCCTCTATAAATGAAACTGATAACGCATTCGGCCCGGCATGCGCACTAAGTACTGGACTTACAGATGAGCGATATATTTTGTCGATTGGGTAAAGCATGCCCAAGCGGCGAGTTAAAGCATCTGCTATGTCGGGGGTGGTGGCATGACTCACGCCCAGTGAAAGTACTTTCTTAAGACCGGCTATCTGGTTGTACAGATAATCTGCTGCCGCTGACATGGAGCGCAACCTAGTTACGGGGTAGACCTCACCGTTTTTCAGCGTAAGCACCGGCTTTATTGGTAATCGTGACCCGAGCATTATCTGCGCTCTGCCGATACGTCCTCCGCGGGATAAATATTTTAACGTATCAAAAGCGATTAAAGTATTACTGGCAGGCAGGAGAGCCTTCACAGCAGCGGATATTTTGCTTAAAGGCATTCCGTTTTGTGCCATTTTGGCGGCTTCAATAACCACTAACCCCATACCGAGAGTCGCAAGCCTTGAATCAATTACCTCAATGCGCTCCTTGCCTTCTGCAACGCGTACAGCGTTACTGGCAGAGCGATAAATGCCGCTGAGCTTACTAGACAATACTATTACTAGAATCTCATTGTCTTGTTTCAGCAGCTCTTGGTATATATCAACGAAAACACTTGAGTTAGGTTGTGTTGTTTGTGGAGTAATGCGCTCTTGAGCCAAACGGCGGTAGAACTCGTCTGTTGTGATATCAATACGATCCCTGAAAGACTCATGCCCGAAAAAGACGATTAGCGGCACAATGGTTATGCCTAACTCACGGGCGATCTCGTCCGGAATATCTGATGTGCTGTCAGTGACAATCTTGACGGCCATGATATTTTCCCCTAAAACTTATTCTACCGAGCAGATGTAATTATAGTGCGGCTGTCCGCCGTTAACTACCTCTATCTGCAAATGCGGATGCTTTACGGCGATACACTCCTTTGCCTTAAGAGCTTCATCTTCGGTCGTATTTTCGCCGTAATATAGTGTTACCACCTCGGCTTTTTTAAGGCCTGCTTTGGTTAAAGTGCTGCATAAAGCTTTCTGCGGGTCATCGGAAACATAGACGATTGTGTCATCCAAAAGTCCGATAACCTGCTTCTTTTTAATGCTGAATCCGCCGTAATTTGTAGAACGTACAGCGCGAGTGATTTCTACAGTCTTGACACTTGATATGGCCTCTGTCATCAGCTCGGTATTAGTTTCGAAATCGGCTTCATAATCAAATGCTAACAGCGTGGCAACGCCCTGCGGAATGGTGGTGGCTGGCACCACATAGATTTGCTTTGATGTGAGCGGCTGTACTTTCTCGGCAGTCATGATAATGTTTTTGTTGTTGGGTAAGATAATGATTTTGTTGGAGCGTAATTTCTCTACGGCATCGAGTATATCTTTAGTAGAAGGGTTCATTGTCTGCCCGCCCGGAATCACGCCTGCAACTCCTAAGCTTGCGAAAACGTCAATTATACCCTTGCCGGTTGCTACGGCGAGTATTTCAATGTCGGCAACAGGCGCGCGCTGTCTCTGCATTTCCAGAAAGTCTTGATGTTGCTCGTCCATATTGCGGATGGAAACGGTATGCACTGTGCCCAGAGATGTGGCATAGTGGATGATACTGCCCGGGTCGGTGGTGTGAACATGCACGCGCACCGTGGTATCATCGCCGACAACAATAAGCGACTGACCTCGCCGCACGAGACGGCGTTTTATTTTCTCAGGGTTTAAATCTGTGCCTTTCAGCAGAAACTCAGTGCAGTAACCATAAGGGGTTTCATCTGAGCCCACTGTCTGTGGTGCCGTAACGATGGTAGGAGTCATGGGGATTTTGGCAGCAACTAATTGCGGTTTGCGGAATTGCATAAACTCAGCTTCGCCACGTAAATATCGTAGTGCGCCGTCCAATATGGCGAAAAGACCTTGCCCGCCGGCATCTACTACGCCCGCTTCTTTCAGCGCAGGGAGAAGTGTGGGCGTATTGGCTACCGATTCGGAGGCCGCATGTACGGCTGCTTCCAAAACAGATACTACATCGCCACCGTTTATATCGGCCTGTTTCTCGCTGGCCTTAGAAGTATCTTTTAAAACAGAAAGGATAGTGCCTTCCACAGGGTTGCTCAAGCCTTTATAGGCTGTTTCTGACGCCTGAGTGAGGGCTACGGCTAAGTCTTTGCCCGTAAGAGTCTCTTTATCATGTAAGCCGATGGACAGACCGCTCCATATTTGCGAGAGGATGACACCGGAATTGCCGCGCGCGCCCATAAGAGCGCCATTGGCCATGGCGTGCGCTACGGCTGAAACACTGGTGGATTCCTTCACATTATAGCTTGCTTCAATAGTGGAGCGCATGGTGAGCAGCATATTGGTGCCTGTATCACCGTCAGGCACAGGGAAGACATTGAGCGCGTCAATCTCCGGAGCACTTTTCTCAAGCCACGAAGTTGCAGCGGCAAACATATTGCGAAACTCGCTTCCATCAATAGCGCTGAGTTGTTTCATATCTTAAGACATCCCTTTCAAGACGCTTTATGTATTGATTTAGCCTAGCTTGTCAAGTGTACGTACGTTATGGTAGTATCTAGTGCTAAGAACAAAGCATTTTACACCAATTGCAAGGTGACAGTCAAAGGAGAAAACAATCCTATGAAATGTGATATATGTGGCAAAGCTCAGCAGTTCGGTCACAACGTGAGCCATTCAAAACGTCGTACCAATCATCGCTGGGTTGCAAATATTCAAACGGCTCGTATTTTGCACGGTAACAAACTGGTCAGGCTTTCTCTGTGTACGCGTTGTCTGCGCACTCAGCAAAAATTAACTTCCGGCGTATAATTTATCTTGTGTAGGCGGCGTACAAAGCAAACCTTAAAATAACGACTGTATCTCTCGACAACATACGACAAAGCGAAGATGTGATAAACAACACCCTCGCTTTTTTGTTTCACATATCCATCAATAAGTTTTGACATGCCCCCCCGACACCATACATATATCGCGAATAAAGACAAAGTCGGCTCTAGGCAGAACAGATTAAAGTTGTTCTGAAGCAGTGAATATCGTCACGATCGTACGATCGTGACGGTTTATTGTGAAATAGCTACTGTTGTTTAATTGAAGTAAATGCATTCCTTTTTTTGTATGCCCGCGTTAATATAAACTTGGAAATAAAGTAAAAAGCAAGAGTCGCCGAAGCAATACTGAGACCGATAACATAATATTTGACATTAACTACAATCCAACAAGTTGCAAATACCAACAGTATATTCCTTATGCCGGAAACAGCCAGAATTGCTTTCCGTAATCCGCCTTTCTCTTTAAGCACAAAAGCAACGGGTGATACCAGAATAAGCACGCAGGCAATTACTAACAGCCATGAAGCAACGTAATGCTCAAAAGAAAAACGCACGACGTTTGAAGTAGCGAATGCCGAAGGTATTACAATTAACAAGAGCACGGCATGCATAATATTCATTTTCATGCAGAGGTCCAACTTTTCTGTTAATAACACATTGCGAACTATCTGCGGCAAAGCTAATTTTGAGGCAAAGAGAGCTCCGCCTAACATACCAGTAGCTACACAAAACAAAAGCAACAATGGCAAATAGGACATATATGCTTCAATAGTTATTACACCATTAATGTAATAACTATTCCTTACAATTATAAACGGCATAGAAAAAATCAAGGAAAATATGTTCAAACAAATAACTAAAAACAAACCCCTGTTTATGCTAACCATAGATACACCGCTCACGTTATCATCTCTTGGCAAATCATCGCTTTTGAGCAAATCAACTATCAAATTGTATTGCACAAACACAAATACCAAGCTTGTCGCTATGAATATTGCATTCAAAGCAAAACCAATTATGGGTCTAAAAAAAGCATAAGAAACGGCGAACAAAACAATCAGTCCGACTACTGTAAGCAAAGCCGATACCAGACTCATATTTTTGAACTTGACGACGGCACTATTAGCAATGCGCTTGATTTGCTTTCCAACTTTCTGCTCATATTGGCCACCATAGGGACCTGCAAAACGCGTCCCTGCTAGAATCTCATCACAAGATACCCCAAATAACTCTGCTAACACTGGAATAAGCGCAATATCAGGGTAGCTTTCATTGCATTCCCACTTACTGACAGTCTTGTTTGATACATTAAGCCTGTCAGCCACATCCTGCTGAGTAAGTCCATTCGCTTTTCTCATTGCAGCAATAAAAGAGCCTATGGTTTTCTTTTCCATGATTAACACCCCCAAATAATTTGATACATGCCTGCAATCTACCCAATCACGACAGAGAAAGCCACCCATAATACAGCGATTTACTCTCAAATTCAGAGAGTTTTGCGTGCTATTCTGGCCGCCCCAATACGCTCTCATATGAAATCGGTTCAGCTTAATCCGGGCAAGATAATTTCTTTCTTCAAAACCCCGACTACTTCTTATGCAGCTTAGCGCAATGTTTATTCGGTGGATCAATAAGAGTGACATAATTTAGAGAGTGTTATAGTATTTTCAATCATCTCAAGGTTGCTTACCATATT
>Ga0123353_10017591_pt1 | contig 10519 bp, 7 predicted proteins | sample TergutLab28metaG_3_FD_92763 | JGI IMG/M metagenome (GOLD analysis project Ga0123353, IMG submission 92763) | Labiotermes labralis P3 segment gut microbial communities from Petit-Saut dam, French Guiana - Lab288 P3 | ecosystem: Host-associated > Arthropoda: Insects > Digestive system > Gut ... | reverse complement strand
CTTGCCTTTTTGTTACGACAAGGAGGTTGACAAAAACATTGGCCGCTCCCGTCTCTGGTTTGCTGACACCGCGGCATCCTTTTTCCCGGTCGAAGGTGATTGGAAAGGCTCAAAAACACCGGCTATCATTTTAGTTTCCCGGCGTGGACAGTTGTTGGGATTTGATATTTTTGACTCTGATACCAATTTTAACTTTTACGTTATTGCAACTTCAGGGTCAGGCAAGAGCTTTTTTGTTAACTACCTTACTACCAATTACCTTACTCTTGGGGCTAGAGTTTTTGTTATTGACATAGGGCGAAGCTACGAAAGACTATGCGAAATTAATAACGGACAGTGGATTGAGTTTGATCTTCAAAACCCAATATCTTTAAATCCATTTTCCACGCTGGAATCAAGAGAAGAGCTTAATGAATTTATTGATTATCTTATTGGTTTGATTTTCTTTATGGGCGCCCCTGTATCTCTGGATTTATCCGCGGAAATAGAAAAGCTCATAAAAACTTATCTTGAACAAGCCATAACCAACTGTTACGACACTATGGGCAAAGACATGTTGATTGACCATATTATCGAATACTTTGGATCCCTGGGCGAAGAAGATTCTCGCCTTCGTGATTTTGCTATACATCTCGAACCATACTCCACTCGGGGTAGGTTTGGTCAGTTTTTTGCGGGCAAGAGTGAAATAGATTTTACGTCTTCGCTTGTCGTGATAGAAAACGACAGCCTGGAAAATATCCCCGAATTGCGTGATCCAGTGATGATGATTTCGACATTCCATATTGCGCGAAATATCTATATGGCCAACAAGTCCAAAGGCCCCAAATATTCTCGAAATATTGTTTTTATCGACGAAGCGCACAAGTTTCTTGGCAACCCCAAAATTGATATCTTTATCGAGCAAGCCTACAGGCGTTTCCGCAAAGCTGGCGCCGGCATGTGCATTATCACTCAAGGCTTCAACGACCTTTACGTGCCAAACAAGGATGGAGTTAATGCTTCTCGCGCAGGGCGGGTCATAATCGAAAACTCCGCTTTTAAGTTTTTTCTTTTACAAACCCCCGAATCCTTGCAAACACTAGAATCATCCAAACAAGTTCCTTTGCAGCCTTTTGAGTATGATTTAATGCGAAGCCTTCGTCCTGTCAAAGGGCAATATTCCGAGATCTTTGTTTGTACGCCTTGGGGGTTTAGCGCGCTTGCCAGATACATTCCCGATAGGTTTTCTTATTACCTGTATACGTCCGACAAGAAAGATAAGGATAGAATAGAGCGGAAAACACTTGAAGGTCTAGATATCATCGAGGCAATAGAAGCGCTTATCGCTGAAGATCTAGCCCAAGAAGAATCCGCAAGGCGCATTGTAAGCTAAAACCAAAAGAACATTGGTTCTTTAAATCGTGGAGGATTTGCTATGACAAGTCAAAGTAAAAAGCTTTCCGACTTTCTTCCTTACGATTCTTACGACGAGAAAACCTTTTTATATACTATGAAAGACGGAAGCGTTGGTTTTGCTTTTGAGATTTTGCCTATGGTCTATCCTTCGACTAGCACCGCGTCCATCCTTGAAGCTTTGTTGGCTCTTCTTCCTACAGATTCTTCTGTTAGTGTTTTGGCTTATGGCTCTCCGCATATAGCTCCCACTATCGAGCGTTGGAAAAACATTGATACTGGCGACCATGCTTTCCTTTCCGCATGGAAAAAAAAGTATGCAAAATTCTTGGTGGACAGCACTTACAATCAAGTTACTCCGGCTAGCAATGCTTGCATGCGCGACATACGGGTTTTTCTCTCCGTTAGGCTTCACAAACACGAACCAGGGAAAACCCCCTTCGCCATGCTGTCTAAGATGTTTGGATGCCCGGAAGAAAATCCTTCCTTGGATACAAAAACTCAAGAAGAAGAAGCTGCGGAACTCAGGTGTCGTATTGCGGACACTTTAATATCTGGCGATTTTTGTTTTTGTGATTTGACCCCCGATGCTTTAACGAAATTGCTATATGAAGTTTTCAACCCTTCCCACAATCTTTCCCAAAACATGCCCTTGTGGGACAAAGCCTTGCCTATTTCCAAACAAGTTATTGCACCAGGTACTACTATAGGGATTACGGAAGACCATATAGAGATAGATGGCGTTTTCTATAGAAGCTTGTCTGTCAAGGATTACCCTTCGAAATTTCACATTTCATTTATGGATGACTTGTTGGGGCATTCTTGTTCTAACAATTATCAGTTTTCTTCGCCGTTTTTTGTTTGTTTTAATGGCGTAAAAGCACCCCCTGAACTTGTCAAGAGATTCAAAAAAACACCCGTGGTTTTTGGAAAAACCGAGCCTGACGATGACGCTAATGACAAAACAGACCGCTTAGAACCTCTTGTTTATTCGAGCTTGAATCTGATAGTTTCGGGTAGAACCAAAAACGAGATCAAAGATAACTCGGAGTGCACTGCTGCTTTATGGCTAGAGAATCGCTACTGTCAATGTTTTAGTCTTTTGCCCGACAAATATATCCACCTCCCTGTCTTTATGTCCTGTTTGCCCCTTTACTTTGACAAGGATGTAAATTCCAACCTCGGTCGTTCCCACCTTTGGTTTGCCGATACCGCGGCATCTTTTTTCCCCGTATCAGGTGATTCCAAAGGTTCATCAACCCCAACTGTTCCTCTGGTTTCCCGCCGCGGACAATTAATGGGTTTTGATTTTTTTGATTCCAAAACCAATCCCAACTCTTTCATTGTGGGAGCTTCAGGGTCAGGCAAAAGCTTTTTTGTTAACCACCTGGCGATGAACTATCTTGCGTCCGGCGCACAAGTTTTTATTTTCGACGATGAGCAAAGCCACGAAGGTTTACTCAAAGTCTGCAACGGACAAAAGATCATAATTGACCCCAAAAATCCCATATCACTAAATCCGTTTTCTGTTTTGGAATCCCGAGAAGATCTTGATGAGTCTCTAGATTATCTGGTTGAAATGGTTTTTTCAGCGGGAGCCTCGCTGTTTCCAGCCTTCACAGAAGAGGCGGAAGCTCACATAAAAGTTCGCCTTGCCAATGCAATTGTCTCCGCCTACGAAGGGTGGGGTAGTGATATATCAATTAGTCACGTTCTCTTGAAGTTGCGTCCCTTAGCGGAAACCGATTCCCGTCTTTGTGATTTTATTTTATACTGCGATACTTTTCTTCTCCCCGACAATGTTGGTCCTTTTTTCTTTCCCGAAAGCAAGATAGACTTTACATCTCCTCTTGTTGTCATAGAAAGAGATAGTCTCATTGATACCAAACTACACTATCCCCTAATGATGGCCATAAATTTCCACATATCCCACAAGATCAAGAGTTTAAACAAACGAAAAGGTTCAAGTAATTCAAGATCTCTTGTTTTCATGGACGGGGCACACAGGTTTTTAGGTAATCCTAACTCGCATATCTTCCTTGAGCACGCTTATCGGCGCTTTCGTAGGGCTGGCGCCGGTATTTGTACCATTACTCAATCTTTTAATGATCTATATGTCCCCGGCAAGAATGGAGTCAATGCTTCTCTCGCGGGACGTGTTATTATCGAAAACTCCGCTTTTAAGTTTTTCTTATCACAAACCTCTGAATCCTTGCAAGCATTAGAATGGTCCAAGCAAGTTCCTCTGGAACGACTCGAGTATAACTTAATGCGAAGCCTTTGTCCTGTTAAAGGGCAATATTCCGAGATCTTTGCTTGTACGCCTTGGGGGTTTAGTGTGCTTGCCAGACATATCCCTGACAGGTTTTTTTATTACCTTCATACTCGGGACAAAAACGACAAAGACAGAGTCAACCAAAAGGTATCGGAAGGTTTAGATCTTACTCGTGCCATAGAAGCGGTCATAGCTGAAGATCTCGCCCAAGAAGGTTGCCCTGCAAGATTTCACAAGGCTGTATCTCTTTAACTGCAAAGGTTCTGCCTGCAAAATACACAAGGAGGAAAGGTGCTTCAGGCAAGTAAACAATGAACCCAAAACCTGAACACCATTAAAGATTGATGGTTACTGGAAACACCAATGTCCCTGGCGGCGACAGCAACGATGCCAGTCAGGGTTCTTCCGCTGTTCCTTCCAAAGAAAGCCCTTTTATAGCTTTTAGCACCAAGGAGGATTTTGAGTATTGGGAGAAGGCTTTTCTCGAAAAAACCAGGATCTCCATTGAGGGTTCGAACAGGAAGGGGCTTCTTGACCACCTTTTGCTTGTGCTAATTACATTTTTTTGCGTCCTTGTTGTTGTTTTTGGGTATCACCGGTTTTTTTCGGTGAAGATCTACACGATGAATCTTGTCCCGCTTGTCGAGTCAAAAGTTTCTGAAATTACCAGCCGGAATCCTGCAAACCCTGACTTTGAAGGCGCGCAAAAAGAGATAAGCGAATATATGAACGATATCCAGTCTGTCGCAAACGAGGTTGCAACAGGAAAAAACGCAGTTGTTTTGGTTAACCAGGCTGTCATTGCGGGAACAGTAGATCTTACTCCGGAAGTGGTTAAAAAACTGGAGAAGAAGCCTTGAAAACCTTCACCAAAAAGAATAACTGGAAAGGTTTTCATGTTACCCGTTGGGGTATCATTGTTTTTGTTGTCCCATTGGTTCTTTTCATTATCTATGGGGCTTTCAAACTTTCGAATTGGGAGATAGCTCCCGCACTTCGCATTTCGTTGGGTCATTATGTTTTTGTGTGCAATATGAACCCTCCAGGGGAAATCAAAAAAGGGGATCATATAGCCTTTCGCTTTCCTTTGGACACTCCTTATTTCAAAAAAGGAGATAAATTCATCAAGACTGTGGGTTGTATGCCGGGAGACAGTCTTATTGTTGATAACGCAAAAAATTACTTCTGTAACGACGCATGGATCACAACAGCCAAAGATACTGACGTAAATGGCAACCCGGTTGTTCACTTTGTTTATTCCGGAGTTGTTCCTGAAGGAGAGGTGTTTGTTTTCGGCACGCATCCACGAAGTTACGACTCGAAATACTGGGGGTTTCTTTAGGTTAGCCTCAGCCGAAGGGAAGTGTTATGCCTACTGATTGCCACGCAAATCGCTCGGCCTCTTGTTTTTTGACCCAAGAGCGGAGTTGCGCCGAAAGTCAAAAATAGTTTTTGTTGCTTTTTCCTTTGCCCAAAAAAGGGGTTTGTGCGAAAATAGGTTTTCAGTTTGCGGGCATTGCGTTTTGCATGCAAAGTCAAGCTCGACTTGGCCCTCCCGGAGGTCCCCTGTGATTCATCCCATCTTCAGGAAAAGCCTATTGATTTCGGTTTTGCTTTGTTTTTTGGGTTTGTCTTCGCCAGGCACTGATATTGGCAACCAAGCCAACCAAAAGCTTGGCCAGATTAAAAATACGTCCAAATTGTCCAGATCAGAAGTAATCCATGCCTGGATTCGCGGTAAGGGCTATCTCGTTCGGCCCAAGGACTGCTATGAACATCACAACAATTTCGGGCAGGTTTTTTGGCTTTTTGGGCTTGCAAAGTAAATTGCCCTACGCAGATATAGATATAGCAGTGTTTTTGTTTTTTTAGCGCCAGGCTCCTGTTTTAGCAATAGATAGTTTTCCCCGGAGGCCCTTATGATTTCTCGTTTTTTCAATAAAACCATATCAGTTGTACTTTTGGTTTGCCTTTCTGTTTCGCCTTTAAATGCAGGCATAGGCAGTTACGTCAACCAGCAGGTTGACCAAATCAAAGAGGCGGCAAAATCTTTTAGAATGGATGGAATTAATACCCAGACTCGCAACATTACAACGTTCGGTGGGTTTAGGGATCATTACAATTTAAACAGCAGGGTTCATCCTGTTCGGATTACTCTCCCTAGTGCTTCTTTTGGATGTGGCGGATTAGATATAAACTGGGGTGGTGTCTCTGCCTTGACCTTTGAACATCTCATTGAAACCTTTCAGCACATTCTTGAGGCGGCCCCTGCTTTTGCTTTTAGCATGGCGTTTAGCACTTTATGCAAGGACTGCAACGGAATCATGCAGTCGCTGCAAAAAACCGCGAGCATGCTTAACTCAATTGCTTTGGATAAATGCGCTGCTGCCAAGGCTGCGGGGGATTTGGGAGCGGAAGTAGGGAAATCTATCGGAAGCAACCAGGCCAGCATAATGGGCGAATCAAAAAGTGTGCTTGACCACATTGGTAGCGCTTCCGGAAAAGTTACCGAAGGAATTAACTTACTCAACGATCTAATGAACACCGGATTATGTGCGGTCCAAAACAATTATGGCGTTTACGCTACTCCTTCCGAGCTTTGCCAATCCAGATCTGGATTTTCTCCTGTTTCTATTTTGAAAACATCAATCAAGGAAAAAGATTTTGGGCTTTTTCCGAGTGGCACCCAAGATGAACTTGAATCCTTGATGCGTGGCCTGGTAGGTGATTTTTTGATTATTTACGAACATAACGTTCCGCCGGACGGCCAACATACACTCCAACCCGAGACCGTGCAACCTGAAACGACTGTAACGATAGAATCTCTACATAAAGCCATATTAAAAGGAGCCGAGTCCTCAGAGAAACTTAAAGGGCTTCTGGTTACCATGGACAACAGCTTTAAACCCCCAAGCCCCAGACTTCCTGTAGATATCACCATAGATACCGCCACCTTTAATAGTCTTGAACGTGCCGTCTTCCTGTCATTTCATAGTGCTCTGACAAAGATGAGAACTCAAGTTGCCCTTGACAACACAGACCTGCAATATATGCTTGTCGAGGACTTCCCCGTTTACAAAATAATAAACATGTTTTCTGTCCACGAGTTTGGTCACGAGTATGCAGTTCGTACTTTGGCTGTACACGTAGCAGAAACCCTTGCGGCCAGGGTTTTAAACCGTATTTTTGATAGGATGCTGTTAACAATCAATTCTTACGCAACATCAAGAAACAAAACAATAAGCAATAGTCCTTACTTCCAGTATCACTTTAGTCAGATGGTTTTGTCTATAACTAACTCCAAGGCATATTTGCACAAAAAACAAAGAGAATCAGCAGCAGAACTTATGTATTTTGTTAACGCGGCGATTGAAACAAACCAACTAAATCGCATGCTCCTGGATCAGATAATGGCATCTTCTTTGTCCAACCAGTATCTTTTCTCCCGAATCTACGGGAACCGATAATCCATGCAGGAAAGGAAACCACCAGGTTTTTTTGCTTTCGTTTGTTTTTCTTTGTGTCTTGCATTTTTTTTCTCCGGGTCTGCTTTCGCTGTTACCCCCGAGCAAAAGGAAGCTTTGCGTCAGGATGGTCTTTCCCAAATCGGCAGTGCTTCCTCCGCTGCCGGTGTGTCGGGAGGCCTCATCAACAGCACGATTGGTTCTCCGGAGGCGATGAGATCCAGGCTTGCAACCCCTTTTACCGACAATGTTCCCTTGCGAACTCTTGATGGCTCACAATCCGGAACCGTCAATTCGCAATGCCCCAAAAGCCCAAGATTCCTGAACATTTCTTACAACGAAGTCTCCAACGGAAATATCAACATTATTGTGCGCCAGGATCTTGATCTGGATGGCGTTTACGATTCCGGCGGAACTTCTTTTGGCGATATTTCCGGGGTTTGCGCTAACGGCCTGGCGATATGTCAGCCCGGGTGGAACAACTGCTCTTACCACAAGTGGACCATCGAGCCCAACGGCACTATAGGCTTAACGGGTGCTTTTTACCGCGATATGGGCGCGTGCATCTGTTATAGCAATTCTTGCGCTTCGTCTTCGATGACTGTTTTTCCTCACAACGAGACGGCCATGCAACAGGCGATTTTGACTGATCTTGGTGCCGGGATTATCTCGCTTTTATCCCAAACCGTTCCTGATTTTAGAATTTCGGATGCGGTTTTCGGGACGAAAGAGGTCTCTTTTCCCGGAAGCAACCTTAAAAATTGCGCCAACAAGCCAAATTTTGCGGCGGACCCCCTGATTAACCCCGATGTGATTACCTCTTCTTACGGGGTAGGCAGAAACGATTCCCATCTGGCAACGATCTCGTCAAATGTGATGGCGCGCGACATGGCAAATGAAAACTCCGCGTGGAACGCGATGCTTTCGATGCCTTCTTCGACAAGCTCGGGCAATATCAAGCCTTGCGTTATCGAGCACACCATCACAGGAAAAACCACCGAAAGGTTTTGCGACGCGTCAGGCACGTGGTCTTTTTCGCAGGCGGTGCCTTTGGGGGATGCCGTCCATGGATGCGGCAATACAGGTATAAGCCAGGTTACGTTTTTTCTTTATGCCAGGTGCCTTGATACCAACAACGATGGATCAGGGGATACCCTTTATGTATACAGTTATTCCACCTGGCAAGGCCATCAGGGAGGCAACTCCTGGCAGACCAGATATCTTAATAATGTCGGCTATGTGTCTTTTCTGTTAACAGACAAAGCCCCGAATATTTATTATTCTCTCGGAAGTATTTCTGTTGCGTGGGGTAACGCCATTCTAGCTTTAGGCTTGAGTGTTTCCCGTGTTTGCAATAGTAGCGGAAACTGTCACTTTTCTTTCAGGGTACACAAGATAAATATTGAGTGCGCCTGGATTGACCAATCTTCTTTTTTCTTGGCTTGGAACACTGGAGCCAACTATCGCGACGAAATAGAAGTTCTCGTTTCTAAAAACTCTTGCGGCAACCTCGAAACCAACTCCGATTGCCAAATATGGAACGAAACCGTAGATGACATGCTCGGAATATGTCCGATAAATCACCAATTTGAATCGACCTTGCTCAAATGTATCAATCTCAATACCGGGCAAATAGCAAACACCATCTCTGCCTCCAAAACAGTCTCCAGCGGCGTTATCCAGTCCGGAGTAAGCCTCAACTCTTATGGACACCGTATTTTTTCAAGCCGTACCCCAGGCTGCATGATCTACTCAGGCGGGCGTTTTAATTTTATCTGCGAGGCAAGTAATGGATTTATAAACCAGACCACGGGCGTAAACTACCCATCCGCAACGACACCCCCTTTCTGGCGCGTTAGTCGTGAGTACAAGTGCGATGCTGCCAATCCCATAACCATCAACAGCGACACCTGGAAGCGCATAGACCACATAACCAAAACCACGGACATTTCAGGCACCACGTTCACCGCGGAGGACGCTCCTACTGGAGGTTCGATCAGCCCAATGTCGGCGGTTCTTGTGGGCGGCGCCGGTGCTTTCAATCACAACGATGGTTGCTCGTGGCGCTGCAAAGTCCAGATGGCGCCAATCGAAGATCGCCAATCCACGGGAGGGGAGCAGGTTCCTCAGTCTGGGGTTACATCCAAAGGCACGCCTCCTGGAGTTACAACGATAACGCTCACTACAACCAGAGAATGCCGCAAGAACAACATGCTTGACGTATCCGAGCCGTGGAAATGCCCATACAACCCTTCAGCCGGCGAAACTCTCATCCCGATAAACGGCCTTGAGTGCTCCTGCATGAGCGATGACTTTGCCAAAGCTGCGACCGCCATGCAGTTTATTCGGGATATGTCGGAAGACCTCTCATGCGTACCTTAAATATTTCGATACCCTTGTTTCGTATCGCGCTGATTATTTTTTCGTTTTTTGTTTTTTTTGCCGTTTCTTTACCCGCCTACAGCGCAAGCCCTGACAACACCTTTTCGTTTCCTGACGGCAACTTCTGCTGGAAAGATTTCACCGGAGATGGTTCGATCAACGGGCCCGAATTCACAGACTGCCTTGCGGCCACCACTGTCAACCCGGTAGGGGATAGCTTCATTTGCCCCTACAACCTTACCGCTTGTCCTTTCAATCGCGTTTCCCCTTCATGCCCTGGGGGTGGGTTTTTCGACAACACCTCCAAGGTGTGTTATTTGCCCGAATCCATAGTGTGTACTCCTGCATCATCCACATACGACCCCGACCTCGAAATATGCGCCGAACCCTTTGGGTGCCCTCCCGGGACGATCCTCGATCCTGATTTTGATTTGTGTTTCGGTGGCCCTCTCTGTCCGCCAGGCAGCGCTTACGACAACACCCTGGATCTTTGCGTGGGAAGCGCGTCGTATGATTGCCCTTCGGGTTACACGCGCAACACCTCCAATGGTAACTGCGAAGCCCCTCCGGGATGCCTTGTAGGTGGTGTATTCAACCCTGTCTCGGATTTTTGCGATGTCCCTCCGAACGTCACTTGCTTGCCGGTTAGTTTTTCTTACGACGTGTCAACAAAGCTATGTACTGAGTCCGCAAATTGCCCAACCGGTATGACCCTCAATACTGTATCCGACAAGTGCCAATCCTCCCCGGTGTGCGCTTCGGGAAGCTCTTATGATCCGCTAAACGATCTATGCGTAGGTGCGGCATCTAAAGTTTGCGAGCCTCCCTATATCTACAATTCCCTGGAGGACCGCTGCGAATCCAACCCGCCTTGCGAAGGCGCGGGAGTATACGATGATGTGGCCGATGTTTGCCATATTCCAAGCAGTATCGAGTGCTCCCCCCTTGGCTTTACTTACGATGCAGGGATAGGGCAGTGCTTCCAGGATGCAACCTGCCCTTT
>Ga0123353_10017590_pt1 | contig 10519 bp, 11 predicted proteins | sample TergutLab28metaG_3_FD_92763 | JGI IMG/M metagenome (GOLD analysis project Ga0123353, IMG submission 92763) | Labiotermes labralis P3 segment gut microbial communities from Petit-Saut dam, French Guiana - Lab288 P3 | ecosystem: Host-associated > Arthropoda: Insects > Digestive system > Gut ... | reverse complement strand
GTAGGGTGTAGGGGGTAGGGTGAAATATAGAATAAATCCCTTTTCAATGTGGCTTGCCTGTGATATAATTCGTTTGTTGGCAAGCGATAACGGGGGGAAAGAGCGAACGCGCGATGCGCGCTCCTACGCTCTACACACTACACACTAAACATTAAACCCTAAACCCTAAACCCTACGCCCTACACCCTATACCCTACCCCCCCACCCTACATTATTAAGTCAGGAGAACAGGAAATGGCAGATAATAGAGAATATATCAGAAATTCGGACGAAAAGGGAAGCATCAATATATCTGAAGACGTCATTGCCGTTATAGCGGCGGCTGCCACCACAGAGGTGGAAGGCGTCTATGGACTGTTTTACGCGCACGGTAAGGAACTCTCAAATATGATGAGCAAGAAAAGCCTGTCAAGAGGCATCAAGCTCTTAATAGAAGAAAACAATGTTGACGTCGATGTGTTTATCATGGTGGAGATGGGATATTCTGTCAGTGATATAGGCGAGGAAGTCCAAAAGAGCGTAGCTTCCGCGATAGAGTCTGCTGTCGGCGTCACGGTCAATACTGTAAACGTACATATCTGCGGTATTTCGCTGAGAAAGAGCAAACAGACTGTATGACAAGAACCGTAGCGAGAGAAATTGCGGTAAGGCTGTGCTTCTCAATCTCTGAAAACCCGTCGGACCCGGCTGAGCTTTTGTCCCGTGTTTTTGAGGAGGAGTATTATTCCTCGCTGGAACCGGAAGACGAGCTGTATGAAGTCAAACCCGACGACAGGCAGCTTGAGTATATTACCCGTCTTGTCTCGGGTGTTTTTGAGCACGCGCCGGAGCTTGACAACTATATAGACAAGTATTCCGTAGGCTGGAAGTTTGGCAGGATATCAAGGACAGCCGTTGCGATCATGAAAACAGCGATGTATGAAGTGCTGTATATGCCTGATATCCCGGACAGGGCAGCGATAAACGAAGCGGTTAAGCTGGCTAAACGCTACGAACCGCCAGAGACTGTGTCCTTTATAAACGGAGTTCTTGGCAGCTTTTCCCGGGAGGAGACCGGAGAATAGTGAGTGGGGGAGGCCGCCTCTGAACGCCCTCGGGCGAACGGGGCGGCTCCTGTTTCAAAAAACGGCAAAGGGAACGGAGCGCCGAGTTTTGCGAAGGCGGAAGAATTAATGACTGATACGATTTTCACTGTAAGTGAAGTCAACGGCTATATCAAAGACATGCTCGACTCGGACGCAACTCTTGCGGGAGTGTACGTCCGCGGCGAGCTGTCAAACTATAAGGTGTATCCTTCCGGCCATCATTACTTCACAATGAAAGACTCCGAGGGCGCGCTGCGTTGCGTTATGTTTAAAGGCAGCGCGCTTAAGCTTCGCTTCAGGCCGAAAGACGGAATGAACGTCATAGCTTTTGGCAGGGTAGCGGTATATCCGAGAGACGGGACATATCAGCTCTATGTAAACGAGATATCTCCGGATGGCGTGGGCGACCTTTATCTCGCGTTTGAGCAGCTCAAGGAGAAGCTGTATAAGGAAGGGTTGTTCGACGAGTCGCATAAAAAGCCTCTGCCGCCATATCCTGCCAGAATTGCGGTCATAACGTCGCCGGCAGGCGCCGCGGTCCGCGACATCATCAGGGTACTCAAACATCGGTGGCCGATGACAAAAGTTATCGTTATACCGGTCCGAGTCCAGGGCGCCGAAGCGCCGGCAGAGATCGTGGGAGCTATACGCTACGCAAATGAGTGTAATATTGCCGATCTTATCATCACGGGGCGCGGCGGCGGTTCCCTGGAGGATTTGTGGGCGTTTAACGACGAGTTGGTCGCCAGGGCTATTTTCAGGTCCGGGATACCGGTGATATCGGCTGTCGGGCACGAACCTGACGTCACTATAGCGGATTTCGTCGCGGATCTGCGCGCGGCAACGCCGTCAAACGCCGCAGAGCTTGCGGTTCCCGATATCAACGATATCCGTGACTCGATACAGGCTGCGGACATCAGGCTGCGGCAGGCGATGTCTCGCGAACTGACATTCCGGCGGCAGAAGCTTGCCGAACTGAAAAACAAGCGTGTTTTACAAAACCCGAAGAACTATATAGACGACAAACGGCTGCTGCTGGATTATTCCCAGGACAGGCTTTGTTCGGCGATAGAACGTGCACTTCATACAGGCCGCGAGAGATATGCGCGGCTCGGCGCGGCTCTCGATGCGATGAGCCCGCTCAAAGTGCTCGGCCGCGGTTACGCGATCGCCAGGCGCGAAGATGGCCTGATCATCACAGGGGTTCCGGATGTATCGGCGGGCGACCATATTACAGTAAGGCTGAAAAAAGACGAGATCAAGTGCATTGTTGAATGATCCGAAAGGAATGGTTTTTATATGGAAGATCAAAGCAAACTGACCTTTGAGGAGGCTTCGGCGCGCATCGATGAGATAGTAAGGCTGCTCGAAAAAGGGAATGCGCCTCTTGACCAGTCGCTCGCTTTGTTTGAAGAAGGCGCGGGCCTTATCAAAGTGTGCGGCAAAATGCTCGATGAAGCCGAGCAAACGGTCGTGCGCCTGCAAAAGGGCGACGACGGGGAACCGAGAGAAAGCCTTTTTGATGATGAGTAGTAGAAGCGGCGACTTTCAGCAGGAACTGATACAATGTCAGGAAATAATCAACGAACGGCTCTGCGGTTACTTTACGGAAGATACAGGCTATTCAACTCTGCTTGAGTCTATGCGTTACAGCTTGCTTGACGGCGGGAAGCGTATTAGGGCAGTAATATGCCTGAAGTTCTGCGAGGCGGTCGGCGGCGAGGCCGAGTCTGCGCTGGAAGCCGCTTGCGCATTGGAGATGCTGCACGCTTATTCTCTGATCCACGACGACTTGCCGTGCATGGACGACGACGATATGAGGCGCGGCAAGCCGTCGAACCATATCAAATACGGAGAGTTCACCGCTATGCTGGCAGGCGACGCGCTGCAAGCGTCGGCGTTTGGCACATTAATCGACTCAGGGTTACCGCCCGCTGATGTTTTGGCCATGGTTCGGATCATGGCGGAAGCGGCGGGTCCGCACGGGATCTGCGGAGGGCAGTACCTTGACTTATCTGGCGAGGGAAGGCGGCTCGATATATTTGAGCTGCTGGAGATTCACAGTAAAAAAACAGCGGCTCTTTTATCTGCAGCTGCAAGGATAGGGGTGATCGCTGGAGGCGGAACTCCCGCGCAGATCGAGGCCGCAGACGAGTATGCTTATGCCGTCGGCCTCGCTTTTCAACTGCGCGACGACGTGCTGGACCGAAGCGCGACTGCGGAGGAGCTGGGAAAACCAGTAGGTTCAGACATTGAAAATAACAAGACGACTGTCGCGGATTTGTTGCGGCCGGACGACTGCGAAGCTATGATTCATGACATGACGGCTAAAGCTATAGCGGCGCTGGACGGGGATTTCGGCGAGACAGGTTTTCTTATATGGCTGGCGGGGATGCTGGCGATAAGAAAAAAATGAATATTCATTGAAAAGTATTGAATATTCATAAGAAAAATGATAGTATACAAACTCGGCGGCGCAGTATCCTAGTCAGATCTGCCGTTTACCAGGAGGGGCCTAAAAATCCTTTAAAGGGCATATCGTTGAATCCCCTTGTGCTTGCTTTGAACGCCCAGTTTGGGGTGGGTGCTGGGGGGAAACGCGGCGAGGAAGAGTGCTCTGACAGCACTGGCTTGTCGTGTTTGCGTTCTCAGGGCGCTCCCCAATGGCATGGGGAATCCGACCCTGTTTGCGTGGAGACCTGTTCTTGTGCGGGACTGTTTCCAAAGTGTGGAGACATACCCGAAGCCGATCCCGTACGAATCAGGCTTGAACCTGCATTGCGGTGCAAAAAGCGTCCTATGGACGCTTGGGCGAAAGCCTTGAGCGCGTATGCGTCTCTGGTGCTGTGTGCAGTGTAGCCTGCCTTGAGTGGTAAATGCGGATAGGGGAACCACTTGTTTTCTGTATGGCCATACCGGAAACATGTCTGCCCTTGAAATATTTACTGCAAAAGAGGCTAAGAGACGGTTTGACTGCCGTGGAAAACACCTAGGCTGTCCGGGTGACAGACTTTGTCCCCGGGATGGGTAGAGGATTGCAGTACGGACTAAGTGGCAATCGGGCAACGGAGAAATGGTTTCGACCAGGCGGTAACGCTCCGGACGCGGTTATAATGGGAAACCGCCTCGCCGGCAACGGGAGGTAAACGCGGGGGAAAGCCGGCCCGACCTAAGCCGTAAGATTTACTTTACCCGTCGCCGCTACATTGGAGCGGACTACTAACATTATTTACTAAATGAAAAGAAAAACTAATATAAAATGGCTTGTTAAAATAGTTTTGATCAGCGTTGCGGCGTCTATGGCGTTCACGCTTGCTTCAAATGAGATACTCGGACGGGCGGGGCATATCGTTGCATTCACTATCCTGGCTGTATTCATTGTCCTCGGCATCGTATTTGACGTGATCGGTATTGCCGTGACTGCGGCAACTGAGGCGCCCTTTCACTCAATGGCGGCTCACCGTGAGTTTGGCGCCACGGAGTCTCTCCGGCTAATCAAAAACGCGGATAAAGTGGCCAGCTTCTGCAACGACGTCGTGGGCGACGTCTCAGGTATCATAAGCGGAACCACAGCGGCGCTGATAGCCGCCAGACTGATGCAAGGATTCAATAGTGAAAGCCTCCTGTTCCCGCTTATCATCTCCGGAGTCGTGACAGGCCTTACTGTCGGCGGCAAAGCGGTTGGTAAGACATATGCTTTTAATAAAAGCACCAAAATAGTTCTCAGGGTCGGAAAGCTGATCAGGATTTTTAAGGTAAAATCGAATTCATAATGAGGTTAAAAAATCATTGGGTATTTTTGATAGTATTGACTCGCCGTCCGATCTGAAGGCTCTGCCCGCGGAAAAAATAGACGCGCTATGCGCGGAACTGCGGGAGTTCATAATAGAAAACGTCTCAAAAACCGGCGGGCATCTGGCGTCAAACCTGGGCGTCATAGAGCTGACAGTCGCTATCCACAGGGTTTTTGACACATCCAAAGACAGACTGGTTATCGACGTCGGGCATCAGAGCTACGTCCATATGTTGCTGACAGGCAGAAAAGCCGGGTTTGAAACATTACGGCAATTCGGCGGGTTGTCGGGATTTCCGCAGCCGGCGGAGAGTATACATGACGCTTTTATCGCGGGACACGCGTCGACGTCGATATCTGCGGCGCTTGGCATTGCCCGGGCGAGAACTCTGTCGCGCGGGGACTATTCTGTGCTTGCGCTGTTAGGCGACGGCGCGCTGACCGGAGGGCTATCATTTGAGGGGTTATCGGACGCGGGAGAATCAGGCGAGCCGCTGATACTGATCCTGAACGACAATGGTATGTCGATAACAGATAATGTGGGCGGCGTAGCGCGTTATCTCTCGCGCCAGAGGATGAAACCTTCATACACGTTATTTAAAAGACGATATAAACGCGCTATGGATGTGCTGCCGGGCGGACGTTTTTTATACAGGTTTACCCATAAGGTAAAGATGGTGATAAAGGAAGCGGTGCTCCGCCGCAGTATGTTCGAAGAAATGGGTCTGGAATATACAGGCCCGATCGACGGGCATAATGTCAAGAGGCTCGAAGAAGCGCTGCAGTGGGCCAAACGTCAGAGCGGTCCTGTGTTGGTGCATGTCATAACGAAAAAAGGCAAGGGTTACGAGCAATCAGAGCTTTTCCCGGAGGAGTATCACGGAGTCCGGCCTTTCGATCATGCAGTCGGTCTCGGCAGTGATAATGAAGAGTCGTTTTCGACAGTTTTCGGTGATGAGCTCACGGAACTCGCGGTCTGGGACCACAGGATCTGTGCGATAACCGCGTCGATGAGGGACGGGACCGGGCTTACAAGGTTTGCGACCCGTTTCCCCGGACGGTTCTTCGACGTCGGGATAGCCGAAGGGCACGCTGCGGTCATGGCGGCCGGAATGGCTTCGCGCGGCGCTATACCTGTTTTTGCGGTATATTCAACATTTTTACAGCGCGCATACGATATGCTGATACATGACGTCGCAATAAGCGGGCATCATGTGGTGTTTGCGGTGGACAGGGCGGGATTGATTTCCGGAGACGGAGAGACTCATCAGGGGTTGTTTGACGTGGCATACCTAAGTTCAGTACCGGGTATGACGGTGCTCTGTCCCTCAAGTTATGCCGAGCTTCGCGATATGCTCGGTTATGCTGTCGGCAAGGTCGAAGGACCGGCAGCGATAAGATTCCCGCGCGGCTCTGAAGGCGAATATAAGGAAGGCGGGTTTGAGAGCGCGAAGCGGGTTTGTGAGGGTTCGGATTTTACGCTCGTAACATATGGGGAGAGTATCAACACTGCGCTGGATGCGGTCAGGACACTTGAAAGCGAAGGGATATCGGTAGAGATCATAAAGCTTGGTTGTATCGCCCCGATAGATTTTGACGCAATAATCGAGTCGGTTTCGGAAACTGAGAGGCTGCTGGTTCTTGAGGAATGCTCCGGAAGGGGATCTGCAGGAGAATGCATTGCGGCGACACTCTCGCTCAGGGGCATAGCGCTTAAAAGCGTGATCCTGCTGAACACAGGTAATATATTCGCGCCGTGCGGAGATATCAATCAACTTCGCGAACTGTGCGGGATAGATGCAGGCAGCGTGTGCAGGGCGATAAGAGACGGCGCAGTCGCGGTCGCACCCGCGAACGCGGAATATAGAATGTAGAATGTAGAATGCAGAATGCAGAATGCAGAATGTAGAGTTAAGAATGCAGAATGCAGAATTAAGAATGCAGAATGTATTGTTGGGGAAGCACCTCTGGGCGTATTGCACGTAATCGTAGGGCGCGACGCCCCCGGCGCGCCGGTTAATGCGGAGTGAAAGGAGCCAGGAGAGGCAACGCATGAGCAAGACACGACTGGACGTCCTGCTCGCGGAGCGGGGGTTGGCGGAGAGCCGCGAACAGGCCAAGGCGATAATCATGAGCGGCGCTGTGTCAGTCGGTGGTAACAGGGCAGACAAACCAGGTATGCAGGTAGAAGCAAATGCCGAGGTCGAAGTCCGCGGCAGACCCGATTATGTCAGCCGGGGAGGGCGGAAACTCGAAAAAGCGCTGGAATTCTTTGAAGTCTCGCCTGACGGAAAAGTCTGCATCGACTGTGGGGCGTCGACCGGAGGATTTACAGACTGTCTGCTGAAAAACGGGGCGAGGCTGGTTTACGCGGTCGACGTCGGTTACGGTCAACTCGCATGGAGCATTAGAAATGACCCTCGCGTAATAACAATGGAACGGACAAACATCCGTCATGCAACGGCCGGGATGTTTGAAGAAAAACCGGAACTCGCGGTAGTCGACGTGTCATTCATCTCGCTTAAACTGGTTATCCCCGTAATAAAGGAACTGCTTACGGAAAACGGCGAGGTTTTGTGCCTTATCAAACCTCAGTTTGAAGCGGGACGCGAAAAAGTAGGGAAAAAAGGGGTCGTCAGAGATCATCAAACACACAAGGAAGTGTTGGACACATTTATATCAAACGCGGAAAAAGCTGGTTATATAGTAAGAGGTCTCACGTTTTCACCGCTGCGTGGCCCGGAGGGGAACATCGAGTATCTGGGCTGGCTGAGCCGGACGGGAAATAGCATAATAACAGACACAAGCGCGTTGGTATCGCAATCGCATAAGGAATGCTTGAAATGAACGATCAGAAAACGATAATACTTTATCCGAACGAGGAGCACGATGCCGGCTTCACTATGGCGCAAAAAGTCGGTGAAATACTGAGGCAACATGGCAGGCATGTCGTCTTTTGCCAGCCATTTTGCGAGAACGCGACTGGCACGACGCCACCCGGCTACGAATCAGAAAAAATCGAAAACGCTCTGGGTCAGGCGGAACTGATCATCACTTTCGGAGGAGACGGCACAATCCTGCGAGCGGCGCGCGTCGCCGCCGACCATGGGGTGCCGATACTCGGGATCAATATGGGAGGAAAAGGATTTTTAACGGAGCTCGAGATCGATGATATAGGGCTTATCGAAGCAGCAGCGACCGGCAGGTACAAGATCAGGAGCCTTATGATGCTCGACGTCGAGGTGCTGAGAGACGAAAAACTTATTTGTAATGATTTTGCGCTAAACGACGTCGTGATCAAAGGGGACAACAAAGTTATCGACCTGATGATCTTTGGGGACGGGCAGATGATATCCCGTTTTTCCGGCGACGGGACTGTCGTGGCGACGCCGACCGGATCGACCGCATATTCAATGGCGGCAGGCGGGCCGATAGTTGAGCCGACAGTCCACAATATTATTATTACGCCTATTTGCGCCCATTTACTTGAAACGAAACCTTTCGTACTGGATTCTGACAGGCGGGTGTCTGTCGAGATCGGATACAAGAGACGTAATCCTGCATATATGTCTGTCGATGGGGGCGACCGTGTTATTATTCAATGCGGCGATATTATCAACATACGCAAATCAGCAAGGTATACGCGTTTTGTGCGTTTGACAGACAGGAGTTTTTATCAAAAAGTAAGTGAAAAACTGGGGGAGATACCATGAAGAAAGACCGTCAAAGCGCGATTTTGAGTATTATCGCGTCAACCGATGTTGAAACGCAGAATCATTTGATCGAAGAGCTTGCCAAAGCGGGTATCGATAGTACGCAGGCGACTGTGTCAAGAGATATCAAGGAGCTGCACCTGATCAAAGAGCTGACCTCGCGCGGTCTTTACAGATACGTGGCGAGCGATAAACCGGAGACGCAGAACCATTCGGCCCGGCTCAAGGCGATCTTTAAGGAGAGCGTGACGTCATACGCTTGCGCGCTGAACATCGTCGTGATCAAAACGCTTCCGGGCCTGGCGCCGGCTGCTTGCAGCGCGATCGACGCAATGGGCATACGCAGCCTTATCGGCTCGATCGCAGGCGACGACACAGGATTTCTTGCGATGGGCGATACGGAATCCGCAGAGAGATTCTGTAAAGAAATAGAAAACATGCTGAAGTAGAGAACTGCTGAGGCAGAGAACTGCTGAAGTAGAGATTTGCTGAGGCAGGGCGAGGGTATAGCGTATAGGGTATAGGGGATGCAGGGGACGATAACCTTCTGCAAGGTGTCATGCTATGATCAAGCTGCTCCATATCGAAAATATAGCTGTTATTGAGAAAGCAGATATCGAGTTTACCGGCGGCTTGAATGTGCTGACCGGTGAAACCGGCGCGGGAAAATCGATAGTGATAGACGCGCTGTCAACGGTCACGGGCGCGCGGACTTCGCGTGACCTGATCCGGACAGGAGCGGGTTTTGCCTCAGTGTCAGCGGTATTTACAGACGACGGCGGCTGCGCATGGTTAGTAAACAACGGAGTCGAACCGGATGAGAGCGGAGATATCTTTATATCAAGAAGGGTATCGGCCGACGGAAAAAGCGTCTGCCGCGTGAACGGAGCTCCGGTGTCTGCCGCGCAGCTTCGCGAGCTTGGGTCGGTACTGATCGACGTCCATGGGCAAAATGACGGCAGGAAACTTCTTGACGAAGGAGCTCACCTCAACTATCTCGATGATTTTGGAAACCACCGCGAATCCCTTGAGACCTATCGTATGTTGTATGATGAGCTTAAGGAAAAGAAAGCCGAAATCGGAAAGCTCTTTATGGACGAACGTGAAAAGGAACGCCGTATAGATACGCTCAAGCATCAGATCGCAGAAATCGAGAGGGCGAAGCTAAAGCCGGGCGAACACGATGAACTCACGTCAAAAAGGGAACTCCTGCTCAATGCTTCAAAGCTGACGGAAGCCGTTGAATCCGCCTTTGAACTGCTTTACGGGGGCGCCGATTCCAGCGGAGCTGTCGCGCAGATAAGCGACGCCCAGGCGCAACTTGACAGGGCGGCGCGGTATTCCGACGGATTGCGGGCGCTGAGCGAGCGACTTCTCGAACTTCGATACTCGGCGCAGGATATTTCGGACGAACTGCGCGATTTTCGTACGGTGCTGGAGTTTACGCCGGGCGAGCTCGACGAACTGGAATCAAGGCTAGACGTATTGAAACGCGTTATACGAAAATATGGCGATGAAGAAAAAGCTCTGGAGTACTTCGATAGAAGCAGCGCCGAGCTTTCTGATATTGAAAATTCCACAAACAAACTGGAAAAACTTAACAATGAGATGGAACTCTGTTTAAAGGAAACGACCAGCCGCGCCATGGAACTGTCCCGGATAAGGAAAGCTGCGGCTGAGGAGTTGCAGGAGCGGGTAAAGAGCGAGCTTGAACAGCTCAATATGCCCGGGACATTGTTTAAGGTCGAGTTTGAAAAAACAAACGGGGAAAACGGACTCAACGCAAACGGCTGCGACGAGGTGTCTTTCCTTATGTCGGCAAATGCCGGTGAAGCTCCCGGACGGATAAGCCGTATCGCGTCGGGGGGAGAGCTCGCGAGGATAATGCTTGCAATGAAAAACGTCATGAGCGGCCGGCAGGACACCGG
>Ga0123353_10017589_pt1 | contig 10519 bp, 8 predicted proteins | sample TergutLab28metaG_3_FD_92763 | JGI IMG/M metagenome (GOLD analysis project Ga0123353, IMG submission 92763) | Labiotermes labralis P3 segment gut microbial communities from Petit-Saut dam, French Guiana - Lab288 P3 | ecosystem: Host-associated > Arthropoda: Insects > Digestive system > Gut ... | reverse complement strand
TTCGAAGCCGTAGACTTGGCCCTCGAATCCTATGAGTACATCGCTATGGCATTCCTTGTCGAAAAACGACGCAAACCCAGGCCATTGCAATTGTCAAACTTATGTTAGTGCATATGCCCCAAGGGGGGCATCCTGACGAAGCGGCAAGATTTTCTTAACATGATAGAATAGAGTTTTCGATCCGTCAGGATTCCCCCTTTGGGGGGCCGGTGCGGGGCTCAGCGTAGCTGACACGACCGGAGGGAGCCGAGGGGGTAGTGCAGGGCACTCGCGAAGCGCCGAGCCTACTATGCGATAGGCACGTAATTACTAAGGAGGAAAACCATGAAGCACACAAAGCGCCTGCTTGCCCTGCTGCTGAGCCTTGCGCTGGCCTTCGGCCTTGCCATGCCTGCGGCTGCCATCATCAATCTTGACGGCACCGAACCCGACTGGGACGGCGACCCACGCATCAGGCCTCTAAGCGGGGAAATCGACCCCGGCGAGAATGATGATTTTTTGACAGGGTTCTTATTCTACCGCTTCCCAGTCATCCCGCCATTCCTATTGCGTATGGCATCGAAACTGCAAAGCTTTCTGGACCGGCTTAACGTAAGCCCAAGGGCCCAGTCGGCAATCAATCATACGCTCTCCGTCTTGCTCATGCCGCTTTTTTATTTTATCATTTATTTTTACAATAAATAGGAGGAATCACCCCATGGACGATTACCTGCAACCCGCACAGTCCAAAATGGAAAAGACCATCGAGGCGCTTAAAAGAGAGTACGGCGCCATCCGCGCGGGGCGTGCCAACCCCGCCGTGCTCGACAAAATCCGGGTGGATTACTACGGCACGCCCACGCCCATCAACCAGATGGCCGCCGTGGCCGTGGCGGAAGCGCGCATCCTCACCATCCAGCCCTGGGACGCCGGCACCGTGCGCGCCATCGAGAAGGCCATACAGGCCAGCGACATCGGCATCAACCCCCAGAGCGACGGCCGCACGATCCGCCTGATCTTCCCGCAGCTCACCGAGGACAGCCGCAAGGCCATCGGCAAGAGCATCCGCCAGATGGCCGAGGATGCGAAGGTCAGCGTGCGCGGCACCCGGCGCGACACATTGGAGAAGCTCAAGAAGCTGCAAAAGGCCGCCGAGCTCACCGAGGACGACTTGAAAGTCGAAGAAAAAACTTTGCAGGAGCTCACGGACAAGTTTGTCAAGGAGATCGACCAGGTGGCAGCGGCGAAGGACAAAGAGATCATGGAGATTTAGCTATGAAAGACCCCCCCCGGCGCTGCGCGCCACCCCCCTTTAAAAAGGAGGGCTATGGGTGCGTTTGTCGAACGCATGCAATGAAGCACAAAAAGCCCCCTTCTTTAGAGGGGGGGGGCCCGCAGGGGCGGGGGGTGTATTCATGAACCTCCCCAACCATATAGCCATCATCATGGACGGCAACGGGCGCTGGGCCAAGCAGCGCGGCCTGCCCCGCACCGAGGGCCACAAAGCCGGCGTGGAGGCCTTCGAGCGCGTGTGCGAATACGCCGCCGGCCTCGGTGTGCCCCACTTGACCTTCTACGCCTTTTCCACGGAAAACTGGGCCAGGCCACCTGAAGAGGTCGCGGGCCTCATGGCGCTGTTCCGAAATCAGCTGGAAAACTCGAAACTGCGCCGTGCCGAGAACGAACAAAAACGCTGGCGCATTCGTTACATCGGCGACCTGCGGGAGGGCGGCCCCGTGCCCACGGATATTCTCCAGCTGCTGCGGGAGATGGAGGAGCGTTCCGCCGATATGGGTGGGACCGTGGTGAACCTCGCGGTGAACTACGGCGGCAGGCAGGAGATATTGCACGCGGCAAAGCGGCTGGCCGCACTGTGCAAGCAGGGCGCCCTGCTGCCGGAGAAGCTCACCGAGCAGGACATCGAGGACGGGCTCTACACCGCCGGGCAGCCCATGCCCGATCTTATCATAAGGCCAAGCGGAGAGCAGCGCCTGAGCAATTTCCTGCTTTGGCAGAGCGCTTACGCGGAATTCTGGTTCTCCAGCGTTCTCTGGCCCGATTTTACCCCCGCCCACCTGGACGAGGCCCTGGCGGTCTATGCCGCGCGAGACCGGCGCTTCGGGTTGCTCTGATTCGGATGAAATCACGTTTCACTCTATCAACAGAAAGCTGGCTTGCTTATTATGAAAACACGCATCATCACCGGTCTGTCTTACGCATGCCTGGCGGGCGCGACGCTGTTCCTGTTGCAGTCGCCGCTGCTGCAGTGCCTGATTGTCGCGTTTTCCGTCATTGCGGCCTACGAGCTGTGCCACGCGGTGCAGATGAAAAACAAACTCATGATCGCCGTCACTATGGTCTGCGCGGCATTGGTGCCGCCCCTGCTGGAATATTGGCACATCCTGCACGAGCGCCTGCGCATCCCGGCCTATCCGCTGCTGCTGGGATACTTCGTCCTGCTGCTGGCGCTCATGCTTTCGCAGTTTGAAAAGACGCAGTTTACGCACGTGCTCTTTGCCCTGTTCGCCTCCCTGGCGGTGCCCGGCGCGATGGGAACCATCGTGCTGATGCGCAATGATACGCTGACCCGGACGGACGCTCACCCCGAGCCGAACCTGGCGGTGTGGATCATCTTCTTCACGCTGTGCGCCGCCTGGCTGACGGACGCGCTAGCCTATTTTGTGGGCAGAAAGCTCGGCAAGCGCAAACTCGCGCCGAAGATCAGCCCCAAAAAGACCGTGGAGGGCGCCATAGGCGGGCTGCTTGGCATGGCCCTGGTGAATGTGGGCTTCGCGCTGATATTCAACCAGTTGATCCTGAAGCACCACAGGATCAGCCTGCTGGCGGTGGGCCTGCTCTCCCTGTCCCTCGGCGCGATCTCCATCGTGGGGGACCTGGCGATGTCCGTGCTAAAGCGCAACTGCGGCGTGAAGGACTTCGGCAGATTCTTCCCCGGCCACGGCGGCGTGATGGACCGCTTCGACAGCATACTGCTGGTCTCTCCCTGCTTCTACGCCCTGCTGCTGCTGGAACAGAGCTTGGGCTTGCACATCATATATGGGGTCATAGCATGAAGCGAATAACAGTTCTGGGCTCTACGGGCTCAATAGGCGCACAGGCACTTGACGTCATCGAGAATCTCAGCTATAACGCTGCGGCGCTAACCGCTCAGAGCAATGCAAGGCTGCTGGAGGAACAGGCCCGGAAATACCGCCCGAAGGCCGTCGCCCTGGCGGACGAAGCCGCCGCGGGCTCGCTGCGAATCGCATTGAAAGACACGGCCATCGCCGTGCTTTCAGGTGAAGATGGCGTGGCCGAGTGCGCCGCCATGGCCTGCGACTGCGTATTGAACGGCATCGTGGGCATCGCCGGACTGGCGCCGACCATATCGGCCTTACAGGCGGGCAACTCCATCGCGCTGGCGAACAAAGAGAGCCTCGTGGCCGGCGGCGCGATGGTGACGGGCCTCGCCCGGGAGAAGGGGGTGCCCATTCTCCCTGTGGACAGCGAACACTCCGCGATATTCCAGTGCTTGCAGGGGATACCGGAGGGGTCAATCAAAAAACTGATTTTGACTGCCTCAGGCGGGGCATTTTACAAAAAAAGCAGCGAAGAACTCAAGCGCATGACGGCAAACGACGCCCTGAAACACCCCACCTGGGCCATGGGCGCGAAGATTACGATAGACAGCGCCACCATGATGAACAAGGGCCTGGAGGTCATCGAGGCGGCATGGCTGTTCGGCCTGCCGGCTGAGCAGATTGACGTACTGGTGCACCGGCAGAGCGTCGTACACTCTTTGATCGAATTCGCCGACGGCTCAGTTTTGGCCCAACTTAGCACACCCGACATGCGCCTGCCCATCCAGTACGCAATTACATACCCCGAAAGATTGCCCTCGCCCGCCGAAAGGCTTGACCTTACAGCCTGCGGGGCGCTCACCTTCGAGCTGCCGGACGAGGAGGCCTTCCCGGCGATCCGGCTGTGCCGCGAGGCGTTCAGACGCGGCGGACTGGTCCCCACGGTGCTCAACGGGGCGAATGAAGCCGCCAACGCGCTGTTCCGGCAGGGCAAGATAGGCTTCCCGGACATCACCCGGCTTATTTCGGAAGTGATGGAGGCCGCGCCGCCCGGCGAGGCAAATGAATTGGAAAAAATTCTTTCCGCCGATAGATATGCGCGGGAAATGACATATAAATATATGTGAAGACACACTTATCGAACAAACGAGGTTAAACGAATGCATTTCTTCCCATTGGCCATATCCATCGGCGAGCTGTGGGGCAAGGCCTGGCCTCTTCTGGTGGCGGTTCTCTATTTCGGCTTCCTGATCCTGGCCCACGAGATCGGGCATTTTTCCGCCGCGCGCGCCTTCCGCGTGAAGGTCAACGAGTTCTCCCTGGGCATGGGGCCGCGCTTGTTGAAGTTCAGGCGCAAAGGCGGCGAGACGCTCTATAGCCTCAAGGCCGTCCCCTTCGGCGGCTCGGTCCTCATGGACGAGGACGAGGAGGCGGGCAGCGACCCCCGCGCGTTCAACAACCAGAAGCCCTGGAAGCGCTTTTGCATCTTAATTGCCGGGGCGCTGGTGAATATCGTATGCGGCGTGCTCATCATGGGCGTGCTTGTCGGGATGTCCTCGGTCATCCTCACCACGCAGGTGCGGGGCTTCGTATCGGAGGAGGCCTCCACCCTGGCACAGGGCCTGCAGACGGGGGACATCATCACAAAAATCAGCGGCCGGCGCATCTACAGCTTCATGGACCTGGAGTACCTGGTCTCCCGCGCGGAAGGCAAGGTTGACCTCACGGTCAGGCGAGAAGGCAAGCCGGTGAAGATGCCCGGCTTCCAGTTCCCCATGGAGGAGATAGAGGGCATACAGCGCATTCGGTTTGATTTTCTGCCGGTCTACTACAGCTCCAACCCGGAGCACACCAACGCCGCCGGGCCGCCCACCCCCGGCCTGCAGGTGAAGGATACCCTCCAGGAGAGCGTCTCCACCGTGCGCATGGTGTGGCTGAGCTTACTAGATATGCTCACGGGCAAATTTAAGCTTAGAGATATCTCCGGGCCCATTGGCGTTGTGAGCATCCTCACCGATACCGCGCAGGAGGCCCAGCAGGGCGCGGCCAGCAAAGACAAAGCTGCCGCGAAGGGCGCGTGGCTCACCCTGCTGAACCTGTTCGCGCTGATTTCCATCAACATCGGCGTGATGAACCTGCTGCCCCTGCCCGCGCTGGACGGCGGACGCCTGGTCTTCACAGGCATAGAGATGATCTTCCGAAAGCCTGTGCCGAAGAGGTTCGAGGGCTGGGTGCACGCGGGGGGCTTCGCGCTGCTGATGGTATTTATGCTGGTTGTTACGTTTTCGGATATTTGGGGGCTGGTGAAGAGGTGAGACCACACATGCAGCGCCGCGCTACACGCACAGTTCATGCAGGCTCCGTCGCCATCGGCGGCGGGGCGCGCATCAGCGTGCAGTCCATGCTGAGCAGGCCCGCCCACGACATCGAAGGCAGCGTCGCCCAGGCCCTGGCGCTGGAACAGGCAGGCTGCGACATCATACGCGCCGCCGTGCCGGATATGGAGGCTGCAAAGCTTATCGCGGCGCTGAAAGAGCATTGCAAAGCTCCTATTGTCGCGGATATACACTTCGATTACAAATTAGCCCTGGAGAGCCTCGCCGCCGGGGCCGACAAGGTACGCATCAATCCGGGCAATATAGGCGGGCAGGACAGGGTAAAAGCCGTGGCCGACGCCTGCCGGCTTAAAAACGTACCCATACGCATTGGCGTAAACTCCGGTTCACTCGAAAAAGAGCTGCTGGCGAAATACGGCGCGCCCACCCCCGAGGCCATGGCCGAGAGTGCCCGGGGCCACGCGCGGCTGCTGGAGGCCTGCGATTTCCATGACATTGTGATCTCCCTGAAATCCTCCGATGTGGCGGCCACCGTGCAAGCTTACGAGATCCTCGCCGGGCAGTGCGATTACCCCCTGCACGTGGGCGTAACAGAGGCCGGCACGCGGCACATGGGCGTGATCAAATCCAGCATAGGCATAGGCGCGCTGCTCTTGAAGGGGATCGGGGATACGATTAGGGTTTCCCTTACCGCCGACCCGGCGGAGGAAGTCAAGGCCGCCCGGGACATCCTGCGCGCCTTGGGGCAGGGGAGCGGCCCAAACATCATATCGTGCCCCACCTGCGGCCGCACGAAGATCGACCTCATCGCCCTGGCAAACGAGGCCGAACGGCGGCTGGCGGGTTGCGAAAAGCGCATCACCGTGGCCATCATGGGCTGCGCGGTCAACGGCCCAGGCGAGGCCCGTGAGGCCGACATCGGCCTGGCGGGCGGGGGCTGCGCAAACGGAAGGGCTTCCGTACTGCTGTTCCGCAGGGGCGAGGTTCTGCGCAAGGTGCCCGAGGACAGGGCCATCGACGAATTAATGAAAGAAATTGATATACTATAGGAGAACATATGCCAGAACTATTTACACGCCTTGTGCCTGTGGAAAACGAGGACCATTTCCGCGCGTTGCTGCATTTAGAGAACATGTTATATTTGGACGCCGGGCTGCGGCGCTTTCCCGTGCACAATCCCAACGCCGTGGCCGACCGCTGGCTGTTTGGCAGTCCAAACGAGGTCTTCCGCTACGCCTATCTGTTTGCGCGGGACGGAAGATTCATCGGCTATGCCCTGGCCTACAATTTGTACCCCGGGGAGAAAAAGTTCGCCCTGCAGTTGCTGCCGGACTTCATGCAGTATGCGGGCGAGGCCTTGTTCCTGGCCGAGGGCCTGACGGCACGGGACAACAAGCGCGTTGCGATGTACATCAACACGCTTGACGACGCGCTCACCCGGGCGGTAAGAAAACGCGGCTATCGCCGGCCGTTCAGGCCTTCGAGATGCCAGATGGGGCTGGAATTGGCTCAGCATCAGGCAAAGCCCGTCGCCTGGGAGAACGAGATGCTGGCGAGACTCACCCCGGCGGACTTCGAGGACCGGGCCTTGCACAGCAATATAGCCACGGGGCGAAGAACTTCTGCCGCGCAGTACGAAGAATTGTACAGGAGCGAGTATTACAAAGCCGCGCGGGATTTTGTGATTCGCATGAAGGACGGGACATACGCGGGGCACCTGACCTGGTGGGTCGACGAAACAGGCCAGACGGCAAATCTGGAGACTGTGGCCACCCTGCCGGAATACCGCAGGCGCGGCATTATGCGGCGGGCGATCATCGAGGGCCTCAATCTGCTGAAGACCGAGGGCATACAGTACGCCTACGTGAGCACCAGCGTCCGCAACAAGCCGGCGCAGGGCCTGTATCAGGGCCTGGGGTTTGCCCAATTGGGAAAGACGTATCTATACGAGAAGAGGCTGTAAAGCATGCCATTCGTACCCCTGTGGATATTCTTCGGCGATTGCCTGCCCGGGGTGGAGTTCCCCGCGGAGACCCAGGCGCTGCAGGTGCAGCCGGAAATCGACCTGGAGCAACGGCGTATGCACCTGAATTTCCTTGCCGAACGGTGGATCCTGCCGGAAACGATAGGCGGGCTGTGCCGCAACATCGCCGAGGCCACCGACTGCAAGGTCACGCACGGCCTGCGCTTCTCGTGTGAATGTTTCGGGGAGCAGGCCTATGGCTGGCTGCTGCAGAAGCTGCGGGAGGCCGTGGTGGTCGTGAACGGTTTTTTACATACAACGCAGATTGTTTACGAGGCCCCGCTGCTGCGCCTTTTGACCAGCGAGACCGGCAAAGGCGTGCTGGAGGACGTGGACGCCGCCAAGTGGATCAAGCGCTTTGTGCGGGCCCACTTCGATTTGCAGGTGGCTGTCACGATTGAGGCGCAGGAAGAAAAAATAATGCCACACCCCCCGCCTCCTTCGGAGGCCCCCCCCTCTGTAGAAGGGGGCTATCTCTGTTCTACGCATAGCTTCGGAAAAAGCACAAAAAGCCCCCCTCCGAAGAGGGGGGTGCCTCCGAGGGAGGCGGGGGGTGCCTTCACCCTCACAAACAGCCAAAAGCTCCTTGGTCCTTCCATCCAAGCCCCTCCCACGCCCATGGAACAGCTGGAACCAGGCGACACCGGCGCGACGGTCGCAGGGGAGGTGTTCGGCCTGAAGGATGTCGTGACGAAGGACGGAACGAGACGCATCGTCACCTTCTATCTGACCGACCACACGGACGCGGTCGCCTGCAAAATTTTCGAGAAGACCGACAGCGAAACGCCTGTCGATTTGAAGGACGGCATGTGCCTGCTGGCCCAGGGCGCGTTCGAATACGACAAATTCACCCGGGCGAACTGCCTGCGCATCAAGGCGTTGGCGACTGCCGAGCCTGTGATTCCCATCGACGACGCACCCGAAAAACGCGTGGAGCTCCACCTGCACACCAACATGTCGGAGATGGACGGCCTGACGGGCATAGATAAGCTCGTGGCCCGCGCGGCCGCCTGGGGGCATAGGGCCGTCGCCGTCACCGACCACGGCGTGGCGCAGGCCTTCCCCGCGGCGATGGAGGCCGGCAAAAAGTATGGCGTGAAGATCCTCTACGGCATGGAAGCCTACTATGTGGACGACATGCCCGACGCCGTATTGGACTGCCCCGCAGGTATTGCATTGCCCTTTGACGGTGATATCGTCATCTTCGATGTGGAGACGACGGGTCTGAACCCCCAGAAAGATCGCATCATCGAGATAGGGGCCGTCAAAATTTCGCGGGGCGAAATCGCTGGAGAGTTCCAAAGCTTCGTTGACCCCGAACGTGACCTGCCCGGGAAAATCACGGAGCTCACGCGCATCACGTCCAAAATGCTTGAAGGAGCGCCTTGCGAATGGGAAGCGGCACAGGCCTTCGCGGCATTCTGCGGCGACTGCCTGCTGGCCGCCCACAACGCCGCGTTCGATACGGGCTTCCTCAAGGCGCTGTACCGGCGGCACAGGGAGGACTTCCGGAGGCCCTGCGCGGACACCCTTACGCTCTCGCAGATGCTGCTGCCGGAGCTGAAAAACCATCGGCTGGACACCCTGGCCGGACACTTCCATATGGGCGGGTTCGGGCATCACCGGGCCGACGACGATGCCCGCGTGACGGCCCGCATCCTGCTGGAACTCATGGCCCTGGCAAAGGAGCAATATCCGGACTGTGGTGCGGATTTTGCATATTTTAGCGATGGGCAAGTGCCAATAGACCCGAAAAAACGCAAGTACCATCATGTGATCCTGCTGGCGAAAACCCAACCGGGCCTGAAAAATCTGTACAAGCTCATCACGAAATCCCATGTGAATTATTACTATCGCAAGCCCCGCGTACCGAAAAGCGTGTTGCTGGAGCACCGGGAGGGCCTGCTGGTGGGTTCGGCCTGTGCGGGCGGGGAACTCTACCAGGCTATTTTGCGCGGCGAGCCGGAGGAGACCCTGCTGCGCCTGGCTTCGTTCTACGATTATTTGGAGATACAGCCGAACGGCAACAACGCTTACCTGCTGCGGCCTGACAGGGAGGGCGAAGCGCCCGCGCTGGACAGCGAAGAGGAACTGTGCGAGATCAATCGCAAAATCATCGCGCTGGCACAGGCCTGCAATATACCCGTGGTTGCCACGGGGGACGTGCATTTCCTGGACGAGCGCGACGCGGTCTACCGGGAGGTACTGCAGTCCGCCCAGGGCTACGCCGACGCCGACGCCCAGGCGCCGCTGCATTTTAAAGCAACGCTGGATATGCTGGAGGCTTTCTCATACCTGGGGGAGGAGACGGCCCGCAAAGTCGTTATCGAAAACCCCAATGCCCTCGCGGACGAAATCGAGGCCCTGCGGCCCTTCCCTGAGGGGACTTTCACGCCCAGCATACCGGGTTCGGACGAAGCGCTTCGTGAAATCTGCTATAGACGCATGGAAGAGCGCTACGGCGATCCGCTGCCGGCATATGTCGCCGCACGGCTGGAGAAAGAGCTCTCCGCCATCATAGCGCACGGCTTCTCGGTGCTCTACGTCATCGCCCAGAAGCTGGTGCAGGACAGCGAGGACCACGGTTACTATGTGGGTTCCCGGGGCTCGGCGGGGTCCTCGTTCGCGGCCAACGCGGCGGGGTTTTCGGAGGTCAACCCCCTCGCGCCGCACTATCTCTGCAATGCGTGCAAGCACAGCGAGTTTTTCCTCAATGGCGAGGTTGGTTCCGGCTTCGACCTGCCGCCGAAGGGCTGCCCCGCCTGCGGGGAAAGCATGCAGCGCGACGGCCACGACATCCCCTTCGAGACCTTCCTGGGCTTCCAGGGCGACAAGCAGCCGGATATTGATCTGAACTTTTCCGGGGAATACCAGTTCTATGCGCACAGGTACACCGAGGAGCTGTTCGGCCTCACGCACGTATTCAAGGCCGGGACTATAGGCACCCTGGCCGAAAAGACGGCAGCCTTCTTCGTGAAGAAATACATCGAAAAGACCGGCAAGGACATGAGCCAGGCGGAGATCGAGCGCCTGGCCAAGGGCTGCGAGGGGGTCAAGCGCACCACGGGGCAGCACCCGGGGGGCATGGTGGTCATCCCGGC